>Ga0126373_10001641_pt1 | contig 16065 bp, 9 predicted proteins | sample PanSoiMetPlot_11_FD_92545 | JGI IMG/M metagenome (GOLD analysis project Ga0126373, IMG submission 92545) | Tropical forest soil microbial communities from Panama - MetaG Plot_11 | ecosystem: Environmental > Terrestrial > Soil > Tropical forest > Bulk soil | place: Panama | collected 2016-02-17 | reverse complement strand
TCGCCGTTCCGGCAGCGCCAGCCGCCGACGCCGTGGCTTCAACCGCAACAGGTGGCGGACGCGGAGGACGGGGCGGCGCGGCGATGGCGGTCGCAACTGGCGCAGCTCCAGCGGCCCCGCCCCGGCGCATCAACTTCACGGTGCACATGGAAGTCGACACTGCGGCTCAGCGGCAGCAGGTCTTCGAAGAAGCCTGGCGCGTGATGAAGAACCGCTTCTATGACGCCAAAATGCACGGCGTCAACTGGACGATGGCGAAGGACAAATATGAGTCCCTTCTGCCGCATGTCGCCGACACCGAAGAACTCCACGACGTAATCATGGAGATGATCGGCGAGATCAACGCGTCACACACCGGGATCTCCGGAGGCGAGCCCACCGATCCGGCTCATGAAGCCGCCCAGACGCGCTATCCCGGCTTCGACCTCTCGCCTGATCCGTCCGGCTATTACAAGGTTTCCTGGATCTACCGGAAGGGTCCCGCCGACCACGACTACGTGAGAGTCTCAACCGGCGACTTCATCCTCGCGGTCAACGGGAAGGAGTTAAAAACCAGCGACAACTACTGGCGTCTGTTCAACATCCTGCCCGGCAGCCGATTCGACCTGATCGTGAACTCGACGCCGAAGTTCGACGGCGCGTGGAATGTCTCAATCGAGCCCCTTACTCAAACCGCTCAGGGCGATCTCGATTACGAGCGTTGGGTCGATGCGCGCAGAGCCACCGTGCAGAGCCTTTCGAAGGGCCAGATCGGCTACCTGCACATCCGCGCCATGGATGCCCCGTCACTCGCACGCTTCGAACGCGACCTGGTCGCGAACCTCGACAAGAAGGCCCTCATCATCGACGAACGCTTCAACGGCGGAGGCGGCATCGATCAGGAGTTGCTCGCGATTCTCAATCAGCGGAAGAAATACGAGTCGTATCAGGGCCGCGATTCTGTCGTAATCAGTCGGCCGTCAGCCGCGTTCTTCGGGCCGATGGCTGTTCTGCAAAACGAACGCTCGGCCAGTGACGCCGAGATGTTCCCCGAAGGCTTCCGCGAACTCGGGCTCGGGAAGGTAATCGGTGTGACGACAATGGGCGCGGTCATCGGCACCGGTTCTTACACGCTGCTTGATGGTTCGGCGCTTCGCACGCCCAGTTTCGGCGTTTTCGGCGCGAAGGGCCAGGATCTCGAAAGCTACGGTGTGCCGCCGGACGTCTGGGTTGACAACGGGCCGGCGGACTTCCTCGCCGGGCACGATCGACAGGTGGAGAAGGCGGTCGAAGTCCTCAGCGCCGAAATCAAATAGCGGCGGCGGCTTCGGCCATACGCCAGTCACGCGTGATCAGGTCGAGGCCGCCGTAGAACCGGTCGCGTTCGACCTGAAACGCAAGATCCACCGTGGGCGCGCCGGCGAGTTCCGCGGCTCGCTCCGCCATGCCCCATGCTTTGAGCAGCATGTTGCGGCCGCCCTGACGAATCGCGATCCGCAGATGCCGCTCATTCCACACCTGCGGCGGACCCGCAAGCTTCGCGCTACGCAGCGCGAACAGAGGCGCTCGATTGTCCATGCCGAACGGCGCGATCGCTTCGAGGGCGTTCCACAGGTCTTCATTGACGTCGGGAAGATCGAGCAGCGCATCCACTTCAACCGTGGGCCGCAGATCATCCGGCGTCAGCCGCGCCGCGGCATACCCGCGCAATTGTTCGCGTAGTTCTTCAAGCCGTTCAGCGGGCAGCGAAAGACCGGCCGCGTGCGCGTGCCCGCCGAATCGCGTGAACAGATCTTTCATGGATTCCAGCGCTTCGAGCAGATGGAAATTTTCGATGCTGCGGCCCGAACCCTGCGCGACTCCGTCTTCGACGCCCAGCACGATCGCCGGACGGTGGTAGCGCTGCAGCACGCGGCTCGCGACGATTCCCACCACGCCGCGATGCCAGCCCTCGCCCCAGAAAACCAGCGCCGCGTCATGATCGGTTACTGGTGTTTCGAGACAGCGTTCGAGGATTTCATCGACGATGGCGCGCTCGGCTGACTGGCGCTCCTGATTCAAGGCGAAAAGCTCGGTCGCAATGGCGCGCGCCTCCTCGGCATCGGGCGTAAGAAATAACCGCACGGCTTGACCCGCGCTGTCCATGCGGCCCGAGGCGTTGATGGCGGGCGCAATGCGAAACCCGATTTCGGTGGCGTTGGGAATCTTTCCCTTGAAACCCGATGCTTCCAGGAGAGCCCGCAGGCCCGGATTTCGCACATCGCACAGCCCGTTCAATCCGTGCTTCACGATCACACGGTTCTCGCCGGTGAGCGGCACGATATCGGCAACGGTCGCGATGGCGACGAGCTTCAGAAACGATTCGAGCGAACGTCCCAGGCGAGTCCCATCCCAGCCGGCGCGGGACAGCAGGGCATGGCAGAGTTTGAAAGCGACTCCGGCGCCGCAGAGGTTCTTGTTCGGGTAATCGCAATCGGCGCGATTTGGATTGATCACCGCAAGCGCGGGTGGAAGTTCGGTCTCGGGCAGGTGATGGTCAGTCACGATCACATCCACACCGAGTTCGTTGGCGCGCCGGATCGCGGCTTCCGCGCGGATCCCATTGTCTACACTCACGATCAGCCGCACCCCGCGCTTCGCTGCTTCCTCCACGGCGCCGGGCTGCATCCCGTAGCCATCCTGCAAGCGATGAGGGATGTACCAGTTCGGGTCCCCGCCCGTCATTTCGATGGCCTTCTTCAGGATGACGGTGGATGTGACGCCGTCTACGTCGTAATCGCCGTGAATCTCGATCGATTCGCGATTCGCTATTGCGGCGCGGATTCGCTCCACCGCGCGATCCATGTCGCGCAATAGAAACGGATCATGCAGGTCTTCGAGCCGGGGACTCAGAAAATGCGCTGCAACGTCGGCATCGCGATAACCGCGATTCCAGATCACGCGCGCTGCAGCCGGGTGAATGCGCAGATCACGCGCAAGCGCCGCGGCGTCGGCGTCGTGAGCGTTGTCGGGAAAGATCCAGCGGCTAATTATTGGAATAGAAGCCGCCGATGCCATCAGGTCCACTGCTATCGGCGCTGTCTACGTCCGGCAGCAGCGCGGTCAGCTCGTCGTAGGCGTCGAGAAACTCTTCGTACCAGTCAGGGCGCGCTTCGTAAACGTAAAAATGCGAATTGTAGTCGAAGGCAAGCTCGAGCACGCAGATCGTGCCGAGATGTTTCCGCGCGCGGCGAATGCGATTCTCGAATTCGCCCTTTTCATCACGTTCAAGCTCGGCTTCCTCGAGAGCTTCGTTCGCCTCGTCCAGTTCCTCCTGATCGAATTCCCTCGAGGCGAACAGGATCAGCTTCTGGCCCGCTTTTTGGGCAGTGTCGAGGAACATCCGGTAGTCCGGGAAGCGTTCCGTATCCCACGAGACTACCGGTAAAGCTTCGAGCCCACCGGGATAACTGCGGAAGATCGCGAACTCCGAGACCGCGAGATAGTCAACAATTTCACTCTTCAGGGTTTCTAAATTGAGGTCCACGCGCCCCGCTTCGGCAACCAGAATAGCACCGGCGTAGTAGCTGTGATAGGCTCCGTCCATGAGGCCTTGGCTCGCCCTTTTCGCTGTTCTGGGAGTAGCGGCGGGGGCTGAAGAAATCGCTCCGCTCGGAACTTACAAGCCCGTCGAGAGGAATTACTGGGCGTTCCAGCCGAGGAAAGCCGTTGTGCCTCCAACGTTTACGGCTCCGGCGGACAAAGCATGGGCCAAAACGCCGGTTGACGCCTTCATTCTCGCAGGACTGAAGAAAGCCGGGCTGAAGCCTGCGCCTCAGGCGGATAAGACGACGCTGATTCGGCGCGCTACATATGATCTGACCGGATTGCCTCCCACTCCTCAGGAGATTGACGCGTTTATCGCCGACAAATCCCCGAAAGCCTGGGAGCATCTCGTGGACCGGCTTTTGGCTTCGCAGCGATACGGCGAACAGTGGGGACGCCACTGGCTGGATGTAGTTCGCTTCGCGGAATCCGACGGATATGAATACGATACCCACCGCCCGGATGCCTACCGTTTCCGCGACTATGTCGTGAAGAGCTTCAATGACGACAAACCTTATAACCAGTTCGTGAAGGAACAACTTGCGGGCGACGAGATGAATCCGGATGACGAAACCGATCTCGTCGCAAGCGGCTTCAACCGGTTGGGACCGCTGCGCAAGAACGCGGGCAATCAGAACGTGGCGAGTTCGCGGAACGAAGTGCTCACCGAGATGACGAATATCGTGGGGGCGGCGTTCCTCGGCGTGACTGTGGGATGCGCCCGTTGCCACGATCATAAGTTCGACCCGTTCCGTCAGTCCGACTACTACCGGATGCAGGGTTTCTTCGCGCAGACGCAGGCGAACGATCTGCTTCGCGCCAGTAAAGAGGAACAGGCGGCGTGGCATGCGCAGGTCGATCCGCTGCAGACCGAGATGAAGCAACTCGAGTCGCAGATGAAGAAGGCGCCCGAAGAGGAGAAAGGCAAGCTTCAGGCGCGGATCGATGCGATCGACGAGAAGATGCCTCTGCCGCTGACGGCTGTTTACGCGGTGAAAGACGATCCCGGCAAGGCCACGCCGATTCACACGCTGTTCCACGGAGATTATCTGGATCCGCGGCAAAGCGTCGGCGAACGGCCCTTGGGCGTGCTGCTTCCGGAGAACACGCCGGAACAACCGCTTACCGCCGAGAAGCCTCGGCTTGCGCTCGCGGAATGGATCGTGAATCCCGACAATCCGCTGACGGCGCGCGTGATGGTGAACCGGGTCTGGCAATATCATTTCGGCCGCGGGCTTGTTTCGACGGCTAATGACTTCGGTCGGATGGGCGGAAAGCCTTCCAATCCAGAACTGCTGGATTACCTGGCCAATGAGTTCATCGCGAATGGCTGGCGTGTGAAGCCGTTGACGCGGATGATCCTGATGTCAAACGCGTACCGGCAGTCGAGTGTCTCGCCGATCGAAACCGTGGCGATGGAAAAGGATCCCGAGAACGCCCTCGTCTGGAAATTCAGCCGCCGCCGACTCGAAGCGGAGGAGATCCGCGATTCGATGCTTTTGGCATCGGGCAGGCTGAATGGCAAGTTCGGCGGTCCGAGCGTGCTGGTTCCGATCGATCAGGATCTGGTCAAAATGTTGAAGCGGCCGCAGTATTGGGTGGCGACGAAGGATAAATCCGAATACGACCGGCGCACGATGTACATGATCTATAAGCGCAACCTGCAACTGCCGTTTATGGGCGTGTTCGACGCCCCGGATATGCAGCTTTCGTGCCCGCGTCGCGAACAGTCGACGCATGCGCCTCAGGCGCTGGAGCTGCTTAACGGGCAGATGTCGAACGATCTGGCGACTTCGTTTGCTCAGCGGTTGGAGGAGTCGCGGAAGACCGATTCGGAACGGATCGATCTGGCTTGGCGTTTGGCAACCGGACGCGCGCCGAGCTTAAAAGAAAAGACTCTTGCGTCGAAGTACCTTGCGGAAAAACCCGGCGATCCGGTGCGGCTCAAAGAGCTGGCGCTGGACGTCTTCAATCTGAATTCATTTCTGTACGTGAACTGATATGACCGAGCACATTCGATACAACCGGAACCGCCGCGAATTTCTTGCGAACTGCTTCTGCGGATTTGGATCGCTGGCGTTGGCTTCGATGCTCAACGCCGAGACGAGCCTGAATCCTTTGGCTCCGAAGGCGCCGAGCATTCCCGACCACGCGAAGGCGAAGTCGGTGATCTTCGTGTTTATGGCGGGCGGACCGTCGCATCTCGAGACGTTCGATCCGAAACCGCTGCTCAACAAGCTCGACGGACAGAAGCGTCCAGCGGAGTTCGGCGATGTGCAGTATCAGAACGTGAATGCGTCGTCGCGTCTGCTCGGTACGAAACGCACGTTCAAGAAGTGCGGCAAGTCGGGTATCGAGATCTCGGATCTGTTTCCGTATCAGGCGGAGATCGCGGATGAGTTGTGCGTGATCCGTTCGATGCACGGCGACATGGTGGTGCATTCGGCCGCTCAGTATCAGATGATGACGGGCCGGATCATTCCGGGCTTTCCGGCGATGGGCAGCTGGATCGTCTACGGGCTTGGTTCCGAGGCGGACAATCTTCCGGCTTATGTAGTCATGCCCGACCCGCACGGCGCGCAGGAGGCGGGCGTTCCGATGTACACGAACGGATTCCTGCCTTCGGTGTATCAGCCGACCATGTTCCGTCCTGGCGCGAAGCCGGTGCTGAATCTGGATCTTCCGAAGGGCGTGACGCTCGATGAGCGGCGGCGCAGCATTTCGCTGCTGAAGGATCTGAACAAAGCCACGATGGTCGGCGAAGATCCGGAGTTCGCGGCGCGCATGGCGGCGTACGACACAGCGTTCAAGATGCAGACCGAAGCGCCGAAGGTTTTCGATCTGAACACGGAATCGAAAGAGACGCTCGATATGTATGGCGTGGGCGATCCGAAGACCGACGACTACGGGCGGCGCTGTTTGATGGCGCGGCGCATGGTGGAGAACGGCGTGCGGTTCGTCTGCGTGGTTTCGGGCGGCGGCGGTCCGGAAGCGGAGTGGGACGCGCATTCGGACATTGAAGACAACCACCTGAGGATGGCAAGCTGGACCGATAAGCCCGTCGCCGCGTTGGTTAAGGACCTCAAACGGCGCGGATTGCTTGATTCGACGATCGTGCTTTGGGGCGGAGAGTTTGGGCGCTCACCAGAATCTGAGAAGGGCAAAGGCCGCGACCACCACAACACCGGATTCTCGATGTGGGTGGCAGGCGGCGGTTTCAAAGGCGGAATGGTCTACGGCGCGACCGACGAGATCGGACTTAAGGCCGTGGAGAAGCCTGTCCACTTCCGCGACCTGCACACCACGCTGCTGTATCAGTTGGGTCTCAGCCAGGATGCCCTGAGTTACATGCACCTGGGCCGCAAGGAACGGCTGACTGAAGTGCGCGGCGAGATCATCAAAGACATCGTCGTTTAGACGCGCCAGAGCTCGGGCGCACGGCGCTCGACGACTCCGGCGAACCAGGCTGCGGCGGCGGTGAGCAGCACTAAGAAAAAAAGCCCCCATCGCAGATTCAGCGCCTGCGCGAGGAATCCGATTACCGGCGGCCCGACAAGGAATCCGAGATAGCCAAATCCCGTGACGGCGGCGACGCCCCCGCCTTCCCCAAGTTCGGTGACCCGCCCGCCCGCCGCGAAGACCAACGGAACGATTGATGAGAGACCGGCCCCGGCGCCGACGAGGGCGGCGAGGACGATCCACTGGTTTGAGACCGCAACCATGAGGGTAATGCTCACGGCGGCGATGAGGCCACCGAGTCGCACAGTCCGCGATTCACCCAGGCTCTGCGTGATGTGGTCGCCCGCCATCCGGAAGATCGACATCGAAGCGGAGAAGACGCCATAGCCCATGGGCGCGAAGGCTTCGCTGGAATGGATCACCTGGCGGAGGAAGACGCCGGTCCAATCGGCGATGGCTCCTTCGGAAAGCAGGGCGCAAAAGCCCGCGGCAGCGAGCGCGAAGAGGGCCGGAGGCAGGCGATGAAGCGCGAGGGGCGATGGTTCGCGCGTGGTTGCGAGGTCGGGCAAAATGCTCGAGCCCCATATCGATACACAGAGGAGCATCGCCGAGGCCAGGGCGAAATGAGTGACCGGCGAGATTCCCCTGGCCGCGAGCGGGACACCGGCAAATGACCCGGCGATAGCTCCGATGCTGAAGAGCGAATGAAAGCGCGAGATGGCCCGGACGTTGAGGAGCTTTTCGGTCGCGACCGCCTGGGCGTTCATCGACACGTCGTTCGTGCCCATTGCCATTCCGAAGAACAGCAGGGAGGCGAAGAGTGATGGTCCGTTCCAGGCAAGCCCTGGTAACACGAGGGCGAGCGCGAGGCCCACTCCGGATGCCTGCGTCATGCGGCGCGCGCCGAAACGCCCAATCAAAACTCCGCAGAACGGCGTCGCGAGAACCGAGCCGATTGCTCCGCCCAGCAGATCGAGGCCCAACGCGCCATCGTTCAGATGCAGGAGTTCTTTGATCGAGACCACGCGGGAGATCCACGTGGAGACGATCAGGCCATGAACGAGGAAGGAGACCGCTACGCCACGAAACGCGCGAGCGCCCGCCGGGTACGCGACTGAAGCCGCGCGCCCGCGCCGCGCGCGTTCATTTCTTGCCCAGGTAATAGTGCACCGCCGGAGTCACAATCAGCGAGAGTACCATCGAGGCGGCGATTCCCCCGATGACGGCGATTGCGAGCGGCTGGAGCATCTGCGATCCGGCTCCGAGGGCGAGTGACAGCGGAATCATTCCGGCGACCGTCGCCATGGCGGTCATGAGAATGGGGCGGAGACGGCGCTCACCGGCTTCGATCATGGCATCGCGCGGCGAGTAGCCTTCGTCGCGGAAGCGATGGTCGGCATCGAGCAGCAGGATTCCGTTCTTAGCGACAATGCCGATGACCATGATGAGGCCCATGAACGACGAGATATTGAACGTCTTGCCGGTGATGAGCAGCGCGAAGAAAACGCCGGAGGTCGAGAGGACGGCAGAGGCCAGGATCGCGATGGGCGCGGCGAAGGAGCCGAATTCGAAGAGCAGAACGATGAAGACAAGGATCACCGCGAGCATCAGGACGAACAACAAGTCGCGGAACGACTGCTGCTGCGTCTGATAGGTGCCGCCGTAAACGACGCGGATCTCGGGCGGAACGTTCAGCTCTTTCACGGCATCCTGCACGATCTCGATGCCCTTGCCGAGACTGATTCCCTCGAAGCGTCCTTTCACGGCGACGTAGCGCTGCAGGTTCTCGCGAAGAATTTCCGTTTGGCCGGGTTCCGTGTCGAAGGTGGCGAGCGAGCCCAAAGAGGCGGTCTTGCCGGTAGCGCTGACGATCATGGTGTTGCGAATCTGATCGAGCGTAGTGCGCGTGTTCGCAGGGAAGCGGACGCGGATTGTGTAGGCGCGGTCGTTCACGACCACTGGCGTCGTGGCCGGCTCGCCCTGAAGGATCGCGCTGGCGTCGAGTTCGATTTCCTGGGGAGAGAAGCCGGCGCGGGCGGCGGCGACGGGATCGACGCGCATCACGACGGCGGTGCCGCTGATCGTGTCTTCGATTCCGTCCTTCACGTCCTTGACGACATCGATCTTCTTGATGCGCTCGCCGATCTTCGGACCCCATTTTTTCAGCAGGGCGGGATCCTGGGAGAAGAGCTTGATTTCGATCGGATCGGGCGAGTTGCTAAGGTCGCCGATCTGATCCTGCAGGACCTGGATGAAATCGACGTCCAGCTGCGGATAAGTATCGTTGACTTCCTTGCGCACCGCCGAGATGACTTCCTCGGTGCTGCGCATCCCGCGTTTCAGACGAACGAGGAAGTCGCCGGTGTTGGCTTCGGTGACCGCCTGAAGGCCTAACTGCAAGCCCGTTCGGCGCGAGGTGCCGGCGACTTCGGGAACTTTGGAAAGGATTTTTTCGACGCCGAGGAGCACCTGATTCGTGTCCTTCAGGGACGAACCGGCGGGCATGAGGTAGTCGAGGACGAAGCCGCCTTCGTCGAGTTCGGGCAGTAGGTCCGAACCCAGAACGCGGTAGCAGAGCCAGGAAACTCCGACCAAGGCAAGACAACCTAACGCAACGACGATCGGGCGGACGAGAACGAATTTCAACGCGCTTGCATAAAAGCTTGTGACCCGACCCATAAAGCCTTCGGTGGATACTTCGTGGCCATGCTGATATTCCCGGCGCGAGGAACCCTCGCGGCGAAGCAAATAGTGGCTCAGGGTCGGGGTCCAGGTGAGCGCGAGGACGAGAGAGGTGAGCAGAGCAGCGCCAACAGTGATCGCCAGCGCGCGGAAGAAAGTGCCGGTCACCCCAGTGATTGAGATGAGTGGCAGAAAAACCACGATGGGCGTAACTGTCGAGCCGACGAGCGGCGCGCGGATTTCCCGCAGAGCGTTGCGGATGGCGTCGCCGCGCGACTGACCGGAATCGCGGTGAAGGACGATGTTCTCGACTACGACGATGGCGTCGTCGATCACGAGACCGACGGCCGCGGCCAAGCCGCCAAGCGTCATGAGGTCGAAGCTCTCTCCGAGGAGGCGCAGGACGATGAGAGTGATCGCAATAGTCGCCGGGATGACGAGACCAGCGACGATACTGCTGCCCCAATCGCGCAGGAAGAGGACGAGGATGATCGCCGCGAGAACGAGTCCGATGAGGATTGCGTCACGCACGCTGGCGATCGAATCGCGAACGATTTCGGACTGATCGTAGAAGGCCTGCAGCTTGACGCCGGAAGGCAGTGTGGTGCGGACGGAATTCAGTTCCTTCTCGATGAGATCCGCGACCGCCACGGTGTTGCCGGTCGGCTGGCGGAAGACGTTGAGCAGGACAGCGGGTTTTCCGTTAGCGGTGACGATCGTGTAGACCGGCGCGACGGAAGGAAAGACGCGCCCCAGATCGGCGACGCGCACGGGAAGCCCCGCGGGCGAAGTCTTCACGACGATATTCCCGATCTCTTCGGGCGTGCGCGCCTGGCCGGTGACGAGAGCGAGCGAAAGCTCGTGATTGTTCTCGAGCAGGCCGGGGGAGTCGATCATGTTGCTGCGCGCGATCGCATCGAGGATGTTGGGAACCGTGACCTGCGCCTCGAGCATCTTGGCGGGGTCGGGCTCGATCTGAAATTCGGGAACCTTGCCGCCCTGGAGCACGACCATTGAAACGCCGGGGACGCGGCTGAGGCGCGGCTTCACGCTGTAGGTGGCAAGTTCCCAGAGATCGGCCTGGGTCATTGTGTCCGAAGTGAGGCTGTAGCCGAGGATGGGGAACGCGGCGAAGGTGAGGCGGTTCGCGGTGAGTTTTGCGGTGGAGGGCAGTGTGGGTTGGACGCGCGCGAGCGCGGCGTTGACGTACTCCAGCGTTTGGAACATGTTGACGTTCCAGTTGAAGAAGAGATTGATTTCGGCCGAGCCACGGCTGGTGGTGGAGCGAACCGTTTCGAGGCCCGGCACGGTGTTCATGGCCTCTTCGATGGGCCGCGTCACCATGACCTGGGTCTGATCGATGGGCGATACGCCGTTATCGACGCCTACGACGATGCGCGGAAAATCCGTGGACGGAAAGACCGCGACGGGAATCGTGAATGCCAAATAGATTCCCATCGCCACCAGGGTGATGATTACGAAGATGATGGGCCGCGAAAAGCGCGCTGTCCAATGCTCGTGGACGGCTTCCCCCGGCTCTACACGGACGAGTTGACTCATTACTTGTCTTCGTCCTCGTCCGATTCTTCCTCCGCCGGCGCTGCAGTTATTTTGATTTTGGCTTTGTCGTCGAGGCCGAGTCCGCCCGAGACGATGACCTTCTCGCCTTCCTGTACGCCGCTGATTAACTGAAGGTTGTCGCCCTGGCGGATGCCGACCGCGATCTTGCGCTCGTGCGCGAGATTGTCGGATCCCGCGACCATGACTTTTTGGCCGCCTTCATCAGAGTTGAGGAGGGCCGAGGCGGGAACGATGATGACGTCCTGCAGGGTTTCGGCCTTGATGGTGACGTGGGCGGTCGCTCCGGGCTTCAGCTTCTCGCCGAGATTCGGCGCCTGCACCCAGACTTCGACGGTGGTGGTTTGCGGGTCGACGGCCGGGCTGACTACGGTGACTTTGCCGGCGATGTCGCCATCGGGTCCCGCGATGGTAGCGGGTCGGCCGACCTGAATGACCTGGGCATCTTTAACAGGGATGTTGGCGCGGGCGACGATCTGAGAGATGTCGACGATCGAGATGAGCGGAGTTCCGCTGGTGGCCATTTCACCGGGGTATACGGGACGATCGGCTACAACGCCGGAGATGGGGCTGCGGATTTCGGCGTAGGAAAGCTGCACGCTGGCGGTTTCGTAGTGGGCTTTGGCGGCCTCCGCCTGGGCCTTGGCGGCGGCGACTTGTTCGCGCTGGCCGACCTGAGTGAGCGTTTGCAGATGGCGTTCGGCGGTATCGTAAGCGCTCTGTGCCTGCACGAGCGTCAGCTTCGCGTCGTCGGCCAGCTTTTGCGCCAGCGCGCCCTGCTTTACGAGTTCGACGCGGTTATCGTAAACCTTCTTCGCGGCTTCAACCGCCTGCGCGGCGGCCGTGACGTCATCCTGAGCCTTCGTGCGGTCATCGACAACAGTTGCTCCGCTGGTGTTTTGATAGTTGGCCTGGGCCTGATCGAAGAGGCTCTTACTTTCGTTCGCGGAGGCCGAGAGGTCGCGGCTTTCGAGCTCGGCGACGAGCTGATTGGCCTTGACGTGGTCGCCGCGGTTTACCAGGACGCGTTTCACCGGGGCCGAGATTTTAGGGGTGACGTTGGCCTGGTTGATCGGATAGATGACGGCGTCCGCCGCCACTATGTGGTCGATGGGACCGCGGCGCGCTTCGGAGACCTGCACGGGCGTGGGCGCTTCCGCTTCGGCTTCGCCCCCTTTTTCTTTCTTGCCGCAGCCGGATAACGCGGCGGCGAGGATTGCGAGGGCGGCGAGGGCGGCTCTTCTTCGGGTTGCCAAGGGCGCTTCGCGCCACGTTCGTTCGATGGTCATTGCTTCAGAAATTCCCCGTCAGAATCTGGAGGTTGGCGAGCGCGACGCGATAGCGGACCTGGCCGTCATCGGAGGCGTTGCGGGCCTGGGTTACAGTCGTCTGCGCGTCGACGACTTCCAGTGCGGTGGCTTCACCCGCCTGATAGCGCAATAAAGTGAGGCGCAGGCTTTCTACGGCGAGGTCTTCCGAGGATCGAAGCGAGTCGATCTGAGCCAGCGCAATGCGAGCTTCGGCGTAAGCGGTGGCGAGATTGCCCTGGAGCGTGCGTTCGGCGAGGGAAAGATCGAGCTTCGCCTGCGATTCGCGGAATTCGGCCTGCTTCACTTTGCTGCGCGTGGCTCCCCAATTCCAGACCGGAATGTTGAGAGTGACCTGGCCTGAGTAGCCGAGGTTCTGGCGGTTTGTGACTTCGAAATTGGGCAGCGTACTGCGACCGGTATCCTGCGCCAAAGCGCTGGTGGCGGCGAATTGATTGGCGTTAATGCCGTAGAAAAAGTCGAGGCCGAGCGACGGGAGATAAGCGTAGCGGGCGACGTTCACATCGTAATGGGCCTGGTCGACGCTGGATTGGGCAGCTTTGAGGTCCGGGCTGGTGGAGACGGCTTTGGCGCGCGCTTCCTCCACAGGGATGAGGAGTTGGGGCTGGCTGAGGTCATCGACTACGGCGAAGTCGGCTGTGAAGTTCGGGAAGATGAAGACGCCGAGCGCGATCTTGGCCTTTTCGATGGCGACCTGGGCATCCTGTACGTCACGCACGCGCTGCTGCTGCTGAATCTGGGCTTTGATGACATCGGCGTGGGCCACTTCGCCGCCTTGTTCCTGCTTGCGGGTGACGTCGAGGAACTGATCGGCTTCGCGCAGGCTGGCCTGGGCGTTGGCGAGGTGACGCTGGGCGTTGACGATCGTGTAGTAATTCTGGACGACGGTGGCGTTGAGGCCTCGGGCAGCCACATCGACCCTGGCGGATGCGACAGCCTGCGCGGCTGCCGCGCGGCGGATTTCGCCCTTGCGGAATACGGAGAGGAGTTCTTCGTGAACGATGGCCTGTTCGTTATAGACGTGGACGCCGTCGTTGGCGACAAAGACGCCGGAAGGGGTGCCGTTGCCTTCGGTGTAGATGAACTGGTTGAACGCGTTCAGCGTGGGCAGGCGGAGCGTTTTGGCCTGGACGGTGTCTTCTTTCGCGAGCAGAACGGCGAGGTTGGCGGTTTGAATCTGATTGCCATACTGGCGGGCGCGGTTGATGGCGTCCTGGAGGGTGATGGAAGGAATGGCTGGCGCGGTGGATTGAGCCGGTGGCGGGGCTGGCGCCTGAGCCTGACCAAAGGCGGGCGTCTGGGATTTTGCCGCGGCGCCGAGGAGGCAAACCAGAAGCGCGGCAATCGGAATGTGTATTCCTTTCATGTCTTTGAATAACGCAGTCTACCAGTCGAACACGGGGACCTGAAGGTTACCTGAAGCGTTTAAAACGTGGTTATAGACCTCGGGCGTGGGTAATGTCGAGCGTGCGGATTTCGAGGCGTCCGGAGTGCGTTACGCGGTCTTTTTCATGATGTCTTTCAGGATGCGGAGGGTCTCTCGGCGGCGATATTCGGGGTCGTCGATGGGCGACGTTGGGGCGGGCGCGGCGGGTTTACAAAACGAACCGGCGGGATTGCGTTTCACTGCGCGGAGGATCTGATTGATGTCGGCGATGCCGAAGCCTTCGGGAATTTCGCATTCGTTGCGAGTGTGACGTTCGGTCTGGAGTTTGCGGAGTTCGGCCATGGAGCGACGGAGGACGGTGTGGGCCTGGGCTCTGGCGCGGTCGATGGATTTCTGGCGTTTTTCGATAGCGGCGTCGTCGAGGGACTCGTCTTCCACGGCTTGCGCGGCGAGGGCGGCTTCGAGGATGCGGCAGCGGCGGAGGCGCCAATGGGCTCCGAGGATTTCGTCGGCGTAGGTTTGTTCGAGGATGCCTTCGGGTTCGAGATCTTCCATCAGGTCTTGGCGGGATTGTTCATATTCAGGGACTTCGTCTGGCAGCACGAAGTTCTGGGTCGTGTAGAGGCCCGATTTCAGAGCGTTTTTGGAAGAGATGGATTTACCGGCTTCGGTACGCGGGCCGGTGGGGCCGGTAGGGAGAGCGGGTTCATTGGCGGTGATGAGAGATTCGGCTGGTGACATTCAGTTGGGCTCCTTGCGCGGTCAGGATAGCGGTCGTGACATCAGGATTATCCGGCGGCTTTTGGATGTTGTTGATTTGATGGAGAATTTGGCTTGCGAAAAGCCGGATCGTCCGACATGACCGTGACATGGCCGGAGACGCAGTCGCGTGGACGTCTGAGCTTTCGGTCGAGCGCGGGGTGTCGGTGGATATTCGGAACTGGGCGATCGATGCGGATGTGGAATCAGTGGAGATCGATGGGCCGTTTGTTGGCCGGGGCACGCGGTTTACGAATAACAAGAGTCCCGTCGGATCGACTGGCGAATTGTGGAGGCTCGTCGGGAAGGCTGTTTGGGATGAACGTTTGAGGCTCTTGGGCGGGCGCGCATCAGTCAGCGATGCACCCTGGAGCGCGCGAGCGCAAGCGCTGTCTCTCAGACGGTTAGGCCGAGGTTTGGAGGCGGAGATTCCGGGCGCGCCGCGGAAGCTGTGTGAGGCGACCGAGAAGGCGGCGCACAGCCGGGCGATGGGCGAGCCTGCCGCGACTTGGAGTCAGGGTGTCATTCTTACTGGCCACCAAGTCGGCGGAAGGTATCACAGCCCTGTGCATCGCCGCCGTCGCAGGCTTGTTTGTAGAGAGCGATGGCGCGCGCCTGGTCTTTGGGTACGCCGTTGCCGTTTTCATAACTGTCGCCGAGATTGCGACAGCCGAGCGCACTGCCGCCGTCGCAGGCTTGTTTGTAGAGGGCTACGGCGCGCGCCTGGTCTTTGGGCAAGCCGCCGTTGCCGTTTTCATATATGAAGCCGAGATTGCTGCAGCCGAGCGCATCGCCGCCGTCGCAGGCTTGTTTGTAGAGAGCTACCGCGCGCGCCTGGTCTTTGGGCACGCCCTTGCCGTTGTTATACATGAAGCCGAGATTGCTGCAGCCGCGCGCATCGCCGCCGTCGCAGGCTTGTTTGTAGAGAGCTACCGCGTGCGCCTGGTCTTTGGGCAAGCCGCCGTTGCCGTTTTCATACATGACGCCGAGATTGCTGCAGCCGTTTGCACTGCCGCCGTCGCAGGCTTGTTTGTAGAGAGCTACCGCGTGCGCCTGGTCTTTGGGTAAGCCGCCGTTGCCGTTGTCATACATGACGCCGAGATTGCTGCAGCCGTTTGCATTGCCGCCGTCGCAGGCTTGTTTGTAGAGGGCTACGGCGCGCGCATGGTCTTGAGGCACGCCCTTGCCGTGTTCATACATGAGGCCGAGATTGCTGCAGCCGAGCGCACTGCCGCCGTCGCAGGCTTGTTTGTAGAGAGCTACGGCGCGCGCATGGTCTTGAGGCACGCCGTTGCCGTTTTCATACAT
>Ga0126373_10001640_pt1 | contig 16069 bp, 8 predicted proteins | sample PanSoiMetPlot_11_FD_92545 | JGI IMG/M metagenome (GOLD analysis project Ga0126373, IMG submission 92545) | Tropical forest soil microbial communities from Panama - MetaG Plot_11 | ecosystem: Environmental > Terrestrial > Soil > Tropical forest > Bulk soil | place: Panama | collected 2016-02-17 | reverse complement strand
CTCGAGCGCACGCCTGGCCGTGGCTCCTTGTTCGCCGCCGGAGGCATGCTCTAGCCGATGCGCTGCGAGCGACACGGTTCGATTGTGGCGAATGCTTGCGGCCGGATGGACAGGCGTAGCTTCGGCGTCGCAGACCTCCACGTGGAACCACGCGGTGGCCTGTCCGTGCCGACGAGCGCATCGGCGCCACCATCATGGGCCGCAACATGTTCGGCCGGTCTGCGGACCCTGGCAGGAACCGGGTGGACCGGGGTGGTCGGGAGACGACCCGCTGTTCCACCACCCGGCTATTGATGCGCTGGCGGCGCGCTCAGGCAGCCACGCGCAGGGGCATCTCGGTCAGATCGAGCCGCGCCAGCGTCCGCTCCTCCCACGCCGCCGCATACTGGAGGCCGTTGGCGCGGTCGGGGTGACTGCGGCCGCCCCTCCTCCGCCGACCGAGGATTCGGCAGAGCTGAACGGCTCCCGGGTCGCACCCGGGAGCCGCGCTGATGCCCTTTCGCACGGCCGCTGTCAGGCGGCCGGGCTGCAGTCCAACCCGAAACGTGCGCACATATAGGAACTGGAGGGGCCCCGCGGGGACGGCGCCTGGGCGCCCGACTTCTCCAGGGCCTCGCGAACCAGGGGGCTGAGCGCGTACGCGAGGCTCCCGGCATCGGGCTTGACGCCCGTGTGGACCGCGGCGCTGGCGAGCCTGTTGGCCAGGAGACGTCTCACGATGCCGACAGGCTCATGAAGGACCTCCACTCCCAGCTCTCTGGTCAGCATCTCAGTGGCTGCGCGTTCCGTCAGGCCCACTATGATCTTTCCGCCGAGCCCGCCGATGCCGTACATCGCGATGTCGGCGAGGGCCATTGAACAGCCGCCGACGCTCGGGTGGCGGATGCAGCCGACCACGTCTGCGGCGCCGGAGACCTGATAGAGGAAGCTCCCCACGGACTTCAAGAATCGGAGCAGACTGCCTCCGCTCGATCCCGACGGCATCGGAGCTGCCTTGCAGCCCATCTCGAAGGCTGCCCTGCCGCCGAAGTTGCAGAGCGGCCGAGGGTCCGCGGGCTTCTGGACTTGATTGGTCTTCCGCGGTTGCGCTGGCGGCGTGACGTAGCCCTCGGTGACGAACACCTGGTATTCGTTGAAGTAGGCGCGACTGCCGTCCGGGCTGCGGCTCGGCTGAGTGGCCGGAGGCTGCGTTGGAGTGGGGCTGGGGGCGGCTCCGCCGCCGCCGTCGGCGACCAGCATGTGGCCGTCCCACTCCTTGAAGCTGATGGGGTTGCCGCCGGCGAGGTCGTAGCGGTTGCCGGTGATGGGGTCGGTGGAGAGGTCGAGGTTGGACAGGGAGCCGTAGAAGAAGTCAGGGGTCAGGAAGTGCGAGATGTCCGGGCCGAACCGCCGGGCGCCCATGTCGGTGGTGCCCGAGCCGGTGTCCAGCCGCCTGGCGGCGTAGCGGAACGGGTTGAGCGGCGTCGTGGGGCTGGTGTCGCCCTGGGTGAGCTGGGTGTCGGTCTGGCCGTAGGGCGTGTAGCTGTAGCTGGCGGTGGTGTTGCCGTTGGGGTCCACCAGCTGCGAGACCGAGCCGTGGACGTCGTAGCCGTACGTGTACGTGGTGGGCGTGCCCGCCTGGCCGTTGGTGTAGGGGGTGTTGGTCATGGCCAGCCGGTTGCCGTTGACGTCGTAGGTGAAGTCCTTGACCGAGAGCAGGTTTCCTGAGCTCTTCGAGGACTGCTGCTCCTCGACCTCCAGGTTGCTGGTGCCCAGGTAGCTGAACCGGGTGACGTGGGTGTCGCCGTTGAAGCTGGGGTGCTGCTCGGACTCCTGCACCTGGCGGTCCATGGCGTCGTAGACGTAGTTCGCCTCGTCGGTCCGGGCGCCGGCCGAGAAGGCCCGGAAGGTCTGCAGCCGGTCCAGGTAGTCGTACTTGTAGTCCTGGAGCAGGTCGGCGGAAAAGGTCGCGTTCTCCGAAGGGTGACAGACCGTGGGCTGAGTGACGTTGGCGTCGGTCACGCACTGCTGGCGGCCCAGGTCGTCGTACCAGTACTTGAGGGTCTGGCCACCGCTCACCGACTGCTGGAGCTGGTTGCCGTTGTAGGTGTTGGTGACGGTCACGGTTCCGTTCAGCGCCTGGGTCAGGATGTTGCCGGCCCCGTCTAGAGTGTAGGTGGTCGTGTCGCCGTGGCCGTCGTCGTTGCGGACCAGACGGTCCTGGGGGTCGTAGCCGTACGTCGCCGTGCAGGTGCTCGGGTAGCAGGGTGCAGTGGCCCCGCCTCCCGGCCGCAGGCTGAAGACGTCTTTGGTCCGGTTGCCATCCACGTAGACGCCGTTCGCGTCCAGGTAGCCGACCGTGTGCGACTCCAGCGTGGTCCCGCTCCCGTTGACCGTGGTCAGGTGGTTCAGCTTGCCGTTGGCGAAGTAGTCCCAGGTCGTGGTCTGCAGCGGGGTGAACCCCCCCGAGCCGTTGCTCTTGTCGATCTCGCGCTTCGTCTCTAGGCCGATGGGCGTGAAGGTGTTGAGCACCCGCTGGTTGAGCGTGCTGTCCACCTGGTCGGTCAGCCAGTCGGCGACGTCGTAGTCGGTGTGCAGCTTGTGCCCGTCCGTGACCAGGGCGCCGCCCGGCGACTGCTCCTGGCCGTTCTGGTCCTCGTCGGTCACGTTGCCGTTCGGGTCGTAGGCGAAGCTGGAGAAGGTCCAGTTGGTCGCGCTGTGGGCCTTGAGGTCGCTCCGCACGAGCCGGTCCAGGTCGTCGTACGTGCTCCGGGTGTCGACCGGCGTCTGGCCGGAGTCCACCAGGCCGCTGGCGTCGTGCGTGGTCACGAGGTTGCCGTCGGCGTCGTAGGTGTAGCTGACCGGCTGTCCCTTCTGGTCGGTGCGGTTGGCCAGCAGCCCGTTGGGCTGGTAGCTCCAGAAGACCTGGTTGGCCAGGTCGAGGCTGCCGCTCGGGGTCTCGGGCACGCGCAGCGTCTGCTGGCCCTTGCCGTTGTAGTCGTAGTGGAGCCGCGGGTCCGTCCCCACCCGCTCGGTGGCGATCCACGCCGGGTCGAAGTAGGTGCTTACCGTCTTCACGGCGCCGGGCACCTGGGCGGGATCGCTCTGGGTTGTGGGCAGCGAGACGGAGAGCAGGTTGCCGTTGAAGTCGTAGGCGCGGTGGACGTAGTACTGGGTGGTGAAGGTGCCGTCCACCGGTAGGTCCTGCCGGACCAGGCGGTTGAGCTGGTCGTAGTGGCTGGTGGTGACGTAGTCGGTCGTACCCGAAGGCTCGCAGGCCGGGGTGTTCGAGCAGTCGACGGCGCGCGGGCTGAAGCTCTGCACCACGTTGCCGTCCGCGTCGAACACCGAGCGGCTGACGGCAGGATGGGGCGAGCTGCCGGTGATGAACGGCGTGGAGGTCTGGGTCAGGCGGTTGAGCGCGTCGAAGGTGTAGATGGTGGTGTTCTTGTTGGCGTCGGTGATGCCGGTCCGGTTGCCGTTGGCATCGTAGGCGAACGTGGTCGGGTGGCCGTCTGGGTCGGTGGAGCCGACGAGGTGCCGGGCCGCGTCGTAGCTGAAGACGGTGGTGAAGGGCGTCGAGGTCGTGCCCGGGCAGGTGAGCGAGCTCAGCCCAGCCCTCGGCGTGGTGAGCGAGACCTTGTTGCCGACCGGGTCGTAGCAGGTAAAGGTGTTGAAGGCGCTCACACTGCCGTCCGGGTTGACGTGGTCCTGGGTCTGGACCGCCATCCGGTCCAGCGCGTCGTAGGCGTAGTCGATCGTATGGGTGTTGTTGGGGGTCCCGTTCAGCTCGCCGAGCGGCAGGGTCTCCTGGGTCAGCCGCCCGGCGACGTCGTAGCCGTACCCGGTCTTGTTGCCGGAGGGATCGGTCACCAGGACCTGGCGGTCCATCACGTCGTAGCTGGTCATCGTGGTGTCGCCGGTGCCCACGTTGCTGCTGGGGGTCTCGTTGGTGCAGGCGCCGCGCGGCACGCAGTGCGGCGCCACCTCGCTCAGGACGTTGTCGTTGGGGTCGTAGCCGGTGTCCGACTCGACCAGGGTGCCCAGGCTGAGCGTGGTCGACTTGGGCGTGGTCTGCCGGCCCAGGCGGCCGAAGCTGTCGTAGAGGAACTGGGTCTGGTAGTTGGCCGGCGTGCCGCCGGTGAACGAGGCGTGGTTCTCGTCCTGGACGAACACCGTCCTGCCCGCGGCGTCGTAGCCGATCTGAAGCGGGTGCGTAGGCGAGGTGGCGCTGTCGGTCGCGTCCGCGATCTTCGTCGGCAGCCCGTTGGCGTCGTAGCTCAGGTACGTGGTCTGGTTGCCGTTGAAGTCCTTGCGGGTGGCCAGCGTGCCGTCGGCGTTGTAGGTGCTGGTGGCCGGGTTGTTGGGGAAGAGCGGCTCGGTGACGGACGTCAGGTTGCCGCTGCCGTCGTAGCCGTAGCTCCACACAATGCCGCTGTTCGCCGCGACCTCCTTCGGGTCCTCCATGGTGGCCAGCTGCGAGAGGTGCGGGATGGTCCGCCCCGTGCCGGCGACGCCGCCCGCCGGGTTCCAGTGGGCGGAGACGTCGGTGGCGTCGACCTGCAAGTTCTGGTAGGTCAGGATCGTGTGGTCGCCCAGCTCGTCGAAGATGCCGTTCGGGTACCCGTTGTCGTTGTAGGTGAACCTGCGCGTGCTCGAGTCGGGGTTGGTGATCTGGGTCAGGTCGTTGTCCGCGTTCCACTGCAGGCTGGTGTGTTGCTGGAGCGGGTCGGTGACCTGGGTGGGCCGGCCCTGGACGTCGTAGGCGTACTTGTAGGTCCGGGCCGTCTGCCCGCTGGGTGTAGGCTCGGCGACCGTGGTCACCAGGTTCACGTCGTCGTAGCTGTAGGTGGTGACGCTGCCGGCCCGGTCCTGCATCGAGGCCAGCTTCCAGCGGTCGATGCCGGTGGTGGGGCCTTCATAGGCGAAGGTCGTCTCGTGCCCGTCGTAGTCGCGGACGCTGAAGATCTTGGTCGACTCGTTGGAAGTCTTCGGGTCGGGATTGACGCGCAGGGTGGGATCGGTGATGGCCGGCCCGGAGCCGTCCGAGGTGGTGTAGGTGAAGACCACCTTGCGGCTGTGCAGGAAGCTGCCGTCGGCGTTGTGCCCGCCCTGCTCGGTGATGCTCAGCAGGTTGCCATCGTCGTAATAGGCGAAGGTGAGCTGGTGGCCGACGTGATCGCCGATGCTGGACACCTTGCCCCTGATCTGAGGCTTGCGCGCCGTCGCCTTGGTGAAGTAGCTGATGTTGAAGCTGCGGTTGGGCGCCGGACTGGAGCCCTGGCCGGCGGCGTCGGTGACCTGGGTGACGTGGTACTTGGGGCCGCCCGGGTCGTCGCCCGGCTGCACCGCGGTCAGGGTGAACGAGATGGTGTTCCCGTTCCTGTCGACGACCGCGGTCGGGAAGCCCAGCGAGTCGTAGAAGAAGGTCACCCGGTCCGGGCGCGTGATGGCCCAGAACCGGCCCTGCAGGGTGGTGTCTGTGGAGACCTGGCGCAGGTAGAGGTGGACGCCGGCCGGCTCCTCCCAGAACGTCACGCCGTCCGAGCCGGTGACCCCGGTGAACGTCAGCAGCCGGCCGGTCCCGTCCACCAGGTTGATGAACTTGTTGGAGCGGCCGGCGATGGTGTCGGCGTTGTTGGGATGGACGTCGAGCGGGTCGCCGAAGCGGGTCAGCCCCGACAGGGAGAGCGACCAGTTGTTGCCCATCGGGGAGTCCGAGTGCTCTTCCAGGCTGTTGTAGGTCAGGTCCATCGCCGTGCTCAGGCCCCGCCCCGCCTCGGTCAGCGGCGACAGGTTGAGCACCGAGTTGCCGTTGGCGACGTTGGTCATCTGGGTGATGCCGGCGCCCACCGGCTGGCTGGTGAACTGCCAGAAGTGCTCCAGGCCGATGTTGGCCTTCAGCACCTTGTTCACGATCACCGGATTGTCCAGCGGCGGGTTGCCCTTGCCGGCGAAGAAGACGGCCGGGGAAACGCTGGAGTCCATCACGTCCAAGCGCAGCGTGAAGCGAGCCGCGTCCACGCCCGGCGTCAATGCGGGCGGCGTCACGTTCACCCGCGTGGTCGAGCTGGCGCCGGCGGCCAGGCCGAGGCTGGCGACGCTGCCGCTGTCGGTGTAGGACGTGGTCGAGCCGGCCAGGTACCAGCGGTAGCGCAGGGTGGTGGTCGTGGAGGTCCAGGCCTTGGTGCTCTTGTTGGTGACCGTGACGTTCACCGGGTACGTGAGCTGCGTGGACGCGTTCGGGTCGTAGCTCATCGCCTGCGGCACCGCCGATGAGGTGAAGCCGGCCTGGTAGAGCGTCCCGGCCGTGTTGGCGACCGTGACCTTGGTCGTGGCCGAGCTGGCGTTCAGTCCGCTGGAGTCGTAGACCTTGGTGACCAGCGTGTGGGTGCCGTCGTACGAGGGCAGGGTGGTGTCCAGCGTGTTCCAGCTGAAGCTCCACGGCGATGCCGTGGAGGTCGCGTAGAGCGCGCCGTCCACGTAGAGCTCCACCTTGCTCACCGACAGCCCGCTGGCCACGGTGTTCGACGTGGTCACGCTCACGGTCTTGGTGAGGCCGGTGGCGTTGTTGGCCGGCGCCGTGATGGCGGTGGTCGGCGCCGCGAAGTTGTCGACATTCACCGACGCGCCCGCCGAGGTGGTGCTGTTGCCGGCGCCGTCTGTGGCCTGGGCGGTGATCGTGTGGCTGCCGTTGGCCACGCTGGCCGAGTTCCAGGTCACCTGCCAGGGCGCCTGGCTGGCCGAGCCCACCGGGGCCCCGTCCACGAAGAACTGGACCTGGCTCAGCAGCCCGTCGCTGGCGGCGGCCGCCGCCAGCGTCACCGAGCTGCCCCTAGCCATCGAACCCGGCGCCGGCGACGAGACCGACACGGTGGGCAGCGTGGCGTGGCTGCCGTCGGTGTACGTCACCTGGAGCTGCGGCTGCACGGCGGGCGCGGTGCTGTAGTCGTCGCTGGCGAAGACCGCGAAGTTGAAGGTCCCCTCGGTCTCGCTGTCCGACCTGAGCAGGAAGCCCAGGTTGGGCGCCAGCCCCCCGACCCAGTTCGACACGATGCTGGAGACGTCGAAGCTGTTCCCGTTCTCGGTCTCGTTGGCCGGGATCGAGACCTGGCTGGAGGCGGTCGAGCTGTCGTAGTCCCCGCCTGGCGTGTTCCACTGCACGCCGCCCGTGCGCTCGTACCAGGTGGCGCCGTCGCCGGTGCAGGTGGCCGGGTTCCGGGTGCCCGTCCCCTCCTCCCAGCTCGACGTCACCGGGTAGGCGTGGAACGACAGGTTGACGCTGTTCTCCAAGAAGTGGAGCACGTTCAGATGGGCGCTGACGTTGGTGACACCGGCCGGGATCCCGGAGAGGTCAAACTGGAGCAGACTGCGGTAGACGCCGGTGCTGTCGGCGCCGGCCGCCAGGAACTGGTCGGCGCCGTAGTTGGCGCAGTTGATCCCCTTGTCGTAGAGGTACATGAAGGTGGCCTTGCTCTGGCCCAGGCTGATCGAGGACTGCCCGTCCGCGGGCAGGGTGACCTTCACCTCGTTGGACTTGCTGCTGTTGGCGAGGACCGCGTAGTAGAACGTGCCGTTGGGCGCCGCCGTGGTGTCGCGGAAGGTGGTCGTGGTCAGGTCCGAGATGCTGGTCAGCAAGGTGGCCGCCGAGGGCGTGAAGTTGGGCGTCAGCGAGCGGTGCACCTGGTACTGCTGGAAGGGCGCCCCCGAGGGACCGGTGTACTGCGACCAGCTCAGCTCGGCGCCGTTGGCGTGGAGGGTGGCCGGCGGGGCGAGCGAGACCGCGTCGCCGCTGTACGTCACGCTCAGCACCGGCGCCAGCTGAGGCACCTGGAAGGTGTTGCCCGGCGGCGCCGGACCGCTCACGTTCTTGCTCTCGCTGCTGAGCATCAGGTAGAGGCCATCGTTGGGCTGCGACCCGCTCACCCAGCCGCTCACCGCGCTGCTCAGGTCCCAGGTCATCCACTCCTGGCCCGCGGTGGCGGACAGCAGGAAGCTGGAAAGCACCGTGGAGCTGAACTGGAGGCTTGAGGTCGTGGTCGCGGTCGTCCAGGGCGCGGTCATCTGGTGCACGTCGATCTGGTGGTTGACGCCGCCGCAGAACTGGCCCGGGACCGCGATGCAGGCCTGGTCGTAGAAGACGCTCAGGCTGGCCCTGCTCACGCTGACCCCGGCCGGCACCGCGCTCAGGTCGAACTGCAGCGCCTCCCGGTAGGTGTGGGTGGAGTCGACCCCGATGAACATCCGGCCGCTGGCGTCCACGAACCCGGCGCAGCTGCCGCAGTCGGCCTCGAACGTCGTGTCGAGGGTGTCGGGCTGGATCGTGATCGTCGGGTCCACGAAGACGGGGAAGCGCCGCGTGGGGTCGCGCAGCCAGGCCGCGTCCACGTTCAGCGTCACCTGGAAGCCGTCCCCCCTCGGATCCACCGCCATCCGGGCGTGCGGCTGCGCCGGGTCCACGCTCTTCGCACCCGAGTCGTAGGCGTAGGGTGCCTTCAGCCAGAACGAGCCGGGGGCGCGGCCGGGCAGGGCGAAGCCCCAGCTCCCGTCCGGCTCTTGCCGGGCCGTCGTCCCCTTCGGCGCCTGGAGCTGGAACGTGAAGCCGGACTGGGCGGCCGCGTCCTGGAGTTGCAGCAGCTCCTCGAGCCCGTCGCCGAGCACGCTGTACGTGGCGTTCACGTGCGGCAGCGCGCCCGCATACTGAATGCTGGAGCCCTTCGCGGTCGCCTTCGCCCCGGCGGCGCCCAGCAGGCTCATGGTGACGGCCTGGCCGTCCTCCACCCAGCGCAGGTAGCCGTCGTCCATCTGACTCTTGAACTGGGCCTGGAAGCTGTTGGCCCCGTTCTCGTAGGCGTAGCCGGCGGCACGGCTGGACACCAGCGTGTTGCTGATCGGCTGCCAGCCGCCGCCCGGCGCGCGGACGTTGACGGGGTGGACGGAGGTCGTGGTGGTGAATGTGTGGTCGGGGTTGAATCGGGTCGTCGAGTAGCGGGTGCGCCGGTCGGGCTGCTCACCCACCGAGGGATGCGTCGGCTGCTTCGACGCCGGCTCGCCTGACGAGGACGGCAGCTTGACCGGCGCGGCCGTGTGCGTGGCGGGGCGTGGAAGGGGATTGGTCGCCGCGTAGACGCTGGCCGGCCCCTGGAGGGGCGCGGCCAGTGCAGCGCAAACAGTGATGACTGCGAGTGACAGCCGGTTTCCGCGTACTGACAACGATCGGTTCCGCCCCATGCCTCTCTCCTGGCGATAGCCACAGCAGGCCGAGTTGCTCGCAGTGCTCCATTCGACCACCGCCGGTACCCAGCGTCCAGCTACAGAACCTTCACAAAGCCTGTACAATGACGCTCCCGGCGAGAGGGCATGGGCCTGGTGAAACGGCAGGGGAGAGCATGTCCGGTCGAGGTTCCTTCGGCACGCTGCTGCGTGAGCACCGCGCGGCCGCCAACCTGACCCAGGAGGAGCTCGCCGAGCGTTCCGGCATCAGCGTGCAGGCGATCGGCGCGCTCGAACGAGGAGACCGCCGCTCTCCGCGACCCAGCACCGTCGAGTTCCTGGCGCAGGCGCTGAAGCTGGATGCGTCGCGGCGGGAGGCCTTCGTGTCGGCGGCACGCGGGCAGCCGGCCCGGGCGATGCCCTCGCGTCAGCTCCTGAGTCCGGCGTCAGAGCCGCTGACGTCGCTGATCGGCCGCGAGGCGGAACTGGCCAGCGCCCTGCGGCTGCTCGAGCCCGGGGGCACCCGTCTGCTCACGCTCGCCGGTCCTCCAGGTGTGGGCAAGACACGCCTCGGCCAGGCGGTGGCGGTCGCGGCCCGCGACCGCTTCCCGGATGGCGCGGTCTTCGTCAGCCTCGCATCGCTGTCCGACCCCGACCTGGTCGGCCCAGCTATCAAGCAGTCGCTCGGGGTGCGCTCGCCCGGGCGGGGGGCGCTCGTGGAGGTGCTCTCGAGGCAGCTGCGGACCCGCCACCTGCTGCTCTTCCTGGACAACTTCGAGCACCTGCTGCCGGCTGCCCCCTTGTTGACCCACCTGCTCGGCGCCTGTCCGCGGCTCCACCTGCTGGTTACGAGCCGGGCCGTTCTTCGCATCCGCGGTGAGCAGGTGCTGCTCGTGCCGCCGCTGCCCGTCCCCGCTCCCGGCCGCCCGGCGCCCGCCCGCGTCGTGATGCGGGTCTCGTCCGTCGCGCTGTTCGTGGAGCGGGCGCGCGCACGGATGCCCGAGCTCGTCGTCACGCCGGCGGACTCGCGCGCGATCGCGGACCTCTGCCGGCGACTCGACGGCCTGCCGCTGGCCATCGAGCTGGCCGCGGGCTGGTCCGGTGTGCTCGCCCCACCGGCGCTCGTCGAGCGCCTGACGCACCGGCTGCCCATGCTGGAGAAGGGCGTGCGGGACGCTCCCGCGCGGCAGCAGACGATGCGCCGCGCGCTCCACTGGAGCTATGACCTCCTCGATCCGGACGAGCAGGCGATGTTCCGACAGCTCTCGGTCTTCGCCGGCGGTGCCTCTCTGGAAGCGATCGGTCGCGTGTGCAGGGGGGCGGAAGTTGGGCCGGCCGATTCGCTCGACCTCGTCGCCGGGCTGGTCGACAAGCACCTGTTGGTGCGCGACGCGTGCAGAAGCGAGCCGCGCGTCTCGATGCTCCAGGTCATCCGCGAGTACGCGAGCGAGCGGCTGCAGGCGGCCGGCCAGGCGGAGGCGACGTCGCGCGCCCACTTCGACTACTTCGCCGGGCTGGTGCGCGCGGTCGAGCCCGAGCTCCAGGGACCGAACCAGGCGGCGTGCCTGAACCGCCTGGAGCGGGAGCACGACAACATACGGGTTGCCCTGCAATGGGCGGAGGCGGCGGGGGAGCTCCGGGAGGGGCTGGAGATGGCGTCCCGGCTCTGGCGCTTCTGGGACGCGCACGGCCATGCTCACGAGGGCCGGAGGTGGCTGGACCGCCTCCTGGCCGCAGCCGGCGGGCTGACGCCGGACCTGCGCGCTCCGGCGCTGGCCGCGGCCGGCCACATGGCACTGAGGTCGGGTGAGTACGCGGACGCGGTGGCCAGGTACGAGGAGAGCCGGCGGCTCTACGGCGCCCTCGGTGACCGCCATGGCAGCGCAGGAGTCCTCAATGGGCTGGCGACCATCGCGCTGCGCCAGGGCCACGTCGAGCAGGGCGTGACACTGTTCGAGCAGAGTCTCGCCATTTTCCGCGAGGCGGGCGATCAGGGGCGAATCGCCACCATGCTCGACAACCTGGCGCTCGCCGTGAAGCAGCAGGGCCACTACGACAGGTCAGTCGCGCTGCACACGGAGTCGTTGAGCATACGGCGCTCGATCGACGACCGCCTGGGCATCACCATGAAACTCAACAATCTCAGCGAGATCGCCTTCCTGCAGGGTCAGCATCACCGGGCCGACGAGTGGCTGGCGGAGAGCATCACGCTCTGCCGACAGCTCGGGGCGGTCCGCTGGCTGAGCTTCGCACTGGGCCTTGCCGGCCGGATCGCGTGCGTCCGTGGCGATACCGCCGACGCCGCCGTGAAGCTCCACGAGAGCCTGGACCTGGCACGTGAGATCATGGACCCGCTCAATATGGCCGACACGCTGGAGTCGTTGGCCATGCTCGCCTGTCACGAGGGGCGGATGGAGCGGGCAGCGCGGCTGCTCGGAGCGGCCGGCGGGGTCCGGGACGCAATCGCCATCCCCCAGCCTGTCACCAGCCGGATGGTGTGCGAGCCCATCGAGACTGCGATCCGGAGGGCGATCGGCGAGGAGGGTCTGCGCGCCCAGTGGGTGGCCGGTCACGACATGTCGCCCGAGCAGGCGCTCGCCGAGCTCGAGACCAGGCCGGGCCAGGCATAGACCGCAGCTCCTGGGTTGAGACGAGCTCATCTGAACTCGAGCCAGATCAGGAAGGCTGCCACGTCCGCCGAGGTCCAGAACTGGAGCGCCGGCCGCTCCCGTGGGAGAGACATGCCGCCAGCCGAGGGGTTCACCCGGAGCAACCCGTCCTTGACGGCGTCCGCCAGCGCCCGGTGCAGGCAGCGATGGGTGTTCCAGACGCTCTTGGCGGACAGCCCGGCACCCCTCCGCTTGTGGCCGTTCAGCCGGAGCTGCCCGTAGAACGCGCGGATGTGGGGGAGGGTGAGCTGCTGAAGGCGCACGCTTCCGAGCCGCGGCTTGAGGTGATTCCGGATCTGCTATCCCCACTCGTCTCGCGTGTTCGCACGGACCTCCTCACGGATGACGAGCCCGGCGTGCCAGTCGTCCAGGTACGTGGCCAGTGTCAGCCTGCTCGGCTCGACGTAGCGGCCCTCGGCGCGCTCCTCCTGCAGCTTGACCATGGCTGCTTGCGCCTCGGCCTTCGTCGCGAACCGCCGCGCTTGACCCGGCGCCGCGGCGCGCCTGGCGGCTCCACATCGACGAGGTAGTTCCACCTGGCCCGGTCGTTCCCGCACTGGCAGCGCCGCTCGGTGACCCGACGCCCGCAGCGGGTACAGCAGCGAAAGACCCGTCCCTCCTGGAGTCGCTACTGCGCTGAGGTGGCTTTACGAGATCGCGTAGAGGTCGGCGATGTCGCCGTCGACACCGGCCGCTCCCGCGAAGTCCAACGGCGATTGCTGGAGAAGGGACGCTCCGCCTACCAGGTCTCGCCCTGCGCGGATGTGCGTCTCGAGGAGCCATCATAAGGAGCAACATGCGCCTTCCTTGCCGCCGCCGATTCGTGAGTGGGAGCCGTCGTGAGGGGCGGCCCGGCCTGCTCAGGGCAGGCGACCGCTCGTGCCGACAGCTGGCATCAGCGACCTGGGTCCACGCTTCCGGCGATGACCTCCTCCGCCTCTGACCTCGTGCCCGTGCAACGTGCTCTGCCTCCAGCCGGCCTAGCGTGGTTCAACGCTTTGCCGGCAACCGGGGCCCAGGCTCACTTGTTCTCCTGCTTCGCAAGCCGGCGCTGGGCTCAGCTGATCGAAGCCGCGCGTCCGTATCGAGGATTCGCGGACCTGCTCGGTCAAGCAGACCTGGCATGGGACCAGCTCACGATCGAGGAGTGGCTTGAGTCTTTCGCCTCTCCCCCTCGGATCGGCGAACGGGGTGGCCACTCGCCGCCGTTCTCACAGCGCGAGCAGGAACGGGTAGCTGAAGCCGATCCACAGGTCCTCGGAGAGTTGGCGGACCGCAACCGTGCCTATGAGGCGAAGTTCCACCACGTCTTCCTCATAGCGGCTGAGGGCCGCACAGCTGAAGAGATACTGGCCGAGCTTAAGCGGCGCTTGGGAAATGATGCGGCCAGTGAACTGCGGACAGCTGCTGGTGAACAACGCAAAATCAGTCGGCTACGGCTCCAACGGCTCGTTGGCGCATGAGCATCTCCACTCACGTGCTGGATATCGGCAAGGGGGTGCCAGCGGTGGGTGTGGCGGTGACTTTGCTCCTCCGCGGTCCGGGTGGCGGTTGGATGGAGGCCGCGCAGGAGGTTACAGACTCCGACGGCCGCGTACGCGAATTCGATGCGGCGAGTGAGCCGGGCGAGTACCGGCTCGAATTCGCCACTGCGGCCTACTTCGCCAGCCTGGGCGTGGAATCGCTCTATCCCAGCGTGGTGGTTGACTTCGAGGTCCGAGATCCGGACGCTCACTACCACGTGCCGCTCCTGCTGGCGCCGTTCGGCTACACTACCTATCGAGGCTCCTGAGCTATGAGCATTGTGCTCGGCGGAAACCAGTATGGAAAGGCAGAGACGCACGTCGTGCGCATCAACAAGTCAGAAGCTGCTGGAGCGCACGAGATCAGGGACTTCACGGTCAGCATTGCACTGGGAGGCGACTTCAGCCGCAGTCACTTGGCTGGCGACAACAGCAACATCGTGCCGACCGACACGCAGAAGAACACCGTCTTTGCCTTCGCGCAGGACACTCCGATCGGCGAGGCTGAGGAGTTCGGCCTCAGGCTCGCTCGACACTTCGTCGGCGAGTTCGCCGCCGTGCACCGAGCCCGCGTGCACATCCAGGAGCAGAGTTGGAGCCGGATCATAGTCGAGGGCAGGCCGCACCCTCACGCCTTCCTGCGGAAAGGCCCTGAGATAAAGCTGGCCACCGTGACATGTGCAGGCGATAGCGCCTGGATTATCAGTGGCGTCTCAGATCTAGTGGTCCTCAAATCCGCCGGTTCCGAGTTCCACGGGTACGCCATAGATCGCTATACGACACTGCCGGAGACCGATGACCGCATCCTGGCCACGGTAGTGCTCGGGCGCTGGCGCCACCGGGGTACGGTACCCAACTGGCACGAGTCGTACGACGCCGTGCGCGCGATCCTCCTGGAGACGTTCGCGACACAGCACAGTCTTTCGCTCCAGCAGACGCTGTACGCGATGGGCGAGGCGGTCCTGCAGCGCAGGCCCGAGATCGTCGAGATCAGGCTCACTATGCCGAACAAGCATCACTTCGAGGTGGACCTACGGCCATTCGGCCTCGAGAACCGGAACGAGGTCTTCTACGCTGCCGATCGCCCGTATGGCCAGATCGAGGGCGCCGTCCTTCGCGAAGACTCGCCCGACCCGGGCCCCGCCTGGGGATGAGGTTCCTGCAGCCTGCCACCTGGAGTGAGGCGCTGGAGATGAAGGCCGCGTACCCGGACGCCCGGCCGATCGCGGGCGGGACGGACGTGATGGTGGAGATCAATCTGGATCGGAACCGGCCAGCCACGATCATTGATCTCTCCCGCATCAGCGACCTCGCGGAGTGGGGCCCGGAGGGCGCGGTGGTGCGGGTCGGCGCCGCAGTGACATATACGCGGCTGATCGCCGAACTGAGTGATCGCCTTCCCGCACTCGCGCTCGCCTCACGGACTGTGGGCTCGCCCCAGATCAGGAACCGCGGCACCGTGGGCGGGAATCTGGGCACCGCCTCCCCGGCCGGAGATGCACATCCGCCGCTCGTTGCCCAGGATGCACTGGTCGAGCTGGGGTCGACGGCCGGGACGCGCCGAGTGCCAGCCAGAGACTTCTTCGTGGGCCCGAAGCGAAGCGCGAAGCGGGCGGACGAGCTGATCGCCGCGTTCCTTGTCCCGCCGGCATCCGGCCCACAGCAGTTCGCGAAGGTCGGCACCCGCAACGCCATGGTGATCGCGGTCTGTTCGTTCGCCCTGACGCTGAACCCCGTGACCCGCCAGGTTGGTACCGGGATCGGGTCTGCCGGCCCGACGCCACTGCGTGCGGTCGAGGCTGAGGAGTTCATTGCGGGTGTGCTACACGAGCAGCAGGCGTGGGAGACCCGACAGCGGATCTCGGACTCCATGCTGCGGCGCTTTGGTGAGCTTGCGGCAGCCGCCACCCGTCCGATTGACGACGTCCGGGGCACGGCCGACTACCGGCGCCAGGCTGTCTCCGTCCTCGCGCGACGCTGCCTCGGGTGGGCATGGGAGGACTACCGCAGGTCTTGAGGCTGAGTTGCGCAGTCAACGGCCAACGGCGCCAGGCCGACGCCGTTTGGGAGGGAGAAAGCCTGCTGTATGTTCTGCGCGAGAGATTCGGACTGTACGGATCGAAGAACGCATGCGAGCAGGGCGAGTGCGGCTCCTGCTCCGTGTACTTGGACGGCATGCTCGTCTGCTCGTGTCTTGTGCTGGCGGGGCAGGCCGAAGGACGCGATGTTGTGACCATCGAAGGGCTCTCAGACAGCGGCTCACCCCATCCCGTGCAGCAGGCGTTCATCGAAGCTGGCGCTGTGCAGTGCGGCTTCTGTACCCCCGGGTTGGTCATCGCTGCCCTCGACTTGCTGCGGCGCGAGCGGCGCCCCACCGAAGAACAGATCAGTGAGGCGTTAGCCGGCAATCTCTGCCGCTGTACGGGCTACGCCAAGATCATCGACGCTGTTCGGCTGGCATCCGAGCGCCTGACATGAAGCCCAGACTGGCGCGCCCGGTCACGGTCAGCGGCCGCATAGGCGAAAGCGTGCGCCGGCCCGATGGGTTACTGAAGACACGCGGCGAGTTTCCATACTCCTCCGACCTGTACGTCGAGGGGATGCTCTGGGGCTTCACCCTGCGCAGCCCGCACCCGTACGCGCGCATCCGGTCGATCGACACCCGGGACGCGCTCACAGCGCCCG
>Ga0126373_10001639_pt1 | contig 16071 bp, 13 predicted proteins | sample PanSoiMetPlot_11_FD_92545 | JGI IMG/M metagenome (GOLD analysis project Ga0126373, IMG submission 92545) | Tropical forest soil microbial communities from Panama - MetaG Plot_11 | ecosystem: Environmental > Terrestrial > Soil > Tropical forest > Bulk soil | place: Panama | collected 2016-02-17 | reverse complement strand
GGACTTCGTGCTTATCGGGTTGCCCAAGCTGTTCTCGGTCACGTTCGAGGAGTAGCCGAGGTTCTGGCCGTTCGGATCGATCAGGTAACCGGTCACGAGGTCGCCGGGGTCGGTCGCTAGGTTGATCTCGGCGTGGATGTTCTGCGCGCCTGACGGCACCTTGAACGTGTAGTAGTTGGCCTGCGCGGGCGCGCCAAACCGGCCATTGCCGCCGGTCAGGGAGCCGCTAAAGCTCCCGCCCGTTGAGGTGGTCGGCACGTTGGTGCGAACCGTCACCGGAATCGTGGTGTGGGTGGAGCCACTGGAGACGACGACCGACTGCTCGCTGTCACCGGCGCTCGTCGGGCTCGTCACGCTTAGGGTGGCCGAACCTGTCGCGCCCGCGGCCAGCGTCAGCGAACTCGTGCTGAGTTTGCCGGCCGACGCGAACTGCGACGTATTGGCGTCCCACTGAACCGTTCCCTTTGCGCCCAGCAGGGACGTTCCGATGTTCTTCGCCGTGTAAATCACCGCGTGCCACGTGCCCGATGGCGGGTTCGAGACCTGGATGTTGGCGAAGCCGGCGAAGCCCTGCGGGTCCGAGTAACCGGCGTAGGTACCGTTCGGCTCAAGCAGGGCCACTTGCAGCGGCCAGTTCTCGTTCTGGAAGAGCTTGTAATCGGCGGAGAAGGTCAGCCGCGACGGGTGTGTTGTGATCGGCACCGAGAAGCTGATCTTCTTGTAGACCTCCTTGATACCGGTCTCGCTGGTCAGCGTGCCAGTATCGGCCGGGCAGGACGTGGTCGGCGTGCCAGGCTGCATGCAGAAGTGGCCGGAGACGTTGGCGACCTGGTGGGTCAGTGCGCGCGTCGACAGCTTGACCGTGACCGCGGCGTTGCTCGTGTTGGTCACCGAGATCGACTGACCCGTGGTAGCGCCCGGGTTCTGCTGAATGTTGATCTGGTTCGGGCTGACCGCAATCGCACCGGCGGTCGTTGGTGGGCCGGCCGGGTTGATCGTCTTGGCGAGGCTGACGGCCGCCGCGACGTTCAGCAAGCCAGCACCCTGCTGTGACGCCGGCGAGTTGATGTCGCGCGCCGAGCTCATCAGGATCTGCTTGACCAACCCCGGGCTCGGGGCCGTGCCATGAGCGGTTGTGTAAGCCTGGATCACGTCGGCCGCGGCGCCCGCTACGAGCGGCGCCGCCTCGCTCGTGCCGCCGGTGAACTGGATCGGCGAACTGGCCGAACCGTCGGCGTTGGTGCAGTCGGTGTACAGGGCGTCGTTGGTGCTGCACAGGGCCCAGTTCGCATCGCCGGGCGCGACGAGGTCCACAGTGTTGCCCGCCTCGGTGAAGCCACCGGAGGAAATGCTGGAGACGTTGTTGTCAACGAAGCTCCCATTGTTACCTGACACGTTGACGGCACCGACCGTGGCCTGCTCGTATGCGCGCAGGGTCGTCGTGGCGCCCACGCTGATCACGTTGGAGTCCGTGGCCGGGGAGCCGATCGTGCTGGTGACGCCCGCGTCGCCGCTGGACACGACGACCGTGACGCCCGCGGCTACGGCCGCGTCGTCGGCCTGGCGGATCACGTCAGCGGCGAGGTCGGGAATGTTGTTGGAGCCGAACGACTCGTTGATCACGTTCGCGCCGCCCGTGCTGACCGCGTAGTTGATGGCCTGGAGGAAGTTGGACGTCGTCGTGTTGTTGTTCTGCGAGAAGACCTTCAGCGCGAGGACGCTTGCCGCGGGGGCATCGCCAACGATCTTGATATCGCAGCCGGCCGGCACCTTCCGGGGGTTCCCTGCCGACAAGAACTTCGATATGTCGTAGCTCTCGTTGCCCTGAGCCGCGATGGAGCTAACGTCCAGGAACATCTCGCCGCCTGCGGTTGGCACGGTGGCCGCGTCCCCGGAGAAGTCGACTTGGCTCACGACGGGGCCTGGGCTGCCATACAGAGGGTTGCGCTGGAGGTCGAGGTTCGACACGTCGATGCCGTCCGCGATCGTCGCGACGGTGACGTTGGCGCCATCCGCACCCGTGATCGGCGCCGAGGCCTTAATGTTGCCGAGCGCTTCCGGGTTGAGCTGCGGCGTGGTTGAGGTTCCGCACAGGCCCGCCGGGAATGTGTAGGGCAGGATCGCGGACGGGCCGCCAATAAGCCCCTGGAGGCCAGGTAGCGCTGGGCCAGGAATCACCTGGTTCGGCACGACCTTCGCCACGGCGGAGTTGCCGGCCAGCGCGTGCGCCTCGCCCGCCGTGGCGTTCACGACGACGGCGTTGACGAGGGAGGTCGAGGCGACCTCATGACCGCCAGCCGAACGGAGCTGGGAGAGAACCGGCTTTTGCTCAGCGGCGACAGCTGCCCGGCGCGCCGCCGATCGGGCACCAAGCCTGCTGTTCTGATTGTGGAGGATCACGATGTACTGGTGGCTTGGGCCACCGGATGACGCGTGCGACGGGCTCGCGGCGGTAGCAGCTCCGGCCGGTACTGCCGTCATGATGAGCGCGGCCGGTACCGTCGCCATCACCAGGTATCTCTTGCGCATGCGCGAACGCATCGCTGCCTCCCGTTGGATCGCCCACAGAGCTACTGCTGTGGGAAGTGGAGCAAACAGTAATGGCGGCATGCCAGCCTGATCGAGTTGTTAGAACGAACTTCTACAACCTCGTAATTTAGGAAAATACGCAGAGGGTTCGTCTCGGTTCGAATCAGGATCGAATCGGACGCGGATCTAACGTAAAATTCCCGTCAAGGATGCTGGCTGCTGACTGAGATGACCTCGCCGGTCAGGTATGAGGAGTAGTCGCTGGCCAGGAAGACGATGACGGTGGCGATCTCCCATGGCTCGGCGCCGCGCCCGAACGCCTCACGATCCGCTAGCTCGGCGAGCAGCTCTGCGCTCATCACCTTGGTCAGGAATGGATGCGTGGCCAGGCTTGGCGCCACCGCGTTGACCCGGATGCCGTAGCCTGCCACGTCCATGGCCGCGCACCGGGTCAGCGCCATCACGCCGGCCTTCGCCGCGGCATAGTGCGCTTGCCCTTCCTGTGCTCGCCAGCCGAGCACGGAGGCGTTGTTGACGACCGCGCCGCCGCCACCTTGGGCGACCATCTGGCGCAGCGCGGCCTTCGTGCAGCGGAACGTGCCGTTCAACGTGACGTCCAGTACACGCAGCCATTCAGCGTCGCTCATCTCGAGTACAGAGCTGGTGCCACCGAGTCCGGCATTGTTGATCATTACGTCAAGCCGGCCGAAATGGCTGACGGCGGCCGCGATCAGGCCCGTAACGGCCGCGTCGTCGGTGACGTCGCACGGAACGGACCAGACGCGATCGCCGTACTCGCCGGCCAATTCCTCCTGGTAAGCGGCGAGCCGGGCCGGGTGCTGATCGCTGATGACTACGCTGGCGCCCTCGGCCAGGCAGCGTCTCGCTGTAGCCGAGCCGATACCAGCCCCAGCCGCCGCAGTGATCACTGCGACCTTGCCCGCCAGCAGGTCCCGGCCCGCGGGCGGCACCGCGGGCGCGGGCATGGCCGTCATGCGCGTGCCTGCCGCGGCAGGCCGAGTGCCCGCTCGGCGATGATGCCGAGCTGGATCTCCTGGGAGCCGCCGTAGATCGTGTCGGCGCGACTGAACAGGTAGAGCCGCTGCCAGTCATCCAAGTCATACGGCGGGCCTTTCGCTTGCATTGATGTCGGGCCAAGCACTTGCATCGCCAGTTCACCGAGGTCGCGATGCCAGCGGGACCACAGCAGCTTCACGACTGCCGCTTCGGCCAGTCCGCCCCCGCCTTCGTGGTCGAGCATGGTCAGCACCTGGTCTCTCATGACTTGCAGGCCTATCCAGGCCCGGGCCAGCTTGTCGCGCAGCAGAGGATCGCCCGCGGCGCCCGTATCGCGGGCGAGGTCGATCAGCGCGTCCAGCTCGCGTCGGTAGCCAACCTGCTGGCCGAGGGTGGAGACGCCGCGCTCGATGGCGAGCGTCGCCATCGCGACCCGCCAGCCCGTCCCGACGTCGCCGACCACCATGTCGCGCGGCGTGCGCGCGCCGTCGAAGAACACCTCGTTGAACTCCGCGGTTCCGGTCATCTGCCGGATCGGCCGCACGGTGATACCCGGCTGCTTCATCGGAACGAGGAGATAGGACAGGCCCACTGATCGCTTCGACCCTGGCTCGGTCCGGGCGAGGACGAAGCACCAGTCGGCAACCGTGGCCAGTGACGTCCAGACCTTCTGCCCGGTGATGACCCAGTGGTCGCCGTCGAGCACAGCCGAGGTGCTCACCGACGCAAGGTCTGAGCCCGCGCCTGGTTCGGAGTACCCCTGGCACCAGAGTTCTTGGGCGGCGGCGATCGGCGGCAAGAACCGCTCGCGCTGGGCAGGCGTGCCGAACGCGATGAGGGTGGGTCCTAGCAGTTCCTCGCCCATATGGCCGACTCGGGCTGGCGCGCCGCTGCGGGCGTACTCCTCGTGGAAGATGACCTGCTGCGTCAGCGTCGCACCGCGGCCACCGTACTCAGCAGGCCAGCCGATGCATGTCCAGCCTGCCGCGGCCAGATGGCGGTTCCAGGCCAGCCGCTGCTCGAATTGCTCGTGCTCCCGGCCGGGACCGCCGAGGCCGCGCAGGCCGGCGAACTCTCCCGCCAGATTGGCCTCGAGCCAGTCGCGGATGCGACCGCGGAACTCCTCATCCTCGGCCGTCAGCTGCACTGGATCTCCCGCGCTGGGCTTGGTGCTCGACAGGTCCGGGTGCTCGCTGGCGGTGCCTGGCCAGCGTCGCACGCGACAAGTAGGCTCACCCTACCAAGCACTTGCTTGCTCGAGGAGTCTCGTGGAGCTGACCATTCCGGCCGCGCTGGCGAGCGCCGCGAGCCAGTTCGGTGACCACCTCGCGATTGCCGAGCCGGCGGGTAGGCGGGTCACTTACCGCGAACTGAATGAGAAGGTCGGTGGTGTCGCCGCGGCGCTGGCGGCCGCTGGCGTGGCAGCAGGCAGCCGGGTCGCGCTCTGGTCTCCGAACACTTCGCACTGGGTGATCGCGGCGCTTGCGGCCCAGACAGCCGGCGCGACGCTCGTACCCGTCAACACCAGGTTCACCGGGGCCGAAGCGCTCGATGTGATCGGTCGGAGCAGAGCGAGCGTTCTGTTCGTTGCCGGGCCGTTCCTTGGCGTTGACCGGCTCGCAGCGCTGCGACAGGCCGATCTGGCCGACCCTGGCCTGCTCGAGGCGCTCGGCCTGATCATCTCTATCCCGGTCGACGCAGATGCCGCGACGGCCAGGTCGAGCTGGCCTGGCATCACGATGCTCGACTGGGCTGAGCTGATGGGGCGGGCCGCGACGGCCCCGGCGGCGCTGGCGAGCGAGCGAGCCGCGGCGATCAGCGCCGACGACGTCAGCGACATCCTTTTCACGTCCGGGACCACCGGGCGGAGCAAGGGCGCGATGAGCTCGCACCGGCAGGCGCTGGCCGTAGCCGCCGCTTGGGCCGAGTGCGGCGAGGTTATGAGCTCCGACCGCTACCTCGTCGTGAATCCGTTCTTCCACAGCTTTGGCTACAAGGCCGGAATTCTTGTCTGCCTGCTGACGGGGGCGACGATCGTCCCGCAGCTCGTTTATGACGCCGAGCAGTCGATGCGCCTGATCGAGGCCGAAAAGATCACCGTCCTGCCTGGCGCCCCGACGATCTACCAGACGATCCTCGACCATCCGGCGCGCGACTCCTGCGACCTGTCGAGCCTACGGCTGGCGGTGACGGGTGCGGCGGTCGTTCCCGTCGCGCTCGTCGAGCGGATGCAGACCGAGCTGAGCTTTGACACTGTGCTGACCGCGTACGGCCTGACCGAGGCCGTCGTCGTGACCATGTGCCGACCGGGCGATCCGCCGCGCACGGTGGCCACGACGTCAGGCCGGGCGACCGCTGACTTCAAGATCACGGTGGCGGGCACTGAGCAGACGGGCGAGATCTTGCTGCGCGGCCCGAACGTCATGCTGGGCTACCTGGATGACGCGGCGGCGACGAAGGAAGCCATCGACGAAGACGGCTGGCTGCACACCGGGGACGTCGGCCGCCTCGACGCCGACGGCTACCTGACGATTACCGACCGGCTGAAGGACATGTACATCTGCGGCGGCTTCAACGTTTACCCGGCCGAGATTGAGCAGGCGCTGGCCAGGCTCGACGGGGTTGCCGAGTCGGCTGTGATTGGCATTCCCGACGCCCGGCTGGGAGAGGTCGGCAAGGCATTCATCGTCACCAGGCCCGGTCAACCGCTCGATGAGGCCGACGTGCTGGCGTACTGCCGCGAGCGTCTCGCCAACTTCAAGGTGCCACGGCAGGTCGAGTTCCGTTCGGAGTTGCCGCGTAATCCGTCGGGGAAGCCGCTGAAGCGGCTGCTCAGGGAGGAGTCCGGATGACCGACCACGCTGCGAGTAACGGCGCCGGTGAGGCAGAGGTCGTCCGCTACGAGACCCGCGGCAAGATAGCGGTGATCACGCTGAACCGGCCCCGTTACCGCAATGCACAGAATTCCGCGATGACGTACGCGCTGGACGCAGCGTTCACCCGCGCGGTCAACGACGACTCTGTCGCCGTCATCGTGCTCGCCGGGGCGGGTGATCACTTCAGCGCCGGGCACGATATCGGCACGCCGGGCCGGGACGTCGACACGTCTTTCGAGCGCAAGGCCGTGCTGTGGTGGGACCACGTTTCCAGGCAAGGTGCTGACAGCAGGTACGCCCGGGAGATGGAGGTCTACCTGGGCATGTGCCGGCGCTGGCGCGAGTTGCCTAAGCCGACGATCGCGATGGTGCAAGGCGCCTGCATCGCCGGTGCCCTGATGCTGGCCTGGGTGTGCGACCTGATTGTCGCGTCGGATGACGCGTTTTTTGCCGACCCTGTGGTGCGCATGGGCATTCCCGGCGTTGAGTACTTCGCGCATCCGTGGGTCGTCGGGCCGCGGTTTGCCAAGGAGATGCTATTCACCGGCGACCGCTTTTCGGCCGCGCGTGCGCATGAGCTCGGCATGGTCAACCGGGTCGTGCCACGGGCCGAGCTGGCGGAGACAACGTTCGCGCTGGCGGACCGGATCGCAGCGATGCCGCCATTCGGCCTGGCGCTTGCCAAGCGCGCAGTGAATCAGTGCGAGGACCAGATGGGCATGCGCAATGGCATGGACGGGGCGTTCGGGCTGCACCATGTGGCGCATGCCCACAATGCCGAAGTCGGCGCCGACGCCCTGGCCGGGATGGACGCCAGGGCGATGAAACAGGCGGCCGAGTGAATCTCGACTTCGACGCCGGGGTCGCCACATTCCGAGCCGAGATCGCTGCCTGGCTCGCCGCGCACGTCCCGGCGCAGCCACTGCCGTCGGTCGACACCGCAATGGGTTTCGCTGCACACCGCGCCTTCGAGGCCGAGCTAGCCGGTGCCCGACTCGCCGCCGTGGACTGGCCCGCCGAATACGGCGGCCGCGATGCGTCACTGCTTGAGTGGCTCGTCTTCGAAGAGGAGTACCACGCTGCTTGCGGTCCCGTGCGCGTTGGGCAGAACGGATTGTTTGTGCTCGCGCCGACGCTCCTCGCCCATGGCACGGCCGAGCAGTGCGCCAGAATCCTGCCGCGGTTGGCGCGGGCGGAAGACGTGTGGGCACAGGCCTGGTCGGAACCTGGCGCTGGCAGCGACCTCGCCGCGCTGCGGTCACGCGCCGTCCGGACCGATGGCGGCTGGCTGTTGTCGGGCCAGAAGACGTGGAGTTCGCGGGCGGTATTCGCGGACCGCGCGTTCGGGTTGTTCCGCTCTGATACAGGCGCTGGGCGCCACCACGGGCTTACCTATCTGATGTTCGACCTACGGGCCGACGGCGTGTCGATTCGCCCGATCGCTCAGCTCGACGGAGAAGCCGGCTTCGCCGAGATCTTCCTCGACGACGTCTTCGTGTCAGATGAAGACGTCATCGGCGAACCCGGCGACGGTTGGCGGATCGCGATGAGCTCGGCCGGCCACGAGCGGGGCCTCTTGCTGCGCAGTCCAGGCCGGTTCATGGCCGCTGCGACGCGCCTGATTGAGCTGTGGCAGCGAATCGGCGACCCGGCCGATACCGCGTTGACGAGCCGGGTGACAGACGCGTGGATCGGTGCCCGCGCCTATCAGCTGCACGGGTACCGGCTCGCCAGCGAGTCCGGCGGCGCCGCTGCGACCGACGGGCCCGAAAGCGGTGCCACGGTGGCGCTGGCCAGTATCGGCAAGGTCTTCTGGTCCGAACTAGATGTCGAACTGCACGAGACAGCGCTTGACCTGCTCGGGGCAGACGCCGAGCTATCCGCACCCGATCTGCCGGACCGACGGTGGCTTGACGGCTATCTTTTCGCGCTGGCCGGCCCGATTTACGCGGGAACCAATGAGATTCAGAGGTCGGTTATTGCTGAGCGGGTACTAGGGCTCCCGCGAGGGAACTGATGGACTTCACGGTTGCCCCCGAGCACAGGCATTTCGGCGCGGCTCTGCACGACATGCTGGCGGCCGCTGGTGGTCCGGCCGCGGCCCGCAGCTGGACGGCCGGCGACCGCGGTCCAGGTCTGAAGATCTGGCGCTCGCTGACCGACGTGGGCGTTACCGCGCTAACCGTGCCGACGGGTCACGGCGGCTTGGACGCGCACCCCGTCGCGCTCGTCATCGCCTGTGAGGAAATCGGCCACCATGCAATCCCCGGACCTGTCGCCGAATCGATCGCTGTGGCACCGCTGCTACTCGGCGCTGCGACCGGCCCGGATCGGGGCGATTTCCTGGCGCGGCTTGCGGCTGGTGACCTGATCGCCACCGTTGCAGCACCGCCAGTCGTGCCCTACGCGGCCGACGCCAACGTGGCCGGGCTCGTGCTGCTCGCCGAGCCGGCGCTCGGACGGATCAGCACCGGTCAGCCGGTGCGCACCAGTCGGTCCGTCGACCCGACTCGCATGTTGACTGAGGTCGCCGCGGACCAGCCGATCGCCCATGGCGCCGGCGTGGCGAGCGTCGTGGGCAGGGCACTCGACTTCGGTGCCGTTGCCATCGCGGCGCAGCTGCTCGGTGCCGGGCGCGCGATACTCGAGGCCTCCGCCCGCCACGCTCGCGACCGGGTGCAGTTCGGGCGGCCAGTGGGCTCGTTCCAGGCTGTCAAGCATCAGCTCGCCAACGTGCTGATCTCGCTCGAGTTCGCCCGCCCGCTACTGTTCGCGGCGGCCGTCGCGCTCGCCAGCGACTCATCGATGGCCAGCCGCGACGTGTCGGCGGCCAGGGTTGCTTGCGCGGACGCAGGCCATCGCGCTGCCCGTGTCGGCCTCCAGGTGCACGGAGCGATCGCTTACACGGCCGAGCACGACATCAGCGTATGGCTGACGAAGATCGAAGCGCTGCGGCGGGCCTGGGGTAGCCAGGCTTGGCATCGGGCTCGAGTGCTGGCGGCCGTGACAGCTCAGGGATCGCCGAAGTGCGGCTGACGCAGGAGCAGGAAGACCTCCGCGCTACAGTGCGCGGGCTGCTTGACCGGCACCCGGTCGGGCCCGAGGCCGGTGCCGGCGCCGAGCGCGCGCTCTGGCGGCGCCTCTGCGACCAGATCGGCGTCGGCGGGCTGGCGATTCCTGAACGGTTCGGCGGAGCTGGCGCTGGACCAGTGGAAGTGCACGTGGTGATGGAGGAACTTGGGCGCTCGCTCACGCCAGCGCCGATGCTCGGCTCGGCGGTGCTGGCGACACAGGCGCTGCTCGCCTCCGGCGACGATGCCGCGTGCGATCGGCTGCTGCCTGGCCTCGCGGACGGCAGCAAGATCGCGGCGCTTGCGTGGACTACGGCCGCTGGCCGCTGGGATCCGGACGAGGTGGCGTGTCGAGCAACTGCGGCCAACGGCTGGGAAGTGACCGGCGAAGCGCACTTCGTACTTGACGGCGACCTGGCGGCTGTCCTGCTCGTTCCCGCCCTGATGCCGGATGGTGGCATCTGCCTGTTCGAAGTGATACCGGCTCAGCCCGGTGTCGCGCGCGTCACGTGTACGACGGTGGATGAGTCGCGACGCCTCAGCGTCGTGCGACTGGATGGCGCGGCCGGCGTTCGGATTGGCAGCCGCGTTGACCTGCATCGGGTGTGGACCGCCGCGTGCATCGCGCTGAGCGCCGAACAAGTCGGAGCGGCGGCGGCAGCGCTGGCAGTGACCGTCGACTACGCCAAGGTACGAGTTCAGTTCGGCCGGCCGATCGGCAGCTTCCAAGCGCTTCAGCACCGGATGGCAGAAATGCACGTCCTGGTGGAGTCGGCTAGGTCGCTGTCGTACGCGGCGGCCGAAGCGTTGCGGTCAGCCGGTACCGACGTCTCGCTCCGCGCCGCCGCGGCGCAGGCGTACTGCTCCGAGGCACTTCAACAGGTCACCGGCGAGATGATCCAGCTCCACGGAGCCATCGGGATGACCTGGGAGCACGTTGCGCATCGCTTCTTCAAGCGCGGCCACGGCGCCGCATTCCTGCTCGGCCCGCCCGCGGCTCATATCGCCAGGGTTGCAGCTGAGGTCATCGACTCGCCGAGATCGTCTTAGAGCGCCATGCCTCTCGCACCATCACAGGCCACGTCGTTCGGGGCGGTGTCTGCGATAGTGACCACCGTGACGATTCGGGCGATCGCCTTCGATCTCGGCGGCGTGCTGGAGGATGTCGGCCCGGCCGAGGATTTCACGTTTGGCTGGAGCGCGCGACTTGGCCTGACCGAGGCGCAGGCGGCGGGGCTGCCGTGGCCGCTGACCCGCGCCGATCCGGGCGATCAGGTGAAGACTGGAGCGGTGACGGAGGCGCAGTACCGCCAGCAGTGCCTCGACGCGCTCGGGCTCGCGGGTGGCTTGGCGCAGGAGTTCATGACCAGCTTCTGGAATTGGTACTGCGGCGTGCTCGACACCGAGCTAGCCAGCTTCGCCGCTAGGCTCCGGCCGCGCTACCGGACTGCCATCCTTAGCAACTCAGTGGCCGGAGCGCGCAACCAGGAACAGCGAAGGTTCGGCTTCGCTGACCTCGTCGACGTGATCATCTACTCCGACGAGGCCGGCCTGGCTAAGCCTGACCCGCAGATATATCGGCTGCTCTGCGAGGAACTTGGCGTCGATCCGGCCGAAGTGGTGTTCCTCGACAACCGGCTGCCTAATGTCGAGGCTGCCTGCGAGCTGGGCATTCACGGCATCCTGCACGAGCACACCGCAACGTCGATCGGCGCTATCGAGGCACTTTTGGATCAAGGCGGTTGTTCGCACAGTTAGACCGCAGACACCGTGGGTAACAATGATCTACTTCGAGTTCACTTCTCGTTCACCGAGGTCGAACCCAAGTTTGTTGGATTCGAAAAAGTCTGTCGGGAGCGCCACCGACTGTCGCGACCGCAAAGGTTGGATAGATATGCGCGAATCCGCACTGTCGGCGAAGCCGGAGCTTCTGGCCGCCCTCGCTGATGTCGGCGTCGAGCCTGACGACTACGCGCTCATTGAGCAAGCGCGAGCGCTCGTGGACAAGGTAAATGGGCGGCTTCGGCGCCGAGGCTCCCGAATGATTTACACCATCACGTTCTGCAACGCGGTACCTGTACAAGAGGACGTCGATTCCTAGACATCGGGCTCGGCCATAATCCGGCCTTCCCCCACGGCCGCGACGAGTGACTGGTAGTCCCGCTCGTTCTGGTCGGCGTACGTGGCGGCGAACTGAGCTACGGCCTGGTCGAATACATCTGATCCGCCTAGATAGGTGGCGATCGCGATCCTGTCGCCGGACCGAGCGTGCGCACGTGCCAGTGTCCACCCGCAGAGCTGCCCGTAGATCTGCATCCCGCGCGGAATCATGGCCTGGATGTCGATGGAGAACTTCCAGTCCCGGAGCTGGCGGACATAGAAGTCACTTTGCTTGCCGTCGAGCCCAGCCTCGTTACGCTGCCAGCCGAGGAAGATGTCGCTGGATGCCTGCATAAGCCGCTGGCCTGCGACTACGCGCTGGCCCTGGTTGGGGTACTTGCTGGCGCCGACAAAGTGGCTGAGTACGGACTCCTCGGCTTCCTTGACCTGGAGGAACAGCGGGTCGTTCTCATCGCGACCGAGCATGAGCACGATCCAGCATCGCGTGCCGACGCTGCCGACGCCGACGACCTTGCGCGCCATGTCTGCGAACTCGAATTGCTCGAGCAGGTGGCGACGATCGGTCTCAAGCGTCCGCCGGTACTTGCTAAGAAGGTCCGTGATCTGCGCTACGAACGCTTTGCGATCCATCCGCTGTGGCAGCAACTCGTCGATCGGGACGATCAGTGGCGGATCTGAGATTATTCTCGGCTTGCCATCGACTATTCGGCAGAGCTTGCCTGCCTCCTGCATGCTGTCCCTGGTCCGGGCCTTGACAAGGCTCTTGCTGAGGACTTTGCGCTGCCGCTTGTCCAACTGCGTCGGAAACTCGGCCTGCAAGCGGTCTACGTCGGCGTGGGCGTACCAGACGTCCAAGTTGGTCATGTGCGCGAAATCACGGATCGCCTGGCGGTACTTGGCCACTGTCGCGATGACGATCTGGCGGCGTTCCTTCCCAGAGAATCCGTTATCCCGTGCCGCTACTTCCATGCTCGCGGCCAGTCGCTTGACATCCCATTCCCACGGTCCGGGTAGCGTCTCGTCGAAGTCATTGACGTCGAAGACAAGCCTGCGCTCGGCTGAGCCGAAGATGCCGAAGTTGGACAGGTGCGCGTCGCCGCACGCCTGGACGGCCAGGCCGGACACAGGCGTATCTGAGAGGTCGCTGGCCATCGGCAGCGCCGCCCCGCGGTAGTACGCGAAAGGAGACGCCAGCATGCGGCCCCACCGGACCGGCACGAGATCCGGCAGCCGGGTTGCCGCCTGGGCGGCCAGCAAGCTCAGCGGGTCTGGTGCATCGGGTATTCGCTCGAACATCGCGTGGCTCTCGCGAGGCACTTGCACACGGGCCGTACGTCCCCGGTCGGATCGCTCAGCCGAGCTAAGCCGCCCGAGGCCGGAATCGAGTGAGTACCGCACCCGCCGCGCCTCCGCAACTACCGCAGTCATCGGTTCCCCCCCGCCGTGTCCGCGCATTCCCCGTGCATATCATGCCCGGTTGGCACGGGATTCGCCTCACCCGCGCGGGGTGAGGCGATTGCCCGCGCCCTCGCGGTGGCGACCGCGATGCAGGCCGCCAGTGCAGGTAGCACGCCGAGCGCGGCGGTCAGTGAGGAAGCTGAGGCGAGTCCGCCGATGATGGGCGGTCCGAACACGAACCCAGCCCAGCCGCAGGCTGAGACCATGGCGATTCCAGTGCCCTGGCTGATTCCCGGCAATCGGCCGGCGGCGCTGTTGACCGTCGGGATGACGAGCGCAACTCCGGCACCCAGGCAGGCGAATCCGGCGATGGCCAGCGCGGTCGTGTCGGCCAGCAGTCCAACAGCGAATCCGGCCGTCGCGGCGATCGCGAGCGTAGGCAGCAGCCGGCTCGCACGGAACCGGGTCAGGAGCCCGTTTCCCAGCAGCCGGACAAGCGTCATCGCGAGGGCGAACGCGGTGTAGCCGAGGCCAGCGGTGGCGGCGCCGACGCCGATTGATCCACGCAGGTAGACCGAGGCCCAGTCAGCGCTCGCACCTTCGCACAGCATGGACGCGAACGCGATCGCGCCGAGGACGAGTACCGGGCCGGAGATGCGGATGACGGCCCGGCGGGTCCCGCGCGGACTGTCGGTCGCGTCCGCGTCAGGCAGCATGCGCAGCGACAGCAGCCCGGTGACGGCGAGAATGGGCACGTCCAGGAGCAGCAGCTGCGGCGCCAGCGCGACGCCCGCTGCGACCCCGAGCGCACCGATCCCTGCTCCTGCGAACGCGCCGATGCTCCAGCTGCCGTGGAAGCCCGGCATCAGCGGGCGGCCAGCCGCGCGCTCGACGGTGACCGCCTGCGTATTCATGGCGACGTCGAGGGCACCCTGAAACGCGCCCCAGGCGAATAGCGCCGCGAACAACGTTGCGAATGAGCCCGCGACGCCGACCAGGGGTCCGGCGAGGCAGTAGCCGAGCAAACTGATCTGAACCACGCGCTGGCTGCCGAGCCGCGGTAGCACACGGGCGACCACGAGCATGAGCAGCACCGAGCCGAGCGGTGCGCCAAGAAGTGCCAAGCCGAGCGTGCCGTCTGACAGGCCAAGACGGACCTTCACCTGCGGGATGTGTGCCGTCCAGGAGGCGAAGAGCAAGCCATGGCTGGCGAACGCGGCAAACGTCGCGGCCCGCTGCGCCAGCCCCGCTGCGCCCTCGCGGCGTCCCGTCGGACGGGCGAGTGCTGAGCTAGGCACGCACCACCTCAAGGCCAGCGGCCCGCAGCGAGTCGACAGCTTCTGCTGGCGCATCTGTGTCCGTGACGATCATGTCGACGTCGGTCGTCGGCGCGACGACCGCCAGCGCGGTCTGCCGGAACTTCGTACCATCGGCAGCCAGGATCACCCGCGCCGCCGACTGGATCATCGCGCGCTTCACCTCGGCTTCGCCGAGATCGTGCGTCGTGATGCGATCGTCGTCCAGTCCGCAGCACGTCAGCACCGCGGTGTCGAAGCGCAGCGCGCCGATGCTCGCCAGCGCGAGCGGGCCGACCATGGCAAGCTCGCCAGGCCTGACATCACCCCCCGGCAGCAGCAGCCGGATCGACTCGTGGGCTGCTAGAGCCGAGGCGGCGTGCAAGGTCATCGGCATGACGGTCAACCGGCGGTTCGCGAGCTCGCGGCCGACAAGCACAGCGGTCGTTCCGCTGTCTAGTACAACCGCTTCACCATCGCGAAGCACCGCGGCAACTGCCGCAGCGATCTTGCCCTTCGCTTCCGCGCGATCCAGAACGCGCAGCGCGAACGGCAGCTCCTCGCCGCGCATCAGCAGGCTAATCGCGCCGCCCCGGACGCGACGCGCCATGCCCAGCGCAACGATGCGATCCAGGTCGCGGCGGATTGTCATCTCTGCCGTGCCGAAGGTGGCGGCGGTGCTGGCGACGTCGAGCCGCCCGTCACGCTGCAGTACCTCGATCATGGCGCTAAGCCGCTCGGCTGCGTTCACGCGCTCTAACTTACATATAGTGTGTTCGTTCGCACAATAAGAATGTGCGTACGCTTGGGTATTGCCACGAGGGGACTACCGGCGATGAACAGGGGGAACTGGTCCGTGAGAGCCTTGAATTTCAGCGCGCGTCGAAGCGGCGGGGGTAGCACGCAGACGCGTGAGTCGTGAGATCTGTCCGATGAACTCGTGCCTGTGTTCAGGCTGACGAGGGAGCGATCATGTTCGTGCACCTGCGCAACATTCCGACCAGGTTGGCCGCCGGGGGCTTCATCCTGAACTCGGGCCTGGAAAAGTGGCACGCCGACGAGGAACAGGCTAAGGGCATGCACGCCATGGCATCCGGCGCCTATCCGTTCCTCGCCAAGGTAGAGCCACCGACGTTCCTCAAGGCGCTGTCCATCGCCGAGATGGCGACCGGAGCCGTCGTTGCTCTGCCGATCGTCCCGAACAAGATCGCCGGTGCGGCGCTTACCGCCTTCTCCAGCGGTCTGGTGGGGCTGTATCTACGTACGCCGGACCTGCACAAGCCAGGCACCATCCTGCCCAACCAGGCCGGGGTCGCGTTCAGCAAGGACGTCTGGATGCTCGGCATCGGCGTCGGCCTGCTCGCTGAGGACGGCAACGGTCGCTCGGCGACGTAGGTGCGGCGACGCAAGGCCCGCCTGGCAGAAGGAGTCGTGACGCTGTTGAGCAACAGCTCAGGAACGAAGGACCGCGTACATCCGCTTCGGACGCCCGGCGCGTTACTGTTTGCCTACGGCACGCTCCAGTTCGCCGACGTCCTGACGGCGCTCATTGATCGAGTACCGCAGACCCAGGCTGCCAGGGTTACGGGCTGGCGAGCGGCTGCACTCGCCGACCGGAGCTATCCCGGCCTCGTTGCGGCCAACGGAACAGCCACGGGGCTCGCCCTGGCCGGTCTCACCAACGCGGAAATCCAGCTCATCGACGACTACGAGTCTGGTCCGTACGTCCTGCGACAGTTGGCGCTGGACGACGGCTGCACTGCT
>Ga0126373_10001638_pt1 | contig 16078 bp, 11 predicted proteins | sample PanSoiMetPlot_11_FD_92545 | JGI IMG/M metagenome (GOLD analysis project Ga0126373, IMG submission 92545) | Tropical forest soil microbial communities from Panama - MetaG Plot_11 | ecosystem: Environmental > Terrestrial > Soil > Tropical forest > Bulk soil | place: Panama | collected 2016-02-17 | reverse complement strand
GATTTTTTAGCGGTAATGCGCACGCCGCCGTTACCATTCCGTTGTGCACGGGATATAGGCGCCCAGAAGTGGCTGCGCGACCCGGCTTCACTGAAAGCGAGAGTGGACAAATGCCTGCCTGCACCGATCTCCCGCAGCATAGGCGCGACTGCCTGGGCCGCGCTTGGACGAGCCGCCGCGATTGCCCCGGTGCCGAGGATATGCATGACATAGACCATGGCGACGGAAGCATCTGCCTCGGCTAGCGTCGCCACCACGGCCGCGAAGGTGCGGGGACCCAGCCCTGAACCCCCAAAGTCCACGGGTAGCATCAGCCCCAGCAGTCCGGACTTGCCAAGAGACTCGACAGCCTCCGTAGAAAACCGTCCCGCTTTATCGTTTTGCCCTGCAGATGGCGCTAGCACACCACTGGCAATCTCGCGGGCTTTCAAAACGGTCGCGTCATGAGTCATGATCCCACCTATCATCCTCAATCTACTGAATCGAATCACGATTGTCGCCGAGGATGCGAGAGGGTGTCAAACAACGATTGTCACGATGAACTCCATCTCCGCCTGTGGTGAGCGTTGCAAATCAGGAGTCTGGATGAATTTCGATACTGATCGTTTTGAAGCATCTCAGCAAAGCATTCCCTCTCTCTTGCTCAGACAAGGCCCTTCTATCGGCCTCACTGAATTTGGAAGCGATAACCGAAGTGGGCATGTGTCACGAGATATTTGGGATGAGACGGATCCTCCTCAATCTTCCTCCGAAGGCCCCTCATGATAACGCGCAAGTGCTTCCGATTCGCCGCCGTTTCTCGACCCCAGAACATGCCGGCCAGAAAAGTATGCGAAACGACTCTTCCAGGCTGCTGCATAAGGATTTCAAGCAAGCGAAATTCGCTCGGAGCCAAAGAGACCTCTTCGCCCGACTTTTCCACCCTATGTCCCGCCAGATCGAGAATAATTTCTCCGACTACTAAGCGCTCAGCGGCTCCCATCGCTGGAGCGCGGAAACGTCTCACGGCTGAGCGAAGCCGCGCCGCCAGTTCGCGCTCGTGAAGTGGATGAACCAAAAAATCGTCAGCACCAGCCTCAAGTGCCACTACTTTATGGTCCAGCGAGTCAAGCGAACTGGTGACCAGAATGGGAAGTCGAGGATAGAGACAGCGCAGTTGCCCGCAGGCCATTACGTTCTCTGCCCCAAATGTAGCGCACTCCATGAGAATCACTTCGCAGGCTTCCATCCGCAGGCGAATTATCGCGCCTCCTCCATCGGAGGTTTCCTGAACATCGAACTTCATTGCTTCGAGCGTCCGCCGCAACTGAAAGCGCATGGGAGCATCTCTCGCGATGAGAAGAACCTTTTCTGCTTCATCGCTCAATCCGCCATATTCATGTGTACTTGCATTCACAGGTGTTGTATCTCCTCAAGGCAATCACAGTTAGTTACATCCGCAGCTCATTTCATCGATAGCCGGCAGATCGTAATGTGCACGATCTACCGGCCCTTGAGTGTGAACACTCGGAAAGCCTGCTTAGAAAACAAGACGGAGCGCCGCTTGCCCTGTCCGATTGCCAGCACTTTCCGAAGTTTGTGCCGTGGTTAGAGCACCAAAAGAGGCGGGACTACTGATATCCGTCACTGGAGGCGCAAAGTTCGTATGGTTGAGAACATTGGTAAAGGTCGCCTCGAAACGAAGATGTACCTCGTCTCGAATGGGGATGATCTTCGCCAGACCTGCATTTACCGCGATGCTGCCTGGCCCCTCAAGACTTCCAACGCTCGCATTTCCGACTCGGCCCGCGTTCGCTGGAGGAATCGCGAATGCATTGATGTTGAAGTAATTTGCATTCGTGCGGTGAGCAGGTATCGGATTAGCAATGCGATCCGGTCGCACGACTGTTGTACCGGCTGTCGCAGGGTTGGTATTGGTCTGGTCGTTGCTCACGCTCATTGTTGGAGTGAGATAAGGCCCTGTCTCAAGCAACGTGATCGTGTTCACATTCCAGCCACCGAGAAAGCCATTTACCACCTGAGAGGAACTGGACCACCTGCGTCCCCGACCGTAAGGCAGTTCATAAGTTCCGGTAAGCAGGAAGCGATTCCGCCGGGTTCCAACGACATTCCCGCGATTCTCCCGAATGGCATAGCGGTTTTCATCAGCGAGTCCATAACGAGTCTCGCCTTGAAATGCCGTCGGTGCATCGCCTTGAGCATCGCTGAGATTATGTGCCCACGTATAGTTGGCCTGGTACGAGAGACCATTTCCCATCCGGTGTGTTGCCTGCAGTTCAAGAGCCTGATAGCTCTGGTTTCCCATGTTTTCCGTAGAGAACATCGCGCCCCAGTTTGGAAATGGAATGGGGTTTGGATTGGGAGATACCGTGGAAGGCACCTGCTGGTTGAGATTTATGGTGACAGGCAGGCGATAAGAGTTCATGCCCACATAGCTGACTCGCAGTGCTGTATTCGAGGTGACCGCATGTTCCACAGTGACATTCCATTGAGTGGATTGCGCATCGCGATACCGCGGGTCGGTAGCCTGTTCGATTGTCCCGCCCCCAATCGGAGCATGCCCCGAAAGCGATGGAGGAGCGACGAGTGGAAATTGGAACGATGGGGCTCCAGCCGGGTCTTCGTTTGCATAGGTAAACACCGACGCTTCCGGGTTGCTCTCATTATTGTTCTGTAGTTGCCCCAGAGCAGTCACCGTAAAGACACCGAACCCGGCGCGAATGACCGTCTTGTCGTTGTTGAACGGACGAAAGGCAATGCCGATACGTGGATCGAAGTTGCGGAGGTAGTTCTGGCGCAAGCCCTTTGGCAACCCCTCCTCGTCATTCGATACTACTTTCGTGCACGGCAGCGCTGTGGAAGCTACATATCCTGCGTCAGCGGGAGCCGAAAATCCAGCAGGCGCTGCGTTGCAGGCGTTGAACGATTGCAGAAAGGCAAGAACCGGCCCGCCGAGTTTCTTGTACAGAACGTCGTTTACAACAACTGAATTTGTAATTGGATCGAAGTTGGCCTGAATTCCATTTCGATCAACAAATGGAGGAAGAAATTCCCAACGCAAGCCAAGGTTCACGGTCAGGCGATTGTTAATGTGCCACTCATCCTGACCATAAACGCCGAGTTGATAGTTCCCGGCATCGTCCCTCGGTCCAGTGACAGCGAAGTAGGTGGTGTTTGGGATACCGAGCAAAAAGTCGCCGAAAGAGCTGCCGGTGAAGATGTTCTGGTTGAAGGTGATGAGACCATAGTCATCCGAGGGTGTTTCAATCTCCGGAACCGCGAAGCGCACCCAACGAACATCAATGCCTCCGCGGATAGTATGCCTGCCACGACTGTAGGTCACATTATCGGCAAGCTGATTCGTCCTGGACTGCGTCGGACCTACGTGGTCTCTGCCTATCGGCGTAAAATTTGTACCGTCTGAGAAGACAATGCTGGGGAAGCCTCCATCGGTAGGATGGTTGTCAACATTCACTCCTTGCAATCCCAATTGTGAGATGGCTGCAGCCCCCTCAATCGGGAAGTTCGGTGCAAGGATTGTATGTGTGAATCCGAAACGAAACTCATTCACCCACCTGTTGCTAATGGCATAGTTATGAGAGATCAGGAAGCTGCGATCATGCTCCGTGTCAACGTCGTTCGGCAGCAGTGGATTGATGGTATTGACCATGAGATTTTTCCAATTGAATCGTGCATAGACCTGCTGCTTCGACGTGATGACCTGATCGATTCGAGCATCGAATCCATTCGTATTTGAAGGAGTGGATATGAGTGTTTGATAGTTCAGACCACCACCTAGATTGATTGCATTCGGTAACGGATAGTAGTGATTCAGAAGCGCAAGAGAGGACTGGTTGAGCGGCGCAGTGATCTGATAGTTGGCAAAGGGCCTGCCCGTGGCTAAAGATCCGGTAGCTGGATTAATGAGGCAGCCGGTTGAGGAGGGACAGTTGGGATTGGAAGTGTTGACAGGAATCGTAGCTGCCAGATCACTCAGATTCCCGGCACGATCGGCGACCGTCGGCACAGTGTATTGCTCGGCAGTCGATGTTCGCCTGCGATTCCCCTCGTAGTCGAAAAAGAAGAACGTTTTGTTGAGACCGTTGTAAAGATGTGGAACAACGAGTGGACCACCCAGGCTACCCCCGAACGTATTGAACCGTTCGGGCGATTTTGTTTGAAAGTTATATACCTTTGCATTCAGCGCATCATTCTGAAGGTACTCAAACAAACTCCCATGAAACTGGTTCGTACCAGCCTTTGTCGTGAAGGTCACATCTCCGACTTGTGAAAATTCAGCGTTGTTGTTGAATGCTGTGACCTTAAGTTCGGCGATGCCTTCAGAGGAAGGGTAAGGGTTGGAACCTGGAGCGTTCACCGACAGGCCTACTCCGCTCTGGTAGACGTTGACTGACGAAATCCCGTCGACTGAGAAACCAATCTGATTCGAGGTTGCTCCACCAATCGCGAAGTTGCCCGAACTGTCCTGCTGTACATTCGCCGATGCTGCCAACGCTGCCAACGGGCTGGTGGTCGAGGCGCGGAAATTCAACGGAAGCTGACCGATTTCAGCGGTATTTTTTGAATCACCCACGATCGCGTTGTCCGTGTTGATTTCTGCTGCAGACGAAGTGACTTCAACGACCGTCTGTTGCGCGGCAACCGCCATGGTCAGCGTGAATCGAAGATCCTGTCTTGCCGCCAGAACAACATTGTTAAGCACGCTATCGGCAAACCCATCACGTTGTGCCAGAATGCGGTACTTGCCGGCCTTTACGTTTTCGAAGGTGTAACCGCCGGTGGGATCGCTCTTTACCACGCGATCTGTATTTTCATCAACGCTATGCAGCGTGACCTTTGCATCCGGAATTGCGGCGTCAGAAACATCCTGCACCGTTCCCCGAACGCTCCCAAAAGTAGACTGGGCAAAGCACTGGCCTGAAGATAGAAGCACTGCAACGAGTGCTACAACAATTTTGGCACTCCGCAGATGCAGCGCCGTGACCCCGCCGTCCAAAGCGCGGGAACACCATTCGCGGAAGTTCTCAATAAGAGGGTTCATTTATGTCTCCTGGCTGGCATTCATTACTGCCAGCCAGGTACATAACAGTTCACAACCCACAAGGAAGGCATAAAAATTGAACCAGCGTTTATTTTCTGACTGGTTTGATTACGGCTTCTTTACGCTTCCCTTCCTACACTGCAAAAGGAGACTGACGACGTGCTTTCTGTTCGCAGCCGCTCAGCCGTACTGGTGCTGGTTGCTTCCGCTTTTCTGATCTGCTTCGGCATCGTGGCGAATCGATATTTGAATCTAGCGGCCACGGCTTCTGTGTACCTGTTCGTGGTGCTGGCCGTCGCCAACAACGCTGGTTTTGCAGCAGCAAGTGTCGTATCGGTCGTTGCGACCTTGTGTCTGGAATACTACTTCGCTCCGCCATTGTTTAGTTTTCGCGTAGATCGATCCGAAGATTGGATGGCTCTCGCTACATTTGAAGGTGTCTCATTAATCGTGAGTCGGCTCTCTCATCGGGCACGCTGCCATCAACTTATGCTGGAAAAGCAAACCATGGAACAGAAAGCGCTTTATGAATTCTCTCGCGACTTACTCTTGTTGGATTGGAAAGAATTTCCGACGCAGCAACTATGCATGCTCATTGAAAGACATTTCCCTGTAGAGGGCGTCGCTCTGTGGAATTCCTATGAGGATGCACTGTCATGCCACGGTACGACGCCAGGCGCGGAAGATGCTGTAAAGGCTGTCTATTTCAGCCAACGGAACTACGATGACTCTACGAATCGGACCTTTCTTCGTGTTCTGTATTTTGGGACCCGCCCCGTCGGTGCATTGATGTTCTATGGCCACTCGATGGATGCGTTGAGCATCAACTCCATCGCATCCATAGTCGCCATGGCGATTGAGCGGACACGATCGCTGACGCTCGAGATGGCTGTTGAGGCGGAGCGGCATTCTGAACAATTGCGATCCGCCCTGCTCGACGGATTTGCTCACGCGTTCAAAACGCCTCTGACGACGATTACGCTTTCCAGTTCAGGATTACTTGCCGCCGAAGGGCTGAACGCACAGCAGAGTGGCCTGGTCGGATTGATCAATCGGGAAGCGATTCGCCTCAGTGAACTGACGACTCGCATGTTGCATGCATCACAGTTAGAGCCGTCCTCCTTCATTTTGCAAGAGAAGACAAGCAATCTACCGGATCTGCTCCAGCAAGTCCTCGATGAATGCGCTTTCGCACTCAACTCCAGGATCCTCGACGTGTTCATCGAACCTGAAATCATGGAAATTAAATGTGATCCACAAGTGCTCACCTTGGCCCTGGTTCAGATCGTCGACAATGCCGCGAAGTATGGCTCACAAAATTCTCCCGTACGTATTTCGGCCAGGCGCCAGGAGTCACAGATTGTCCTGAAGATTCATAACGAAGGATCCTATATCGCCCCCGTTGAACGCCAGAAGGTTTTCACCCGTTTCTATCGCAGTCCATCCGTGGACCACAGAGCACCAGGAACGGGTTTGGGTCTCTCCATAGCCAGGAAAGCAGTGGAAGCTCACGGTGGCAAGATCTCGGTAGAAAGCGATCTGCGGGCCGGAACAGCTTTTATCGTTTCTATTCCGAACGGTGCGGAGAGTCTTGTATGACATCCTTAGGGTCTGTATTGATTGTCGAGGACGACCTGGCTTTACGTCAGAGTCTTAGAAGCACCCTTGAATCAGTAGGATTCAAGGCCCAAGATGTCACGTCCGGAGAAGAAGCCTTGCACACTTTGAGCAGGGATCAGTTCGAGACGGTTCTCCTTGACATCAACATGCCGGGTATTGGCGGCATGGAGGCCTGCCGTCGGATTCGCCAGACACATCCATATCTGCCGATAATAATGTTGACGGTTCGCGATCGTGAGAAGGACAAGGTCGATGCGCTCGATGGGGGCGCAGATGACTACATCACTAAACCATTTCAGTTTCTGGAACTGACGGCCCGTCTACGTTCTGCGATTCGGCGTTTTCAGACGGTCGCTTATGTCAAGGATCACCCCATTAAGGTGGGAGACATCACGCTAGATCCCTCCGCAAGACGCGTCACGCGTAGTGGTCAAGAGGTTCGCATGACCCCCAGAGAGTTTGACCTGTTGCATACGCTCATGCAGCAGGCTGGCCGCCCGATAGCACATCGACGCCTCTTATCACTTGTGTGGGGATCGAGCTACGGCGGAGAACGTGAATACTTGCGCACTTACATTAGTCAGTTACGACGGAAATTGGAAAACGATCCCGCTCATCCCGTTTATCTCCTCACCGACAGCTATTTCGGCTACCGCTTTCGCGATCCCGAATTAGGCTCATCAGCTTCGCTGTCTATCTGAAGGGGCAGAACGCGAGGGCGAAGTAGAACGCCGCTGATATCTTTAGTGGATTACACGGAAGGTATCGTCTGCCAATGTCTACCTATCGACCGCTCCTCGTGTTCACCTTTGTCTTCACCGTCGCGAGCCTCGGTGCGCAAAGCACCTTCCCGGACGGCAAGCTCGACCCCACTCGCAATCCGGCCACCACAGCCCAGCCGCTTCACAGACCTCTCCCGGAGCAATACCTCTGGACGTCAGGCGACATCACTGCCCGCCGCTCCGATCGCAGCAACTTTCCCTGGAATCGGCCCGAGCTACGCACGGACCCTCATTTTTTCCGGGCTCGCTTCCAAGTCACAAACCTTCCCCATGCTGCAACCATCTACATCGCCGGACCCCGCGAAGCCCACGTTTACCTCAACGACCGTCTGCTCGCCGACTTCACCAGCAATATCGACGCGCCCATCAACTTCCACGTCTTCCACGTCGACGCGACCCAGGCACTCCGCCTCGGCGACAATACGCTCGCGATCGAGGCCGTCAGGGGACGCGGAGTCCCAAGTGGCGCCGGCACTCTCACAACCCAACAGGTAGCCTACGGTGAGGTCTTGGCCGTCAAGATCATCCCTTCAGCATTCGGTGTGGAAGCTCCACCACTCCTCATCACCGATACGAAGTGGCGCTCATCGTCCACACGGGCAAGTCATTGGCAAGACTCAGCCTTCGACGACCGCGACTGGCCAGTTGCTGCGTCCCTTGGCTCCATCGAAGGCAACGGCGATCTGTTTCAATGGAACGCCGACGCCGGCATGTATGCTTGGCCGGGCTACATGGGAATGTCCGAGTCTCTTCGCACCTATTCGCTCCTGCCCCAGGCGGTCAGTCATGTCTACTCTGCCCACTCGCAGCTGACCAACCTCAGCGCGCTTACTCAGGCATCGGTAACACCCTTCACCATCACTCTGCCCAACGCAACCATCGAGGCTGAATCGCCATCGCTCCTGCTCGACTTCGGCCGCGAGGTCGCGGGGCGCCTTCTCGTCGAATCCGCCTGCGACTGCGTCGCCGCCCTCTCCATCGCCTACGGGGAGTCTGAGATCGAAGCTATGAGCACTGGCCTCGCCCCCGGTTCGCGAGGCGGCAACTACCTCGGGACCAACATTGTTGAGGTGCCGCCGCACGGAATCGCACGCGGTCCTAAATCCGGCTTCCGTTTTGTTCGGATCACCTTCCTGCGCGGTGCTCCCCTCACCGCCTTCAAGTCCATCCGCGTCGAGGGTATCTACTATCCCGTCGATTATGCCGGACACTTCCAATCCTCCGACCCGCTCCTCAACCGTATCTGGGAGACCGGCGCTTACACTGCCCACCTCTGTATGCAGGACGGCATCTGGGACGCCATCAAACGCGACCGAGGCCGCTGGGCAGGCGACCTCGACGTCGCGGGTCGCGTCATCTCCACCGTCTTTGCCGACAAGCAACTCATCGAAGACACTCTCCGCGGCCTTGTTCCCGAAGGCTCAGGACCTGTCTCCGCCATCAATGGCATCCCAGGTTACTCGGCTCAATGGATCGCAGGCCTCTACAGCCTCTATCTTCACAGCGGCGACAAAGACTACCTCGCCTCCCAGCGTGACAACCTCATCCGCATCCTCGCGGGCATGGACGCAACGCTCGACTCCACCGGCCTCCTCGCCCCCAACCAGCGTGAATGGCTCTTCGTAGACTGGGCTCCCAATCTAAACGGCCGCTCACCCGAAGCACGCGTCGGTACTCAACTTCAGTACATCCGCGCTTACAACGACGCTGTCCGCCTGTTCACGTGGCTTGACGACGCCGCCAACAAGGCAAAGTACGAAGCTCGGCTGCACAATTCCATCACCGCGGCCCAGAGCACATTCCGCAATTCTGAAACCGGGACCTACGGCACGACATGGCAAGTCAACTCTCTTGCAACCCTCACAATCGCCGATCCCAAAGATCCCGCAATCTGGAACAACATTCTTTCTCACGTCAAACAGGACACCCCCACCGACCAGATCATCACTCCATACTTCAACTCCTACGTGCTTGATGCCATGGCCGCGCTCGGCCATCGCCCTCAAGCCTTGGACTGGATGCGCCAATACTGGGGTGGAATGCTGGCCGAAGACGCAACCTCCTTCTGGGAGGGCTACGATCTCCGTTGGCCAAAATCCAATCCGCACCTTTCCCTGCAGGCCGACAACACCTCAGGCTATTTCGTCTCACTCGCCCACGGCTGGTCTTCTGGCCCAACCGCATGGTTGGCGGAAAACATCCTCGGCATCACACCAAACCAACCCGGCTACAGCACGGTAGATATTCACCCCGATCTGCTCGATCTGGCGTGGGCATACGGAACAGTACCCACTCCACACGGCCTGATCAAAATTAACATCGACAAGCGGAGGATTCTCCTCGATCTTCCGCAAGGAGTTGACAAGGCTCTGGTCAATCTCACTTCGCCCACCCCCAACTCCGACGTCTACATCAACGGCAAACTCTCCAACTGCGGGAAGTGCCTCAAGAGCGGGCCGCAAGGACCAGTGCGGTACCTTGAATTGGCCGGTCCCGGCCATTATGAAATCACCACCCGCAGTCTTTCCTCCGCCAAATAGACAGGCAGCTACTTACACCGTGACGCGCTACGATCCCAAGTCTTGCAAAATTCTCTCCCGAATGAGAAAACTCTGGTCATGAACTTCGAAGTCCTGCGTTCTCCAGCGCAGTTTCTGCGGCATATCGGAATCCCAGCAGATCAAGACTGGCTGCAAGAGTACGAAACATGGTTCGAACGCGAAGGACAAGGAATCTCCGACGCGGTGGATCGCGCCGGCACACCGTGGTTACGCATGTTCGATCAGTTGGGGACTCGAGCGGATGAAATTCTTTACTCTCCCGACTACTGGCGAATGCTTCACCGTGGATATCAGGCGGGTGTGCTCTGGCGCGCCTTTGAGCAAAATTCCTTGATACCCTCATATCTTCTTCTCTACGCCACCGCTTTCTACGACTCCGGCTTAGCGTGTCCGTATACAGTTTCGTTGTCCACGGTCTCGCCCCTCGCTAAGTATGGGAGTGCTGAGTTACAGGCACGCTTTTTGCCCGCAATGCTGCGGCGCGATACCAGTGTTTGGCAGGGAGCAACCTGGATGACAGAAATCAAAGGCGGCTCAGACTTGGGAAGGACGGTGGAGACCATCGCCCAACCCGATGGCGACATGTGGCGGCTCACGGGCGACAAATACTTCGCGAGTAACGCCGGTGCTGAATTGGCCGTCGTCGCTGCTCGATGCGAAGGCGCACCGCACAGTGTGCGTGGCCTGAGTCTGTTCCTCGTACCGCGTCGCCGCGAGAATGGCCAACTGAATTATCAAATACGCCGCCTCAAAGACAAGATCGCCACTCGTTCAGTTCCAACCGGTGAGATCGAGTTTCGTCACAGTGAAGGTTACCTGCTGGGGCAGGCTGAACATGGAATTTATCTGATTCTCGAAGTGCTGAATCTCTCTCGCGTTGCTAACAGCATTGGCAGCGTAGCGCTCGCTCAGAGGGCCATTGCAGATGCCTGGTCTTTTGCCGAGCAGCGCACAGCCTTCGGTAAGCCCATCATCGAGCATCCACTACTTCGACGGCAGTTCGAGGATCGCCTGCAGAACCTGCGCGCGGCTTCCCGCCTGGCTTGGGAAACAGTAAATTTGCTCGACAAGGTATGGCAGCAGAAGCCACCGTACTCGGAGACCTATCATCTGTTTCGCTTAGTTGCTCACCTCGCGAAGTATTGGACTGCAGAGTTTGCTCTCCAGACGGCCAAATGGGCGATGGAAGTGCACGGTGGCGTGGGAACCCTCCAGGAATATCGCGTGGAGCGGTGGCTGCGTGAAGCGATGATTCTTGCAATCTGGGAAGGAACATCGCATCGCCAGATGCTGGATGGGCTGGAGGTCATGCAACACAAAGATGCGCACCGGTTGCTCTTCCAGCATCTCGCAGGGAGAATATCTGAAGAACAGTTACACGAGATGGAAGCCCGGGTAGAGCGACAACTCGGATTGCCCGACGCCGAAAGAGAGGGAACTTTAGAGAATCTCTTTAGCGATCTGGCTTCGCTTACCGCACACGCGCTGCTCAAAGAGCCACATGTCGCATTAATGTAACTGTGATCGTAAGCTCGAGGTCTTTCGATATTTCCACACCCTGCCCTTGACGCGGTTGCTAAACTTAAATCGCAGCAAACAGAAGCCCGGCGATTTGCCGGGCTTTTCTGCTTTTGCATACAAATGGCACTAGACACGCACAGGAAGTCCAGACTCAAGCCATCTGTTTTGAATACTTTGCATACTTATGATGGGAGGGGGGAAGGATTAGTAAGTCAGATTTGGCTGAGTCCACAAACTCGACTACACAAGGCGACGAATCTGATATGTGAAATCCAGGCGCTCAGTCTTCGCTGTCAAAAAAAAGCGGCAGGATTCCCGGCATTCGTGTTCGTCCACCCCATTACTGTGAACAGTAATGGGGCGGACGCAACGTGCCGTAGAAACCCTGCCATTTTTTACTACAAATTGAGAAGTTCGTTTTACGGCCTAAACCCTGTTACGGATTTGGAACGGCGGCGGTTACTTGATTAGAGTCGGCGCTCTCCATTCCGTTTGTACCCACTGCGGTAACAGCATAGTAATAGGTCGTACCCGAAGACACGCTCCCATCGGTGTAACTGGTTTGGCTATCCAGAGAGCTATTGATCTTGGAGTAGGGGCCCCCTGACACGGTAGATCGGTAGACGTTATAGCCAGCGACCCCGGAACCGCTCCCGCTCCAAGTCAGGCTTACGGAATGGCTCACGCCGGTGCCACCGCCCGTGTTGCCAACGCCAGTTCCACTGAGTGAAACGGACAGAGCCTGACCTGTGTTTGCGCTTGTAGTGAAGGCTACGCTCCCAGTTGCCGCACCTGCCGCAGTTGGCGCGAAGACCGCCGTATAGTTCTGGGTCTGACCAGCCGCAACCGAAAACGGAGTCTGGAACCCTGATGTGCTGTACGGTCCAGAGACCTGAACGGAGTTCACCGTGATGGCTGTTGTGCAATTGTTTACGAGGCTCGCCTGCGAGGAGTAAGTGTACCCAACATTCGTGTTCTGGAAGCTGATTGAGCTTGGACTTGCCGTGAGTTGGCACGGCGGAGCGCTCGACCCGGTCGCTGGGACCGTTACCGACTGCCCATTCACCGTGATGGTCTGGGCACTAGACGTCTGCTGTATCTGCACCGTCTTGTAGACGCCCGGCAAAGGATCCACACCACCGAAGGCAGCAGGTCCCACGGTTATAGAGACAGTCGACGATCCGGAAGGAGTGAAGGTCTTGGCGTTGGTCCATGCCTCCTGGCTGGGCGCTCCGGCGCCCGCAGTGCATGGGCCACTGGATGTCTGCACGACGCAGGTAGACGCCACCTGGCCGTAGCGAAGTGTAATGGATGCGGTCGCGCTGACGGTGCCTCCGTCCTTCACGTTGAGGGTGTACCAAGTGCCAGAGGATCCAGAAGATGCCGCTGGGACCGTTACCGACTGCCCATTCACCGTGATGGTCTGGGCCGACGACTGCTCCTGAATTTGCACAGTCTTGTATACACCGGGCAAGGGATCCACACCACCGAACGCCGCGGGTCCCACGACTACAGAGACAGTCGACGATCCGGAAGGACTGAAGGTCTGGGGGCTGGTCCATGTCTCAGGACTCGGCTGACCCGCGTACTGGCAGGACTGCCACGCGACGACACAGGTTGACGCCACCTGGCCGTAGCGAAGAGTAATGGAGTTGGTCGCTGTGATCGTGTCTCCATCCTTCACGTTAAGGGTGTACCAATTGCCGGAGGATCCTGAAGATCCAGAGGATGTAGCTGGAACAGTTACAGACTGTCCATTCACCGTGATGTTCTGGGCCGTCGACTGCTCCTGAATTTGCACGGTCTTGTATACACCTGGCAGGGGATCCACACCACCAAACGCCGCAGGTCCCACGACGACAGAGACCGTCGATCCCGTGAAGGTCTGAGGGCTTGTCCATGTTTCAGGGGTCGGCTGACCGACGTACTGGCAGGACTGCCACACGGCGGCACAGGTTGATGCCACTTGGCCGTAGCGAAGTGTAATCGGACCGGTGGCCGTAATCGTATCCCCGTCCTTGACGGAGAGGGTGTACCACACTGGAGAGGATGTTTGTGACCGGCCTATTGCTGGTACAGCAAAAGATAGGGCGATAAAAATGACAGCAAACAACACTTTACGCATCGGGGAGGGTTCTACCTTTCTGGATTACTGTGCTTCTCTACTAACCAGAAAGGGCCCCATCAAATAAGTACCCGATGAATCAGCAGTCTAGCGCCCGAACCTCCGTAAGAAGGTCCAGTCAGCAAATCGCCTCCAATCGCCTACTGGGATGGAGCAAAAAAAATCTTCATCCACGTACTAGGGCGATTGCGGTTGGACCTGTTCAAGGGTGGCCCGCCAGCTTGTCCTACTTGGATTCTTTGATTGTACCTTGTCTCGGATGATCTTTGTTTGAGTCCGATAAATTTTTGCTCTTCTCAGTGCGTACCTTCATCGATACCTGGGGTGTAGAATCACTTCTATCGGGCGCAATCCAGCAGGCGATGTTGATGCGATCGCCCATCATGGGTCCTTCCTAACCTATTCGGGTGATTGTGTTTCCTGCCAAGGAATAGCAAGCTGGTAAATGAAAAGTGAGAGGAGTCTTCGTCTCTCGCGGCCTGTAAAAATGGGTGCAACGTTCTTTGATATCGTGGAAGTCAGGAGTGGGAATCTGCTTCCGAGTGGCTCCAATGCTGCCGGATAAGACAAGATATCTCGCTACCTGGTACTTTCCCTTTCATTTTCTGCCTCTCAATTTTTCGTAGTTCTTCAGTTTGAAGAGGTAGTGTGTCCAATGCGCTGGTACTGTGTTTCCCCCTCTCCCCATCGGTTTTTCTCAAAGTTTTGCGGCATTTACCGCCAGAATTCTTCAAAGTCGGACTCGCTCGCAACTCGATTTGCCACTTTAGTAGTAGCTTTTCTCGCTATAGCGATCGCTGGCTGCGGATCCGGTATCGTTGGTGGTTCGACTTCAGGACCTCTCCAGATCTCACCCAGCTCAGTTAACTTTGGTGATGTGGCTGTTGGGCGGTCAGCCCAGACCAGCGTAGCTGTTGCGAACAAGAGTACAACTTCAGTTGCAATATCCCGATTGAGTCTGTCGGGTCAAACGTTCTCGGTCTCCGGTACCGACAAGCCTCCAATCAATATTCCTCCGGGCGGCACATACATTCTTTCCGTCGGCTTCGCGCCTGCCTCCTCTGCCTCTTATTCAGGCCAGGTCACGATGCTCGATCCGAACTCGGCACCTCTCGGCCAGATACAGATGCAGGGGAGCGGCTCAAACGGTGCGCTCTTATCTGCGAACACGGCGAATCTCAATTTCGGAAGTGTCACCGTCAACTCAGCACAGACACAGTCATTGACACTTACCTCGACCGGGACATCGCCGGTGACAATCAATTCCGCAACGGCCTCCGGTGCGGGTTTTAGCGTCATAGGTGCAAGCCTTCCGGTTACCCTGAATCCCGCACAGACGCTCACCCTCCAGGTTCAGTTCGATCCGACGGCAAGCGGACCGGCGAGCGGTCAGCTCAGTATCAGCAGCAACTCATCAACCGGAAATGCAACGACGGTGAATCTGACTGGCACCGGAGCTAACGCTGCGCCAGCACCCAGCCCGCAGTTGACTGTCAGCGCTGCCAGTCTGAACTTCGGCAACGCAACAGTGAACACATCAACGATCAAGTCGGTGACGTTGACCTCGACTGGGACCTCGCCCGTAACTGTGAACGCTGCCTCCATCAGTGGAACGGGTTTCTCCATTGTTGGTGGGAGCCTGCCGGTCACACTCAACCCTACCCAATCGTTGACCCTCCAGGTGCAGTTCAATCCGACAACGGCAGGATCAGCCAGCGGTCAACTCACCATCAGTAGCAACTCATCGACCGGAAGCACCGCGACTGTAGCTTTGAGCGGTACCAGCACTGCAGCGCCCACCCCGCAGTTGACGGTGAGTACCGGCAGCCTAAGCTTCGACCGCGTCACCGTGAATACGTCAACGACCCAGTCGGTGACATTGACCTCGACCGGAACCGCGCCCGTAACAGTGAACTCCGCCGCCATCAGCGGAACGAGCTTCTCCGTCGTTGCCCAGAGTTTTCCACTGACACTGAACCCCACACAATCAGTAACACTGCAGGTACAGTTCAGTCCAACAGCAACGGGATCAAGCAGCGGCCAACTCACGATCAGCAGCAACTCATCGACTGGAAACACGGCAACAGTAGCCCTGAGCGGTACAAGCATTGCAGCGCCGAGTCCCCAGTTAACCCTGAGTGCAGCTGGTCTGAGCTTCGGCAGCGTCACCGTAAATACATCGGTGACGCAGTCGGTAACTTTGACCTCGACCGGAACCGCGCCGGTAACGGTAAACTCGGCTGCTATCACTGGAGATGGCTTCTCCATCGTTGGAGGCAGCCTTCCAGTTACACTCAACCCCACCCAATCGTTGACCCTCCAGGTACAGTTCAACCCAACAACGACAGGATCGGCCAGCGGTCAGCTCACCATCGACAGCAACTCGTCGACTGGAAGCACCGCGACT
>Ga0126373_10001637_pt1 | contig 16080 bp, 15 predicted proteins | sample PanSoiMetPlot_11_FD_92545 | JGI IMG/M metagenome (GOLD analysis project Ga0126373, IMG submission 92545) | Tropical forest soil microbial communities from Panama - MetaG Plot_11 | ecosystem: Environmental > Terrestrial > Soil > Tropical forest > Bulk soil | place: Panama | collected 2016-02-17 | reverse complement strand
TCTGGGTTGGCAAGCCGAAAGAGGCTTCGGTCAACTGCCCATGATGGCGACTTAGACCACCATTTGAATTCCCAACTTCCCTGGGCCAACTCTTTGGGACCTTTGGTGGTGCGAAGGGGATTTCGCGACAGTATTCGGCGTTACGAGGGCAGCAATCGGAGCTGATCGGATCGGGAGAGGTTCGATCTGGCGAGAAGGGTTGGAACACCTCACCCGATTGATGGTTCACGCCCACCTGTAGCCTCACTGTCGGTGGGATTTCCGCGCCAAATAAAACGTGCGACAGCCGGGACAAATTTTAGGATCTCCGGAAAAGAAGGGCGTCGCATCAAATGCTCTGATCCGGTCGAAGCCAGCCTTATGCAATGTGCCGCTCATTTCGGCTTCAGTCCACGCGACTTGTTCGATTCGCTCACGACGTCGCCGCCAACAACTGCCGTCCCGGAGGAACCATTCGAGATTGGTCCAGCCGCGTTCCCGTTGGTGGTCATAGCCTCCATGCATCACGAGAGCCACGCCAGGCTTTTCCACCCACCACGTGCCTGGCCAGATCGTTTCGAATGCAAGGCGGTTGTTCACGTCGAAGTAGAAGTAGCCGCCTGGTCGCAAGGCGCGTGAAACAGCACGTCCGACCAGTACCAAATCACCCTTTCGCTCCACATGATTGAGCGCATCGAATTCGCACAATATCAGGTCAACCGGCTCCGGCAGTCGGAAATGGCGCATGTCACCGCCGACGACGCGAAGCGGCAGGCCGAGACGTCGAGACTTCTCACGGGCCAGCCGACACATCGTTGGGGAGAGATCCACGCCGTACATCTTGATGCCCTTGCGTGCCAGCACGAGGGCCGTTGTTCCCGTCCCGCAAGCCAGATCACATGCGGATTCGACGTGCGGCAAAATCCCGTCTAGCGCGCGCTGCCGGGCGGCCTCGTACCAGGACAGGTGAAATGTGAAGAGCTGGTCGTAATACTTTGCCAGCAGTCCATAAGACCGATTGGCTGTGATTCGAGGCATGCTGATACCACCTTGTCCCCGAATTATAGGACAGTATGCCGGCGTTGCCACGCCCCGTGCGGGGCAAACGGTTTTTTTCAGCGCTTCACCAAGAGTCCATGACGTCGCGACAACAGCCGTCGGTCTGAATGTCTTCACTTGGCCGTACGGCTCCCAAAGAAGCTACGCCAGCCTGAAGCGTGGTCGCGGAGGGGAATCCCGGCCTGCCCACCCAACTTGGCGTCCCGGTTTACGATAGCTGTCGCGAACAGCCCTTCCCACAAGTAAATCGGCCCTCGCTCCGGGGAAACGGCCATCGCGGAAAGGTGGCCCCAAAAGCCTCTCGCCGCTTGCCAACGCCAGTAGTGAATGATAAAGGACGTTTGCTTCAATGATCCCGGACGGCTGTCCTCAGGAGTTGGGACTTCGAAGTCTGGCGATTATTCTCAACGGTGAATCCGCCGTCAGTAGAAAACTGTGGGGCAACTGGACGGAACCGCTCCCAATGGTTGGCGGTAGCGTCCATTATCATTCACTACTTGGATCAGCAAGCAGCGAGAGGTTTGGGGCCAATTGCCCGAATTAGCGACCCAAAGTGAGTTCCTCAACGCTGCGGCGTTTTGCGGGTTCTAAGCGAACTTTGGGCACTCAATCTTCGTATGGTGAACCAGGCGAGGCGCCCAATGATTGTTGCCGACATTCTGATGTGGTTCCTGCTGGTCGCTGGAACCTACGTCGTCATCAACGCATACTGGCTAGCTACGCAGGGATTGTTTCCCGAATTCGTGGATCGGTGCCGCGAGCGAATTGGCCATGCTCCGAGCCGGTCCCTTCTTCTCGGCCTAGCGGGCACGATTCCTTCCATGATCGTTGCCATCGTGATGTTTCGCGCCGCAAGTCCCATCCTAAAATTTGCGGGAGCGGCGATCTTCTTGCTCCTGATTCTTATGGGACTTATGGGTTCGGCGGGGGTGGCGGCTCTGGTGGGCAGTGGACTCGGCGCTTCCACTGACGAGCGAACCTGTTGGAGACGTACGTGGCGCGGCGGCCTGGTGCTCGGGCTCACTTTCATTCTGCCGCTGATCGGCTGGCTGCTTATTCTTCCCGGCACGCTGATTGTTGGAATCGGAGCAGCTGTGCTCTCATTCCACCGGTCCCGTGCCGCTCCGCATCAACCGGCATTCGAATCGCATGTGGCGGCGACAACACGCTAGAGCCCAGGTGAGGGAAATATGATCACCCGGAAACAGTTTCTACTCGCGGGCGCGGCCTTGACGCTCAGCGGATGCGCAAACATCCCGCTCGGGTTTCGGCCGTCGTTTCGCAAGCTGGAACCCGACTCGGGTCCCTTTAAAGCCCCTGACTCCGATTCCGTCGATCTGATCTCGCACGTGATTGGCCGGCTCTCCTTCGGGCCGCGGGCTGGCGACTTTGGCCGCATCTCGGGCTCGGCGCGAACGCAAGAGGAATCCGCCAACTGCTACATCGAGGAACAGCTCGCCCCGGAGTACATCGATGACTCTGCGCTCGACCATGCGATCCGGCGCATCGAATCCCTATCGGAACCTCTGGGCGAACTATTCGAGTACAAAGAAAAGGTCCTGCTAGGTGATATGACGCGTGCCACTCTGCTGCGCGCCGTCTGGTCCAAGCGCCAGCTCTACGAAAAGATGGTGCACTTTTGGACCGATCACTTCAACATCGATTCCTCCAAGGGCGACTGCCGTTGGCTCAAGGCAGCCGACGACCGCGACGTCATTCGCCGTCACACACTCGGCAAGTTTCCCGAACTTTTGCGCGCCTCTGCGCGCAGTCCGGCGATGCTTTGGTATCTGGACGGACGCGTCAATCGAAAACAGAATGACGCCGACAAGCCCAATGAAAACTACGCCCGCGAACTATTGGAACTGCATACGCTGGGCATTCGCGGCGGCTATACACAGCACGATGTGATGGAGGTCGCGCGCTGTTTTACCGGCTGGACGGTGCGCACTGTGAGCCAGCTCAACAAGGGGCGCGTCGAGTTTCATCCCGAACAGCACGACAACGGAGAGAAGACTGTTCTCGGGCAGCACATTCCCGGCGGACTTGGCGAAAAGGATTTCGACCGCATCCTGGAAATCGTCAGCCTCCATCCTGCAACCGCGCGCCACCTGGCCGAAAAACTTTGCTGCCATTTCATTGCTGATGAACCTCCAGCCTCAGCAGTAGGCGAGGTAGCGCGCACTTTCCTGTCAAATCGCGGCGATATCCGTGCGGCGCTTCGAGCACTGTTCGCAACTCCAGACTTTCTGGCCGCCCGCCGCACCAAAATCAAGCGCCCCTTTGAATTTGTCGTCTCGGCACTGCGCGCCACCCAGGCGGAAACCGACGCCGGACCCGCGCTGTTCGACTACTTAGTCCGCATGGGGCATGCCCCCTTTCAATACCCGACGCCGGAAGGTTACTCCGATCGCGCCGGGCACTGGATGGGAACTTTACTCTGGCGCTGGAAGTTCGCAACGGCGATTAGCCGAAACGAAATTCCAGCGACCACCGTGCACACGGAACGATGCATCGAGGATTTCGGCGGAGCGCAAGGCTTTGCCGCTCACATTCTGGGCCGGCGTCCTTTGCCGGACGAAATCGCGGCATCAGGATCAGAGGCCGACAAACTGTCGTTGCTGCTCGCGTCGCCCGAGTTTCAGAGGTTCTAATATGGCCATTCCAATCGCAGCGGTCAGCAGCAATGGCGATCAGAGGCAGACTTTAATCGTGATCTTCCTCCGTGGGGCAGCCGATGGGCTGACGCTAGTGCCGCCCGTAGCGGACGATAACTACTATCGCAGCCGTCCGCGCATTCGCGTCGCGCCGGAGAATGCCATCCCGCTCGATGGCTCTTTCGGCTTGCATCCTTTGCTCAAACCCCTGAAACGTGTATGGGACGACGGTCATCTCGCCATTGTTCACGCCGCTGGGTCAGAAGACGATTCGCGTTCTCACTTTGATGCCCAAGACTTTGTGGAACACGGGGGCGTTGCCGCCGGCGGATGGCTGGGACGCTTCCTGCGCTTTCGCGACCGGACGCCGCAATCGCCTCTCTCCGCCGTCGCTCTGGGCAGGAGGTTCCCCGAATGCTTGCGAGGAGCGCCTTCCGTGACGGTGATGCAGTCGATGGACGACTTCTCGCTTGGGCAGAAATCGGACGATTTGGCCGCGAGGCTCGCGCGACTTTACGCCACACAACCTGACCTTCTGGCCGTTGCCGGCCGCGACACTCTCAACGCCCTTGCGCGCATCGAACGCATGCGCACCTCGGTGTATCGCCCCGAGCACGGCGCCGAATACGGCACGGATGGATTTTCTCTTGAGCTAAGGCAAGCCGCGCAACTCATTAAGGCGCAGGTCGGCTTGGAGGCTGCGTCGCTGGATCTTAATAATTGGGATTCGCACTTTACGCAAGACGCCATCATGAATCCGTTGATGGCAAGACTGGCGCAGGGACTCGCTGCGTTCTATGCAGACTTGGGGCCTGCCATCGCGCACACTACCGTGATCGTGATGACCGAGTTTGGACGCCGGGTCCAAGAGAACTCCTCCTTTGGCACGGATCACGGGATGGGCAGCGTGATGATCCTGATGGGCGGCGGCGTTCGCGGTGGAAGAGTGCTCGGAAAATGGCCCGGCTTGGCATCCAATTTCCTTACGGGCCCTGGCGATTCGCAAGTGGTCCACAACTACCGCAACGTCCTTGCCCCCGTTCTCTTGCGCCAGGGCGGCGGCCCTGATCTCCCCGTCATCTTTCCCAATTTTCAGCTTCAGCCGCTCGATGTCTATTGATGAGCAAAGACGTTGATTAGCGCGCCCCACGCGGGGCGCCTCTGCATTCTGGCTCTTTCCGTTTTGCAACTTGTGATCGACCAGCAAACTTCTCGCCCTTTTCCACAACTAATGGCGTCCACCAACAGCGAGGTTAGAACCTGCCTTGTCGCCTAGCGTTTACGAATCTCGGAAGCCGATCGCAATTTGACGAAAGCGGCCACTTCGATCAAGTGGTCCCAAACCTCTCGCTGCTTGCAAATCCAAGTAGTGAATGATAAAGGACGTTATCGTCCACAATCGCCTCTTGGCGGGTGACGAAACCATCTGGTTTTGCCGAGTCTGTATTCGATTTAGGAAGTGCTTTCTTTTCGTCGCCACTCATGCTGCGCCTCCTCCAGGGTTTTGCCGGGGCCTGGAAGCATGCAAGGGCGGTGATCGTCCGGACGCTAACGCCGAGCGTCTTCTGCGCAAGTGTTGGCGCAATCAAGGAGATGCGTCGGCACTTACGTCCCATCGCATCCATCTCGACGGCCCGACCCCAAGAGACCTGTCAACAAACGCAACCTGTCAACTGGAGAAAACGGAGAAACTCAGGGGTAAAACGGACTATAGGCGCTCGAACACGGGCCGTCGATCGAAGCAGCACCATTCTCCCGCAAAGTTGCCTCTAGCCCGAACATGTGCGAAATCTTTGCGTTAGGAGCGGTGTTCAGAAAACCACTGATGCTCGTCAACAAAACAGGTCGAAGTTGGAAATCAGAGTCTTGGCTCCCCAAAAATATGGGTTTCCAACTTTTTCTCTCAAGATTCGTTAATGTTTCTGGAGCCCCGACATGGATTCGAACTGGCCCACCAATAGAAGGGTACCTCTGCCATTGGTACACCTTCAATCGCGGGAATCTGCACGGGCACCGGTGCAGACTGCAACTGACAGGGACTATAAAGCGGGAGTGCCGGGCGGACGTCCTCCGCCGTCTTGCAGCTTTAGCGCTTCTCTGGATGGCGTTCGCCCCAACCTGGATTCGAACGACAAACTTGACGGGGCTTTGAAGGGTCGAGATCTTTGAAGCGTCAAAGTTGTAGCCTCTGGCCCTGGCCTCATCAACAACGGCCCATAAATACGCACTGATCGTTGCAACAGGATTCCTGGTTGCGCGAAATCGTTCAAGTTGAGGGTGAAACCGATAGCCAGTGGTTAGCCCGAGCAGCACTTTCTGAGCGAGCAAGCCTTCCCGCCATAAGGCGACGAGTCCCTTGGAATCGAGTAGTGACTCATGTAAGGACCATAGTCTCATAGCCTGGACCCCAGGTTATCGCCATTTCGTATCCAGTGGTTCTTATTCTGATAGCGCCTGCAAGTATCGATAACGTATTTTGAGACTGTGTCCATTGAAAAACTTCGGCGGGGGTCTCCCATTTCTAGAGGCACGTTTATCCGCAACATCGGGACCTTTTTACAAGGCTGGCAAGCGGCCAGCGCCCGGAAGCGCTGTTCATCACCTGCGCCAAGAAAAACAGCTTTACAGTCGCAGCGCTTTTGGATCTCGACACGACAAAATCTCCGAATGCCGCCGCTCCTCTCCGAAGGCGAACTGGTTCGAAGATTGAGGCGACTCTAACCGCGAAGGTCTCGGTTTATACTGTCTGTGAACGAATCGAAGAGATTCGAAGACAGCCCCCCGTCTTCCCTAGCAAAAGCTCAATCCACCTTTATCAGGAGGCGACTACATTGATCCGATTTCACACAACAGCCGTAGTCATGATGGTCATACTTTTCCCCGCTGCAGCATTGGCAGACCTCAATGGGACCGCCACGTTGACTCCCGGAACTTATATGAACTTCGACAACGGGAATGGAGAAGGAATCACGCCCATAGGGGACATCGGGTTCGACGGGACCAACCTTATCTTCCTGGTAAAAGCCAAGGGAGCAGTTCTCCCGCCGCCGTCCACGGGGGCTGCAGTCTTCTATGGGATCGACCTGACCACGCTCGAATCGCTGGCTTCCCAGGAGTCGCCGAACCCGATTCCCGCAAGCATGATGCCGGTGGATTCGATTCTCGCCATCCAAACCAATCGAGGAAATGCAACGAAGATTCTGGTAACCGCGATCAGCGCTTCCTCGCTAACTTTCCAATTCCAGACTTTCGTCATCTATACGCCGACGATCAACCATGTGGCGAACAACTACAGCTACATTCCGAACGGGTTCCCCAATTCGGGTATCGCGCCGAGTTCGACCTTCATCGTCGTTGGCAACAACATGGCCCAACCACAGACCGGAGACGTGACCCTGGAATCGAGCGCCGGGCCAGCCGGTCTGCCCAAAAGCCTCAACGGTGCCAGCCTATCGGTGATGGCAGGCAGCCAGACGTTCACGCCCGCGATGTACTACGCAACGCCGACCGCTATCGCCGCGGTGCTACCGGCCGGCGTTCCCACCGGAATAGCCGTGCTTACCGTGACTTACAACGGGAACACTAGTAATCAGTTCTCGCTTCAGGTCGTGCCGAGTGCACCCGGCCTAGATTCTTACTATGGCACCGGAGGCGGATTAATCACGGCCACCGATCCGGTAAGCGGCGGGTTGGTTGATTACACTAGCGCGGTACCGCTCGGGAAGACCATCGTGCTGTGGGGCACTGGCCTCGGCAGCGATCCCGAGGACAGCGATTCGGTGTTCGCCACGGCTCCACACGCGGTGAATCAATCGTCCATTCAGGTTTACTTTGGCGGCGTCCGCGGAACGGTTGGGTATGGCGGGTCCTCCGGCTACCCCGGACTGAATCAGATCAATGTGACCATACCGCCGAACGCTCCCACTGGGTGCTGGGTCCCCGTGGTCGTGACAGTGGGGGGCGTCGCTTCGAACTTCTTGACGATACCGATCGTGACGTCAGCAGAAAACAAGTGCGCCGATGCGGCTTACGGCGTCGGCGGCGACCTGCTGAACACTTTGACGGGTAAGACCAACGTAAAAGCGGGAAGCCTGTTGCTCATGCAGGCTGTATCGCCGGACGCGAGCGGGATGCCCCATACCACCAACTTTACTTCGGCCAGCTTCACGAGCGTTTCGGGCCCGGCCTATGGCGGCTCGACCGCCTTCGTTTCGATCGGCGGTTGCATCGTGGCCCAGACAGCCCCGGGAACTGGTGCGGACACCGGGCTCGGCCTCGACGCCGGACCTTCGATCGGGTTGGCAGGGCCGGCGGGGTCCTACACCCTAAAGCCGATAGCGATAAAGGAGAGTTACACTTTGGGTCTACCCAACGACGCGATTCCCTCCGCCGGCGGGGCATTCACGTTCACCGGACTCGGCGGCGGGGATGTCGGAGCATTTACGACCATTCTGAATTTTCCCGCTCCGCTTCTGAGCTGGACCAACCAGAGCGCCGCTGCGACGATCGACCGCTTGACGGGGTTGGAGGTGGCTTGGACCGGCGGCGCGGCGGGGTCGTTTGTCCAAATTTCCGGTTCGTCCACTTCTGCTGGCGGCGCAACCGGCAGTTTCGCCTGTTACGCACCACAGGCCGACTTGAGATTCTTCGTTCCCCCCTACGTCACTGGAACGCTCCCGGTGGGCACTGGAACGGTCACCGTTACCGACTACGCCTGGGCCGACTCGAGCGCCCCACCGAAAGGTCTCGACGACTTAACAGCGGCGGCCGTTCAGTTAATCCGGACGTCCTCCATCTACCATTGAGTTCCGCGCTCGCGCGGCTGCTGGCCACAACTACCGGTATCGTTTCCTTCCCCTCGGGGGCAGATCGGTCCAGCTCTCGCTGCGCGGGGCAACGCAGGAAACAGCCCTTCGACCCAGCTAGAGAGGCGACAACTCACTTGCTCCGCTTCGATCTAGCGCGCTGGCGGTGAAGTCGGTTCGTACACAACCATTCGTGCCACCGGCTTCGCGGTACTCACGGAATCCTCAGATTCGTGCGCCACACTGCAAAAAGCAATGGTTCCCGTTCACCTGATGGGCGCGATAGTTCTAATGCACTCCTTGGCATTCGCGGAGGTGATCCGATTCGAGGCCGAGATACCGGGAAGATTGCCCCGCGGGTGGAGCGTCGGAATGACGCATGATGGGGGTGCGCCGCGATGGGAAATCGTGCGTGACGAGTCGGCGCCAAGCCCACCGTATGTGTTCGCACAGTTGTCTCAGGACCGCACGGCAGGCCGCTTTCCGTTGGCGATATTGGATCGAATTACCATCGTCGACGGCAGTGTAAGCGTCGCCTTCAAAACCGTCGATGGCGCGGTGGACCAAGCGGGCGGTATCATCTGGCGATTTCAGGATGCAAACAACTATTACATCGTCCGCGCGAACGCTCTGGAAGACAATGTCGTCCTATATAAGGTAGAAAACGGAGTTCGGCAATCGATCTCGGCGAAAGGGCTCCCATCGCGCTCCTATGGCGTAAAGCGCGTCATTCCTCGTGGGCGATGGAATACCCTAAAGATCGAGTTCCAGGGCAGTTCGTTTATCGTGTTTCTGAATGGAGAACGGATTTTTGAGACCGAGGACCAAACGTTTACGAAGGCTGGCAGAACGGGCCTCTGGACGAAGGCGGACAGTGTAACGTACTTCGACGAGTTCACGGTGATCGGTAAGTAGGTCTCCTGATGGTATTCCGATACAGTAACTTTCTGATTCTTCTATTGAGTCTGAACCTTCACCCCGCTGCGGCTTGGGCACAGCAGAAATCCCAACAATCAGACGTACTTTCCTACGCTATATCCGGAACAGTTCTCGATCCCTCGGGTGCACTAATCCCAGCGGCGCATGTCGCTCTCGTAAAGGAGGACGGCACCGCGATTGCCCAGACTGTCGCTGACGAAAAAGGCTCCTTTCGATTTGAGAATGTGAATTCGGGCAAATACCGGGTTCTAGTTCAAGCTGTTGGTTTCCGGGACGCGAAGAGTGACGTAATCGTCGGCGCAAGGTCGAGAGCGGACATTCGCATTACTATGTCGCTAGATACCCACACCGAATCGGTGACCGTAGCCGGCGACTCGGCACCCCAGGTGAACACCGAGATCAGCGGCAACCAGAGTTCAGCCACCCTCGACCGTAACGCATTGGACCGCGTTCCAGTTTTCGATCAGGACTACATCTCCACCATTTCGCGTTTCCTCGATAGTACCGGCACCGGCACGAATGGCGTCGATTTGATCGTCAACGGTGTTGCCGCGAACGGGCCAGGGGTCACCGCATCCGCGATCCAGGAGGTCAAGGTCAATCAGAATCCATACTCGGCTCTTTTCGCGAGGCCCGGACGAGCGCGCCTCGAGATCACCACAAAGAGTGGCACATCCAATTTCCACGGCTCCTTGAACTTCTTGTCTCGCGATTCCGTTTTCGATGCAAAAAATGCATTCGCCGTAATAAAACCTCCCGAGCAACGCCGGTACTTCGAAGGCTCGATAACAGGTCCCCTGACTCAAGGCGGAAAGACGAGTTTCCTGCTAGCGCTGAACCAGGATTTTCTGGACCTGCAGGGAATCGTCCATGCGCAGGGCGTTAACGGGCTTATCCAGGACAATGTGCCCAACCCGACGCGGCACTTCTTCGGCTCTGGCCGTATCTTTCACGATTTTTCGCCCAATGATCAGTTCTGGATCGGATATTCGTATGAGCGCCGCACGGTCCAGAACCAAGGCGTCGGAGGAACGGTCCTGCCCGGAGCCGGCACTGATACGAAGTTTCAGGAGTACGAGATCAACATCAGCTACCGGCACGTCGTTTCGACCAAATGGGTGAACCAGCTTCGCTTTCTCTTAGGCCATTTCGATAACCGCACCGCAAGCCTGAATGGTGAACCAGCCGTTGTCGTGCAAGGTGCGTTCACCGGAGGAGGGGCCCAGGCCGACTTCCGTCGGACGGAATATCATTTCGACGGGACCGATATCGTTTCCTATGCGAGCGGAAAACATGCGCTGAACTTTGGAATTGATGTGCCTGACATTAGTCGCCGTGGATACGATGATTTCACCAACACAGCGGGGACATACACCTTCGGCCGTCTCGCGGCATACCAGGCAGGCCAGCCTTCCACGTTTCTTCTACAAAGGGGCAATGGGCATCTAATCTTTTTGGAAAAAGTTCTCGGTGTTTTCATAGAGGACAACATCCGAGTGAATTCGAATGTTTCGGTTTCGCTTGGCGTGCGGTACTATTGGCAAAACTATTTTCATGACGAACCCCATAACATTGCGCCCCGTTTTGCGGTCGCGTATGCCCCAAGGAAGAACGGCAAGACCGTGTTCCGGGGTGGCGCCGGTGTATTTTACGACCGTACGGGGCCGGGGCCAATTTCTGACCTACTCCACTTGAATAGCGTCACGCTGCTTCGATTCATTTTGGAAAACCCGACGTACCCGGTCTCGCCGATTCAGCTTGCAGGTGTCCCGACTAGCGTGGTCACGTTGGATCCCGGAGCGCGCATCCCCTACACGCTTCAATACAGTGCGGGCGTTGAGCAGCAGGTTACGGCCAACAGTACTTTTAGCGCGACGTATGTCGGATCACGCGGTGCGGATTTGTTCCGTTCCATCGATGCGAATGCGCCGCTGCCGCCTCTTTACGCAGCCATTCCCAACCCCGCATTAGGCCAGATACGCGAAATCCAGTCGGAGGGCTATCAAAAGAGCAATGCCCTGGAGTTAACATTTCGCGGAAAGCCGAGCCGCTACTTTACCGGGCAGGTGCAGTACACGCTGAGCAAAACGTACAACAACACAAGTGGAATCACGTTTTTTCCAGCCAACAGCTATGATCCATCGAACGAGTGGGCGCGATCGGACCTGGATCGCCGCCACAAGCTAGATTTACTGGGGTCGTCCCAGCCGACGCATTTTTTCGTCTTAGGGGTAGGGTTATCCGCCTACTCCGGTCTGCCGGTCAATGTCATCACAGGAAGTGACAATAACGGCGACGGAGTCGTCAACGACCGCCCTTTGAATGTGACACGCAACTCCATGCACGGTCCTGGTTTGATCAATCTGGATCTAAATGTGTCGCACGACTTCGCACTGTCCAAGTCGCGCGAGCATGCCAAGACGCTCTCAGTGTCCCTGAATTCCTTTAATGTGTTGAACCACGTCAACGACGTCACGTACATCGGGGTAATCACATCGCCGTTCTTCGGTCGCGGCGTTGCCGCTCAGCCGCCCCGGAGAATACAGATGAATCTCCAATACAAATTCTGAGGATCATCAGTGCAGGGAAGTACCAATGCACCGCGGTCGTTTGTTTGGCTTATGTTCAACGCCGCTCGTCCTTTGGCATGCAAACGAGCTTCGATTCCCTCGATCTCCGCTTCAGACCGGTTTCGTGTAAAGACACACACCTCCATAGATTGTCCCCTTGCTAGTAAACCTGACGATCGTGTCAGAAAGAAGTCAGAGAAATGTCAGCGACGGCGAGCGCCACTGGCGCGAACATAGAGCTAAGGGTGACGAGAATCCTTCTTGTCGAAGATGAAAAGAAGGTTGCCAATGCGCTCCGAGAGGGATTGGAAGCGCAACGATACAGCGTGACGCTGGCCCGCACAGGGGAGGAGGGGTTCTACCTGTTGAGCGCTCAGACGTTTGACTTGGTGATTTTGGATGTCATGCTTCCAGGGCGGGACGGATTTGAAGTGCTGGGAACGATTCGCAAAATGGGTTCGCAGGTCCCCGTCCTTCTGCTGACCGCGCGCGACGCTGTCGAGGATCGGGTGATCGGGTTGGATGCCGGTGCAGATGACTATCTTGTGAAGCCCTTCGCTTTCGCCGAATTGCTGGCCCGCCTTCGAGCACTTCTCCGCCGAGGACGGCTCGATGTCCCAGTGCACCTTCAGGTTGCCGATCTCGAAATGGATACGACAAGGCGCGTGGTAATGCGCGATCAGCGAATGCTCGATCTGACAGCTCGCGAATTCGACTTGCTCGAATACCTGATGTGCAATCAGGGGCGCGTGGTATCCCGCGAAATGATCGCACGAGATGTCTGGCACGAAGGCCCGAGACACACCCCGCTCGACAACGTCATAGACGTTAACATCGCCAGGCTGCGCCGCAAGTTGGACGACCCGTTCCCCAAGAAGCTGCTCCACACTATTCGCGGTGTTGGATTCGTCCTCAAGGAGGGTGCCGCGTGATTCGCCTGCAGCCGAGGCACGTAAGAACTCGCCTCGCACTCTGGTATCTAGTCATGCTTGCGGGTATCCTCGCGATGTTTATCGTGGGGTCGGTCAGCTATTTGTTCTTCAATTTGCGGCGTGAGCTGGACAATTACCTCGCCGAGCGCATCGAAGATGTCGAGCAGGTTTTGAGCTTTGCGCCGGGCGGCAAATTGCAAATCGGGCAGATCGCAACACGCCGCGATCCTGATCGCGCTCAAGAATCGTATCTCGAAATTCAGGAATTGGATGGCAGCGTTCTATACCGAAACGATCAGCTGGGAGAACTGCAACTCGGCGGAGTTCCACTGCCCGATGAGGGCAAATACGGCTATTCCCCTCGCTCCGCAAGACTCCCGAACGGTGAAAGAATCCGGCTAGCCAGCAGAGTTGATTTCGTCGAGGCCCACCCAGTGCTGATCAGGCTCGGGATAAGTGAAGAGCCGCTTTGGTACGATTTCACTAGATCCACTGGGGCCCTCCTGGCAGCATTTCCCGTCGCCCTCTTGATCGCTGGATTCGTTGCGACCGCGCTGGCCAAACGGTCTTTAGCTCCCATCGGAGCGATGGCGATGAGAGCCGAAAAGATCACGGCCGAGAACTTAAGCGACCGCCTCCCTGTCGAAAACCCCGATGACGAATTGGGGTATCTCGCGCGCGTTTTCAATGCCACATTAGCCAGACTAGAAAGTTCCTTCGAGCGGCTTCGACGATTCACGGCCGATGCGTCTCACGAACTACGTACTCCTTTGACAGCCATCCGCAGCGTTGGAGAAATCGGCCTACAGCAGGACGGTGATGTACATCATTATCGCGAAGTCATCGGAAGCATGCTGGAAGAGGTCACTCGACTAACGTCGATGGTTGAGCACCTGTTGACAATTTCACGCGCCGACTCGGGCCGCATTCAGTTACAGCAATCTACTGAGCGGCTCCTTGATCTTGCAGCTGAGGCAGCGGCATTGCTCGAGGATCTGGCCTACGAGAAGGCTCAGCGTTTGACTGTAGAGGGCGATAATTCGGCCGTCGTGCTGGCGGACCGCTTGATACTGCGCCATGCAGTGATGAACGTTATCGATAACGCTCTCAAATACTCCCCTCCTGGAAGTCCGATTACAGTGCGTGTCGAGCGGACTGAAGGTCGATGCATTCTGGACGTGATTGACCGGGGTCCTGGCATCCCTGCAGAAGATCGCGAAAAGATTTTTGATCGTTTTTATCGTGTGGACACAGCCCGTTCGCGCGAGGCAGGGGGGGCAGGGCTCGGACTGTCAATCGCTCGCTGGGCTGTTGAAGCCCACTCTGGGACGCTTCGCGTTTTGGAAGGGACAGATACTGGGAGCACGTTCCGGTTCACGCTGCCCGCCGCTGAGGGAGTGCTGCCAGTCGTCACCCATGCAAAGGAATTGGTAGGGTCGTGAAACCTCAATATTGCGCCCAAAACCAAGGATTAAAGACTGAAACTCGAAAGGAGTAATGCACAATGACTTTGCGAAGTCTCGCGCCAATAGTATGCCAACTTGGCATGTTTAGTCTCGTTCTCATGACAGGCCGCGCCTCATATGCCCAGCAAGTGACGGCTGATTACGATGGCGTTCTAAAGGCCCTAGGCAAACAGGGAGATTTCAAGGATGGCGTTTTGAAGGTCAATATTCCGAGGAACGACATCAAGGTCACCATCGATGGAATCGCGACCCCTACGCCGTTTGGCTTCGGTGGATGGGTCGCGATGACTAAAGGCGACGGGGGAATGGACGTGATGATGGGAGATCTCGTCTTGTTGGAAGACGAGGTGAATGCTGTCATGTCCGCGTTGTTGGAGAACGGGATGGAAGTGACCGCTCTGCATAACCATTTTTTCTTCGAAAGTCCTCGCGTCTTTTACATGCACGTGCACGGCCACGGGAGGGCGGCCGATCTAGCAAAGATGGTCAAACCAGCGCTGGATCTGATCGGCAAGGGCTCGCCACAACACCAAAGTTCGGAAGCCGGAGGGAGCTCCAACATCGTACCTGGCCAGCTTGATACTGCAAAGCTCGCAAAGATTGTCGGCCATGACGGCGAGCAGAATGGCCCGGTCTACAAGATCACCGTCGGTCGGGACGACCTGAAGATCAAAGAGATGGGAGCTCCAATTAATTCGCGGATGGGCCTTAACACATGGGCAGCGTTTTACGGAAGCGACGCGAACGCAGAGATTGCAGGAGACGTGGCAATGCTAGCCCAAGAGGTAACTCCGGTTCTGAAATCGCTCCGGGCGAACGGATTGGACGTCGTCGCGATCCACCAGCACATGACCACAACCCAGCCAACTGTGTACTTCCTGCATTATTGGGGCACAGGTCCCGCCGAGAAACTGGCCAATGGATTTCGAGCTGCCTTGGATGACCTCGGGCAAGGTAAAGCCGGTGGAAAAGTCGGGGGGGCAGCCCGTTAGGCTGCCTCTCGACGGAGAAATCTCAGGGGACAAGGAGAGCTGTATGCAGCGGCGACGGATTATTGGAATCGCTCTAGCGATCGGTTTCTTGTCGGGAGTCATTGCCTTTGCGCAACCCAAAGGCCCCACAGTGACCGTGAAAGGCGAAGTGGTCGACATGTGGTGCTACATGGAAAGCGGCGAACATGGGCCTTCACACAAAACTTGTGCCACGGCATGTGCGAAAGGCGGCAACCCGATCGGAATCGTGGATTCGAAGGGCGACATCTATATCGCGGCCGGACTGCAGGATCACCAGCCCGCTCGCGACCTCTTGGTCAACAAGATGAGCGAGCAGGTGACGACGACCGGAACGCTCGTGAGTAAAGGTGGGCTGAAAATGTTGTTCATACAATCAGTCCGGTGACTGAAGTCAGCAGTTGGCGGGGTCTTCGCTTGCTGATGAATCGAGACTGATTCTGCCGGAGGAATCCCTGTGAGAACACCGATAAATGCGGCTCTCTTACTGATATTTGCACAAGCATCCGGGTTGGCCCAACAGTCCCCCTTGACGATTAATCAGGCGGTGCAACAGGCGTTGGGCAATTACCCAGCGGTACGCAGTGCCCTGGAGCAGGTTTCGGCTGCCGCGGCGGAAATCAACCTTGCGCGAACGGCATATCTACCCAGGGCCGACTTTCT
>Ga0126373_10001636_pt1 | contig 16080 bp, 12 predicted proteins | sample PanSoiMetPlot_11_FD_92545 | JGI IMG/M metagenome (GOLD analysis project Ga0126373, IMG submission 92545) | Tropical forest soil microbial communities from Panama - MetaG Plot_11 | ecosystem: Environmental > Terrestrial > Soil > Tropical forest > Bulk soil | place: Panama | collected 2016-02-17 | reverse complement strand
TACCCTCCGTAGCATTGCCGGAAGGTCTTCAGGATGAACCAGGTGCCGGGCCAGGGCCTCAAAATCCTCGATGTGCGCCGGCGGCGTACCGACCTGCTCTAAAAATCGTTTGCTGAGAGAGGTGATCTTCCCTGAGGGATCGAAGGTCAGGATATTGATAGGCACGGCATCGATCAGCTGCTGAAGTTGCCGTTCGCTCCGCTGCAACGCTTCTTCAGCGTGGACCTGCTCGTCTATGTCGTGGCAAAGGCCGTACCATTGGACGATTTGACCTTCGTGATCGCGCAGCGGCTCGGCACGGCTCGACATCCAGTGATACACGCCATCGGCGCGGCGTAGGCGAAACCTCATGGAAAAGGGCTCTCCCGTGGCGAGGCAGCCGTGGAGCGTATTCCGAACCTCGGTCGTGTCGTCCCGGTGGACTGTCGCTATGACCGCCTCCAATCGGCTCATTCCCAGCTTGTTCGTGTCCGCCACGTCTAAACCGAGATAGTCCAACATGCGCTTGTTGAAGAAGGTTGGCTCACCGTTAGGCGTGAGACGCCAAACATGGCTCGGAACCATGTTCACCAGCTGCGACAGTTCTAGTTCGTTCGCTTGCAATGCCGCCTGCGCGTTAATCAGTTCTTCAATATCGAGGCAGAAGCCATTCCATTGTAGGATCACGCCCTCGCTGTTGCGCATGGCGGTCGCCCGCGTTTCAACCCACCGGTACTCTCCATCGAAGCGTCGTTGACGATGCTTCAGAGCATAAGGCTCGCCGGTGGCCAAGCAGCGCGCAAAGAGCGCGCTGACCGCACCGAGATCGTCTGGATGAATGTGAGCATCCAGAACACTCGCCAGCCGCGAAGTACCGGGCGTATCCTTGTCTGCGACGTCGAACCCAAGGAATTCACGGAACTGCTGGCTGAAATATATTGGCTGGCCGTCCGGGCCGGTGCACCAGATTTGGGCCGGAAGAGTTTCAATGAGCTCACGCAGCGAGCGCTCCCTTTCGCACAGCGCCGCCTCTGTTTGCTTCTGTTCCTCGATATCGAAGCTGGTGCCGTACCATTGGGTGATGCGACCCTGACTATCGCGGAACGGCCGTCCCGAATTTCGGAACCAGCGGTAAGCACCATCCGCGCCCCGCAGACGATGCTCGGTATCATAGTGCTCGCCGGTTTGAAGACACTGCCGCCACTTGGCGGCGACTCGATCATAATCGTCGGGGTGTACTACCCGCCGCCATCCAAACTCGTCGCCCGTCTCAGAAAGGCCTGGATCGTCGCGCGTGTGACCGAGATAAGCCAAAGCATTTGAACTGATATAGGTGAACTTTCCGGTCGTGTCGGCCGTCCATGCGAAGGCCGGCATGCTCTCAATGATCCTCAAAGCGCGCGTTGCTTCGGTGTCGCACTCGCGGAGTAATTCGGACATAGTCGTCATTGTGCTCCTGCCGGGGCGCCGAGCGAGCCTCGGCATCACCATTCCCTATAAGCTAGCGCCCCTCGGGGCCGGCCACATCCTATGGAAATCCATGTATTGCCGGGCGGAGGCCGGCGGTCGCGACGCTGCGAGACTCGTCCCGGTTTAGCCTGAACTGCCAGATTCGATCGCGCCACGCCGCGCCTGCGCGCCACGGCCTTCATTGGGCGTTTAACGTCTCGCAACCTGAATGACAGGGCCTATACCGCGGTGTGGCTCGCCTGTTTCTCGATCGAATCGACCGAAAACACACTTCAACGTAGCGTCGTCATTGCCGTGTGTACGGCGGCAGGCAACGGGAGACAACCATGAGCACAGCCTGGACAATGGTGGTGCAATTCGTTGCACTACCTAAGTCCTTGCTGTTACGCGGCCCGGTCCTCATTAGAGACCAAAGCTGCTGCCGTTGGTTCAGGATCGCGGCAGCAAGCGCCATTTGCAGTGCGTATTGGGCCGAAGTATGTCGTATCCCCGGGAAGCGACTTTAATTCCGAGGTAATGACTCTAATTCGCCGGAAAGGACTTTAATTCGGGCGCACAACAGCAGCAGTCGAGGAAGCGCCGAAGGGTCACTCCACGGTCACGCTCTTCGCGAGATTCCGCGGCTGATCGACATCGGTGCCTTTGAGGATGGCCACGTGATAAGCGAGGAGCTGCAGGGGGACCGTGTACACCGCCGGGGCCTGGAAATAGGTCACGTGCTTCGGCATCTCGATGACGGTAACGCCGTCACTCGGCTGGAAGCCTGATTCCGGGTCGGCGAAGACGATGAGCTCGCCGCCGCGGGCGCGGACCTCCATCAGGTTGGATTTCAGCTTCTCCAGCAGATCGTTGTTGGGCGCCACGGCGATGACCGGCATGTCGGCATCGACCAGCGCGAGGGGGCCGTGCTTGAGCTCGCCGGCGGGGTAGCTCTCGGCGTGGATGTACGAGATTTCCTTGAGTTTCAGCGCTCCCTCCATGGCAATGGGGTAGAGCGCGCCGCGGCCGAGGAAGAGCGTGTGGTGCTTGTCGGCGAAACGCTCGGCGAGACGGTGGATGACAGGATCGAGCGCGAGCGTCTTTTCGATTATCGATGGCAGCTCCACCAGCCGCGTCACGAGCCCGCGCTCGCGCTCCGCGTCCGCGCCGTGATGCCGGGCGAGAGCGATGACGAGCATGGAGAGCGCAGCGAGTTGGGTGGTGAATGCCTTGGTGGAGGCGACACCGATCTCGGGACCGGCGCGCGTCAGCATGACGAGCTCCGACTCGCGCACCAGGGAGCTCTCCGGAACGTTGCAGATGGCGAGGGTGGAGAGGTAGCCGGATTCCTTCGCCAGCCGCAGCGCCGCCAGCGTGTCGGCGGTCTCGCCGGACTGGGAGATGGTGACGAAAAGCGAGCCAGGGGGTACCAGGGGATTGCGGTAGCGGTACTCGCTCGCGATGTCCACCGCGCAGGGAATGCGGCAGATTTGCTCGATGAAGTAGCGAACCGTCGCGGCGGCGTGGAAGCTCGTTCCGCAGGCCACGATGTGCACGCCGGCCGTGCGTTTGAAGACCTCGGTAGCCGCCGGGCCAAAGGCGGCCTCGAGCAGACGGCCGTTGGCGACACGTTCCTGCAGCGTGTCGGCGACGGCACGCGGCTGCTCGTGGATCTCTTTCAACATGAAGTGGCGGTACTGCCCCTTCTCGGCGGCATCCGCGTTGAGCTCGCTCTCGTGGACCGGCCGCTCGACCGTGTTGCCGTTGCTGTCGATGATGCGCACCGCTTTGCGGCGGATCTCGACCACGTCGCCCTCCTCGAGGAATATGAACCGGCGAGTCACCGGCAGCAGCGCGGCAACGTCCGAGGCGACGAAGTTTTCCTCGACGCCCAGCCCGATGACGACCGGACAGCCCTGGCGCGCGGCCACCACGCGCTCCGGGTCCTTCTCGCTGACTACCGCCAGCGCGTAGGCGCCTTCCAGCTCTGCCACGGTGGCGCGCACCGCCTTGAAGAGGTCGCCGAGGGTCTCCAGGTGATGGTGGATCCGGTGCGCCACCACTTCCGTGTCCGTTTCCGAGGCAAACTTGTAGCCGCGGCGCTCGAGCTCTGCGTGCAGCTCCTCATGGTTCTCGATGATGCCGTTGTGAACGATCGCCAGGCCGTCGAGGGAGATATGTGGGTGTGCGTTGCGCTCACTGGGCACTCCGTGGGTCGCCCAGCGGGTATGGGCGATGCCCAGCTGGCCCGCTGCGGGGCTGTGCTCGAGCGCCTCCTGCAGCATCCGTACCTTGCCGACGGTGCGCAGGCGGGAGAGCTCACCGGTGCCATTGAGGACTGCAATGCCAGCGGAGTCGTAGCCGCGATATTCGAGGCGCCGCAGCCCCTCCATGAGAATGGGGACGATATTGCGCTCCGCGATGGCGCCGACGATTCCGCACATGATGGCCAGGCCCTGGATGTTCTAAGGACGCCAGTTTGCCTGAATTCGCCGCGAGGTGGACCCCCGGGGCGGGCCGGCGGGGGCGTAAGCCTCACCGGTACGGGGGTGGGCTGCTGGGGCGCAGGGGCGGATCCGCTGGCCGGTCCGGGGCCCCCGAAGAGATGCCCGCACCGGGCGGCACTGTCGCCGGATCCCGGAGCCCTTGAGCTGCGGCGCCGTAGCGCCGCAGCTCCAATTCCCTTCCCGACTAGAGCAAGCTTGGCCACGAAGTTATTGCGGCGGTACGACATAATCCTGATTCCTGCAGCACCTCAGCAGATCAACCGCCGCGTGACTTCCTCCACGTCAGCGCGACATAGCCGAACAGCCCGGCCGCGAGCAACGGCAGCGAAGGAGGCAGTGGCACGGTAGGCACCGGCGCGACCCAGCCGCTGCCGCCGCTCGCAGAGGTGTCGAGGACATGCGCAGCGGCATAGAAAGGCCCGTGCCCGCCGGCGGGCTCAGAGAGAAAATAGAATGAGTCGGCGTCGAAGGTGCCGCTGCCCGAGTACGTGATGTCGAATGAGGAAGTGTCCCCGCCGCTGAACGTCGCGCCGCTCGTCGCGTAAGAGAGGAGGATGTCGTATTTGCCATCCCCGTCAGCCATGAACCCGTTCTCCTTCAACTGCAGCGAGCTGTCGGTAACCGTGTTCGGTGCGCCATTCAGGCTCGTGAACGAAAGGTCGCCGGGAATGAGGTTCGGGTCCAGGTTGAAATAGAGCCCACTGATCTTCGTCATGCTCGCGAGCCCGGAAGTGGTGACAGTGAGCTCCACCTGTCCGGGCGTCGATGTATCGCTGAACGTGGCGATGAGCCAGGGAGCGGGGCCGCTGGGGGCCGTGCCGCCGCTGAACTCTGTGTTGAAGTCGTAAACGACCGAGGCTCGCGCTGCCGTCGCTGCGCAGCAGAGGAGCACCAGCGCGCCGGCGCGCGTCATGGCAGCCGCGCGGCGCGCTGCCGGCCCGATGAAATGCGATGAGGTCATGGCGGGCACCTTGGCAGACTGAGAGGCTCCGGGCGGGCTAGTAGCCCGCGCCGCCGTCATCCTTCGCGACGGGCGGGGCCACGGCACCTTAGCGCCGCGGCTCCTGCTTCCCTCCCGAGGGGCCCAAGCCTCTCATTTATATATTGCGACTGGGCGACGTTCTTTTGACAGAACGCCACCCGCCAGGCGCCTGCTACTGGCCGGTGAAAACGTCGGTGCCAAAGGGGCTCAACCCTGGCTCCGCCGCGTAGCCCAGGTGCCCGACGTCAAAGATGTCCTCCACCGTACGCAGCAGGGAGTAGTGGTTGTAAGGCACCGCCGATGCGGTACCGGGCCGGACGTACGGCGACAGCACTACCGCCCCAATCCTGCCGCCGCCCGGCCCGCGAAAGCCCGGCTGGTCGGGGGCCCCCGGCAGCGGCCTCTCATTACAGCAGGCATCGAAAGCATCGGGCGCCACGCCGTCGGACTCATCAAACGTGACGATGAGCAGGCCATCCTTGCGAAACGCCGGTGAGCGGGTGATCAGGGGCACCCATTTTCTCAGGAATCTGTCGATCCCGACGAGCCCGCCCGTCTCGCCGTCGATGCAGCGCAGGTCGTGCCCGTCGTTACAGAGATTGGGAGTGATGAACGAGTAGTTAGGGGTGGTGGCGATGCGGCGCAGGTCCGTCGGCAGCTCACCCAGACTGACGATATGCGCGGCGCACCGTGCCGGATGATCCAGAATGGTGTGGAAATAGACGAAGGGATCGTGCTTGGCGGCGTATTGGTCACCGACGGCCGCGCGCTCGGTCTGATCGGCGAGCCCGATCCGGCCCGCGGTGCAGGTCTGAGGATCGTCGCGAGTCGGGCTGCGGTCCAGGTCCTCCATGAAGCCCTTCCACGTGAGTCCCGCCTGCTCCAGCTGGTCCGGCAGGGTCTTCACGACCGCCGGATACACGCAGCCGATCCCGAGCACCTGACCGTGCCGATCGAGACCCCGGCTGCTCGCCCGGAACTCGATCGGCTGCGGGCAATCGCCCTGGGTCGCCGGATTCGGCGCCTGCCCGCTCACCAGAGCGATGTAGTTGTCCAGGCTCCAGTGTCCGGTCGCGTAGTACTGCGTCAGGAGCGCCCCGCGCGCGGGCAAGGTCTTGGCCAGAAAGGGCGCGGGCGAGTCCGGGCCGAAGGCGGCGTCGAACGACTTGTTCTCGAGCACGATCAGAAATACGTGGCGGATCGGCGGCAGCGTGCCGGTGCGCAGATCGGCCGCGGACGCCGGATCAGCCGCCGCGAGGCACAGAAACGCCGTGGCCAGCGCGAGGGGGCAAAAGCGGATGAGGCGGGCTACGACTTGCGGCATGACAATGCGATCGCTTCGGCGGCACAGCGCCGCCCGGGCGGACTGTAGCGCCGATCCGCCGCAGGCGCACGCTCGCTACGCGTCGGCATCCCTCACGGAGAGCGCAACTCGAGCCGAGTTAGCACGCCCTAGTTCGAGCGCTGCGGAGATGCTCGATGGGCGGCCAGCCACGCGAAGGCCTCCTGCTGCGCGCGCGCCATCTGATCGCTCGTCAGCCGTGAAGCGGCCGCTTTCATTTTGAACATGGACCGGCCGTATGTGTCGTCGCCGGAGCCCGAGTCCGCCTTGGCCAGCATCCACCACTCGTATGCTTTCACATCGTCGCGCTGCACGCCGAGACCGCTGCTGAACATGTTGCCCAGGTAGAACTGGGAGTCAGGATCGCCCTGATCGGCGGCCTTGCGGAACCACAGAGCGCCCTGCGCGTAGTCTCGCGGCAGGCCTTGGCCTTTGACGTACGCCAAGCCGAGATTCCTCTGTGCATTGACATCTCCGCCTTCGGCCGCCTTGCGAAACCACTGCGCGGCGTTCGTGTAGTCCTGCGCTACGCCTCGGCCCAACAGGTACATTACGCCCAGATCATATTGCCCGGCGGTATTGCCCTGTTGAGCGGCCATGCGATACCAGCGAACGGCCTGGGCGTAGTCCTGCTGTACGCCCTGACCGTTGGCGTACAGAGAGGCCAGGCCGATCTGCGCGGCGGCATCGCCCTGTGCAGCCGCCTTTTGATACCACTGCGCGGCCTGCGGATAGTCCTGCGCCACGCCCTGACCACTGGCATACGCCGAGCCGAGCCTGCTCTGCGCATCGGCGTTGCCCTGTTCGGCGGCCTTGCGGAACCACTGAGCGGCCAGGGCGTAATCCTGCGACACGCCCTCGCCCAGCGTGTACATGACCCCGAGGTCGTATTGCGCGGCGACGTGGCCCTGGTCCGCGGCCTTGCGGAACCACTGAGCGGCCGCGGCGTAATCCTTCGGCACGCCCTGCCCCTGCAGGCTGGAGACACCGAGATCGTACTGCGCAGCGGCACTGCCCTGCTCAGCGCCTACGCGGTACCAGTAAGGGGTGTTGGCGGCGCGCTGCGGCACGACCTCGTTGGCCCACGCCGGAATTGATGATTCCGATGAGGAGACCGCAGAGTCTCCCGGCTTGCTCGCGGCGGCCGTAACCTCCCGCATCACGTCGGCCTCCATGTCCGATACCTGCGCAGTGCTCGACTGGTCGGTAGTGTAAAGGGAATGAAGGAGAGCCTGGTCCCAGGCGCTCATACCTTCCAGCGGGTGCTTGGGATCCTGGAACAGTCGCAGGATGGTCGGCGCCGCTCCGGCATCGGCATCCGGACGCAGGTGCGCGAGCCCGATCATGGCGACGTAATCGGCAAGCTGCCTGGTGGTGATCTCTTTCACGCGATTCATATCCACGACGACATAGGCAAACGAAATGGAGTTGGTGGCTGCATAGCTCAATCGCGTGTCTGCGTCCGAGCAAATGTTGTCGGACATGTCGTCGATGCGGCTACCCGTGCCGGGGCCTTTCGCGGTGAGCGCCAGGGAGGCTGTCACCTGGCGGCAATGAGATTCCGTGTCGTACCAGACGCGGACGGGGCGCTGGGAATGCGCGAATTTTGCGCCGCCGCCCATACCGTTGCCGGAGGCGAACATCCTTGGATACTGTTGCAACAGCATCGCCACCAGCCTGTCAGGATTGGATGTCGCGAACACGTAGAGGGTTGGCTCGCACTGCTTTCCAGCAACGGGAGCGTGGGCGGACGCCGCAATCCGCGCAATGCGATCCTGAACGAAATCGTTGAAGCGTACCGGCAGGCCCTGCACGAAGGGACAGATCGGGGTATTCCAGCGCACGATGGGTTCGCCCGGAAGTTGAAATACCTCCGCCGTGACGAAGCGATCCACCTGCCGCTGGAGCTCCCGTGCGCTCTGAACCGTTACCGCCGGCAGCTTGGCCCTGGCGGCGTCCATGGGACTGGCCGGGTATGACGAGGCAACCGCTGCGACTGCAACCAGAAGGGACGGCAAAACTCGCGCGCGGCAGCGCGTTTGTGCTGCGCCGTGTCGCGGTCCTGGCGCTCGCCGAAACATGGATGCTCCTGGAGCATGCCCAGCCAATGTACCGAGTATGCCAGAAGATCCGGCACCACTGTGACCACCGCCTCGGCGTCAATCCCCCCGGGCAGAGCTACCGCCGCGAGAAGACATCCGGCCCGAAGGAGCGCAAGTCAGGCTCGCCGGCATACCCGAGGTAGGGCAGACCGTAGATGTCCTCGACCGTCCGCAGCAGGGAATAGTGGTTGTACGGAACAGAGGACACGGTACCAGGCCGAATGAAGGGTGAGAGCGCGACCGCGCCGACTTTGCCTCCGCCCGGCCCGCGCAATCCTGGCTTCAGCGGATTGCTCGCCAGAGGTTTCTCGTCGCAGCAGGCGTCATATCCGGCTGGCGTCATGCCGTCGGATTGCGCGAAGGTCACGATCAGGAGGCCATCCTTGCGAAAAGCCGGGGAGCCGGTGACGGCAGCCACCCATTTCCGCAGGAAGCCGTCCATCCCCGCAAACCCACCGGGCGTCCCGTCCCCGCAGTCCTTGTCCTGGCCGTCGTGGCAGAGGTTGGGAACGATGAACAGGTAGTTCGGAGTGGTCGCCTCGCTACGCAGATCCTTGGTCAGCTGATCGAGGTTGACCACGTGGGCAGCGCATCCCTTCTGATCGTCGAGAATCGAATGGAAGTAGAGAAAAGGGTCGTGCGCCGTATCGTAACCGTCCGGCCCGGCGAAAAAGCCGGTGAGGTCCCTGTGTCCGATCCGCTGCTGTGTGCAGGTGCCATACTTGTCGCGCTGCGCGTCCTCGTCGAAGTCCTCCATATAGCCCTTCCAGCTGAGCCCTGCCTTCTCGAGCTGGCCCGGCAGGGTCTCGACCAGCGTCGGGTACACACATCCGACGCCGAGCGCCTGGCCATGCAAGTCGAGAGCGGGCTTGAACAGCCGGAAGTTGCTCACAGAGAAACAATCCCGCGTCGTCGCCGGGTTCGGGGCCTGCCCGCTCACCATGGCGATGTAATTCACCAGACTCCAGTGTCCGATGGCGTAGTAGTCCTGCAGGAGCGCGCCGCGCGCCGGCAGAGTCTTGGCGAGATAGGACGCAGGCGACGTCGGACCGAAGGCGCCTTCGAACGACTTGTTCTCGAGCACGATCAGGAACACGTGGCGAATCGGGGGCGCGCTGTCAGGCTTCACGGCGGCGCAGACCTGACCTGCCGCGGCGGTGCAGAGAAGGAACAGCGTGGCAAGCACGCGAGACACTTGGGCGAAACGATTCATTCCTGAACCTTCTCTTCGTTCCACAGTCACTTGGGTGGGACGGCGCCGGCCGGCGGAGTGTAGCGTTGCGCATCGGCACGTCCCCGGCTCTCGTCGCTGTAGTTCTCCAGCCGGACCCTCTCGATACGGGTGAACGGCTCGTCGGAGGCGAGGCGCGAGAAAAAGCCCTGCCGATCGAAGTGTGTCAGCACATCGTCGTCGATCTTGTACAACGCCTGATTGCGATCCGTGCACGTCCGCAGGTCCTGCTGCCGCATCGCGAGGGTCTGCTTGGTCTGCGCCTCCTCGATCTCGGTCTTGCGCAGCGTGTCGACGACCTCGCGGAATTTGGCGACGAGCTGCTGCGCCTGACCCTGCAGCAGATCTAGCTTCTGTTGGGTGCTGGCCTGCTGCGCATCGCTGCGCGCCAGCGCGGCCGCGCTCGACTTGGCGCGCAGATCCGTGGCATGCGCGCCCTTTTTCAACTGGTCGCGCTCGCCGGTGACCGCCGCAAGCTGCTTCTTCAACTGCTCGTTCTCCGTTTTGAGAGCAGTCTCTTCGGCAGTCAACTGCTGCAGCTGCGCGACGACCTGAGCGCTGACCCCGCCGCCGCCACGCGCTTCCTGGGAGTGCGCGGCAAAAGGCGCGAGGGTCGCGGCTGCGGCCGTGAGCAGCACCAACACTGCGGCCCGTAAGCTAATCATGCGAACTTCTCCCGTCGTATTTCTGCGCAGTCGCGTGGATCAGCTATGCGACACGATGCGCAGCGTGATCGGCTCCGGCATGTCGGCCGGCGGCGGCTGCGATAGCCGTCCCAGGCGCGTGAGCGCCGACTCGATCGAGTGGTCGCGCTCCGGATCACCGCTCGACTGCGCGATCTGTACGCGCTGGACGGTGCCATCACCCCCAACCCAGACGCTGACGACCACCGTATACGAATTGGCTCGTGCTTCGGGCTGCGCGCCGAGCTGATTGAGGATCTGATCCTTGAGAAGCCCCGCATACCACGAGAATGCGCTGCCACCTTCCCCGGTGATGTCCTGCCCACCGGGCCTGGCAGCGAGGCCGAACGCGTCGCCCCCGGCGCCACCCTTGGCATCGAGCCCGAGTTGCTGGCTGGGAGGCGGGTGGTCGGGGGTCGGCTGTGGCGCCTTCTGCGGCGTCGCAATATGGAGTTTCTCTTCCGGTGGCGGCGGCGGTGGTGGCGGCAGATTGGGCGGCGGCGGCGGCCGGATGAGCTGAATCTGCTGCACGACCTGCTGCGGGTGCGGCGAGCCGCCGCGCAAAAAGGTGCGCAGCAGCGCAAAGGCACCCGTCCCGATCAGGGTCACCATGAGCCCGAGCGCGAGGACCGGGAGGCGACGGTGGATCCAGGACTTTCGCTTCATGACACGGGGTGGGGTTGGAACGCCCTGCGCCTGCGGGCGGGGGCGACTCTACTTGACGATCTTCTGGGTGACGAGTCCAAGATGGGTGATGTCCAGCCTGCCCAGGAGGTCGAGCACGTCCACGACCTTCTGATATTGAATGTTCGAGTCGGCCTTGATGATGACGGGCAGGTCCGGCGTCTGGGCTTTGTACTGACGCAACAGGCTCTCGAGCTGCGGCATGGTAACAGGGAAGGTGTCCAGGTAGATCGTGCCGTCGGCCGTGATCGTTATGGCCTTCGTCTTGTTCTGCGCGAGACTGGGCTGGGAGCTCGCCTTGGGCAGATTGACCTTGATGCCCTGGACCGTCGCGGTCGTCAGGATGATGAAGATGATGAGGAGCACGTACGCGAGATCGAGCATGGGGGTGACGTTGATCTCGTCGTATGCGTCTTTTTCGCCTCCGACCGGTGCAGACATGGACTTCTCCTCAGGAGTATGTCTCGGCGATGCGGGTCACCAGCTCGTCGACGAACACGCGCATGTCCGCCACGATCTCTTTCGTACGGGTGTTGAGATAGTTGTAGCCGAACAGGCAGGGGATGGCGACGCCGAGGCCGGCGACCGTGGCCACGAGCGCGGCAGCGGTGCCTGGCGCTATGGCATTGACGTTGACATCGCCGGAAGCCGCTATCGCGGCGAAGGTGATCATGACACCTATGACCGTTCCCAGGAGACCGAGGAAGGGGCCGCCCGCGATGGCCACGGTAAGCCAGACCATCTGGCTGTTCAACTGCTGCGTCATCCGGGTAAGCGACGCATCGAGCGTCGCTCGGATAGCCTCGATCGACTGGGGCGAGAGCGTCTTGACCCGGTCCGCGCCGGCCGGCTGGCCCGCCAGACGCTTCATGGTCTCACGCATGCCGTGGTGATAGAGCCGCCACAGCGTCGAGATGCCGAACCCCGAGCCATTGCTCTCGAAGGCCGCCATGAGCTGCGACTGTGTGCCCTCCTCGAAGGCCGATTCTTCCTCCTCGTCGCCTCCGGCCTTGCCCCCCAGGCGCTTCTCGAGGGCCGCCGGGTCGTCGGTCATCTTGCGGAATTCCGCCAGGAATCTGGCATTGCCGCGACCCACGCGGCTGAGGAAGAAGGCTTTGCTTGCCATGATCCCGACCGCCGCGAGAAACATCACGGCCAGGATCGAGATGATCACCCAGCCGTCCGTCGTGACGTTGCGCAGCGTCGTCGCGAAGTAAGAGGGACTGCTGCCGCTATCCTTCTGAGCGTCGTTGCCGTAGACGACGAGCGGCGCCGTCATGCCTTGGCTCGTTGCGGCAGCCTTGATCCAATCGGCGCTGCGGACGATATCGGAGACCTCGAGCTCGTCGATCTCGCCGGTGAAATAGCTGTTGCCGTCGGCGGAGCCACCGACGGTCAGCGTACCTGCGATGTCGGCGGGCTGGGCCGGGACCTGCCCCGCTTGCGTACCGTCGACATAGAGTGTCAGCTGCCCGCTACCGAGGGAAAGCGCGAGGTGGTGCCAGTCACCCGTCGTCAGCTGCCCCGTCTGCTGCACGGAAACCGGCGCTCCGGACCCATCCTGATAGCGTGCAAACGCCTGAGTCCCCGCAATCCCGAGGACGAGTTGTCTGCCCGAGCCCGAGAGCTGCACCACATCCGCGGAGGTCTCCGCGGCGCTGAAGCGCACCCAAGCCGAGACGGTGTATCCCTGCGCCGCCGTGAGGTGCAGCGCACCCGTTGCTGGAACCGTTATCGTCTGGGAGCCGGAGAAGCTGGCCCCGGCGCCGATGAGCGAGGCGGGATTGACCGTCGCGTTGAACGCCGTCGGCTCACTCTTGTAATGAGTCGAGTCCTGCGGCGCACCTTTGGCCGGCCCGAAGTGATAGACGAGCACCTGGTGGTCGTCATAGGTACCAGCGGGGTCGGACGCGCTGCCGGCATTCTCGTTGCCGTAGTACAGATAGAATTTCGTGCTGCCACCCCCATTCAGCTTCGGCAGCAGCACCCAGATGAGGGCAATCTGGGCCTGCGGATCGAAACGCTCGATGTGGAGCTTGAGGGGCGTCGAGTCGTCATCGGCGACGGCACGCAGATCCGACGCGTCCGGCTTCAGGTTGTTGAAGTACTGGAAGTTGGCAAGGCTCAGCCGAACGAGGACCGGCACGTTGTCAGCGGAGCCGGCGATGTTCGCCGCAGCGGCGCCGGCATCGAGCGTGATCTCCTTGCGGTAAGGCCAGTCGCCGTTCCACCAGGCCTTCTGCTGTCCCCAGGCCGTGCCCATGAGGCACAGGCTCATCATCAACAGTGCGCCGACGCGCTTCGTTATTGCAGGCATGTCAGAACCGCGCATTGAGGTCGAGCTGTATGACATCGACGCGGTAGCGGGGACCATCGATCTCCCGCCCGCTCAGATAGCGGAAACGCGTCCACACGTTGTCCGCGAGCCCGAGATCGGTGCGCAGGAAATACCCCTGCGCATCGGTGCCGCCCTCGTGGAAGTCCGGATCGGTGAGAGCATCGAGCACGGCGTCCCTCTGTACGTAGCGATAGCCGACCAATGCCCGCCACCTCCAGGCCTGGAGCACCGTGGGGTCGCCGAACGCGAGATCACCCACGTACCCGTTGCGGCGGGGCTCGACGTCGTAGCCGAAGATATTCTCGATGGAGCTGCGGTTGAACCCGATGTTTCGGGCTCCCTCCGCATCCAGCGAGAAGCTGTATCGGCCGAGCGGCAGAACGTATCCCGCCGAGACATCGGCGATGCGGTATTGCGAGCAGAGCGCGAACAACGCGATCGTCTGGTCGGGAGAGTTGGAGATGTCACACATCGTGTTGCCATGGGTGACATAGAGCGGGATCGTGTAGTTGTTCAGCGTGCTGTCGTAGCTGTTCGGGATTCCTCTCATGTGGATGAAATCGTAATAGGCCCCGGCCAGCGTGACACGCTGCCCGTCGTCGCCGAAGCGCAACGTCGTGCCGAGCTGCCCTCCGACCATCCACTTGTCGTTCCTGCTGACCAGCTCGATCTCCTGGATCGGAAAGCCGCCCAGCGTGAGGAACACGTTCGATTGCTCCGGGCTGCCGTCGCCGAAGCCGAGCCGGCCGGTGAGCGCCGCGCCGTCGAAGTCGAGAATCTCCGAGTAGACGAGCTCGGTCGGTGCAAAGAAGGGGTCGGCGAACTTGCCGCCGATCGCGGTCAGGTAGGGGAATCCCGTCGCTGTCCTGTCCTGCCAGCGGATCCAGATGCGATCAAAGCCGGCGGTGTAGCGACCAAACTCGCTGCCGAACGTCTGCGTCTCCGTTGACGGGACGTTGAGCGAGCCGGTGGCGAGTCGGATCTCGGCGTCGAACGAGTCACTGAGAGCGACATCCACGCCGAGGCGCGCGCGGGCGCGAAACCGCTCGCGATCCTGATTGATGTTGAGGAAGGCGTTCACCCCGGCCTGTTGGATGCCGCCGGCGGCGTTGATGGCATTGAAATCGAGAATCGTGCAGTTGCCGTACGGCGTGCCGGCCGGACAGCCCGCATCATTTCCCTTGCCATAAAGATCGTCCTGGAAGCGAAGCGTGATGTCCCCGGTGACCCGCACTTTGCGGATCCAGTCGGGCAGAGCGCCCGGGACGCCCCAACCTTCCTTTTTCGCTTCCTGCAGCACGTCGGAGGTCACGGCCGGCTTTACCTGCGCGGCGACCTGGTTCGCGATCTTCTGCTGAATGATCTGGGGAACGTAGGGCACCTTGACCGCGCCCTGCTCCTCCTTCTTCTCCTGCGCCTGCCGGGCCTGCTGGGCCGCCAGATCGGCGTTGGCCTTGTCCTGGGCGCGCTTCACCATGTCCTCGGCCTGCTTGCGGGTGATCACCCCCTGCTGCACGAGTGCCTGCAGCAGGTTGATGACGGTATCCCTCAGGACTTCGACGGACTGCTTGTCCTGCTGATCCGAGGCCGCCTCGGCCGGACCCGCGTAGAGCGCGCCGAGGAGCACCGCGCACGCGGCCGCGGCCGCACCTGCCTGGCGCATGGGACTTTGCGAGCCCTTGCTGGCTCGCGCTGATGTTTTTTTCTTGATCATCCCCCCGCTCCCGTCAGTCGCGTCAGTTCGCGACGCTCTTCGATGCCGCCAGGTGTCCCAGGCCTGCCGGTAGTGCCGCCTGCGCCAAGAGGCGCTGGAGCTGATCGGCCGGAATCACGCCACCGATCCGCTTGCCGCTCTCGAGGAAGAACGTCGGAGTCGCGTGAATGTGGAGGGAATCGGCGAGCGCGTGGATCTTCTGTATGGGGTCATCAGCGCATGAGCCGCCACCCGGTATCGGCGTCCGATCGAGCATCCAGTTCTCCCAGGCGGACGCACGATCGGGCGAGCACCAGATGGCTTTCGAATCTGCCATGGCGTGGGGGTGCACCTGCTCGAGCGGGAAGAGGAAGAGATAGACGGTGAGGTTCGTCATCGAGCGCATGTTCTGCTCGAGCTGCCGGCAGTACGGGCAGTCAGGATCGGCGAAGAGCGCGATCTTGCGCTGGCCGTTGCCCTTGACGATCTTGATCGCCTCATTCAAGGGCAGATCTTTGAAATTGACGATGTAGTAGTCGTCGAGCGCATCCGCAGACATGTCGCGCTTCGTTTGCGTGTCCATCATCCTGCCGACGATCATGTGGTCGCCGCTCGCATCGGTGTAAACGACCTGCTGCCCGGCGATCACCTGATAGAGTCCAGGGACGGGCGACGGCTGGACGGCCTCGATCCGGATGGTCGGAAAGCGCTGTTGCAGGATCTGCTGCAATTTGACGGTGACGGCATCCGAAGCGCTGGCGTTGGACGCCAATAGGGCCCCTGATCCGCAGAGCGCGATCACGAGCAGGCAACCCCTGATGAACCGTTTCAATGGCGTCTCCCCGACAACAGGCCGAGCCGGTAACCTTAACCGCGGAATATGACAATCGTGTGTTACGCCCCGGTGATCGCCCGATCGAGCACGGCGAAGGGAATAGGCGACAAGTGGTTCTCCACTCGCTGCCACATGAGGGTGTAGGCCGCCTCGAGACCGCGGCGATAGCGCTCGATGTCGAACAGGGGGCTGGTCTGCCGCTGGGCGGCCAACCGCGCGCGCAGCGCCTGCAGCCGCCCGGGATCGGTGGCGAGG
>Ga0126373_10001635_pt1 | contig 16081 bp, 17 predicted proteins | sample PanSoiMetPlot_11_FD_92545 | JGI IMG/M metagenome (GOLD analysis project Ga0126373, IMG submission 92545) | Tropical forest soil microbial communities from Panama - MetaG Plot_11 | ecosystem: Environmental > Terrestrial > Soil > Tropical forest > Bulk soil | place: Panama | collected 2016-02-17 | reverse complement strand
TGGCAGTTGCAGGAGATCGAAAAGGTACAAATCTCCAGTGGTGTCACTCAGCAGGTACTGCAAGCCTTCGAGGCTGGGGTCGTCACCGATCAGGCACTGATCTTTAAGGAACTCAAGCAGCAAAGTCACCGTACCGGCGTCTGGACGAACATTACCGACGAGATGATCGATGCAGCCGAATCAGCGCCACCGCTGACACCGCCTGGGGTGGGCGGTGAAGGCGGGCCGGGAGAAGGGGGTCCACCAGAACCTTCCTTCCTCCCTGGAAGGGGTGGACAAGCGTCACTCCCGAAACCCGGCGGGCAGGACGAGGGGCGGTCGTTCCTTCCGGGTGGCAGTGGAGGAAAACGCCGCCCCTCGTTCTTGCCAGGGGGCATGCGCACGATCCTCGGTGCCGGTGGCGAAAAGGCCAGCGAGGATGACGAGCCTGAGTTACCGTTCGAGGCGATACCGGGAACCGGGCAATATGTCACCGAAGAGGAAACGGTCAAGAAACCGATCTTCCACATCTATACCAATGACCAGGACGGACCGCCGAAGCGCATCACCGATTACGCCGGGTTCCGCGTCTGTGTCGAGTGTGAGCAAGGTGACGAGCGTCACCAGGGCAGTTCCGGCGGCGCGGTGATGCTCGCACCGTACGGTTACTTCCCCGGCACCGTCGCCAATGACGGTGACTGTCTCGACGTGTTCCTGGGACCGCACGAAGCGAGTAACCGGGTGTTTGTCATCGATACCCAGGAACCCGGCAGCAAGAAGTACCACCAGCCGAAGGTGTTCCTGGGCTGGGGCGACAGCCGCGACGTGATGAAAATCTTCAACGGCTTTTATGCCGATGGGTCCGGCCCCGCGCGGTTTATGGGCGGGAAAGAGTACACTTTGGGAGATTTCAGGCACTATTTTGAGAATTTCCGTGACGTGCGTAAGGTGGTATGATGACGTTAGTCGTCAAGCATGAGAGATGCAGCATCAAGGGAACGAGCCTGCCATGTCGAGAGACACACCCCGGCTGAGTGAGCCATACAATAAGACAGACACATGGGGAGCGAGCCACATTCAGTGACAGAGACACATTATATGTGCGCGAACCGGTCCGCCGGACAGATACATAAATGAGGAGTGAACCAAACTGATACAAACGTCAGAACGAGCCACACAAAACGATCGACACAAGAGATGCGAGTGGGCAAAGTGAGCCGTTGGAAACAGACCGACGCAAGTAAGACGTGCGAACCAGAAATATTGCGAGACAGACACAAAAGGTTGGAGTGACGATGCTCACAGGCTTTACCCTGTTCCGCGTCAGCAAGGGCTGGCAGTGTTCGACCCAGCAACACGACCAGGACGGTTGGTCGGTGCGGTTTATCACGGAGGAACAGGCACAGATGTTCCTTAGCCAATTGACACGATTAGATACAGGAGGCTCGTCGAGTAAGCCAGTGCCGAGAAAAGAGACACCCAGTCGGAGCGTCAAGAAGCGAGTATTGTTACTCGATTGAACCTTAGGCGACGAGTGATACAAGGCGGTGAAGTGAACCCGAAACGCAAACGGACACACCCTAGCGGAGTGAACCACGATCGGGAGCGAGGTACCTAGCCCATGATCCGAGTAAGCCACACGCGTGGAAAGACACAGGTCGTCCGAACGCGCTACGGCGAGAAACGCCGTGGAACTGGTGCCGGGACTGACAGCCTGGGGCGCAGCGAACCAAAATCTTAGATAGACACAATCCATTGGTGTGAACCAAATCACCAGATTAGATACAGTGCCTTGGAGTTAACCAGAACATCTAGACAGACACATATTCTTGGAGTGACTCATGAAACCACACGGAGACCAAGACATGAACGTCGACCTCACCCCCGAAGAGATGCGGTACATCATGGAGACCATCGGTGCTGGTGACACCAGCAAGCCGGTAGTGTCGAGCGTCATCCACAAGATGGCGGACGCCGCAAAGAACTTCCGCGAGACCGACCAGCCGCAACCCGAAGCCGGTACCCATGCCAAGGTCGGCTACGATATCTGGAAGTCACCAATCTAATGTACGGCGACAACGAACCGCATCCGATCCGCGCCGAGTGGGAACCGGGTGACACCGCGCCCAAGGACGGCAGTGAGATCATGATCCGCCTCGATTGGGCGGTCAGAGCATACTGGGACAAAGAGCTTAAACGTTTTGTCCTGGTGACGCCGATCCATCACGAAGTCATTTCCAAGCCGCAAGGCTGGAAGCCTGTGTGATGTGTGCGTTCTGCACCGGGATGCGATCGGCACTGTACCGTATGGTCAGGCGTGGCCAATACCCGTATGCTGTACCTAAGTCAGGAGAAAGAACAGAAACCACACCCGCGAGCGAGTCCCTGCACGCGATAGATACATCCCAGACGAACGAGTCACTTGATAGGACAGAAGCGTACCAAGGTAAACGAGCCTCGATTAGCGATTAGAAACACTCCGAGGGAGTGAACCACCGATCCCGATTTGAAACAAGGTTCTCGCGTGAACCAGCCAGCGAGATTTAGAATCCAAGATGGGAAGTGAACCCGCAGCGGCGAGAGAATCAGATAAAGGCAGTGACCATGCCGATGCTCGAAAACAACGACCCGAGAGTGCGTGAGGGCTTGCAGGAACTCGGCAAGGTATTGGGCCGGTTTGTCACCAATTTCGCCAAGTTCGACCAGCACCTCATCGACACCGTCGAGAACATCGTCAACGACCACGCGGTCAAGTTCAAGGCCGAGACCGGTTACGAGTTCCCGCCGTTGGGGCTGTTCGTGCTCCCGACCGCCCGCTTCATCATCTGCTGCCGTCGCGACCTGGAACCCAAGGAAATCCAGAACCAGTTGCTGATGTGGTTGCGACAGTTCGCGGAAAAGGGTATTCATCCATCAGCGATGGAAGTCGCTGTCGCGGTACAGAAGTGTTGGCCACACTACCGGCCACCGATCGAGAGCTACCGCAAGGACACTCGTAAGAAGCTGATCCTGCACTAGAGAGGTGACAGATGGTTCAGCTAATCCTCATCGTCGTGGCGTTCGTCCTGGCGCTGATCGAAGCTTTCACCCCGTGGTATTTCCCGAATCTGACGAGGCCGCACCTGGGGTGGCTGGCGCTGGCGTTCTATTTCCTGTCGATCATCCTGGCGCAGGGGCGTATCTGAGCCTGTATTAGTCGATCGAAACCAAACAAGGGAGCGGTACCGTGCCCCACGTCCATATCAACCTCAGGGACGCGCAGGGCGCGCCCACGGTGCCATCCGTCAAGCCCCCGCGTGCCAAGCCCCCCAAAGCACCCGGCGCGAAGCCGCCAGCAGCCCCAAAGGCCAAGCTGCCCAATATCGGCAGGGCAGCCACCGAAGGTGTCAAAGCGGGCACCGGCCTCATCAACCGGGGCACCGGGCTGGTACGCCGCGCCGAGAGCGGGGTCAACCGGCTTTCCGAATTTGGCGGCGAGTTCAACCGTGACGCCTCTGGGAGGGACGAGATGGGTCACTATCACTTCAACATCCCGTTCCGGGGATCGCGTGCGCGCGACAGTAACGGCGCGATGATGGCGAGCGAGGTACCCGGCAAGACTAACATGAAGAAAAAGAAGACCGGCGAGACCATCTACCCGCGTGACGCCGGTACCAGCGAAGGTGCCAAGAAGGCGGCACAGACCCGCGCGCGTGGCGGCGCGTCACCGTATAACATGCACAGTGAAAAGACACCGTATTGGCGCGGCGGGGAACTCGACATCAAGGCTGGTTCCCAAACCAAGCAAGCGGCACCAAAACGTGACCCGGAACCGTTCCGGGGTTACGACAAGTCTCCGTGGTGGTGACAATGATCAACACGATCGACACTTGGTTCAGTGACGCGCCGTGGCATGAGGAACAACACAAGCGCAGTCATGGCAAGTTCGCCACCATGCAGGGACCGGGTGCCCAGGCGAAGCAAAGCAAGCCGATCCGGTCGCAGACGATCTCCGGGGGTAAGCTGCGCCCCCGCTCGAAGCCGGAACACACACAGACGCGTCACCCCAGCGCCGCCAGTCGCATCGCGACGTGGATGAAGCAGAAGGGTGGCGGTACCGCATCGTCCGTCGCGGCGTCCGCCTCACGCCTCGCCCAGCATGCCAAACAGGAAGCCCGCGAGACCGGTCACGAACTGTTTGGCTCGAAGGGCGAGGAGGCACAACTCACCAAGGGCTTGGGTGACCCTAATTCGCCGATGCGGGTGAAGGTCGGCAAGTTACTGTCACAGAACGTGCCCAAGGTGATTCTCGACAGCTTGAAGCACGACGTGCACAACTGGAAGAGTGCCGGTGTCACTCTGCACAACATGGCGGCGGGACTGCCGCTGAGTGACTCCGATGTGAAGTCACTCAAGTTCCTGGCGCGCAAGGCGGTGATTACTACGGTCAAGGTTGCTACCGGGGTACACCTTGTACCGGGTCTCGGTCCGCTCCTGGAGCACGCGGTCGGTCACGCTTCCGAGTACATCGTCAGCCAGTTTGCCGAGCATGTGGCCGATCACGCGATCGATGAGCACGGTACCCGGTTCGCCAGCATGGCGGGCAGGGCAGCCGGACGCCGCGCGCTCCACGGTGAGTACGCAATGGCGGGCGGTGACGATCACGCCTACTTCGCCGATGCCGGTCCGAGTGACGAGGAGATCGAGCAACTCATCCTCGACTTCCTCAAGACACTCGGTGAGAGCGTGACCACCGCGCCGATCGACATGAAGGAGATCGCCGCCCAGGCACAGAACGGTGACCGCGCTAGCCCGATGTTTGGCGGGATCGGCGGTAACGCGCTATTGCGTGACGAGGGTACCAGCGCCGGTGCGCGGAAGGGTTGGCAGTCACGCAAGTCCGGTGGGTCACAACTCAGAAAGACACCACCGCCTGCGCCACCGGCAGCCAAACCGAGCTACGAGGAGATGCGTGCCCACCGGCTCGACATCCCCGAGCCGCCGCCACGCACGCCGAAACCGCCGCCGAAGAAAGGTACACAGTCACCAAGGCCGGTGACGGCAGCGATGAAGCGGGAGTTACCGCACCAGCGGATCACCACACAGAGCCAGCAGTACCTTGGTCAGCGGCGGTCGGAGAAGACCAGGGGCACCGCCTCGATCGGCGGTCACCAGTTGCGCCAGAACGTCAGCATGGGCCAGCGTGAGCGTGAGGGTCCGGCAGCCGAAGCGCGCGAATCGGCAGCCAGGGCGCACCGCGCGGAACTGTCGGAACTCACCCGGCGGCAGAAGGCGGGTGAGACACTCAGCGAAAAGGAACAGCACCGCAAGAACATCCTGACACGGATACACGGGGCAGGAGAGTCACAACCGGTTGGTACCGCGCAACCACGGTCACCGTCGAAGTGGATACCACCGCGACTGAGGAGGCGGAAATGAATGGGGTATTGATCGCTTGTGTCGGTATGGCGATGACTTTGGCAGCGTGTGCGCCGCCGCCAGCACCAGAGCCGGTGATCGCACCGGAACCACCGCCACCACCGCCCCAAGTTGTGACGATGCCTCCGGTCCCCAACCCGCCATTGTACGGTTACCACCATCGCGGTCGGTACCACTACTACAGTCATCACCGCTACGTGCGCCCGGTGACTCATCCGAACAGTTACTATCACCGGCATGTGCGCAGCCACGGTTCCGGTGCTCCGTCGTCGGGTGACAACCTGCCGGGGGCGGTACCGCCGTCGTCGCCACCAAACAGCCCGCTCCCGCGATGATGCGCGACCCCGGAGCCTTTGCGGCGACGATCAGTGACGCGCTGACCATCGCCAGCTTCGATTTGAAGACGGGCAAAGGGGTACTGACATCGTGGGCCGATGCACAGACACGGCGAGGCCGACAGCGTGAACAGGAACACTTTGCGCGAGTGCTACATGCTTACTACGGGTATGCTTCTAAACTGCGGCGTATTGCGCGGCATGTGGCGGACATCATTCGTGCTTATCCTCCTGGCGACCCGCTTGGCGTGGAAGCCATCAACCGGTACCTGCGTGACTACGCCTACCTCCTGCGACCGTGGGCACGACAAGCGGGAGCCTTGATGATCGCCGAAGTGTCACGGCGTGACTACACCGCGTGGATCAGGCACGCGCGCATGCTGAGTATCGAACTCAAGCGCGAGGTACTGACACCGGGAACCCCGACGAGCCTCGAAGTGAATCGCATCCTCGATGACCAAATGGAATTGATCACTTCGATCCCGCTCGAAGCAGCCGAGCGGGTGCAGGAACTGTCACGTGAGTATTGGACCGGCGGGCGGCGATACGACGATCTGCGCCGCGAGATACTCAACATGAGCACGGTGACTTACAACCGGGCAACGCTGATTGCCAGAACCGAGACCGCGAAGACTTCTAGCGCAGTTACACAGGCGCGCGCGACGATGATTGGCAGCAAACAGTACCAATGGCATTCGGCGGGTGATGCCGACGTTCGTCCTCAACATAAAAAGTTGGCGGGTACTATACAACGTTGGGACACACCACCTTTGGCTAGTGAACCTGGGCAAAAACCGATGTATTATCATCCCGGTGGCGGGCCAAATTGCAGATGCTTTCCAGTTCCACTGCTACCTCCGGCTGAGGCTATTGGTGATCCGTCGCATCCGTGGTGGCAAGAGAACAGATAATTGCGTATACTGAACCTATCCTACCAAGGAGGGTTCAGTGATTGTAGGTATCGGTGACAGGTTTGGCCGTTGGGAAGTGATTAGTGAAGCGCCGGTCAAGCTGGTCGGCAAGAATAAGAAAAGGTTTCGACAGTGGTTGTGTCGGTGTGTATGTGGTGTCGAGCGTCCGGTTACGGAGCATTCGCTGAAGGCTGGTACGAGTGTCAGTTGTGGTTGCTACAATAGGGAGCGAACGGTAGAGACACACACTAAGCATGGAGCCACAGGCACACCTGAATATAAGGCGTGGCAGAAAATGATCGAGAGGTGTTATAACCCAAATAATAAACGCTACGCCGATTACGGTGGGCGAGGTATTCTTGTGTCTAAACGGTGGTTCCACAGCTTTGAAGAGTTCCTCAAGGATATGGGACCGCGACCGTCACCGCGTCACTCGCTTGACCGTATTGACAATGACAAGAGTTACAACAAGAACAATTGCCAATGGTCACTGCCGAAGACACAGATGACCAATCGACGTAACACGCGAAAGGTTGGTGACGTTCCTTTAGCGGAACTGGCGCGTAAGCACGGTATCCCTGCCAATACTCTGCGCTGGCGAGTACTGCGCGATGATTGGGAACTGGAGGATGCGTTGACCACGCCAGTGCGTTACAAGAGGCCAAACCGATGATAGAGAAACAAACGATAGATGGGCGCGAGGCGATGGTGGCGTACCTCACCGCCGATATGCAGCCCGCGACAAAGGACGATTGGACACTCGCCAAAGTGATTTTTACAGACGGCGAGGTGGTGTTTGTGACTAATGTTGAGAGTGACGAGGCAGCCGATGGCTGAGCCGGTTTACTTTGTGGTGCGGCGGGGGCTGGACAGTCGACCTATGCCAGCCCTGTATTACGATCTGCGGCCAAGGGATCGCCACGGTATCGAGTACGAGGTGCGGCTCGATCAGTTACCCGGCGGGGCTGATCTGGTGACGTGGCCGCTCGATCGGCTGTACCAGAGCTATCTGACATTCAAGGCCCACGGTAAGCTGCCGCCAAGCGAGGGTACGAAATGAGTCTGTTCCTGCATCTCCGTGACCGAGTTGTCCGCGTTAAGGACACCGGTATCCCGGTGCCGCTCGACCCCGATCTGTTGTTCCTCGCCGAGAACGCCAAGAACCAGAGCGTGATTCAGGACATCTACCGTCAGCAAATGGAGCGGAACCGCTACCGTCCGCAATACGGTGACCATGCGGGGCATGCGAAGGAGGGCGGTGAGTCTGGTAAGAATGGCGAGTTCTATAAGGGTGGTCAGTTCCTGCCGAGTAGCAAGCACACAGAAAAGGGCAAGTACCGTACAGGTGGCCCGAGTCTCAAATACGTCAAAAAAGACGAAGTGACAACCGAACCCGGCAAGCGCGAGAAGCCGCCGTCACCACTGCACCGCTCGATCTACGAAGTCATCAGCCCCTGGTTACACGAAGCTAAGGAGGGGCGCGAGTATCTCGACGTACCCTATGCCAAGCGTGAGGAAGCCAAGGCAAAGGGCGCTAAATTCGATTGGGACCGCAAGAAGTGGTATATGGAACAAAAGGGACAAGGTCACAAGTTGGAACTGCGACCGGAGGTGTACTTCAATAACGGTGAGAAAGTCACTCGCGAAGTCGATATGCCGATTGGTGCCGCCGGTCACCGAAGCACCCAAAAATACACGATGGGTGACTTAATCGATAGGTACAATCGAGGCGAACGCTGGGTCAAGGTGAAGTTGCCGCCCGGTGTCGATCCGCCCGAGTTCCGTGACGCCGATCCCGATTGGGAGGAACACCTCCACCCGCGCGACCCAGACGGCAAGTTCACGTCCGGTGGCGGGGCTACGTCACCGACCGGCAAGACCGCCAAGGCGAGTTGGCAGGAGAAGCCGAAGGAAGAGACACCGGAAGAGTCAGCGCCAACGGTGTACAACAGTGACTTTGCCAAGTGGGGCTTTGAGTACCAGCGTGACGATCACGACGGCAAGCGCGCTGTCCGTATCTGGAAGAATGACAAGACCGGGACGATCCTGAGTGCCGAGATCAGTCCGCAGAGCGAGAACATCGGTGACTGGAAACTGATCGACGGTGATGAAGTTCTGCGTGGTTTTGGCAAGCGTGACTTAACCAGTCAGCTTGACCAGCGTCACGAACGCAATATCGCGGGACCAAAGCCGCCGGATAAGCTCAAGACGATGGTGATGCAAACCAATGGGATGAAGTACGATAGTTACAATGAAAACTCGAAGCGGTGGATGTTCAAGAACGATTGGCGCGAAGAGACACTGGAGATCAGTTCAGAGTCACTACGCGGTATGGGTGTTGGTGGCCGGTTTTGGGAACATATCAAACCCGGTGTCCGCTACAACGGCTACGGTGAAGGGAACCTGCGCCGTCACTTGGAGCGGTCGGAGAAAGGCGAAATCTACGAGGGCAAGTTCTCACGTCATTGGGGCGAGACACTCAAGCCGCACGGCTTTGAGATGACGGTCGAAACCGATACCGCCGCTGTGTACAAGAACCGCGACGGTGACGCGATCTTTATCTTCAAGGATACCGACAAGCCCGAGAGTGCCAAGTGGCGGGTGGTGCTCTTCGATGAAGATGCCGAGATCGGGCAGCGCACCGCTGACTTCAATGAGGGCAAGGGCTGGGACGAGTTACACGAAACACTCGGCATGCTGAAGGACGAGCATGAGGCAAGGCGAGAGACCGAGAAGAAACACCGCGCCTTTATCACTGAACAGTATACAACTGTCGCTGCTGACATGATGAAGTCACTCGGTTACCCGCCCGCGAAACTGACGATCAGTTTTGAACCTTACAAGTTCACACTCAACGGGCGGCAGTGTCAGGCAGCCGGTCTCGCTCGTTTTGCGACTGGCGAAGTGGTGCTGTATCCCAGGAATTTGTCTGAGGCGGGCATTCGTGGTGTGACAGCGCATGAGGTGATGCACCAAAAGTTCCAGGCTGCGTTGAACGAGTACAATGTGGAAGCAAATGATATTGGTCAAGATCGGCGGCGGGATGTTGGTGGTGAGCAACGCATGTTGACGACGAATACCGGTGAGGTGCCCGAAGAGTACAAAGGTGACTACCCGGTGTACGAACTGATGCATCCGTATTTGAGTGTTAATCATAAGTTCAATGAACTCAAAGAAAAAGATGGTGTTACCGGTTACAGCCGCGAGTGGTGGGAGGCTTTTAATAAGGACGAGGCGACAAAAGAACAGGCGATGCATGAGACACTCGCCGAGATGGCGTATCTCGAAGTCACCAACCCGCCGGAACTAAAAAAGGTGGCCAAGCCGTGGCGTGACCTGTACCAAAATGTCACCGCGTTGTACAAGGATCAGGAAAGGCGGAAGTGGCACAAAGCGGAACGCCGCCAGCAACGCCAAGCCGCGACACCGGCACCAAAGGAACCGGAGCACCCGGCGACGATCCTGGCGCACGCACTGACCCAGGTACTGGAAAAGCTCAGTGACCGTGCGCCGTTCAAGGAGAGCGAGCATCCGCGTGGGCAGCCCGGTAACGCTGGGCAGTTTGTGTCGGAGGGCGAGGGCAGTACCTCGACACAATCACACGTCAAGGAACCCGAGACACCGGCACCCAAGCAGAGCAAGGGGCTTCCCGGCAGCAAGGGTCACCCGGCGCTGATCTCGACCCGGCATCCGACCCATGTCAAGGCGGTCGAGGGTGACGAGTACCGTCGCGCCGATCTCGCCGCGATGAAGGAACATGAAAAGAATTTCGATCACGACACCGCGCTATTCAATAACCCGGAACAGTACCCAAACTTCCGGCCCGGTGAACTCGACTGTGCCCCGGCTAAAGGTGACAGTGCTGTTAGTGACTGCGCTGATAAGCGCGCTGCCGCGATCATCAATCACATGAAGAAGAACCTGCGGTTCCTCTACGACAACGCGCCCAAGCTAGTGCGTGAGCAAGGTCACTTGTGGTACGAGGGCGCGCATCGGCTTGCTGCTGAAGATGCTAAGAAGTACGGGGTACCGTTACAGAGCGCGGTTGGTGTCTATGCCGCATTGTCACCGCAGAAGCTGTGGGACATGAACGTGTACCTCGCCAAACAGGTACTCGAAATTTACCACACCAAGCAGGATCACTCTTGGGATAGTGACATGGATCGCCGCGCCAAGGAGATTTGGAAGCCGAAGGACGCCGCGCTGCTGTCGGGTATCAAGGGCAAGAAACTCTCGGAACTCAGTGACCCAATCCTCAAGGCGATGTGGATTCGCACTTACGACGAGGCGCACCACGATCGTCACTTTGATGCCTTGTCACCGGACGGGCGCGTGGTTGGTACCTACAAGACCAATGCGGGGAACCCGGCTATCGCCGCGTGGAATACAACCAAGTCCGTGGCCAACGCAGTGACTGCGCTGGAGTCCGGCGGCGATCGTGACAGGATCAGTCCGGCGATGGGTGACAAGCACAAGGTGCGTTCCTTCTACAATAACATCCTCGACCCCGACAGCGAGAACGGCGATGTGACGATGGACACGCACGCGGTTGGCGCGGCGTTACTGTCGCCGATGGGTGGCAGTCACACAGCAGTGATGCACTCGCTGGGTTTGACACCAAACACCAAGGAAGAGAGCGCAAAGTTACACTACCAGAAACCCAGTACCAACAACCGTACCGGACTGGACGGTACCTATCCGCTGTACGCCGAAGCCTATCGCGAGCTTGCCAAGGATTTGGGTATCCAGCCGCGTGTGCTACAGTCGATCACCTGGGAGGCCAAGCGCCGCCTCTTTGATGAGCACATGACCAACAAGGCGAAGGGTGAGGTGTACGCCGCGTGGCGCGAGTACCACGACGGCAAGGCCAGCCTGGAGGATGTGCAGAAGCGGATCGTCAAGATCGCGGGCGGCTTTGCGAAAGGGCAGGGTGAGGATGACGACACTGGCGGACGATCCCCTGGTAAAGACCATGCGGTCTCTCGGCGTACCGGTGACGCGCGAGAACTACGTCGTCATGAACTGGGGCGCGGAGACACCCGAACCGTGGACACCGGAGGACGAGGACGAGATACCCGAAGAATTGCAGCTAGGGCGCGACGAATCTGGCAAGACGCACGACGCGCCGTGTTCCTGCATGAAGTGTAGGCAGAACCGATGATTCAGTTCTACACCACCGAGCAACTTGGCCCGCAGCAGGCGTTCACGCCGGACGGTTTCCTGATCTGTCAGAACGTGCCGCTGGCTCGTACCGGGAAGCAGGTTTACTCGGACAAGGAGATTCCGATCAAGGGTGACAGCGCCGGAAGGATCATCATCGACCGTGACCCGGAGGAGGTTTTCCGTCCCCAGACCCTCGCGTCACTGCAAGGAAAGCCGATCACCCTCGATCATCCGATCGATGACGTGAACCCCGACAACTATCACGAATTGGCGGTTGGTCACGTAATCAACCCCCGTAGAGGTACTGGTGTATTTGATCATTTGCTGTTTGGTGACTTACTTATTCACGATAAAAAAGCGATCGAAGCCATACGGAATAAGTTGCTAAGAGAAGTGTCTGTGGGGTATAGAGCCGAGTACGAAGAGATAGGTGACGCTCGCGGTCGACAACGGAACATCCTATGTAACCACCTCGCGTTGGTCAAGGATGGGCGTTGCGGCCCGGTCTGCCGCATCGGCGACAAAGCCTACTTCGCCACCCAAGATGCTGATGAGGACGGTGACGACGAAGGTAAGCTGGCGCACGCAGAGGTTCACTACGAGGCGGACGCAGAGGGACCTGACCATTGCGGTATCTGCACACACTACGCGGGTCACTCCTGTGACAAGGTTGTCAGCCCCATCGTCCCCGAGGGGTGGTGCAACCGATTCGACGCCTCGATTCGCAGCCGAAAAATCTCCAACACCGGTGACTGGTCCCGTGTCAATGAGGCTGGTGAGCGTATCCTGCGCCGCCGTGCCAAGCGTGGGCGTCATGTCCACATCCATGTTTGAGGAGGGCTGACAATGGCTGCATGGCTGGATCGTATGGTTCGCCGGGTGCGTGACGCGGACACCGAGGAAGAGGCTCGCGAAGTCACCAAAGACTTTATCGACCCTACCAGCGGTCAACCCAACGGCGGCGGCGACGACGGTGACACACACATCCACCTCCACATGGGTGGCAAGGGTGGCGAAGCAGGAGGTTCCGGTATGGCCGGTGACGACGATCCCCCGATCGATACCGGTGCGGGCGGGCAGCCCGACATCCAACAGCTTGCGGCGGCGGTGGCCGAGCTTCTGCAACGCGTTGAGCAACTCGAAGGCGGCGGCGGCAATGGTGGTAACGGCGGCGAGGACGGCGAGGATGTCGAACTCGAAGACCCCGAGACCAAAGATCGCAAAGTGTTCCGCATGCGTCGTGGTGACTCCATGACGCGTGACGACGAACTCCCGGTTCCCGAGCGGCTGGGTGAAGAGATGGTCGGTGAGACCGATCTCCCCGGTCTCGAAGGTCTCAAACAAGGTGGTTCGACCGGTGACCGCCGCAAGTTCCGTGACCGTTACGCGCGGACCCACGACAGCGCCGACGCCGAAGACCTGTGGACCGACACGATGGCAGCGGCTGAGATTCTTCAGCCCGGTGTCCGCGTTCCCACCTTCGATGCGCGGTTGTCACTCGAAAGCACGGCGCGCCGTCTGTGCGCGTTCCGCCGCCGGGTGCTCGATCACGCGCTCGCGGATGACACCACCAAGCAGATCATCCACGAATCGATCGGCACGATCGACACCAAGGTACTGCCGTGTGACAGTGTCAAGATGGCGTTCAACGCCGCCGCTGCCCAGGTCCGGCTGATCAACAACCGGGGTACCACGCGGACCGCCGCGACCCGCGATGCTCGCGGGGCCGGGAACGGTGTTGCGCGGCGCGGCCCACCGTCGATCGCCGAGATGAACGCGAGCGCAAGGGACTTCTGGAAGACCCAGCCCAACGGCACGCGGTAATTGTCACTTTCCGGGTAACAGGAGGCGAGTATGCCTGACAGTGTCTTCACCTTCCGCATGCCAGCCGGTATTCCCGGCGAATGCAGCCGCTTCAACGTTATCGGTACCACGATCAAGCCTGAGAACCAGAACGCCAGCACGCCGTTCACGCTGTTTGGTCAGGTCGGCACGATCGACGCCAACGGGGCGCGCCCCATCGCTGGTACCGATACCGCAGCACCGGCGACACCGTTGAACATCTGCGTGCGTCCGTTCCCGACCAGCGACATGACCGTGGCGCTGCCGGGTGTGGTACCTTTTGGTCCCGGTGTCCCGGCTCCGAAGGGCGTCGTGGATTGCATGTACCGTGGCTATGTCACCATGAAGCTCAACGGTGCCGCTGCGGCGACCAAGGGCGGCGCGGTGTACGTGTGGTACGGTGCCACCAGCGGCAACCACGTCCAGGCTGGTATCGAGGCGGCGACGGGTGCCTCCGCGTGGGCGATCCCCGGTGCCTATTTCTCCGGTCCGGCGGACGCCAACGGCAACGTCGAGATCGCCTTCAAAATCTAACGGTTAGGGTCGCGTCACCCTGCGAATGCGAGGAGGGGTAACAAATGTACGCTCATCAAATGCAGAGCGCGGTCAGTGGCGGGTGGCCAACCCTCGACCGCGCTTACAGTTACACCGACAGTGAGACCGGTGACATTCGTACGGTCGACAGTGCCGGTGCCTTTTTGGTGAATGAGTTGGAACGGCTCGATCCGACCTTGCACATGCCGCTCGCGGCGGTGACTTGGTCGCGTGACATCGATCTCCGCGAGGATGTCACGATCGCCGATGAGTCCGCCTCGTTTACCAACAGTTCCTTTGCTGCACCGGGCGGTATCGTACCGGCGGGCATCAACTGGGGTGGCAAGGTGTCGACGGCGATTGCCGGGATCGCGGTCGATATCGCCAAGACGGCGCAGCCGTTGAATCTCTGGGAAATGGAACTGAAGTATTCCATCCCGGAACTCGAAAGTGCCATCAAGATCGGTCGCCCGATCGACCAGCAAAAGTTTGAGGGTCTCAACCTCAAGCACCAGATGGACATCGATCAGGTCGTCTACGTGGGTGACTCCACGATGCAGATGACCGGGTTCTACAACAATTCCGGTGTCACCGCGAATACCGTGGTGGCGGGCGCGAGTTCCTCGACCAAGTGGTCGGCCAAGACCCCGGCGGAAATCCTCGCCGATGTCAATACTGTGCTGACCAACACCTGGGCGGCTTCCGGTTACTCGGTGATCCCCGATCGGTTGCTCGTCCCCCCGGCGCAGTACGGCATCCTAGTGTCACAGGTCGTCAGTTCCGCTGGTAACATCTCGACCCTGAAGTTCCTCGAAGAGAACAACCTCGCGGCACAGCGCGGCGGCAGGCTCGAAATCTATCCGTGCAAGTGGGGCATTGGTATGGGTGCCGGTGGTACGCCGCAGGTACTCGGTACCGTCGACCGAATGATCGCATACAGCAAAGACCCGCTGCGCGCCCGGTACCCGATGACGCCGCTGCAAAAGACCCCGATCCAGTATCAGGGCATCTATCATGTCACCACCTACTACTGCCGGTTGGGACAGATGGAGTTCATCTACCCGTCGACCTTCAGCTACGCTGATGGCATATAGCTGTTGAGGATGCGGTAGACGCGCGCCGAGAAGCCGAGGCGCTGTACTGGGAAGTTAATAAGGAGGGCTAGGTCATGCCTGAAATGGTTTTTGTCACTAACCGCACGATCGTGCAGTTGCCCGCCACGCCGGAAAATCTTGGCGGCTCCGTGGTGGTACTTCATCCGGGACTGAACGAGGTTCCCGATGTTGCGGCGAAAGACCCGTTTATCGTGAATCTGGTCAAGGTCAGCGCCCCTGAGGTGAAGCAGGCGCAGGCCGACGCCGAAGCCGCCAAGAAGGTCGAGGAGTCCCGCGCCCAGGCTCAGCAGGCTGTCCAGGAGGCCCAGAAGGCAAACCTGGAGGAGAAGATGAAGGCGGGCGAGGCGTGGGCCAAGGACCGCGAGGCGGCGATGGAGAAGGGGTTGCCGTTCGATGTCCCGCATCCTGACCCGGTCACGCAGCAAGCGATCGTCCTGACCGGCGCGCCACAGGTCTATGCCGGTGCCGGGTTTATCGGCAGGGCGGACCAGCCGAGCGGCAGCGCCGCACAGCGCCAAGCTGCGGACAATGGCGGTCACGCGCCGCGCGTAACCCCTGACACTGGTGAGCATCCGCAGCATCAGGGGGGTCAGCAGCAAAGGCGGTAAACGATGAAGCAGCGGGTTACCGATCATACCGAGATTTGGTTGGAACCTTCTTGTGACCGGTGTGATGACGAAGTGAACCACACCTGGGTCGCGAGCGAGCAAATCCTCCAGCCGTGTACGAAGTGTGGTCGGAAACCCGTGTGTTACGTCGCGTTTGCTGCGGTATCAGAGTTACT
>Ga0126373_10001634_pt1 | contig 16082 bp, 11 predicted proteins | sample PanSoiMetPlot_11_FD_92545 | JGI IMG/M metagenome (GOLD analysis project Ga0126373, IMG submission 92545) | Tropical forest soil microbial communities from Panama - MetaG Plot_11 | ecosystem: Environmental > Terrestrial > Soil > Tropical forest > Bulk soil | place: Panama | collected 2016-02-17 | reverse complement strand
TGTATTCTGGCTTTTAATGTGCACGGGGATGAGATAACTGAAAGATTTCCAGTTTTGAACGAAAACTATAGCTCTCAGCTGCAACATTCGGCATTGCATTGATGGCTTCTATTTTGACTGGTACAGCATGTATAAATATATGAACAGCGGGTTTACATCTTTTTGTCAATCTTATAAGCCGTTTGACATATGTACGCCAATTTGTTTAGCTCCTCCTACTAGGAGGTAACGAACAATGAAGGTAAAGACGGGTCTAAAAGCCGGTCACGGTCATGACCACGACGGTCAGCACAAGTAGATCGGACGGTAGCGGAGAATCGGGTGTTTCTTGACCTCCGCGCCGTCAACTTCCGCGAGTTCCGCATCAACGACCACGATGAGACCATCGCGGAAGATAAGGCTACGGAAAAGCGTCGATAGTCCGATTAAGGCTGAAGCAAGAAGGCAGAAGGCATTTTTCCTTCTGCCCTCTTGTTTTTTGATGCGCCTTGATCTCGCGTCCTAAGCAATGACGCAACCACACGCGGCAGCGCTCGCGCTTCAGGCGTACTCGATTATTGCGACGCCGTTCTGTGCGTAGCCGGGTGGATGCTGGCGCAATCTGTGTGAGCGGTCGCGCAATGAGCGATTGCGGACCGGCGCGTGGTGCGGCTCATCCAGAAGCGGCTGAACGCCGGCGTGCTGGAGGAGGGGAAGCGATTCTTCGTCAGCAGTCCGGTATTGAGCGCCCGCTGCGTGAAAATTCGCCACAGCCGGTTGGGTCGGCGCGCTGCTTGTCGTTAGCTAATGGCGTCCAATCAAGTTCCGCATAGACTACTCAAAGGTCCGCGCGAACATCGGCACTGCCGAACCGCGGACAATCCGCCATCTAATCACGAGCCATCAGCGGCCGCGTACTCGAACTGGTTTTTGATCTGCTCCTTCGGCAGCGGCTGGCCGTCTACCTCCACGTACGGATAAATCAGGAAGTTGACCGGTTCCCCCCTCTGGCGCGGCTTCAGCACCAGGTCGCGACCCATCGTGAATGCAACTCGGTCGGCGTCGAGATGGCCGAAATAATATTGGCGTAGGTCGGGATGCTTCCACGCTTCTGATGCGTCCACCGGAACCCACTGGCCGCCGGCGTAAAATTCCGCCCAACAATGATAACCGGGGATTTTGCCTGCGCTCTGCGCGCCGAGCGGAAAACCAATCGTAAAGCGGGCCGGAATGCCTCGCGACCGCGCAATCGCGATGAACAGAGAATGGAAATCGGTGCAGTTCCCTTTCTTGACATTGCACGCATAGATGGCATCCCCGCGTCCCCAACCCTGGCCGCTCTTGTCGTAGATCATGTTCGCGATAACGTAGTTATAGATGGCCCGGGCCTGTTCGTACGAAGAACCGTCAGGATCGCCAACCTTCGCACTCACCACCTCGATCTGTCCGTCGATCGGGACCAGGCGGTCGGGGCCCAGGTAGCCGGCAAACATTCCGCCCGTGGGCTCCGGAATCTTGGCCTGCGCCTCCGCCAGATCCGCCGACTCTTCGACGCGCCGCACCTTGAAACGGACCGTGACCGGTATCGCGCCCGAGGGTGGCACTGCGGCGGACAGATGCGCTATGCGATTGCCGCCGCTGGGCTGATTTATCACCTCAACCTGCGCCGGACTGTCAAACTTGATCCCGCTCACTTGCTGGAATTGGTCGTCTCGCGGCAGCGGAATCCAGGCCTCGACACTGTGAGCCTTCGGATTCATTCCGGTAAGATCCGTGTGATAGATGAATTCGACCTCTCGCACCTTCGCGGGCTGGACTGTGGATTGGGTTTGCGCTTTGGCGCTTAACAAATCGCCATCCATGACCATCAGCGCGAACATCACGGCAAGGAGCAGGCATTTGTGAGAGCCGGAGTTTGCCACCAAACTTCTCCTTCGAATTGAGGTCGATCACCTTTCTACAAAGAATCTACAAAGCGGGTTACGGACTTCGGTTCCGGTACCTCACCACGAAAGCCGGGCTGAAGTATAGGTCGGAAACCCGAGCGCGGCCGAGGACAAAGACCGCAGGTTCCTCGGTGCTTCATGAGCCCGATAGACAGCGTCGTAGTCCATGGGTGTCGCGTCAGGTCACTTTGACACTCCAGCAGCATGATTCGCTATTGGAGAGCGACAATGGTTGCTGACCCGCCGTCTGCTGCGTTTTCCGCCATTCCACTATGGAAGAGACGGTGATGAAGCACAACTCAAACGGGCACGCTAAGGAGAATCTCGCGAGGGCTCTGAATCTCGCCTCCCGCAATGGAGCCGCTCCGAAGCGGCCGACACCGACCGCGGAAGGAACCCCCCGAGATAGGGTCTAGTTGGCGCAAAACTACTGGCGGGATTGCTCATGCTTCAGACCAATCTCAGGTGAGTCGCTTGAACAAACCAGGATAGGTGACCACCAAGCCATCGGCGTCAACTTCGATCTCGCGTACGAAGTCGCTGTCGAGAGACTCGTATCGATAGCTGCGCAGGGGTTCAAGGCACGTATAGCGCTGAGGATCACGCACGATATCCAGATCGGGAACGTGTACGTAGGCCGCCTGGATCTCGGCCGAGTGTCCTCGCGCGAGTTGGAGCCGACGTATGGGGAGCGTGTTGGTAAAAGGGGTTGCTGAAATGTCCACGTCGATTGCGCCGTCGAGGTCAGGCAGTGCATTCCCGGAGCCGTCGGTCCATTTCCCGCGGCCGTCGCCGAGCAGCTCCACTTTGCGTTGCCCACCAATAACTTCGATAGACGCGTAGTTGAGGGCCCACGAAACATCGCATCGAATCTGATAACGCACCGCGAAAAGTTCGTTGTTGGTGGCGCCGATTACCACCCCCTCTGCTGTATTCGATGCCTGGGTACATCTGATTTCGGTGTGCTCGATTCCTTTGCCGGACCAGTCCTGCCATCGTGCCACGATACGTGTGTCCATGCCGACAGAACTCCCAAAAGCTGAATAAGGTTCCGTTCAGCCGCGCGATGTCTTGGAACCCGCGATTTTAACACCCCTTCCCTGCGCTGAACTGCAGCTCGGCGCACGTCGACATAGTCGGAGAAGGCGCGTGAATTGCGCATCCTCTCTGGTGAGTCGGCGGTTACCCCTCGGAACGTCGGCATTGGGCGCTTTCTGCACTCCTGACTGAACATCTGGCGCCAGCCAGAAACCTTTGACGACCAGCGCGTCGCCGTGACTGGCGCCAGGCACTTCCCACGGTCGGTACCGATCATTTCGCGGTCACTGTCCGCACGCCGTTAGGACACGCCGCCCGTGAAGAGTACGCCAAGCGCGAGCTCGGTCTCGGTGTTGGTCTGAATGACGGGGACGTCACGCGGCTGCATCTGGACCCAGGGATCGCCCGACGGCAGCGCACCGCAGCAGTGAGTCCGAAGTTGGAGATTGCTCGGGCCGTTGGTCCCGCCGGGCACGTAACCTTGGTAGACCGGATTGCCATCGGCCATCCGCTCGAGCGCGTCGAAAACGTCGGCCGGGTGAAGGTGAAGCTCCCGTCCTGGGAAAAGCCTGCTTCGTAGACGTGCTTCACGTTAAGCCCGTGCGGTGGACTCGATGCTCCGTTTTGTTTGAAGAGCGCGCCTATCTGCGCCGCGAGATCGAAGGTTATTCCGTCCTACACACCGTTGTTGCTTCCCGGCGTGAACGGCGCGTGGGTCCAGTTGAGCGACGCATACCTGGCCGGATTCCAGGTGCGGGAGATAGAAGTGTGGTCGGTGTGTCGCACGCGGTTTTTTAATCCAAGGATGGACCCGATGAGTGAGGACGAAAATATTGGATTGCTGAAGCGCTCCTGACAAATTCGCCGATGTCAGCAGCGGCACGCTCGCTTCCCCCTGCGGCAGCCGCTACTAGTTAACGCCACGCTCGTGCAATAAGCTCAAAGCGGCACAGCCCGCTTCTGCTCACCGCGGTATGAAATACCTGGTCATGCTTTTCATCGCCTTGGGGTTCGTGATTTGGTCGAGTCTCCTTTGCGCCGGCTCGGTCGAAACCCGAGCCTCTACGTCCGCTCAACCGGACTCCCCGGTTTCTGCAACGGTTCCTGCACCCGCAGTGACCCCGGTTCCCGCGCTTCCAAGGATAACGGCTTACACTCTCTCACCGGACAGGTACCGCAAGGCCCGTAACCTAAGCCGGATAGAATTCCGCTTCGCCCTCGTCGGTTTTCTGTACGGACTTGCCATGCTGTGGATGATCTTGCGGTGGAAGCTTGCACCGAAGTACCGCAATTGGGCCGAACGTGCCTTCTCACGAAGAGCTCTTCAAGGGTTACTATTTGCGCCTCTCATCCTGCTAACGATTGGGGTTTTGGAACTCCCGATCAGCGTCTACCAGAACTGGGTGTCACGAGCATTCGGACTTTCCGTTCAGGGGTGGGGTTCGTGGAGCTGGGACTGGGTGAAGGCGCAACTCGTCGGTGTCGTGATCGGCACGATTGCGATTGAAATTCTCTATGCAGTGATTCGCGTCAGTCCGCGTCGCTGGTGGCTCTACTTTTGGCTTGCTTCGCTTCCGCTGGCGGTGTTTTTGTTTTTCCTTGAGCCGCTGGTTGTCGATCCGCTCTTCCACGAGTTCAAGCCGCTCGCAGAGAAGGCCCCCGGCTTGACGGTCTCCCTGGAGAAAATGCTGCAGCGGGCGGGAGAGAACATTCCTCCGGAACGTATGTTCTGGATGGGCGCGGCGAAGAAATCAACGGCCCTCAATGCCTATGTGACAGGAATTGGCGCGTCGAAACGAATTGTGGTGTTCGACACTACGATCGCCAGAATGAGCCCACCTCAGATTGTTTTCGTGGCCGGCCACGAGACTGGCCACTATGTGCTCTATCACATCCCGAAGTTGATAGCCTGGAATGCCATCATATTGCTGGCGGTATTCTATGCCGGCTATCGCGCTGTCGAATGGACGCTGGCGCGCTGGGGGCAGCACTGGGGGATTCGCGGAATCGATGACTGGGCGTCCCTGCCAGTCCTGATGCTCCTTCTCGCGATCTTCACGTTCGCGTTGAACCCGCTCACCAATGCGATCAGCCGTCACTACGAGCACCAGGCGGACCAGTACGGCCTTGAAGTGACGCACGGCCTGACGACTGATTCGGGGCAGGTGGCGGCGCAGGCCTTCAACGTGCTTGGTGACATCGATCTCGGGGATCCTGAACCAAATTGGTTTGACGTTTTCTTGTTCTATAACCATCCACCAATCCCCGACCGGATTCGCTTCGCCCTCAAATACCACCCCTGGTCCAATGGCGGGCGGGGAGAGTTCCTGCCCTAGCCAGTAACATCGACAAGGATCACACCGCATCGTGTTGTCGTGAAGTTTGCCGGCTCACCATTTGTGAGCACGGACGATCCCGATGCGTACCCTAGGAACATTAGCTCTTTCTCTGTTCCTTCCCCTGGGGACCACCAACTACGCCACCAACCAGAGGTTTTAGCGATCGTTCTGCGACATTTACGTCAAGACCCGGGTGACCAAGAAAACCTGATTCTGTTGACGACCTCAAAAAAGACCAAGATCTGGCCGACACTGAAAGCCTCGTAGCCGGGCTTGGTACGGCGCCATACCTGCGCACCTCACGAAGATTTGATCATCTCCATGAGAAACACATCGCGGCAGGTCGGAAAGGTTGTCGTCGCTTTTGCCCTCAGTCCACGAATGGTCACTCCTGATGAGTGTTTGGCGTACGCTTTAGAGACCGCCTCGCGGACGAAGCTTGACAAGGAACGTGATTTGCCTTGCCGTCGATAGCAGCGGTGGCCCGCAGGTACGTCTTTTCGCTCAACCCGCCAGCCTTTTCGCAACAAGGTTCGTCGAAAAATTTGCCAATGCGATCGGACAACCGATAAGGTCGCACCGCTTTCGACGTGGATAGTTGCGGTGGCATAGCCTCCGCTTACCCCTCTGCTCGTCTATTCTAATTTTGATGTGTTGAAGAAGTGTAAACACATAGCTTAGTCTTCTCGTTCACCTCTCGTTTACCCTACAAACTGTTGGACTCATCGATGTCAGTCTGTTTAATTCTGCCTTCTTGCTTTTAATGTGCTCAGAGATGAGATAACTGAAGAACGTTCCGTTTTGGATGACAACTGCTGACCTCGACTGTAACATTCAGCGTTGCACTGATCGCTCCTATTTTGAACTGGTACAAAAAGTACAGATATATAAGCAGAGCGTCTACGTCTCTTTGTCAATTTTAAAAGCAGTTTGACATATGTACGCCAATTTGTTTAGTTTCTTTTACTAGGAGGTACTGACAATGAAGGTTAAGACGGGATTGCGAGCAGGACATCACAAAGCTAGTGATGATCATGATCACGATGACGGGCACCCGCGGTGATCGTTCACGCAGAGCGCCCAGTTAAGCCAGCATCGGGCATCATCAACGCCACCATCACGAATAAGGTTACGAAAAAGCGTAGATAGCCCGATTAAGGCCGAAGTATGAAGGTAGAAGGCACTTTCCCTTCTGCCTTCTTACTTTTTGACGGGCCTTGCTCTCGCTTCCTATGCAATAACGCGACGACACGGGCAGCGCTCGCGCTTATGGGGTCACGTCTGACCCAGAGTCGGCGTAATATCTGGTTTTGCTCGTCGGGAAGCTCTCGCACCGGCGGCTGAATTCGCTCGCCATACAGTGCCCGGACCCGCGCGTCGAGGTGGTCGGTCTTGGCCAACTGACCAATGCTCCTGGCGAATTCCCGGACCCGACGCGGGTTAATGATCACCACCGGCAACCCGGCCGCGCGCAGCGCTGCGACCAGCACGTTCTGATGGGAGCCGCCTTCGATCAGGACGCGCTCGCAGCCTAGCTCGGCCAACCGTTTGGCCAGCCGCGTCACTGCGCGTGACTGGTTGGGCTCCGAGAACAGCACTCCATCACTTCCCAATGCGATCTCCAGACTGTGCTTGCCAATTTCAATCGCTGCATTTACTCCGCTCATCGCTCTCCTCCTCATCGCCGCCGGAGCTTTGACCCCACCTTGCATCTTAATCCGAGCTCGCCGCTGCGCGGCGGCTCCGTCGACCGTCCGGGGTTTTGCCCCGCGTATTTGGGCGCGTCGCATCCTGCTTCTTTACGGCCTCGCTCGGCCCGGGGAGGATCGAGCTGACGCACCCAAGGTTCCCTTTGCTCTGTAGAATCCTGCGGCAATAGACAAGGGGAGGAAGGAAAATTGATGTGTACTTCTATCAAGCTTGTCTAAGGGTGCGCGATGACCATCAGGCTGCGGGCCCGGCTCAGAACGCAGACCAACGCCTTCGCCAAGTTCTCTGGATCGAGCGCCGCGAAACTTTCGTCGAAGATCAACAGATCTGCTCCCTGCAGCAATGCACGCGCGATGTACACTCGACTGCGTTCGCCGTGAGAAAGCTGCCATCCGCTTTCGCCGACCATCTGGAACAAGCCAGCAGGCATCTGATCAAGTAGAGCTCCGAGACCCAGTTCGCGGCAGACGGCTTCGGCTTCCGCGAGGTCTCTATCGAGGGGTGGCCAGTGTCTGCCCATCAGGAGGTTAAACGCCAGGCTCTCGGTCAGTACGCGATTTTCGTGAAACTGCGGGACCAGGGCTACTCGCCGCCGCCATTCTGCAGATCCCAGAGTTTGGCGGTCGAGTCCCTCCAACAGGACCAGCCCGGTCTTTGGAAGGCGGAGGCCCGCCAGAAGTGCCACCAGTGTGGATTTACCCCCTCCCGAGGGCCCTTCCAGCAGCAACCGCTCGCCGGCGCGCACCGAAAGACTCAGGCCTTTAACTGCGGGCTCCGAACGATCGTGATAATGGAAGGAGAGGTCGTGGGCCACGAGCATTTCTCGCCCGTCGCAGTCAGACTGGCCCTTAGTCACGTTATTAACATGAGCCGGATCACCAGCGATTTCCGGCTTGCGCGCCGCATGAAAGAAGTCCTTGACCTGGCTCCATGCGATCGCGGCGCCAGCAAAGTTGCGTATCCCGGAAACCAACTGCTCCAGCGCGCGGTAAGCCAGCAGAATACCCCCCAAACCGATGGCCAATTCCGCCGGCGATGTGCCTCCCCAAATGAAGGCCGGCGCCAGGCCGATCAGGCCGAATACCAGCCAGCCCCGTGGCACAAGCTCAGCCAAAACCACGCCCACCCGATCCATTTCTAGTGATCGTTCCAGATAATGCTCGAGTGCTTGGTCTTCTCTGTCGTGCCAACGCTCGCGCAGTTCCTGGGCCATCACTGTCCGATGGCCCACCATCCGTTCAACCAAATCATGGGTTATATCGAGACGCGTTTGCGTCCAATTCTGGCGCTGTCGCCAGTAGAGCCACCCGAGAAACACCGACACGCCAATCCAAGCGCATAAGAGAGATACGTGGAGCAGTCCGCCGGCACCAGCGTAAAGAATCGCCGTGGCGAAGATGAGCTCGATGAATGAAAACAACCCCAGAAATCCAAAACTCAGCGCCAGGGACTCCACGGATTCGGATTCAATGACCCGCCCGAGGAGTTGCCCGGCACCCTGGTGGCGCATTTCATCGGGATCAAGTCGCAGTGCACCATAAAGCAATCGTTGCTTGAGCAGTGCTCCGGTGCGGATCGCAACTAAACCCTGCAACCAGGTAGCAAAAAGTCGCAGGGGGATTATGGTCAGTAGAAGAAGAGCCCATGCCACCAGCCACCCGTGCTCAAAATGGCCTTCAAACGCCGCTTTACCGACAATCCACCAGGACAGCAGGAACAAAAAATACTGGGCGGTATACGCACCGATCAGGCCAAGCACGCGTCGGAGTAACCCGGCTCGGAGCATCTGACTCATAAAACCGGCGCGAGGAGAAACGCGCAGCAACCAGATACCGTCCAACCGGACGCCACTGAGTGTCTCTTGTAAAATGGCCACCCGGGTGCGTGAGCCTTCCCCCTCGGCGATCCCCACGGCCCGGAGCACCTCATCAACACGATGGCTCGCCGGGCCTTCGAAACCCCGGCAAAGGGCGGAACGCAAGGATTCGAGGGAGAGCCTGTGCTCCACGAGGTCCGGGCCAAGAACAATCGCCCACTTGCCCTGGTGACCAATGAGCGCAGCGAAGCGTGGTGCGGTTTGGTCGGGAAATCGGAGCAGCAAGGGCACATTCTCGGCCAGGAAAGCCTGAACTTCCGCGTATGCCACTCCTACCGGCTCGGCCTCAACACCGAGGTGCGCAGCCGCCGCATCGATCCACCTGGCCATCGACTCAGCTTCCTTGCACTCGGACCCACTGGGGGATGCCCAATTTTGCGCGGGACCCGCGAACAGCCCGCACCTTCGGGCAAGCGCCTCGATCGCTTCAGCTACCCTCGAAAGCGGCCACAAAAGGGAGTCCAGGTCCGTCTCGTTCATCAAAGCTCGTTGCCTTCCTGGAGCCGCCCGTCGTCGAGTCGCAGTCGCCGCCAGCCCGCGCTTGTCCAAAGGCCTGCGCGCACCGATTTCTCGGCTGCCAACATCGCTCCGTAGCGCGAACCCTCTCGTTGGGACAATTCCCCTGGAATTCCACTCTCAACGATCCGTCCGCCCTCCATGACCACGACCTGATCGAATCCGGTCGTCTCCTCGATGTCGTGGGTCACACAGAGCAGGGTCGCCCCCGCCCACAAGGCGCGACACCGCGCCAGCAGCTCTCGGCGCCGATCCCGATCGAGACCGCGAAAAGGCTCGTCCAAAATGACCAACCTGACGTTGCCCCGGAGCATCGCTCGGCCTAAGCGGACTCGCTGCCCCTCTCCTCCGGAGACCAATCCACCTCCTTCGCCGAGGATTGACTGCAGACCGTCAGGCAGCTTGTCCAGTAAAAGGCGCAGCTCAACCGCAGCGATCACCTGCCCTATCGCGCTGGAGCTATCATCGCGGGCACCGTACTGGAGATTGTCGAGGAGCGAACGATTCCACAGCTGGAGAGCGGGATCCACCCAAGCAATCTCGCGACGCAATTTCTCGAGTAGCCGGCTGTCGAGCGCCTCGCCGTCGACTCTGATGCTTCCGCTAGTTGGCCGGTGCCATCCGAGCAGAAGCGAGACCAGACTCGTTTTCCCGGCACCGGAGGGCCCCAGGATCGCCAGTTGGCTCCCGGCCTCTATATTCAGACTAATGCCACTTAGAATCTCGTGTCCCGCGGCTTTTACCACGATTTCTTCGAAGCTGAAGGCGACGCCCCCGGCCGGCCGCACCGCGCACTCAGTCGTCGGGTCCGAAGCCGTCTCACGGGGGCTCTCTTCTGGAGCTCCGAGCGGCTCAAGCAAGCGGAGAGCGATATTGCGATGGATCGGATATTGGCGCGCAGCGAATGCGACCGCTTGACCCAGAAAAGGGAGATTCAGGGCCCAGTAAGCGAACAGTAGCATGGTACCGGTCTCACCGACGCGTTCGAGGTGCCCGAACAACAGCCACACCACAAGCCCAAAGCTCGTGAGCAATTCGAGAGCCTCGACTCCTATGACTGCTCGCAGCAGCGCTGTGCTGGCACGCGTCCACCCGAGTAATAGCTCCCCGTGCGCGCGGCGAACGCTGCGTTCGGCACCATGTGTACGAACCGGGAGGATTCCGAGCAGCGCATCGAGGTAAAAGATACTCAGAGCTCCCGTGTGAGTGCGTGCGCGCAACTCGCGTTCCGATAGCACTGGCTGCGCGAGGAGGGGCAGGCAGATGCCAAGAGTCGCTGCAGAGACCACAAGCCAGGTACTCGCGGGGTCGAGCCACACGAGTCCGGCCGCGGTCAAGATCAGCTCGAACGCCGATGTGGCGATATCCGCTCCAAGGCGAGGTAGGAGACGCAGCGCATGAACGCTATGACTGCGATGGGCCATGTCTGAGGTCGGGCGACTCTGGAAGTACCGGTCACTTAGACGCGTCAGCTTTTCCAAGAAAGCAACCCGCAGACGTCCTTCGAGCTGACGTCCAAGACCAAAGGCAGCGGCCGCAACCGGAAGCTCGAGTAGCAGCAAGGCGCCGACGAATAACACGAGGGCCCCGATGGCCCCCAGGCGCTGGTCTGTCAACCCCAGGTCGCGACCGAGGTCCAGGAAGCCACGAAACAGGACAATCTCGAGCAACCTTCCGCTTGCAGCAATAAATAACGCAGCGGCAAGTGCAGGGGGTCTCAAGAGTCCGTCTGCTCGCAATGACTGTAGAAGTTCTTTCAGTGGGCGAGTTGGTGGCTCCTCGAGCGCCGCCAGCAATTCGGGGGAGAGAGATGATGACGTGGCGACTTTCCCGGTTGGCACCTCCGGTGCCGGCGCCTCCGCTCCAGCCGCTCGTGGTCCGCGCACTCGCACGATCACGGCACCGCGAAGCAGCAGCTCCTCGGCGTCGGATTCGGTAGGTAGAACTGGCCAGTAGTGAGCGGGAATCAGCCGGTCCTTGGGCACCTGCGCTTCTCGTGACTGTTTGAACAAATCCTGGAGGACCCGTTCCGCCTGTTTCGCGCCGCGGAGTCCCCCGCCGCGAGCGATTGAGGCGGTCATTTCGACCGCGGCATGCAGGGCTGCGATTGACTGCCAGGTAGGATCGGCGAGACCAGTGGCGACTAAGTTTTCAATCGGTTCTTCGGACAGGTTCAGGCTTCTAAGACGCTCGCGGAGAGCTCCTATGAATTCCTCCGAGCCCGCCCAATCACGCCAAGTGGCTGCGGGCACCGGCAGAACGTGGACGTACAACTCGTCCAGAAATCGACGCCAGTGTGGCCAGCGCCTACCAGTTGCTGGATCCATGACCTGAACGAAGCCGCCGTGACAACTCCAAGCGACGACGAAGTGGGTGTTGCCGTCGGGTAGCCTCACCACGACTAAGGCTGGGAGCGCCCGTGCCTCGGGCAGCAACAAATGGCTGACCGGCAGCATGATTTGCTCGGCGTCCAGTCCCAGTTGGACGGCTGTCTCTTCGATGGTATCGATCGAAGTGCCATCGACGTCGGTCTGGCAGGCTTCACGGAGACGGCCGTAGCTAGCTCGCTTCCCGAAACCTTCGAGCAGGCACTTGAGCGACGCAGGCCCGCAGTCCATCGCCGAGGTCTGCACCACCTCGGGCACAAGGAAACGATGCTTAGCGACCGCGTTCATCCCCCCGTCGCCATCAGGATCTAGGAACTTCGGGCTTGGCCAGCAGCTGACCCGCGGCGCGCAGCACCAAGGTCGCGGGACTAACACGTTCAGTCTCAACTTCGACCATCCCCGGCAGACCGTGTTGAATAGGAACGGCCGAGGTTGGATTCGGGGCGACGGTGAACTCCACGCGTATGCTTCCGTCCCGAATTTCGCTCGCCACGCTGACCACGGTAGCCTCCAGACTTCCGTATTCCGTCCACGGGAAGCCCTTGAGCCGAATCCAGGCACGCTGCCCCGGACGAATATGCCCAAGTGCCTCGGACGGTACGAACTCGGCCACTGCATAGATCGTCCGAGAGGGGACGATGGATGCGAGCAGCTCCCCTTCCCGGACGATGGTGCCGACGCGGGGAGTTCCGACCTCGGCAAGACTCCCGGTTATCGGGGCACGAATCTTTCGCCGTTCGCTCTCATATTCCAGCCGCCGCACGGTCGCGGCTTTGGTGTCCACTTCTCCCTCGAGCTCCCTTGCTTGCTTCTGCAAGTCGTCGATGTGCGCCGTACGGTCTCTCTGCTGGGTCACTTGGTCGCGCTCCAGCCGAGCGATCTCGAGCCCTTCATTGTCAACAGCCGTGCGACGTTCCTGCGCCTCCGCCTGCGCTTTCAACAAGTCGATCTCGGCCACGGCTCCACGGCCTTGCTCGTAGCGTCTGGCTTTATCCTCGGCGTATTGCAGCGCCTCTGTCGCACCGTGTAACTGGGTTCGTGCTTGGTTAAGCGCCACGCGTGCAGTTTCTTCTGAAGCCGCTTGCGCTGCTTCTTCTGCTTTGATCTGATCCCGGATGGCCTCGAGCTGAGGAGCGATGACAGTCAGCGCGGTACGCTCCTCCTGGAGCTGACGCTGTTCGGCCTCGTCCTCCAGCTGGACCAGCACTCTTCCCTTCTCGACCTGAAGTCCGAGGCTCAGAATCGAAGAGACTACGCGTCCAGCAACCGGAGCCTGCACCTGATAAGCGGCACCACCCGACTCCAGCCGCGCAGCGTCCGAGACCCGGTAAACCGCGACCCGAGCAAGAAAGAGCCACAAGACCCACGTGCAAAGTACGCCTATTGCGACCATCACGCTCAGCCGCCAAGCGCGAAAGTCATCGCGCTCCAGTAAACGTCTAGAACGGAAGAAGCCGGAAGCCATCATGGACGCTCAGCTACCTAATAGCCTAATTGAGCCTCAGGCAAATGCAATTACCGTCATTTGTACTAGGCCGGCAAGCAGGCAAGATTCGAGGGCTGAAGCCGATTCCTCTGTCCCGGGCGCCGTCGAACGCCCTACGCAGCCTCCCGCGTAGCCGTGAGGACGATCGATGGAATCGAGTGAGTCTCGATGAATTTCTCAGCGCAGCCTTGCGATGTGGACAGTTTCGCGCGCAACTTCCCCGGAAGACCGCGGTGACTGGCGGGTTGGATCGATAACAAGCTCGCTGATGTGCGCGAATATTACGACACCAACCACGTCCGCGAGATATTCCTGATTGTGCACGGCTTGAAAGCGATCTTGCTCGAGCACGAGCGGCGGCGGATGCCAAATCGTCGATGAGCGTCCACCTGCGAAGTGGCAGGCAGCCCGCAGAAGAGCGATGCATCGGGGCGAGGGCAACATCTTCATACAGCGGCGCAGGAACAACCGCAGCTCGCTCAGGGCTTCTTTGAAGGGATCTCGAGGGCGCGCCCCAGCTCCTGCTCGGCGTCGCCCTCGGACATCCCAATCGCGTCCTCATACTCCTGTTCGCTGATTCCATACTTCTCAAGCTCGGCGTGGCGATCCGCGGCCGTCATGTGGACGACTTTGCTCAGAAAAGTATCGGTGACCACATGGGCGATCTCGGTTCTCTGACGCCGGTCGACATGAAGGTGCGGATCGTCACTCCGCATGCATCGCGCAAGGTCGAAAAGGCAGGGTACTCCCGGATTATGGCACATTGCGCGGCTCAGCTCTCTTTGGTGTTCGCATTCGTCATGAGTTTCCGTGCAGTACGCGACCTGGTACAGCGAGAGAGGAGCTTTCAGACCGAAAGCCACCGGAGCCCGGGGCGGCATCAGCAGGCACCAAAGGACGAACGGTGCGGCGGGCATGGATGATCGGTTAGCATCGGGACGCCCTCGAACGCAAAATCACACCTCCGCCGTTTTCGAGCGAGCTTCTGCAGCAAACTGAATTCAGGGAGGTTGGATGAATCAGAAGGGATTTGAACCGCGAAGGCCATGGAATCTTTGGCTTCTTCGATCGAAATGTAGGCTCAAAGCGGCTCTCTCGGACAGACTGCCCCAGGTGGGGCAATCTTGCTGGTCGACGCTGCAGCGCTTCAATTCCATGCGGCGGGATGGGTACCGAGTTTGGCCGGGGGTAACTCCCAGTGCGGCGGTGTCGCCGACATCCGTGCGATCGGGCCGAGCCGTCTGAGTGCGCCCCACGCAGTTTGCATCTCGATCATCCAAGGCGCGATTTCTGTGGAATCAATCGGGTGTAGAACCCCGTCGACCACCACCCGCGGAAGCGACATGACCCACATCGCGGTACGTGTGAGAGATACGCGAACCTGCCAGCTCCCGCCCTCGGTGGCCCGCCGGGCCAGCGCGAGCATTGCGCCCGCAGCGCCTAGATACCCGGTTGTATAGTCGTTAAGCGCCGCGCCAACGATAGCCGGATGTTCCGAGCCTGAATGCTCGAACGCCATGCCGCTCGTCGTCTGCGCCAGCTGCTCCCATCCGGGACGTCCCGCCCACGGACCCTGATGGCCGTAACAGTTGATCGACACAACAACGATCCCGGGACGCATCTGGGCAAGAGCCTCGGGACTGAAGCCACGCCGCGCGAAAGCTCCCAGACGATAGCCCTGCGAGAACACGTCGGCTTCGCGAGCCAACGCGCTAAGCCGCTCGGCATCTTCAATGCGATCCAAATCGAGATAGCATGAGCGCTTGCCCGGGTTGGTGTCGATCACGAACGGCTCGACGAAGGGCAGGCGCGGACCGCGTACGTGCAGCACGTCCGCACCATGCTCGGCCATCGTGCGCGCGCAGGTCGGACCCGCCAGCACGCGAGTCAAATCGAGCACGCGCACGCCGCTGAGTGGCCGTGCGCCGGACAGGCCAGCGCGGGGTCCGCGGAGCGGCTCGGGCGGCGCGTCGCTGATTTTGAAAATCTCGATGGCCGGAACTTGAGCGAGCGCGATTCCTTGCGGATGCCGCCGCCATTCGTCCGCGCTCCTCAGCCTCACCCCGCAGCATCCTCGCTCGGCCAGCGCGTCTTCGAGCGCCTGCGCGTCCCAGGTCGCGACGGTACGTGCGATCGCATCCGCGTCGTCTGCGCATCCAAGCAGCCCGAGCGTGCCCTCCCGGGAACGAAACCCGCCGTGCAGATGAATCCAGCGGCCGTCACGTCCACGATAGAGCGCGGTCGCCGCCAGTGAGCCGCGCTCGAAAGCCGCGCCGCTGACCTGCTGATACACGAAGGAGCGCAACGACGCCGCGGCAGCGCGCACATCGATCCGGATTTGCTGCGGCGCGCCGCCGCGAAGGCACCACAAGTCGGCCGCTGCCGAGGCTGCCGCTCCGAGCGCGGCGGCGGCTGCTTCGCCGGCGCGAAAGCACGTCGGATAAACAGGATCGTGACCCGCGAAGCTGACTTCATGTTGCGGCGCGCGAGCATCGCGTCCTGCCTCGCCGAGAAGCGCGTCCTTCCATTGCGCGAGCTGTGACCGCTGATCGTTCATCGCCTGTCATCTAGCGCCGAGCTTCAGCGGGCGCGGCGTTCGATTCGGCCAGCGCTGCGGATGCTTCCTTCGCGACCCGGGTGCCGTCAAAAAAGCGTGGGTTCGCCTCGCCCCAGAACTTCACCGGATTCATGAACATGAAATCGCGAAAATCATCAGCGCTGATCAGCTCGTCTTCGAGCAGCTCGTAGGCCTCGGGCACGACTTCCTTCATGTCGGGCACGTCGAAATGGCCGATATCCGATCCG
>Ga0126373_10001632_pt1 | contig 16087 bp, 16 predicted proteins | sample PanSoiMetPlot_11_FD_92545 | JGI IMG/M metagenome (GOLD analysis project Ga0126373, IMG submission 92545) | Tropical forest soil microbial communities from Panama - MetaG Plot_11 | ecosystem: Environmental > Terrestrial > Soil > Tropical forest > Bulk soil | place: Panama | collected 2016-02-17 | reverse complement strand
TCATCACGCGCTGCGACTTCATACCTTTCATCAATTGCCCAACCATCGTCCCCGCGAGCACGGGATCTTCACCTGCGTACTCGAAGTTGCGGCCGTTGCGAGGCTCACGCGTAATATTCACCCCGCCTCCGATGGACATGTTGAAGCCCTGGGCGCGCAACTCACGCCCAATCACTGACCCGTAGAGAAAAGCAGCATCTGGGTCCCAGCTGGACGCCGCGCCGATTCCCGATGGAAGCAGCGTCGCGTAACGGCTCTGCAGAGCAGCCATCCTGATTCCAACCGCCGAGTCCGCAAGATTGATGTCAGGAATGCCGAGACGATCGATTCCGTGGGTAAAGCCGGCGCCAAGATTCGATCTTGGGTCAACGAAAGATCCTTTGCGCAGAACTCCCCAGCCGTCACCATGGACAAGCTGAATCTTCTCGTCCAGAGTCATCTCGTGCAACACCATGGCAGCCCGCTCATCCGGAGACAGCGACTCGTTCATCCAGGGCCTCTCTAAGCCTCTCCCATCAGTCCCTTGCGCTATCGCCCCAACAGACAGAAGAACAGCCACCGCAGCCACGAGAGCTGCAAGAGAAAAGAACTGCCAACCGACACACTCGGTACGTGCCATCCATGCTCCTCGTAATCAGAGACCAGTCAGAAATCCGGCAATTCTTTGACCGCCGGAGAATCAAACAAGCTAAAACGATAGAGTACAGGAAATATTCAACTATCTGATTGCCCAATCCCCGCTGAACTACTTGGCGAATAACTGACTGATATCTGCAAAAGCCTTGAACTCTAGCGCATTCCCCGCCGGATCGAGGAAGAACATCGTGGCCTGCTCGCCAACCTCGCCTTTGAACCGAATGTATGGCTCGATGACGAATTGGGTGCCAGCAGAACGAAGCCGCTCAGCGTGCGACTCCCACTGCTTCATCGTCAGCACCACACCAAAGTGCGGCACAGGAACATCGTGTCCATCAACCGGATTGTGATGCCTGTCCTCAACCTTGGAAGATGGCTTCAGATGAGCGACAATTTGGTGCCCGAAGAGATCAAAGTCAATCCACTGAGAGGAGCTACGACCCTCGGGGCAGCCAAGCGTAACTCCGTAGAACTGCCGCGCAGCGTCAAGATCATCAACCGGAAAGGCGATATGAAACGGTGTAAGCATGGCGTAGGATTTCTTCTCCTATAGGCATCATATCGGCAGATTGCTATAGCGCCACCCTCGCGCTCTCATCTGCGGTAGAAACCCTTCACACACCTCGTTCCTTAAATCGCGCCTAAGTAGTGGATCGCGATCAATTCGTATGAACGAGATACTGGACCAAACTTTTTACAGAAGAAACTCTCGGGTAAACGTCAGCCTTAGGTGTTGGCTGGAAGGCGAACCACAAACTGCGTGTTGCCAGGCTCCGACGAGAAATGTACCGAGCCGCGATACTGCTCAACGATGCGATGAACGATCCCGAGGCCAATGCCCGTCCCAACCCCCACAGGCTTGGTTGTGTAAAAGGGATCGAAGATATGCGCCTGGCACTCGACCGGAATACCACTGCCATTGTCGCTGATGCTGATGCATATCTCGGCGTGTGAGTTCGATTTCTCCGCCCACGTGCGGACTCCAATTCTTCCGCCTTGTGGCACAGCATCAATGGCATTGTCGAGCAAATTGGTCCAAATCTGATTGAGGCCCGAGTACTCCGTCTGAAGCAAAGGAAGGTCCTGCGCGAAGTCCTTCTCCAGAACGATCTCCTTTGCGCGAACTTTGTGTGCAAGGATGACCAACGTAGCGTGGATGCTGTTATTCACATCGAGGCTCTGGTTTTTCCCCTTGCCCTCGTATGCGTAGGATTTGACCGCGTAAACAAGATCCGACACGCGACCGATGCTTTCCTCGATCGTTCCGACCAGCTGCATGCTCGAGACCAGGGCATCGAGCCAGCTCAGCGCATCGGAAAGCCCAGAGCCATCGAAAGCCTCGCGTGCGCACTCGAGTTCCCGTGCATTGATTCCCATCGAAACCAACGTGGGTGCCATCTTCCACGCGTTCTCAATATCATGGTTCTCCATCCACTCGGCCAACGACTCTTCAGCGTCGCTCTGTTCAAGCGAGTTCATCAACACGGGCTGCTTCTTAGTCAGAGCATGTTCTTGCAGATCGATCATGCATTGCTTCTGTTCGTGGGTAAGACCCGCTTTGCTGAATTTTGCAGAGAGCTCAACGAGCCGGGTGAGATTCTCGCGAAGTTGCGACGCAGCCCGGCGCGCTGCCGCACCCGGATTGTTCAGTTCGTGCATCAGACCAGCCGCCAACGTCCCAAGCGAAGCCATCTTCTCCTGTTGCACCACATGGCTCTGCATCTTTTGAAAACGCGAGGCCATGTTTCCCAAAATAGCCTTGCGAACCTGGGGGCAACTCGTCATCAAGCTCCAGAAAGCTTCTTCGTCGAACTGCGCAAGGCAGCAGGGGACGATCGCCTTCACACTTACGGCATTCGGGATGTTCGCAAGCAAAGGAACCTCCCCAAAGGCGCTACCGGCAGGAACCGCGGCCAGGTCAACTTCCTTTCCATCTCCGCTGGCCTGATATAGACGAAGTTCACCCTCAAGCAAAATCCAGAAATGATGAGCGACGTCACCCTGGCGTGCGAGAACATCGCCGCTCTCAAGAGAGATCTCGTGAACTCCCTTGAGACAACGAATCTCGTCGTCCTTCAGAGAAGATAAGATGGGGGCTTGCTGCAACCTCTTGAGAAGAGCTTCGCTGACCTGCTCTGTTGTGTGGTTCTGGACGATCTCAGTTTGCTCGCTCATGGTTGCTATGCGTTAATTTGCCTTTCAAAGGGTCGCTAGATATTGGTGCACAAATTGAATTGCAATCGATCCTTCACCGACTGCTGAGGCACATCGCTTGACAGAGTTGAATCGGACATCACCCGCAACAAAAACGCCGGGAACACTAGTCTCGAGCAAGTAAGGATCACGGTCGAGCTTCCACGCTGCCGGTGCCTTGATTTTGAGGTCTGGTCCGGCAAGAATAAAGCCCTTGTTGTCCACAGCGATCTCCTTGGGCAACCAGTCAGTCTTGGGAGCCGCGCCGATAAAGATGAAAACCGAAGAGCTCGACCGCGTCTCTTCGCCCTTCGGAGTCCTAAGGGTCAGGCTCTCAAGGTGACCGTTTCCAGCCATGGAGGCGATCTCTGTACCTGTCTCGACGGTGATGTTCGAAGTAGCAGCTATCTGATCGATGAGGTACTTCGACATGCTCTTCGTCAGCGAATCGCCTCGTACCAGCATGTGAACCTTGCCTGCATAGCGTGAGAAGTGCATCGCTGCCTGACCAGCGGAATTGGCTCCCCCAACGATGTAAACCTCTTCATCGGCACAGGAGATTGCCTCTGCCAGAGCAGCGCCATAATACACACCCGCTCCAGTTAACTGATCGGCACCTGGAATGTTGAGCTTGAGATACGAAACGCCCGTAGCAATGAGGCAGACGTGACACGTTACCTCCTGGCCATCTGCCATCTGGACGATCTGGTACTGATTGTCACGTCGGATACAGGTCACGTGCTGCGCCAGGAACTCCGCGCCGAGCCGCTGCGCCTGTATGTATGCACGGTCCGCAAGTTGGGCGCCGCTCAGACCCTGCGGGAAACCAAGGTAGTTTTCGATTCTTGAACTCGACCCGGCCTGACCGCCCACCGCGTCGCCTTCAACAATCAGAGTGCCTAGGCCCTCCGAAGCCGCATACACACCCGCAGCCAGACCAGCAGGGCCCGCACCAACAATCACGATGTCGTAAAACTTCTGCTGCGCCTGCCTCGGCATGCCCAACTTGTTCCCGAGGTCAGTCGAGGAGGGCTGCACCAAAGCGGTTCCGTCGCCGAAGATCACAACGGGAAGCCGTGAATCGTCGAGGCCCTTTTCCTTCAGCAGACCCAAAGCCTCCGGATGCTGCTCAGGATTCAACCACTGATAGGGGATGCGGTTGCGTGACAGGAACTCCCGCACAGCATGGTCAGTAGACGACCAGCGCGTCCCAACCACCCGAATCCCCTCAAACGGTGGCCTATAACCCTGTTTCCAGGCTTCGAGCAGGTCGTCAAGAACCGGATACAGCTTCTCTTCAGGAGGGTCCCACGGCTTATTCAGGTAGTAGTGGATCTTCGCCGAGTTGATAGCCCGAATAGCGGCTTCGGTGTCAGCGTAGGCAGTCAATAGGACGCGCTTAGCGTCCGGATAAATCTTGATGGCCTGTTCTAGAAAGTCGACGCCGGTCATTCCTGGCATCCGCTGGTCCGAAAGGAAGAGGGCAACGGTATCGTTGCGTTCCTTGAGCTGTCGACAAATATCGAGCGCGGCTCCCCCGGATGCGGCTCGCAGAATGCGGTAATCCTGTCCATAATGACGGCGCAGGTCCTGGACCACAGCTTCCAAAACGCTGGTGTCGTCGTCGATGGCAAGCAAAATTGGCTTAGGCATACCTTGTTATACTTCGCGAACGCGCATCCGATTGCACTCCGCGTACGATTTGATTGTGCCCGAGGGTCTGAAGGTTCAAAAAAGCGTTTTCGCTGTAAGCTATTGACGTTTCAGGCTCCGGCGAGCCAAAGTGAGTGCCGAACTTGTCCGAATTGGAAACACCTTACGATGACCGTCATGCTCCGCCGATAACTGAGGTGCGGGACACCCAACTCCCGCCCCAGGAGACAGCTATACATATGAATCGACTCATTCTGGCGGATAACCAGGCGATTTTCCGAGCAGGCGCGGCCCGAGTTCTGGCGCTCGAAGACGACATGCGCATCGTTGCCCAATGTGAAGATATGGCAAAGCTTTGGGGATCCGTCGAGGCGCTGCGTAATTCCATCATCCTCGCGGGCTCAAGTCTGAAACCGGATGTCCCCGCCCTCGTCGCCAAGGCCCAGAGCCTGGGTAGCCGCGTCATCCTCGTGGCGGAAAACTCGGAGCAGTTCCCTGAAGAAACAGTGCAACTGCTGGATGGCATCCTGCACAGGAATGCCGCAGGACCCGACCTGCTGGACTGTGTGCGGCGTGTCGCCCGCGGAGAGCGCTACATGCAGCGTTCCAACGTGACGCCGATCCATTCTTCGGATAATGTGGGCGCACGCGTACGCGACCGGCTGACACCACGCGAGATGCAAATTGTCGCGCTGATCGTACAGGGCTGCAAGAACAAGGAGATTGCGCTACAGCTCGGCACTAAGGAGCAGGTAATTAAGAATTATCTCCGCGGAATCTACGACAAGACCGGAGTTTCCGACAGGCTGGAGCTCGCGTTATTTACCATCCATCACCGCGTGCTCGCCGATGCAGCCGCAAAAGCGGGTGATCTGATCCAGATGAAGTCAGCCTGAAATCTGAGGCTAGTCGAGATCAAATTCCCGAATAGGACGGTCTCCGAGAGGAGTCTCCTTGGCCTTCTTGACGGCCTCGGCAAACTTCTTCGCAAGCACATCTTCCTTATTCTTCTGAGCTTCGACCGACTGCTGGAAGATCGAGTCGCGACGCGCGTCGGCTTCGCGCAGAGCCTTGGCAGCCTCACCGAAGTCTTCAAACATCTTCTTCTTAGGTGCGGACTTGTGCGAAATAATGGCTCGGCTGACCGGGTCGATCTTCAGCATGGCGCCGCAATCCGGACACATGACTTCAAACGGCTGATCACTCAGGCCCATAACGATTCCCTCACGGCCATTGTAAGGCGCACGGGCGGAAGACCGGAAGTGCGCATCACGCGAAACGTCGACGAGCTGACTCGCAACTCAACCTTCCGGTCCTCCACTCGAGTGTCAGAGGACGATAACCGTGGCAGCGTAAATCAACTCCTCCGGACCACTGCTTTATGAACGCTTCTTCGCAGCAACACCTTGCCCCGATGAAGATGCGCGGTAATTGACAAACGGGACTTCCCTCGCAATTCTGCAATCTTCGCGATAGAGCAGTTGCTGGAGAAGTACAGCCGGACAACGATGCCAGTCTCTCTGGGCAAATACGCAATGTGTCGGTTCACGAGACGCAACGCCTCTCGACGCAACGTGATCTTCTCAGGATCCTCCACCTCCGAGCTGAAGTTCTGCTCAAAGCTGCGAAGATACTCAGGATCGTCCTCAAGAAATACCAGCTTACCTCTCCTCATTTTCTTGAGCGCTACGATAGCGTGATTCGAAACGATTCGCGAAAACCATGTCTTCATCGAGGATTCCCCTCGAAACCCTGCAACTCCCTTCCACGCAGCGCAAAAAGAACTGTGGACGACATCTTCAGCGTCCGCTTCGTTGCGCAGAATCGAAATTGCAATTCGCAGAAAGTAATTCTTTTCCGAAACAAAGAGATCTGTCAGTTCATGTCGCCGTAAGTGCGCCAAGTGATCTATCTCTTCACAAGCCACAGAAAGTGGAACATAAACCTGTGGCGTCTCACCCGTTGTGAGCATGTATATGTCTCCTGAACGTCGTGCCGTTCGAGTTTTGGGAAATGACTCATATCGCGCAGACCGCGCGACAAGGATCGCAACAAGGCGATCAACTCAACTAAGCGCTGACAGATACGGGAGGAGGGCGGAACAACAACGGCGGCAGCCAGAGGCTGGTTCGAACGATACTTGGTATCGAAGAGTACAGGCGCCACGCATGTGGCCGGCGAGAGGTGAACAAATTGGCAATCAGCGCAACGAGTGTAAAATCCAACACCGGTGAGGGCGAAGGACGCTCTTCACGAGTTGCCGAGGAAAGACTGGCTCTAGCTCCGATCGCTCTGCTCGCAGCTCGTTGCGGAATATGGGCGCCGCTACAGACACGGCCCGCAACACTACCTACAAAAATGCCCACAAACAAAAGAGCCGAGATCAGTACCCACTGAAATCGCCGATTTGAAGTCACCCAGTTCACTCAGGTTTTGCGAGGTCCACCATCTATTCGGAGGCCTACCGCCTCCTGCATCTCTTATTCAAAGATATCACCGCGGAGAAATCTACAATCTCACGACCACGTGGCCCGGACACTGATTCCCGGCGACCTGTACCAGCCGATCAATCAGCCCCTCGCCATAGCGGGCAAGAAACCATACTCCAGCGAGCAGGCGCTCCTGCGGATGCCCGTCAGGAAAGACATTGAGCGTAATGGCCTCAGCGTGCTTGCGAAGGCTGGCCTCTTTCTGCAACTCATACGTCGCAGCCATCCGGCGCAGGCGGTTCATCTGGTAGAGCATCTTCGAACCGGAAGTCTTGGCCGACGCCCCAAGGTTAGAATCCATGCCACGCAGATATTCGGTCAAAGCACCGAGCTCTTCTTCAAGTGCATTGCCTACAGAAGCCAGCTTCTTCTTGACTGCGATGGGCATGGCTCGCGCGCCAAGCCGCTGAGCGAGATCGTCAGCCGTCGTCATCGCGTCAGGCAGCTGAATCTCATCCTTATTCATCACAGTTGCAATAGCCGGCTCGATGAGAGTGGCACTCAGACGCGGAAGCACTGGAGTGAGACGGCCCAGGATGCGCTCGTAGAGCACAGCGCTCTGAGCGAAGTATGCAACCTCCGCCGGCCCGCCGATGTAAGCCACAGTCGGAAGCAACGTATCCTGAAACACCGGACGGAGCAGAGCGTTAGGACTCAGCCGTTCCGGGGTCTGATCGAGGATCGCGAGCAGTTCCTCCCCGGTGTAAATGTCTCCTCCGGCTCGCCAATGGCCGTCGGGAGTTCTGCGTAGGGCGATGCGTTCGCCAGTGTGCTCCTCCGTTAGAAAGAGCAGTGAAGCTCCCTCAGCAACCAGAACCTGCGCATGGTACCCCTCGCGCACGAGCTCCTCGCTGCGGTCAATCAGAGCTGACTGCAACTCATCGGCGTGCTCAATCGCGCAGCGTAACGTTGACGCGCCCATGGCATGAAACTCGCGCGATGAGGCATCGATGACTACAAGACCATGCTCGGCGAAGATGCGCGAGATAAGTCGCCCGAATGCATTGGCCAACGTGGCTCTGCTGCCATCCTCCGGGAAATAGCACTCACGCAGCCATTCCGTAACGGGCGCGTATTCCAAGAGTTCTGTCGCACGCTCAAGAAGCGCCTCAATCTCGGAACCGGGCACGACTCCGCCCACCGGCACTGCATGAGGAACGCGAAGGCCTGCCTGGAGCACCTCAACAGTGTTCTTTGTCAGAAGCGCAACCTGGTCCACTTCCAGCAGATCATGATCCTCGGTGGCCATCCAGAAGATCGGAACATGCTCAATTCCACTCGCCTCGGTAGCTGCCATCGCCCGCGAAACGGCGGTTGCTGCCTTCAGAAACGTCAGCAGCGGGCCTCCCATCAGAACAACCTGCTGCCCTGTCACTACTGCACGGGCTCCGTTCCGCAGCTTCTCGATATTCGCCATCGCTGCCGCGCCCGCGCCAAAGGACTCATTCTGCCGTCGCAATTCATCTGCCAACCGCGGCAAACCTACGGGGTGCACATCCATGTGCATCCAATCCCCAGCAAAAGGGCCGCCGCTTTTGCCGGAACCATACCAACGGCGCACAGCCGCATCCGGAGCGCTGCCACCCATGACCAGATAGTCGCGGTAGAGCTGCGAGATATGAGGCAGTATCGTGATCGGGTAACACTCGACGCTCATCGCGGTCTTATCCCTCGTTCTCTGGCTTTGCAAACCGCGATCCGAAATTCGCGGAAGACTTCACAAAATCGATTTCCGTGCGTCTCGTTAGATGCCAAACCCACAACGTCCGATGCAGGATGATACCGTAGCCGTATGGCTTCCAGAATGAAGAAACCGGGCTCGCCCGCCCCAAAGTCCAAATTAAAGAAGAAGAGCTCGACAAAGACCCGTGTTCTCTCCTCAAAACTGGCCTACAAGGGCAAGGTGTTTTCAGTTTACTCGGACGAGGTCATCGAACCGACCGGCGCTCGTAACACCCGTGAGGTCATTCGTCACAATGGCTCCGTGGTTATTCTTGCTTTAGACGAATCAAAGGACCCCAAAGACCCCGAAATCGTCTTCGAGCGCCAGTACCGTCACGCCGCTGGTCAATTTCTATTGGAACTCCCCGCCGGCCGCCGGGAACCCAATGAACCTCCGCTCGCAGCCGCCAAGCGAGAGATGATCGAGGAAACTGGTTTCCGCGCCAAACGCTGGACACTGCTCACCAAATACTTCGCCAGCCCCGGATTCCTTGGTGAATGGATGCAGATCTATCTCGCCCGCGACATAAGCGAAGGTGCCTCCCAACCTGAGGATGATGAGCAGATCGAAGTACTTCGGATCCCTCTTTCGAAGGCTCTCGCCATGGCTGCCGAAAATAAAATTCACGATGGAAAAACCCTCGTCGGTCTAATGCTCTATGACGCCGCCCGCCGGGCAGGGCGTCTCTAATCTCCTGAACCGTCGCTGTTGACCCGCTTAGCAACGTCAATCGCTCTTAGAAACGGGACAAGCGACGCGTCGTGCTGTGGAATACATCAAAAAAGAAAATTGTCCAGAAAACCTCTTCGGTAAGTTGCGCGTCACAGTCGGTTAGGCTGCCCTCCCGGCGATTATCGGAAGGGCTACCGCCTGAAATGCACAAAAAGGGAGTAAGGGTCTTGGCACAGTACAAAGGCACCGTCAAATGGTTCAACAATGCAAAGGGATACGGCTTCCTCGGTCGCAACGATGGCGCCGATGTCTTTGTTCATTACAGTTCCATACAGCGCGAAGGCTACAAGAGCCTCAAGGAAGGCGATGAGGTCGAATTCGACATCATTCAGGGCACAAAGGGGCCCCAGGCCGATCAAGTCGTGCGCCTGAAGGAAGTAGCCAGCTAACCGAGATAGATTTCCCTCTCTGGTCTGTCGACACCTGACGTAACCCCTTTGCGGTAACGCCACAGCGTGGGTTGCTGCTCTGCTGTTGTGTTTCTGCCACGTTGCATCCCGACCAGACGGGCTGGCAAACTTGAGACCAGTTCCCTGATCGCCCATGGATAACATCACAATCGCCCGCCTGCTTGACGAGACGGCTGCGCTGCTGGAAATCGACGCAGCGGATCCCTTTCGCATCCGTTCCTACCGTCGCGCAGCCGAGGCCGTCGAACAGCAGACGACTCAGCTTGCCACCCTCGTCTCCGACCCTAAACAACTCCTCGCTATCTCCGGCATCGGCAAAGGCATGGCCGCGAATATCGTAGACATCGTCGCGACCGGCACCATGCCGCTGCGTGAGGAACTGCTCACAAAATACAAGCCCAGCATGCTTGAGCTTCTCCGGCTCCCAGGCATGGGTCCGAAGACAGTAGCTCTGCTCTGGTCTGCCCTGCAGGTCACCGACATCGACTCGCTCGAGGAAGCCGCAAAGGCGGGCCATCTCGCGAAACTGCCGCGCATGGGCGAGAAGTTCGCCACCAAGCTGCTCAAGGGCATCGAAGACTACCGCAGGAACTCCAGCCGCTTCCGCATCGACCAGGCGCGTGAACAGGCTGATCGCATATCTGAATTAATTCGCGCCTTCCCCGGAATCGACGAAATCACACCCGCTGGTTCGCTGCGCCGTGGCCGCGAGACCGTAGGCGACCTCGACCTGCTCGTCACCGGTCCCGCCTGCGAGCCCGACGTTGTCAGCGCAGCCGTCGATCATGTCGCCGGGCTGCCGCTCATCGACAAACTGCTAGCCAAAGGACAAAACAAAGTCAGCTTCAATCTTCGAAACGGCCTCCAAGTTGATGTGCGCCTGCTTCCCCGAGCCAGCTATGGAGCCGCACTCCAGTACTTCACCGGCAGCAAGATGCACAACGTAGCGCTGCGTCAAAGGGCGATCAAGCGCGGTCTCACGCTGAACGAGTACGCGCTCGCACGGCTTGAAGACAACACGATCGTCGCAGCCGCCAGAGAAGAAGACATCTACCGCGCGCTCGACCTCGACTACATCCCTCCCGAGTTGCGCGAAAACTCGGGCGAGTTGGAGGCCGCAGCAACCCAGGCGCTCCCACAGTTGATCACCCTCACGGACATCCGCGGTGATCTCCACATGCACACATCCGAGACCGACGGCTCCAACACCATTCGCGAGATGGCCGACGCCGCACTGGCGCGCGGGTTGAAGTACATCGCCATCACCGATCACTCCAAGAACCTCGCGATGACCAACGGCATGGACAACCAGCGCGCACTCGCCCACGTCAAGCGCATCCGCGACGTCGACGCCGAGATGCGCGGACAGATCCGCGTCCTTGCAGGCATCGAGGTCGATATCCTGGCCGAGGGCGAACTTGACCTCGACGACTCCACCCTCGCCCAGATGGACATCGTAGTCGCCAGCATCCACAGCCGCTTCGACCAGACGATCGACCAGATGACCCACCGCATCTTGCGCGCGATCGAAAACCCGCACGTAAGGATCCTCGGCCACCCGACAGGCCGCAAGGTGCTCAAGCGCGACCCGTACGCATTGCATATCGATACCATCGTCAAGCGCGCCGCGGAACTCGGCGTCGCCGTCGAACACAACGCAAACCCTGCGCGCGCCGATCTGAACGACCTCCACCTGCGAGTCGCAAAGCAACACGGCTGCAAGATCGTCGTAAACACCGATGCGCACTCAATCGTAGAACTCGACCAGATGCGCTACGGCATTACGCAGCTTCGACGAGCGTGGCTAACTCCAGCCGATCTGGTGAATACCCAACCGACCGCCGAAGCTTTGCTGTCCCAGATGCGGCCAAAGCCCTGACTTCCCCTCACGTGCAAGCCCACAGCCACGTATCCTTTGGTAAGAGGTCCCGTGTGCACCGTCGCGACTTCCTCAAGCAGTCCCTGCTCACCACAGCATCGCTTGCACTTGCCCGAGCAACTGCGCAGTCCCCAGCGGACTACACCCTTGAGATAGCCCCCTACACCCTCGACCTCTCGTCAAAGCACAGCGTTCGCACACTTGCCTACAACGGCCAGATGCCCGGCCCATTGCTGCGCCTCAAGGAAGGCCGCCCAGTAACGATCGACGTCCATAACGCAACCAGAGACCCGGAAATCGTTCACTGGCACGGGCTATTTACTGCGCCGGAAGTCGACGGCTCGATGGAGGAAGGCACACCCATGATCCCTCCAGGAGCCAAGGCTCGCTACACCTTCACTCCGCGCCCTGCGGGCTTTCGCTGGTACCACACGCACGTCTCCGCAGGACACAACTTCAAGCGCGGCGCCTACACCGGCCTTCACGGCTTTCTTCTCGTCGAAGGTAACAGCGATCCCGGCCGATACGACCAGGAATTCTTCCTCTCGCTGCATGACTGGAACCCCTTCACCACCAGCAGCGACGACGGCTATATGAACCCGGATTACTCGCAATCAGCGATTAACGGAAAGTTGTTGGGCTCTGGCGATCCGCTGCGCGTCAAAAACGGCCAGCGCGTATTGCTCCGGATCCTCAACTCCAGCCCCACCGAAGTCCACTGGCTCGCGCTCGCAGGCCACGAGTTTCAGGTCGTCGCGCTCGATGGCAATCCTGTCCCTACGCCACGCACCGTATCCATGCTGCGTCTCGCTCCTGCCGAACGCGTCGATGCCATCGTCGAGATGAACAATCCCGGCGTGTGGATCCTCGGCGAGGTCCGAAAGCACATCCAGGCAGCCGGCATGGGCATCGCAGTCGAGTACGCCGACCGCACCGGCGCTCCTCAGTGGCAGCAGCCAACCAAACTCCAATGGGAGTACCAACAGTTCGCCGCCTCTGCCAACACGCAACCTGCAAGCGACCCCGAAGTCACCACCATCCCACTCGTCTTCGAATCCAAATTCATGGGCCACGGCGACTTCGACCACTGGACAATCAACGGCAAATCCTACCCTGAGACCGAAAGCCCTCTACTGACCGCTGGCAAGCGCTATCGCCTGCGCTTCGACAATCGAAGCACCGACGACCACCCCGTCCACCTTCACCGCCACAGCTTCGAAATCACCCGTCTGCCCGCCGGCTCCCCCACGCGCGGCCTGGTCAAGGACGTCGTCCTGGTGCCCGCAATGCAGCAGATGGAGGTCGAATTCACCGCCGACCATCCCGGCAACACCCTCTTCCACTGCCACCAGCAGGACCACATGGACATGGGCTTCATGATGCTCTTCCGCTACGCCTAGGTCATCACAGAACAAGGGGCTCCAGTACGCACATCAGGCATCTCATCCTCGCCATCACCTCCACCTCGGTAAACGCGTTATTCTAGATATGTGGCGACCTCCACGACATCCGATCACGTGCTGACCCCGGCAAGGGCCGTTCCTGGCCTGCTGTCCGACTACGCCACCCTATTCAAAGTGCGCGTCTCGGTCATGGTGATCATCACGGCGGCCGCAGGCTTCTACCTGGGATCGCTCCAGAGCGGCATCAGCCCCTTCCATGCCGGCTTGTTGCAGGCTCTCGCGGGAATCGCCATCGTCACCTGCGGTTCGAGTGCGTTGAACCAGGCTCTCGAACGCCGCACCGACGCACGCATGCGCCGTACCGCCAATCGTCCCATGGCCGCAGGTCGCATCTCGCTCGCTCATGGCCTGCTGCTCGGCTTCGCGGCGATCTTTCTCGGCTCCCTTTATCTCGTCTACACGACAAATCTGCTGACCGGCACGCTCACCCTGCTCACTGCCATCGGCTACGTCGGAATCTACACGCCCCTCAAGCGAATCACCGTCGTCAACACATTCATCGGAGCCTTCCCTGGCGCACTTCCCCCACTCATCGGCTGGACCGCCGCACGCGGCGTCATCGAGTGGCCCGCGGTAGCACTCTTCGCCATCCTCTTCGTATGGCAGTTCCCACACTTCATGGCCATCGGCTGGATGTACCGCGACGACTACACCGCCGCCGGCATCCGTCTCACTCCTACCCAGCCCGACGCCCAGTTCGCCGCCCGATCCACCGTAATTCAATCCCTCTTCTACGCAATCCTGATGGTCCCCGTCAGCCTCTGGCCCACATGGCTCGGAGTAACCGGAAAACCCTACGCAGCGGTGGCCGCCGTTCTTTCGCTAGGCTACCTCTGGTACACCATCCGCTTTGCCCGCATCGTGCGTTGCCCACTCGAACCTGAGGCACGCGAATACGCCCGGGATCTCCTCAAAGCCTCCGTCATCTATCTTCCAATTCTCATGGCCGCCATGATGCTGGACGCGAAAGGACGCCTGCTCTTCTGATGCCGACAGCCCCTTCAGCTCTGTCTTCCACGAATCTCCGCACACCGCCCACGATCATCGCCGCTATCATCGCAGTCAGCGCGATCGCCAGCGCATTCATCTGCTGGCTGGTCTACTTCCACACGCCAACCGATGTCGCCGGCACGCAGCTCCGCTCTCTGCCTCTCGTCAACGCGATCCTCAACGGGCTCTCAACCATTGCGCTCCTATTCGGATATCGATTCATCCGCGCGCACCGCATCTCCCAGCACCGAGCCGCCATGTTCACCGCGTTCATCTTCTCGAGCATCTTTCTGGTCTCGTACCTGGTGAACTTCACCCTGCACGGCGAAACCCACTTCAACCGCCTCAGCGCCTGGTGGCCGTTCTACTGGAAATTGCTGGTCTCACACATCCTGCTCTCGGTCATCGCGCTGCCGATGATCCTGATCACCTTTTTTCTCTCGCTAACAGGTCGCTTTCCCGCGCACCGCCGGCTAGCTCGTTACACCTACCCAATCTGGCTCTACGTCTCCGTCACCGGAGTCATCGTGTACTGGATGCAGGCGGCCATCCACTAGTCCCCTTCTATGCAGTCAGACACCCGCAAGCTTCTTCGTACCGGCTCTGCCATCTTCGGCACTGGAGTCCTTGCTGCACTCCTAACCGCCACCATCTTCGGAGGCATCAGCCGCGAAGGCCCACACACCAACTCCGGCTGGCTCGCCCTTATGGTCGCGATGGGGTGCCTCCCCACCGGCTTCCTTACGTTAGTACTGGCGTTCATGAAGCTCTACGCCGACCGCCACCGATAATCCTCCACGTCATCTGCTATCCTCAACCTTCAAACACGAAAACCAACCGGAGCATCCCAATGGCAAGAGGCGTCAACAAAGTCATCCTTCTCGGCAACGTCGGCAAAGACCCCGAAATCCGTTCCACCACCGGCGGCACAATCGTCGCCAGCTTCTCACTGGCAACCGCCGACCGTCAGAAGGACCAGCAGGGCAACTGGCAGGACAAGACCGAGTGGCACAACCTCGTCGCCTTCAGCCGCACCGCAGAGATCGTCCGCGACTACGTCAAAAAGGGCACACAGCTCTTCATCGAGGGCAAGATCCAGACCCGCTCCTGGGATGACAAAGAATCAGGTCAAAAGAAGTACCGCACCGAGATCCTGGTCAACGAGATGACCCTCCTCGGCGGCGGCCCCGGCCGCACCGAAGGCGCCGGCACCGGCGGCTATTCGCGCTCGAGCACCGCAACATACGACCAGCGAACACCAGCCTCGCAGCCCGACTACGCCGACCAGGGCATCACTGACGACGATATCCCCTTCTAGTCATCGTCTTCGCAAAATCCTCGCGGTGCGAGGCTCAATTCTTGCCTCACACCGCAACCGTCTTAAGCTGGCCTTCAACGAAGACCAACCAGCTAAACTATCTCTATGCTCGACGAAGCCACCTTCCGCCGCGAATCCGACAACGCCCTCGAATCTCTCAAGCAATCCCTCATCCGCGCCGAAGAGCAGTCTGACGAGCCCGTCTTCGAGACAGAAGAAAAAAGCGGCGTCCTCAACGTCCTCTTCGAAGACGGCGGAAGCAAATTCGTCTTCACTCCCAACACACCAGTACGTCAAATATGGATCTCCGCCCTCTCAACGAGCTTCAAACTCGAATGGTCCGAATCTGCGAACGCTTTTGTCCTTCCCAAGACTGGCGAAGAACTCAAGTCACTCACCCAACGCCTTCTACGCGAACACCTCAACGACCCATCAGTCACTCTCTCCTAAACACCGTAGGTCCACCCGTTACAATTAAGCTGTCAATCTGACATCGCAACACCAACCGGTCGCCTTCAACGCCTCGGCCAAAGTGTTGCTCAAGGGGCAGATAATCAGCAAATCCTTCAACCAGCGCAACGACGTACAGAGAAGCCCAGGC
>Ga0126373_10001631_pt1 | contig 16090 bp, 18 predicted proteins | sample PanSoiMetPlot_11_FD_92545 | JGI IMG/M metagenome (GOLD analysis project Ga0126373, IMG submission 92545) | Tropical forest soil microbial communities from Panama - MetaG Plot_11 | ecosystem: Environmental > Terrestrial > Soil > Tropical forest > Bulk soil | place: Panama | collected 2016-02-17 | reverse complement strand
CGGTCGGCACCTCGACCTGGAAGATGTACTCCTCCATGTCCAGGCTCTGAATGCGGCTTTCGAGGTTGGCCTTCACCTTGTTCTCGTAGCCGGCATATGAGTGCACCACGTACCAGTCGCCGACCTGCGCGCGCAGTTCCCGGCGCAGCGTCTCGATCGGGTCCTCGTCGTCGTCCTCGACCGCCGCAGCGGCCGACTCCTCGACGACCGCCTCGGTCGATGCCTCAACCTCAAGCTCGGCCGGCTCGGCCGGCTCGGCCGGCTCGGCAATGGTCGCGTCGTCGCCCGCCTCGTCGCGCATTTCTGCCTCGACGACGTCCGCGGCGTCGTGCTCGTTCGCGCCGAGCAGTCGCGCGGCGGCGGCGACATCGCCGGGCTCTCTCGGCTGCGCCTCGCCCGGCGCGCTCTCGTAGTCGGACACAGTTCTACTTCCTCACGTGCTTCGTGTGCTTTATCGGGGCGCAGACGTACTCGGTCAGCCGAACACCTTCAGGACGAGCTTGGCGAGCCCGAGGTCCAGGAAGCCCACGATCGTGATCATGATCACGACGAAGACGATCACTACGGCCGTGTACGTCACCAGTTCGTGGCGCGAAGGCCAGAGGACCTTGCGCATCTCCGAGATGATTTCGCGGATGTACCGCCCCGGGCGGCCGCCGGGTCCCCCGCTCGACGGACGGGGTGCTGCGGACTCGGTGCGGGTCGCAGTCACGATCTCTCCTCTCGGTGGCGTGCCGGGTGGCACGCCGTATTGCTCGGGCGCCGCTACTGGCGGTCAGCGCTCCGCAGGGGCGACAGGACTCGAACCTGCAACCGCCGGTTTTGGAGACCGGTGCTCTACCAATTGAGCCACGCCCCTAGGCCGTGATCAATACAGCCCAGGCCGGGACGACATCGGCGCATGCTGACGCAAGGCCCTGCCGACCCCGGATGCGAGTGTACGGCCCGGTGCCCACCGCCTCCAAGCCGGCGCAAATCCGGCGCCCGCGCCTCGTCAGGACGGCGCGATACTCCGCGCTGCCGGTTCCGCCCGTCCGGGTCCGTCCTCGCTCGGCGCGAGCGGCGTACTCAGCGACCGGCGGGCGGTGTCCAGGATCGACGCGCCCTGGGTGATCAGCCCGGCGAGCACCTCGTTCACGCCGGACGCGCCGTTCAGCACGGTCACGTTGGCGCCGGTCAGCCCCCGCGAGGCCGCCTCGACGATGGCGGGCAGGACCTCCACGAGGTGGTTCGCCGCGATCAGTTCCTGGTTGCCCTCCCGCAGCGACTCAGCGCGCTTGGCGTTCGCCTCGGCGTTGGCCTCGGCGGTGGTCCGCTCGGCGTACGCGGAGGCTTCCGCCTGCGCCCGTACGGCCTGCGCCTCGCCCTCGGCGGTCGCCTGCCGGGTGTACGCCTGGGCGTCGGCCTGTATCCGGGCGGCTTTGGCCTCCGCGTCGGCGACGGTGGTGCGCCGGTATGCCTCGGCCTCGGTCTGGAAACGCGCCTGGTCACGGGCCGCCTCGGCGAGCGTGCGCTGCCGGTACGCCTCGGCGTCGGCGGGCCGCCGCACGTCGGCCTCCAGGCGCTGCGCCGCCAACTCGGCTTGCCGCTGCGCCAATGCCGTTTGCTGGGTGATCACTTCCTGCGCAGAGCTGGCCTCGGCGAGCGGACCGGCCTGAGCCGAGCGAGCCCGGGCCTCCTCCACCTCTGCCTGGAAGCCGGCGTGCTTGATAGCGGTATCGCGTTCGTACTGTGCCTTCAGCGCTGCCGCCTGCTGCTCGCGCTCGAACGCCTCCTGGTCGGATTTGGCGGCCGCGATGCGTGCTTGGCTCGCGACAGCCGCGGAGTACGGCGCCGCGATGTTGTCGATGTAGCCGCTCCCGTCAGCGATCTCCTGGATCTGCATCGCGTCGAGGATCAGGCCGAGCTTCTCCATCTCCGAATGGCTGCCCTCGGTGACCTCCTGGGCCAGCCGGTCGCGTTCGCGAATGATCTCCTCGACGGTCAGCGCACCGACGATCGAGCGCAGGTGCCCGGAGAGCACCCGTCCGACCAGCTCTTCCATCTGGTCCTGCTCGGTCAGGAACCGGCGCGCCGCGTTGGCGATCGAGGCCTGATCGTCACCGACCTTGAATGCGGCGACCGCCTGGACGTTCAGCCTGATGCCCTGGACCGTGACGCAATCCTCGATGATCTCGGAGACCCGCAGCGCCAGCGACAGTGTGCTCGCCTTGCGGAAGATCGGCAGTACAAAGACGCCCCGGCCGGTGACGATGCGGAACGGCGCCTCGGTGCCGCGCCGCTTCGACCCGGTGATCAGCAGCGCCTCGTTCGGCGCGGGAACATGCCAGAACAGCATGATCCACTTCCTCTCCTGGCCCGCCCGGCTACGGGTACCGGGTGACGACGACCGAACGCCCCGACAGTGCCTCGACAACCATCACGCGGGCCGACTTGGGAATCGGCCGGTCGGCCCACGCCGCGAATGCCTCGGTTCCGCCTCGGATCGGGAGCATGACCTCACCCGGTCCGCCCTCAGGTATCGGCACGGTGACAAGTCCGATGGCACCGATCAGCTCGGCCCCGTCCTGCATGTCGCACACGCTAGCCGCAGGCGGTTAGCACCGTCTGGGAGGATAGGCCCATGGGAACCCGGATCTCTGACCGCGTCGCTGCCATCGGCGAATCCGCCACGCTGGCCGTCGATGCCAAGGCGAAGGCACTCCGGGCGGCCGGCCGGCCGGTCATCGGCTTCGGCGCCGGCGAGCCGGACTTTGCCACTCCCGACTACATCGTCAACGCCGCGATCGAGGCGGCGCGCAACTCGAAGTACCACCACTACACGCCGGTTCCCGGACTCCCCGAGTTGCGCGAAGGCGTCGCCACAAAGACCATGCGCGACAGCGGATACGAGACCGCGGCCGCCAACGTTCTCATCACGAACGGCGGCAAGCACGCCGTCTACGACGCGTTCGCCACGCTGCTCGACCCCGGCGACGAGGTGCTGCTCATCGCCCCGTACTGGACGACCTACCCCGAGGTGATCAAGCTCGTCGGCGGCGTCCCCGTCGAGGTGGTCACCGACGAGACGTCCGGGTACCTGGCCACCGCCGAGCAACTCGAGGCGGCGCGCTCCGAGCGGACGAAAATGCTGGTCTTCGTCTCGCCGTCGAATCCGACGGGCGCCGTCTACCCCCCTGAGGCCGTCGTCGAGATCGGACGCTGGGCGGCATCGCACGGATTGTGGGTGGTGACCGACGAGATCTACGAACACCTCGTCTACGGCGGCGCCGAGCATCTCTCGATCGCGACCGCCGTCCCCGAACTGGGCGACCGCGTCGTCATCCTCAACGGCGTCGCCAAGACCTACGCCATGACCGGTTGGCGGGTCGGCTGGCTGATCGGCCCTACCGACGTCGTCAAGGCGGCGACCAACCTTCAGTCGCATTCCACGTCGAACGTCTCGAACGTCGCCCAGGCGGCAGCGCTCGCGGCGGTCAGCGGCGACCTCTCCGCCGTCGCGGCGATGCGCGCGGCGTTCGACCGGCGCCGCCGCACCATCGTGAGCATGCTGAGCGACATCCCGGGTGTCGTCTGCCCTGAACCGCTCGGCGCGTTCTACGCGTACCCGTCAGTCAAAGGGCTGCTCGGCAAGCCGGTGCGCGGACGCGTCGCGAGCAACTCGTCCGAACTCGCCGGCATTATCCTGGACGAGGCCGAGGTGGCCGTCGTCCCCGGCGAGGCGTTCGGCACGCCCGGCTACGCGCGGCTCTCCTACGCCCTGGGCGACGCGGACCTCGCGGAAGGCGTCAGCCGGATCGCCAAGCTCGTCGCCGACTCCGGCTGAGGCGTAATACGCCGTGTTACGTTTGCTGCATGCCGAAGACCAGGCTGTCGATCTCGCTTGATCCCGACGATGCCGAGCGCATCCGCGCTGCGGCCGCTCGCGCGGACGTCGACGTCTCAACCTATGTCTCGCGTGCCGCTCTCGACGCTGCCGAGCGGGATGAGCGAGCTGCGGACGTCTTTGCCGAACTCGACGCGCGGATCGATGCCATGGAGCGCGTGGCGGACGAGCCGCCTCCGCCGCTTGTGGGCGAGCTGAGTCCTGTCGAGAGAGCAGCGATCAAGGCACAGTGGGATGCATTCTTCCGCGAGTCTGGGCACGGCGCCGCGTGACCGGCTCGGTGGTGTACGACGGTGGAATGCTGATTGCGCTGGCGAACCGATCCGCCGTGGCGGACGAGAAGCATGCTGATATCAGTCGTGCGGTACGCCCGGTCGTGCCCGGGCCGGTCCTGGCGCAGGTATGGCGCGACCACCCGGCGATTAAGACCACGCTGTCTCGGTGTTTGGCCGGCTGCCACGTCGAGACCAAGTACACCGAGCGCGATTACAAGCGGATCGGGCTCATGCTCGGCGACGTACGGCCACCGGGCAAGAAGCGCCCCGACTTCGTCGACGCCCTCGTCGCCTACACCGCGGCCGCCCGAGCGCCGGCCGCCGTACTGACCTCAGATCCGGCCGACATCGTTGCCTACCTCGACACGTTGGCCCGCGCGCGCGTGGTCGTCGTCCCGGTTTAGGGCACGAGGTCGTCGTACTCGGGATGCCGGGCGATGTAGCTGCGCACGAAGGGGCACAGTGGGACGACCGCAAGCCCGCGCTGGCGCACGTCGTCGAGAGCCGAGTGGACGAGGGCACTGCCCACGCCCTTGCCCTCGGCCTCGGCCCGCACCTCGGTGTGCGTAAACACCACTCGGCCGGGCTCGCTGCGGTAGTAGGCGAAGCCGACGGGCTGGCCGTCGAGGAGCGCCTCGTACCGCGACTCGTCGCTGTTGTCACGTACCTCGATGCTCATGGCAGGGCGTGCGCCTTTCGGAGGACGGAGATGGCCGCGGGCAAGCCACGCAGCGCGGCCTCCAGGTCCGACGGGTTGGCGATGCGCCACGCGTTGGCGTTGACATAACAGCGGATCGCCGCGTCGAACTTAGCCGGTCCGGCCGCTGCCCGCGCGGCCTGCAGCGCGGCGGAACCCTTGTAGTAGGTGACGCCGTAGTAGAGGCCTACATGGCTGCCGTAGGAGGCGGTGGGCGCGTCGACATTGCCGGGCTGGTTCAGGATCCCGGCCGGTGGCGGGTCGTCGTCGACAAGTTGCTCGGCATAGCTCGCGAAGGCCTCGTCCAGCCAGGCGTGGGTGGCCTGCGAGTCACCCACCATCGCGTAGAACCACTGGTGCGCCGTCTCGTGCACTGCGACCAACTGGGAGCCGTCGAGCATCAGGATCGAACTCGGGTACTCGATGCCGCCGCCCTGCGCCGGCACGCGCGCCACCGAAAGCGACGGGAACGGGAACGGCCCGAACCGTTTGCCGTGCTCGATCATCGCCAGCCGGAATAGCGGCACCAACTGGTCGCGTACGCCCGCACTCGGTGCCCCGACTCGTAGCTTGACGCCGTTCACCGTGGAGTCGCTGACCACGAAGGGACCAACGGCGACGCTCACATCACGGGCCGCGGCGACCGTCGAGTGCCAGGTCCGGATGCTGCCGCCGGCCGGCGGATCAGCAGGGTCGCCCGACATGATCACCGTGTCCGCGGCAGGCGCCACGACGGTCAGATCGGTCTGCATGGCCTCGCTCGTCGCGCTCTCGGCGGCGAACTGCAACATCGGCTCGGTGTGCCAGCCGAAGCCCCGTTCCCACGCCAATAGCGGCTGCGCCGACGCGAACCACGCGTAGCGCTGCGCGCCAGTCCCGACCCGGCCGAAGCGGTCGAACGATTCATTGCCGAGCGTCACGGTGAACGTGATGTCGGCGGCCACGGTGGTCCCGGCAGGTATCCGTGCGGGGAACGGGATACGCAGCAGGCCGCCCTGTGTGCCCGGCGCCGCGCCATCGCGGTCATAGTGCGCGGCGCCGCCGCCGTGGTCGGCCGACGCCTTCTCGATCACGATCTTGTTACCGGCCGCGACGGTCGGCGCCGTGTTGGCCGTGAGCCGGAAGACCAGTTCGGTAATGGGCAGATCCGGCGTGAACTCGATGTGCTCGCTGCCCCGCACGGTGCCGAGGCCGGCCCCGACCGTGAACCGCAGCGTCACCTTGGGCCGTCCTGGGTCCGGCGGGAGGTAGCTCGCCGGGCAGCCGCTCGGGGCCGCACTGCTCGGCGGCGTGGTCGGCGCGGTCGGCGCGATCGGCGCGGTCGAGGACGGGGTGGTTGGCCTGGACGGGCCGGATCGAGGGGAGCCGTGGCCGCTGGTCGTGGCCGTGCAGCCCGTAAGCACCAGCAGGGCGGCGGCCGCCGGGAGGCCCACCCTCACGACGGCGGACGCACGACCGCGCGCGCCTTTGCCAACACGGTCTGGCCGTTCACGGTCGCGGTGAGGTCCACCACCACGAGCCCGTCGTCACGCACCGCGGACACTTCGCCCGCGACGTCGAGCACGGCACCGTCCGGGTCGGGCACCACGACAGGCCGGGTGAACCGCACACCGTACTCGACCACGGCGCCGGGATCGCCGGCCCAGTCGGTGACGACCCGAGCGGTTAGCGCCATCGTGTACATGCCGTGCGCGATGACGTTGGGGAGGCCGACCGACGTCGCGAACCGCTCGTTCCAGTGAATCGGGTTGAAGTCTCCGGACGCCCCGGCGTACCGCACCAGATCGGCGCGCGCGATCGGGAAGCTCTGTGCCGGCAGGACGGTGCCGACCGTAGTCATGAGTCTGCCCCGCGGACGACAAGCGTGCTGTAGGTCGTGAGCACCGGATCACCGTCCACAGTGGACACGTCGCCCTTTGTGGAGACGATGTCGTTGCCCGCCACCGAGCGGACACTCTCGACCGTGACGACGACCGACAGCGTGTCGCCGGCGCGGATCGGGCGGACATAGGTGAAGCGCTGCTCGCCGTGGACCACCCGCGAGTAGTCGACACCGAGCTCGGGATCCATGATCACCTGGTGGCCGGCGCGCGAAGTGACGATGATGCCGAACGTCGGCGGGGCGACTACATCCGGGTAGCCGAGCTCCTTCGCAGCCGCCCTGTCGCGATACGCCGGGTTGGCGTCGCCGATGGCGTCGGCGAACTCGCGGATCTTCTCGCGCCCTACCTGGTAAGGCGGCGTGGGCGGGTAGACCCGCCCGACAAAGGACTGGTCGAGCGGCATGCAGTGACTCTATCCGCCGGTGCCTGTCTCTCGGCGTCCGTTGGTGCGACGTGCGAGCCCGACGGCGCCCGCAGCTAACGCGCTATATGCGATGCTTATCGGGTTTCGCGGTGCTCGGTGTGCTTGCCACAGTTGGGGCAGAACTTCTTGAGCGTGAGCCGGTCGGGGTCGTTGCGCCGGTTCTTGCGGGTTATGTAGTTGCGATGCTTGCACACCTGGCATGCCAAAGTGATCTTGGGTCGGATGTCGGTGGCTGCCACGGGAAGTGCCTTTCGATGAGACGGACGAACGTCGTAGCGAGGGCCGGATTTGAACCGGCGACACAGCGATTATGAGCCGCTTGCTCTGCCAGACTGAGCTACCCCGCCAGTGGGTGTCAGTATGAGCCCCTTTACGGAATCGAACCGTAGACCTTCTCCTTACCATGGAGACGCTCTGCCGACTGAGCTAAAGGGGCCGAGCCCGCATACCGCGCGCCGACGGACGAGCTTACACGACCACGGCAGCGCGCCGCGTTCGCCGAGTGTGACCGGCGAGATGTTGGCAACCGTGCACTGTGGTACAAGACTGCGTGCACAGGCGCAGAAATGCGCCCCACGATGATGTGGCTAGGAGAGGCCCGCGTGACCACCGTGACGACGACCGACACCGGCGTCCACTCCCCCGGCAGAGCAAACATTGCCCCCGGCACCATGCGCACCGACCGCTGGTGGGTGCAGCCATTGCTCGTCGTCGCAGGGCTCTCGATATGGCTGATCTACGGTGTCGTGCGGATCATGAGCCAGCGGGCGTACTTCGTCGAGCGCTACCACTATCTGTCGCCCTTCTCATCGCCGTGCGTTTCTGCCTCGTGCCCCAAGGAAGCGCGCGACTTCGGCACCTGGTTCGGCCACTTTCCGCCGTTCCTGCCACTGGCGATCATCACCCTGACATTCCTGCTGGGCTTCCGGTTCACCTGCTACTACTACCGGCGCGCGTACTACCGCTCGTTCTGGTTCTCCCCGCCAGCCTGCGCCGTCCCTGAGCCGCGCGCCCGCTACACCGGCGAGACGCGCTTCCCGCTGATCATCCAGAACGTGCACCGCTACTTCTTCTACGTGGCGATCCTGATATCGCTGGTCAACACCTACGACGTGATCCGGGCATTCCGCGGCGCGGACGGCGACCCCGGCGTCGGGCTGGGCACGTTGATCATGCTGGGCAACGTCGTGCTGCTGTGGGGGTACACGGTGTCGTGTCACTCATGCCGGCACATCGTGGGCGGGCGATTGCGCAGCTTCTCCCGCCATCCGCTGCGCTATCGGACCTGGACGTTCGTCTCCAAGCTGAACGCCCGGCACATGCAGCTAGCGTGGATCACGCTCGGCACGCTGATGCTGACCGACGCGTACATCGCGCTGGTCGCCTCGGGGGCGTTCGGCGACCCGCGCATCATTAATTAGAGGCGACCACACATGACCGAGATCGAGAAATACAACTACGACGTCGTCGTCATCGGCGCGGGCGGCGCGGGGCTGCGCGCTGCGATCGCCGCGCGCGAGGCCGGCATGCGGACCGCGATCATCAGCAAGTCGCTGTTCGGCAAGGCACACACCGTCATGGCCGAGGGCGGCATCGCGGCCAGCATGGGCAACGTCAATCCGAATGACAACTGGCAGGTCCACTTTCGCGACACGATGCGTGGCGGCAAGTTCCTCAACAACTGGCGCATGGCCGAGCTGCACGCCAAGGAGTCAGCGCAGCGGGTGTGGGAGCTGGAGACCTACGGCGCGCTGTTCGATCGCACCAAGGACGGGAAGATCAGCCAGCGCAACTTCGGCGGCCACGAATACCCCCGGCTAGCTCATGTCGGCGACCGCACCGGCCTGGAACTCATCCGCACGTTGCAGCAGAAGATCGTCTCGTTGCAGCAGGAGGACGACGGCGACGGCAAGCTCAGGGTGTTTGCCGAATGCACGATCACGGAATTGCTGCGCGACGCCTCGGGGCGGATCAGCGGCGCGTTCGGCTACTACCGGGAGAACGGCGAGTTCGTGCTGTTCCGAGCTCCGGCGATCGTGTTGGCGACCGGCGGCATCGGCAAGTCGTTCAAGGTCACGTCCAACTCGTGGGAGTACACCGGCGACGGGGAGGCCCTGGCGCTGCGAGCCGGCTCGACGGTGCTGAACATGGAATTCGTGCAGTTCCACCCGACGGGCATGGTGTGGCCGCCCTCGGTAAAGGGAATCCTCGTGACCGAGTCGGTCCGCGGCGACGGCGGCGTGCTGCGTAACTCCGAGGGCAAGCGGTTCATGTTCAACTACGTCCCGGACGTCTTCCGCAAGAACTACGCCGAGACCGAGGACGAAGCCGACCGCTGGTACACCGACCCCGACCACAACAGGCGGCCGCCGGAACTGCTGCCGCGTGACGAGGTGGCCCGGGCGATCAACTCTGAGATCAAGGCGGGACGGGGCTCGCCGCACGGTGGCGTGATCCTGGACATCGCGACGAGGTTGCCGGCTGCAGAGATCCTCAAGCGGCTGCCGTCCATGTATCACCAGTTCAAGGAGCTGGCCGACGTCGACATCACCAAAGAGCCCATGGAGATCGGTCCGACCTGCCACTACATGATGGGCGGCGTCGAGGTCGACCCGGACACCGCGGCGGCGGCACGGGTACCGGGGCTGTTCGCCGCGGGCGAGGTCGCCGGCGGCATGCACGGCTCGAACCGGCTGGGCGGCAACTCGCTCTCGGACCTGCTCGTCTTCGGCTACCGCGCCGGGCTGGGCGCCGCCGACTATGTGCGACAGCTCGATGGCGGCTACCCGGCCGTGCGTCCCGACCAGGTCGAGGCGGCCGCCGCGACCGCGCTGGCGCCCCTGAGCCTCAACGGCGGTGAGAACCCCTATGCGGTGCACCAGGAACTGCAGCAGCTGATGAACGACCTGGTGGGCCTGATCCGCACCGCCTACGAGATGAACGAAGCGCTCAAGCGCCTGGATGAGCTGAAGGTCCGTGTCGGCAAGGTCAGCGTCGAGGGCGATCGGCATTTCAACCCGGGCTGGCATCTCGCGCTCGACCTGCGCAACATGCTGCTGGTCAGCGAGTGCGTGGCCCGGGCGGCGCTGCTGCGTGAGGAGAGCCGCGGCGGGCACACCCGCGACGACTTCCCGGCGATGCGCCCTGAATGGCGGAAGAAGAACCTGGTGTGCTCCCTGAGCGACGGGACTGCCGTCGACGTGGTCGAGCAGCCGCTGCCGCCGATGCGTCCCGACCTGATGGCGATGTTCGACCGGGACGAGCTGGCCAAGTACCTGACCGAGGCGGAACTGCCAGCCGAGGAGCCCGCATGACTCACCGATCGCGCAAGGATTCCTCGTCTCACACGCGGAATTCTTGCGCAATCCGAAAGGGAGTTCACCAGTGAGCTACGACGCGCACTTTCGGGTGTGGCGCGGCGACGCCGACAAGGGCGACCTTGTCGACTTCACCGTCGAGGTGAACGACGGCGAGGTCGTCCTCGACGTGATCCACCGGCTCCAAGCCACGCAGGCCGGCGATCTCGCCGTGCGATGGAACTGCAAGGCCGGCAAGTGCGGCTCGTGCAGCGCTGAGATCAACGGCCGGCCGCGGCTGATGTGCATGACCCGCATGTCGACGTTCGCGCAGGACGAGACGGTCACCGTGACGCCGCTGCGCAGCTTCCCCGTGATCAAAGACCTCGTCACCGACGTCACGTTCAACTACGTCAAGGCACGCGAGATCCCGGCGTTCGCTCCACCGGCCGGCCTCCAGCCGGGCGAATACCGGATGGCGCAGGTCGACGTCGAGCGCTCGCAGGAGTTCCGCAAGTGCATCGAGTGCTTCCTGTGCCAGAACGTCTGCCACGTGGTGCGCGACCACGATCAGAACAAGGAGGCGTTCTCCGGGCCGCGCTTCCTGATGCGGGTCGCCGAGTTGGATATGCACCCGCTCGACGCCCTGGACCGAAAGAACCAGGCCCAGGAGGAGTTCGGGCTGGGTTACTGCAACATCACCAAGTGCTGCACCGAGGTCTGCCCCGAGCACATCAAGATCACCGACAATGCGCTGATCCCGATGAAGGAACGCGTCGTCGACCGCAAGTACGACCCGCTGGTCTGGCTCGGCAGCAAGATCACCAGGCGTAGCTAACCCTGCGATGAGGCGCTCGCGCGAAGAGCCCCGCCGCCGCGACGCGGCGCGCGCCGAAGGCGCGGGGTGGAGCCGGGGATGCACCCGAGCGCGCAGCGAGCGGTGCGGCCACGGCTCCGCGCAGGCGGGATACAAATTGGCGCTCAGGTGGCCGCACGGGGGAACGATCACCTGAGCCTGCATAGTATGCGCGCTGAGTAGTCGATCCGCAACTCATGGTGAGATTTCGGGTACCGAGGCTGCCCAGCCACACCGTCGCATCCAGGACGTTCGGCCTTGTGCGCAGGCCGACCCGGCGCGGAAGCTGGACGCGACGCGCGGGAGGAGGTCGGGATGACCGGCGCCGAAGTGAGCTCCCAGCCGATTGGTAACGCAGTCCTGGACCGCGCCGGGCTGGATCAGCTGGTCGAGCTGCTCATCTCCGAGGGCTATCGCGTCGTCGGCCCGACGGTCCGCGACGATGCGATCGTGCTTGCCGAGCTGGACTCCGGCGCGCAGTTGCCTACGGGATGGGGGGTCGACGTCGCGCCCGGGCATTACCGGCTCCGCCGGCGTTCGGACAAGGCCGTGTTCGGCCACTCTGCGGGACCTCAGTCCTGGAAGCCGTTCCTGCATCCGCCGCGACAACGGCTGTTCAGCGATGACGGTTCGGGCTACGTGCCGGTCGAGGACGACTCGCCGCGATATGCCTTCCTCGGTGTTCGCGGCTGCGACCTCGCCGCCATCGCAACGCTCAGCACCGTACTCGGGGGTACGGACAGCAGGTTCGCACGGCGCTGGAACGGGCTGTTCGTGGTGGCGGTGGGATGCACCGAGCCGGGCGGTCTGTGCTTCTGCGCCTCCATGGGCACCGGCCCGGCGCCCGGGCCTGGCTACGACCTGTCGCTCACCGAGCGCATCGACGAGGCCGGGCACCGTTTTCTCGTCGACGTCGGCACGGAGGAGGGCGCTGCGGTGCTGGCCCGGCTCGTGCACGAGACGGCCACCACGGCCGTGATCGACGACGCCCGCGGAGCGGTGGCGGCGGCCGCCGACCGGATGGGCCGGCAGATGCCGCCCGGCGACCTGCGCGCTCTGCTGCGGGACAGTCGCGATTCGCCGCACTGGGACGTCGTCGCACAACGATGCCTGACGTGCGGCAACTGCACCATGGTGTGCCCGACGTGCTTCTGCACCACCGTCGAGGACGTCACCGATCTGACCGGCGAACATGCCGAGCGCGCGCAACGATGGGCGTCCTGTTTCGAGACGGACTTCTCATACCTGCACGGCGGCAGCGTGCGCGTATCCGGGGCGAGCCGGTACCGGCAGTGGATGACGCACAAGCTCTCGACCTGGCACGACCAGTTCGGTGGGTCGGGATGCGTGGGCTGCGGACGGTGCATCGCGTGGTGCCCGGTGGGCATCGACATCACCGCCGAGGCAGCCGCGCTGGCGCAGCATGGAGGCACACCGTGATACCCGTGGAGTCCATCGCTGCGTTCACCCTGGTACAGACGATGACGCGCGCCCAGCGGGCGAAGGTCGCCGACACCGCGCAGGAGGTGTCCTTCGCTGCCCGGAAGCGGTTGTTCGAGGAGGGTGGCCACGCCTCTGGTTGCTGGCTGATCCGCTCTGGCCTCATCGCACTCGAGTCGGTTGTACCCGGGCGTGGCGCGATCGTCCTGCAGACTCTCGGGCCCGGCGATGTGCTCGGGTGGTCATGGCTGGTGCCGCCCAACCGCTGGCAGTTCGGCGCGGTCACCATGACTCCCGTCACCGCCGTCGAGCTGGACACGGGACGCCTGCGTACCCTCATGGACGCGGATCCCGAGCTGTGCTGCCGGCTCACTAGAGGGATGTTCGACGCGGTCCTGGACCGGCTACAGAACACCCGGCTGCGGCTGCTCGATGTGTACGGCAGTCCACGTGATCGTGTGAGCAGCGCAGACGCGTCGACGTCGAGCAGCGCGAGCGAGCGGTGAGCGCAGCCGCCGTGACGCCGGCAGCCAGCGCCGATGCGATGCTGCCGGTCCCGTACCGGGTCGTCGACCGGACGGTGGAAACGCACGACTCGGCGACGCTGCGCCTCTCGCCGGTCGGCCGCCGTCTGCCCCATCCGAACGCCGGACAGTTCTGCATGCTTTACGCCCGCGGCATCGGTGAGATCGCGATTTCGATCAGCGACGCCTCGGACGGGACACTCGTGCACACGATCCGGGACGTCGGCGCAGTAAGCCGGGCCCTTTCCGGAGCGCGTCCCGACGCGCTGCTCGGCGTACGCGGCCCGTTCGGCACCGACTGGGGCCTCGACACCGCGGTCGGCCATGACGTGGTGATCGTGGCCGGCGGAGTCGGCCTGGCGCCACTGCGTCCCGTCCTGCTCGGCGTCATGCGTCGCCGTGCCGAGTACGGCCGGGTCACCCTCATCGCGGGCGCCCGCTCGGCCGGCGAGTTCTTGTTCCGCGCGCAGCTTGCCGACTGGGTGGCCCGCCCGGACCTCGACGTGGAGTTGACCGTCGACAGTCCGGCTGCCGACTGGGACGGTCCGGTCGGGTTCGTCACCGAGCCACTGGGCCGGCTCGATGTCGACCCAGCGGCCACGATCGCGTTCATCTGCGGTCCCGAGCCGATGATGCGATTCAGCGCGAACGTCCTGCTGGACAAGGGGGTCGCGGCAGATCGGATCCGCGTATCGCTCGAGCGCAACATGCAGTGCGGCATCGGCGTGTGCGGGCACTGCCAGCTCGGCCCGTTGCTCGTGTGCCGGGACGGACCGGTCGTCGACTACGCCACGGCTGAGCCGCTGCTAGCCGTCCGGGAGTTGTGATGCGCCATCTCGCCGTACGCATCGCCGTGATCTTGGACTTGTGGCTGCTATTCGACCAGAAGTCCAAGATCATCGCGAGGTGGAGGACGAGGAGGGGGCGGGGGCGGGGATGACCAGCTTGGCTGTGTGGAAGTTCGCATCGTGCGACGGATGCCAGCTCACCCTGCTCGACTGCGAGGACGAGCTGCTCACTCTCGCCGGGCAGGTCACGATCGCACACTTCCTCGAAGCGTCCTCGCAGGTCCTGCCCGGACCGTACGACGTGTCACTCGTCGAGGGTTCCATCACCACGCCTGCCGACGCCGAACGTATCCGGGAAGTCCGCGCCCAGTCCGGAGCGCTGGTCACGATCGGAGCGTGCGCTACCGCAGGCGGCATCCAGGCGCTGCGGAACTTCGCCGACGTCGAGGAATTCCGTTCCGTCGTGTACGCCAGACCGGACTACATCGACACGCTGGCCACGTCCACCCCGATCGCCGCGCACGTACCGGTCGACTTCGAGTTGCGCGGCTGCCCGATCGACAAGCGGCAGCTGCTCGAGGTGCTCTCGGCGTTCCTGGTGGGCCGCAAGCCCGACATTCCCGATACCAGTGTCTGCACCGAGTGCAAGCGGCGCGGGCTTACCTGCGTCATGGTCGCCGACGGCACACCGTGTCTAGGTCCGGTCACGCACGCCGGATGCGGCGCGTTGTGCCCGGCGGTGGGGCGGGGCTGCTACGGCTGCTTCGGCCCGATGACCGGCGCGAACCTGCCCGCCCTGACCGGTCAGCTCCGCCAGCTCGGCATGGAGGAGCGCGCGGTCGGCCGGGTCTTCGCGACGTTCAACGTCACGGCGTTCGACGGGAGAGCCCGCAATGAGTCACCGCGCTAGGCAGTTGCGGGTCAGCTCGCTGGCGCGCGTCGAGGGCGAGGGTGCGCTGCGGATCGTCGTGGCCGACGGGCACGTCGAGGAGGCGCAGCTGGAGATCTACGAGCCACCCCGGTTCTTCGAGGCTTTCCTACGCGGCCGCGCGTACCACGAGGCCGTCGACATCACCTCCCGCATCTGCGGCATCTGCCCCGTCGCCTACCAGACAAGCGCCTGGAACGCGATCGAGGACGCGTGGGGCATCGCCCTCGATGGGCGCATCTCGGCGCTGCGCCGGCTGCTCTACTGCGGCGAATGGATATCCAGTCACGCCCTGCACATCTATCTGTTGCACGTGCCGGATTTCCTCGGCTACCCCGACGCCGTCGCCCTCGCACGCGACGAGCGCGCCGTCGTGGAGCGCGGCCTGGCGCTGAAGAAGGCCGGCAACGCGATCCTCGAGCTCGTGGGCGGTCGCGCGATCCACCCGGTCAACCCTCGCGTCGGTGGCTTCCACAGGGCGCCCACGGCGGCCGACCTGGCACCTCTGGCCGAACAACTGCGGCGCGCGCTCGACGGCGCGCTCGCCACGGTCACCTGGGTCGCCGGGTTCGACTTTCCCGAGCTGGAGGTCGACTGCGAGCTGCTCGCAGTTCACCACCCGGCGCACTACGCCATCGAGCAGGGCGAGCTCGTGACATCGACCAGAGTGGCCTTCCCGCCACGGGACTTTCTCGATCACATCACCGAGCGCCAGGTGCCGCACTCCACTGCGCTGCATGCCGAAATGGACGGGCGGCGCTATGTCACCGGGCCGCTGGCCCGCTACAGCCTGAACAGCGCCCAGCTGTCGCCACTCGCGCGAGAGGCCGCCGCCGCGGCCGGGCTCGCCGAGACTTGCCGCAACCCGTTCCGCAGCATCGTCGTGCGTGCCGTCGAGACCGTGTACGCCATCGACGAGGCGCTGCGGATCATCGGCTCGTACGACCGCCCGGACCCACCCGCGGCCGACACGACGCCCCGAGCCGGAGTCGGGCACGGTGTCAGTGAGGCACCGCGCGGCCTGCTCTACCACCGCTACGAACTCGACTCCGAGGGCCTCATCCGCGACGCGACGATCATCCCGCCAACCTCG
>Ga0126373_10001630_pt1 | contig 16096 bp, 13 predicted proteins | sample PanSoiMetPlot_11_FD_92545 | JGI IMG/M metagenome (GOLD analysis project Ga0126373, IMG submission 92545) | Tropical forest soil microbial communities from Panama - MetaG Plot_11 | ecosystem: Environmental > Terrestrial > Soil > Tropical forest > Bulk soil | place: Panama | collected 2016-02-17 | reverse complement strand
GCCACCATGGTCGAGTCGCTCGCGCGCTTGGCGGCGCTTCCGGACTCGACCGCGGTCTACTGCGGCCACGAGTACACCGAAAAGAACCTGCGCTTCGCGCTCACCCTGGAACCGAACAACCAGGCGCTGAAAGCGAAGCATGACGCAGCGGTGAAGGCGCGTGCCGCCGGCAAATGGACGGTCCCGTCGACGATTGGCGACGAAAAGCAGATCAATCCGTTTCTGCGCACCGACAGCGCCGAGCTGCGCGGGAGCCTGAAGAAGATCGATCCATCGCTCGGTGACGATCGAGTGGCGCTGTTCGCCAAGGCGCGCGAGCTCAAGGACCGCTACTAACCAACCGGCCCCGGATGTCCAAGCACATCGGAATCGTCGCGGTCAGCGCCGAGGGCGCCGCCCTGTGCTACCGGACGATCTGCGCAGAGGCTGCCGCGATTTTCGGCCCCCACAATCATCCCGAAGTCACCATGCATACGGTGGCCCTGGCCAGGCACATGGAGCATATCGACGCGGGGCGCTGGGAGGATGAAGCACACCTGCTGCTGGAATCCGCGCACAAGCTGGCGCAGGCGGGTGCCGACTTTCTGATTTGTCCGGACAACACCGCGCATCAGGCGGTGGATCTGATTCGCCAGCGTACTCCGATACCGTGGCTGCATATCGCCGAGGAAGTGGTCGCGGTCGCCCGCGAGCGTGGCTACCGGGCGGTGGGCGTACTGGGAACTCGATGCCTGATGGAAGGACCCGTGTATCCGAAGCGGTTTCAGGACCACGGCCTGGGCCACATGATTCCCGACCGAGAGGATCGGGAACGAATCAACCAGATCATCTTTGACGAGCTGGTTTACGGTCGCCTGGAAGAGCGCGCGCGTGCGGAGTTCGTGAGCATCATCGCGAAGCTCAAGAAACGAGGCTGCGACGCGGTCGCACTCTCGTGCACGGAAATTCCATTACTGATCGAGGATCGGGATTCTCCGCTGCCAACCCTGGACTCGACCCGAATTCTGGCGCGCGCCGCCCTGCGCGAAGCGAAGTAGCCGGGAAAAATCTGGCGCCTGACAAGAAGCGGTTGGCCGTGGCGGTCCGTCCCTCGGCGTCACGCCTGGGTTAAGCCCCCAGCTCAGAAGGGCTGCAGGATGGCCAGCAGCAGGATGGCTAACACCAGCAGACTTAAAATCCCGTGCGCCATCCGGAACTCGGCCCCCGACGATTCGCCAGGATTCTCCTCCAGATGCCGAATCCGGCGATACAAGCGCCACTGGTAAACGAGGATGCCCGCGATGAGCAGCAGCTTCAGATGCAGCCAACCGCGGTGCAGGACTTCCGGTTGCAGCACGATGATGACGCTGCCGATGAAGATGGTGAGGATCGCCCCGACGTTGACCGCACCCCTATAGGTGCTGCGGACATTGCCCAGCAAACGCTCGCGCGGTAGCCCGACCTCTTCCGGAACCCGGGCTAGCACGCTGGTCAGCGTGAGCAGCCCGCCGATCCAGATAATCATGGACAGGAGATGAAAGGCGACTACAATTCCGTAAACAGTCAATTCGGTCTCTCCGGCGCGACTCCACGCGCGAGCGCCAGGGCGGCGACGGCCACGACCGCGCCACCCACGTACGGGGCGGCCGGCCCCATCATTCCATAAATCGACGCGCCTGCAATCGGACCGAAGATGCGCGCCAGCGACATCGCGGACTGATTCACGCCCAGAACCTCGCCCTGCCGATGCTGCACGGTGCGGCGCGAAATCAGGCTCGCGACGGAGGGGCTCGCCAGTCCGTACCCGACCGACACGAGCCCGAGCAAAACCAGGAGTGCGTCCAGGTTACTGAGCATCCCCATCGGGAACATCCCGATCGCGAGCGCGACCAGTCCCAACCTCACCAGCGTCATTTCCCCGCGCCGCGCGACCAATTTTCCGAGCAGCCAACCCTGCGCGACTGCCTGGGTGAGGCCCGCGTATCCCAGCAGCAGGCCCAGGGCCGCCGGACCGCAGCCATACAGGAGCGGGACCATCAGGGTAAACGTCGCTTCAAGGGCGGCCAGCGCGAAGGTGAGCAAAAACGCGATGCCGAAAAGGCGCGCCAGGTGATGCCCGAACAGTTGACGGGGCAGTGAAAACAGCGGCTCCGCCAGGGTCGCCAGATAAAGGGGCGCGTTGGTCTGCGGCGCATGCGATTCCGGCAGACGCTGCCATGCGAAGATAAGATTGGCGAAGGTGAGCACGCTGGCGAAGAACACTGGAACCTTGAGGCTCGAGTGACCAAGCAGACCCCCCAGCGCGGGGCCGAGCACGAATCCCAATCCGAACGCCGCGCCGATGAGTCCCATTCCGCGCGCGCGTCCTTCCTCGCCGGTGGTATCGGCGATATACGCTTGCGCGGTGGGGACGGTGGCTGCGCAGGCGCCATGCAGCACGCGCGACACCAGCAGCAGCGTGAACGAATTCGCCCAACCGTAAATCAGATAGCTGAGCGAAGAGCCAAGTAACCCGATCATGATAATCGGCCGGCGTCCGACCCGATCGGAAATGCGTCCGAGGACCGGCGCAAACAGCAGCTGCGCGAGCGAGTAGATGGCCAGGATCCAGCCGATGCCGAACGCGCTGACCCCCAGACGCTCGGCGAACATCGGCAGAAAAGGAATAACAATTCCAAAGCCGAGCAGATCGACGAACACCGTCACGAACAGAATCGTTTGTGAAGTGCGATCGACGGCGGGTGCAGGTTCCACTTGCCTGGCTGGCTGAATAGTTGGCATTGATGAATAATTCGCGCGAAGAAGAAAATCCCAAGCTGCATTCGCAGTCAAGCAAAAGGAACGCGATGCCCAGGTCATTTCAGACAGAACTAAAGCGCAAGACCATCGGTGCGGAACAGGCCGCCGCGGAGATCAAGTCGGGAGATTGGGTCGATTACGGGTTCGGATTGGGACAGCCCGAAGTTGTCGATCGCGCGCTGGCCGCGCGCGTGTCGCAGCTGGACCGTGTGAAAGTTCGCGGATGTCTGGCGATCTCGCCACGCGCGGTGGTCGAGGCGGACCCCGAAGCGCGCCATGTTACCTACTACTCCTGGTACTTTTCCGGGCTCGAGAGAAAGATGCACGACCGCGAGTTGTGCAGCCACATTCCGATGAACTTTGGCGAGGCGCCCGATTACTATCGCCGCTTCGTCGATGTCGACGTGGCGATTCTGCGCTGCGCGCCGATGGACGAGCACGGATTCTTCAATTTCGGTCCCTCGGTCACCTATGAAAAGGCGATTACCGAAAAGGCCGGGAAGGTGATCGTCGAAACCGATACCAGCACGCCCTACGTGTTCGGCGTCGAATGCGGGGTGCACATCGACGATGTCGATTGGGTTGTCGATGGCGGCGCCAGCAAACTGCCAGAACTCAAAAACCCCGCTGCGGGACCCGTCGATCGCAAGGTGGCCGAGTTGATCGCGCCGGAAATCGTGGACGGCGCCTGCGTGCAGATCGGCATCGGCGCGATGCCCAACGCGGTCTGCGAATTGCTCGCCGCATCATCGATCAAGGACCTGGGCGTGCACACCGAGATGTTTGTGGATTCGCTGGTCACCCTTTACGAAGCGGGCAAGGTCACCGGCGCGCATAAGGCGTTCAACCAGTACCAGATGACTTACTGCTTCGCCGCCGGCTCGGCGCGGATGTACGAATTCTTAAACCGCAATTCCGCGTGCTTCGCCGGCCCGGTCGACTACACCAACCTGCCCCATCGAATCATGCGGAACGACAAGACGGTCGCGATCTGCAACGCGGCGCAGATCGACCTGAGCGGACAAGCGTGCTCCGAAACCGCCGGCATGCGACAAATCAGCGGCACCGGCGGCCAGCTTCAATTCATCCGCGGCGCGTATGCATCACGCGGGGGCAAGGCGATTCTTTGCCTGGCTTCGACCTACGAGCGCGAGGGCCGTCGCGCAAGCCGCATCGTCGCGCGCATCGACGAGTGCAATGTCGTTACCACCCCGCGCACCGACGTCATGTACGTGGTGACCGAGTACGGAATCGTCAATTTGAAGGGTAAATCTGTCCCGGAGCGCGCGCGGGCGCTGATCGACCTGGCGCATCCGGATTTCCGCGAAGATTTGGAACGTCAGGCCCGCGCGTATCGTCTGATTGGCAAGAGCATTTTTTAGCCAGCGCGAACCGTCGAGCGGGGGCGATCATCAAATGAGTGCTGGCCTGATTTCAGGCGAAACCCGGCTAGTGACTTTTGCTCGCGTCCGGGTCGGCATATTTGTAGACCAGTTCGTTGGGGCGCGAGTAACCAAGCTCGCGTCGAATGAGCCGCTCCAGGTAGCGATTGTCCGAAGTAAGCTTCTGAACGTTCGTTCTGAGCGCAGCGTTGCGCGCGAGCAGCTCCTCGCGCTGCGCCTCCAGAGCCTTGCGATGGCGGCGGAGCGAAAGCAGATCCCGCGGACCCAGCGGACCCGCAACCAGGCTCACCGCGAACAGGACCAGTATTAGCCCGAGGATAAGCGACAACCACTCGCGGCGAATATAACTGCTTAACCGAGCCATCGCGTGATCGTAAAGCAAGCGCCCAGCGCAGTTCAAGCCGGCTTATGTATGAACGCTATTCTAAAGGACTGAAAATCTTGTAACGATCGATGTTCTTGGGTGTTTATAATTTCTTTCTAAATTGGTCGGAGAACTATTGCTTTTAAAAGAACACGTTTCTATAATCGAGAAGCAAGGGTGGAGAAAAGACTGCCATCCATTAGTACAGATGCTCAGTCAGCGGCGGCAATAGAAGGAGGTATCTATGCCAGTAAAAAAGAAGACCCGTAAGCGGGTCCGCAAATCCAAGGCAAGACGCTGAGTGATATGAAGAAGAAAAAGGCTGCCAAAAAGAAGAAGAGATAACTAACGAGTTTTACCTTCAGGGTTAGGTTCATCCCTGGAGGCTGGCCAAAGATGCCCAGCTAGCCGCTGAACTGAGCTGTCAACCGAAAGAGCCCTCTTCAAAAAAGGGGGCTCTTTCTTTTTACTCAAGCTGACATCTGGCCAGGACCTAAAAGTCCCGGTGCGAGCCGGGTGCGTCATGGACCCGCAAGGCGCTCACCGCGAGGTCCTGAGGAAACCTGAAGCATGAGCCGTCACTTCCTGTGCCGGTCCCGTTTCGTTTGCCTGTGCGAGCCGTGTACTTAATGATGTTTTCCGACAGGGCGGCCCCACTTGCAGACCATCGAGGAGCTTGACGTTATCATCGTAGGTGCGCGCGTGGCCGGTAGCGCTGCGGCAATCATGCTCGCGCGCTCCGGGTTGCGCGTTCTCCTTCTCGACAAGGCTACGTTTCCCTCCGATACCATCTCGACGCACATCGTGCTTTCCGGCGGCGCCCAGGTGCTGAACCGCATCGGAGCAATGGAACCGCTCGAGCGTGCGGGAGGGTTCCGATTCAGCAGCATGCGGACACTCGGTCCCGGCTTCGATTTCCACGCCGATCTGCACGACGCTCGCCCTGACCGGCGTGGCCTCTGCCTGGGCCGAGAAAAGATGGACGCCGTCATGCTGGAGCTGGCGGGGAGTTTCGACCGGGTCTCGATTCAGCTGGGATTTCGCCTGACCGACCTCGTGATCGAGCACGACGCTGTGCTGGGCGTTCGGGGCGAGGGTAGGACCGGCCCATCCGTGTTTCACGCACCTCTGGTGATCGGTGCGGACGGGATGCGCAGTTCGGTCGCGAAAATCGCCGAGCAGAAACTCGACGCATTCCGTCGCGCGGAGGTTCCCTGCGCGCGTGCCTACTACTACTCCTACTTCGAAGGGGTAGCGCGGGATCGTCTCGGCGACCAACTGGTCACCGAGTTCGAGGCCTCCCCCGGCGCCGGTAGCCTGCTGTGCCGATGTGAAGATGATCGGGTCGTGGCGGCTGCGGCATTCGATGCCAGCCGGATGCCCACGTTCCGTACCGACCTGGGCGCGAACCTCCAGCGCCACCTGAATGAGTCTATCGCGGTCGGCGCGATGTTGGCGGGCGCGACCAGGGCGGGCAAGGTGCGATCGTCGGGGTTGCTGCTCAACACCTACCGCGACCCGGCGGCCAACGGGGCACTCCTGTTGGGCGACTCCGGTCTGCACGTGGACCCGCTCTTCGGTCAGGGACACTCCATGGCGCTGATTAGCGCCGAGATTGCGTGCGGCCTGCTGCCGGCGTGCTTGTCCGCGCGGACCGGAACCTCGATCAGCGCAGAAGCGATGGCGCCATTTACGGCGCGGCGCGATGAGGTCCTGATGCGGCACTTTCGGGCAAGCGAGCGCGCCTCGCGAGAGTTGACGCTCAGCGCCACCACCCTGGCTGCGTACCGGGCGGCGAGCCGCGAGCAATGGGCCGCCGACGAGATGATACAGTTCGCACAGATGAGTTCCGAAGCCAGGTTCCCCAGTTTTCGCTTCGCGCGCCTGATGGCGCAGGAAGCACGCGCGGCCTGAGCCGTGGAGGAGAAACTCGGTCGCTTTGCAGTGCAGGTCGAACGGCCGGAACCGCTCAAGTTCGCCTGGCCGATCGTCGTGCTGCCCGAGATGTTCACCTCGACCCGCCATCTCGGCGCCCTGCTTGGCTACCTTGCCACCATCGGCTGGGAAGTCTACGCGCCGGACCTACGCGCCATGATGGGGCGAGGCACCACGCCTCCCCTCGCGCGGTTTTCCTTTGGTGACTTGCTTGGGTTGGTGAACGAAGCGCTCGACGCGCTCGCGCGCGAGGCAATCGTGGTGGGGCACGGCGTTGGCGGGCTGGCTGCTCTGAAGCTCGGCGAACGTGCAAGTGTCAAAGCTGCGGTAGCGTATGCGCCGGCGGTCCCCGGGTTTGCCTCTCCACTCGTTAGCACCTGGTCGGCCCGTATCGCGCGTTGGCGCGGACGTCCGCTCAACCCCCCTGCGGGCAAGGTAGGGTTTGAGCTTGTGGCGGATGCGGAACCCTATCAGCGCGAAGCCGTGCTCCTCTCGATGGTGCCCGACAGCGCACCGCTGGCGTTTCAGATCGCGCGGGGGGAGGTGGAATTTGCTCCCGACCAGAGTGCGGCGCCACGCCTGATCGTGGCAGGAGATTCAGACCCCTTCGCGCCCATAGACGTCGTGACCCGGTTCGCGCAGTCAATTGGAGCCGGGCTGGTGCCGATGCGAAGCCGCGGCCACTGGCTGATCGGTGGGCGCGCACTGGAGCGGGCGATTAACGAAACCCAGCGGTTCCTGGTACGGGCGCTCGGTCAGGATTTGTTGCTGCTCTACCCGGAAGAGTGGAAGCACGAAGAAAGCGGTGAAGACTGACCAGCTCGAGGGGGACGGTGGGTTACGCAGGGCTGCACTCGGAGTCCCACGCCGATACGCTGAACAATCGTGCACAGGAGAAGGTTGGCCTCGCGAGCGATGGGGTGCTTGCGTCGTGGCTGGGTTGTGCGAAGCTTCTCGAGAGCACCCGGAGGTATGGGCGATGAGCGATCGCAATCTGATTATCGAGCGTGAAGCTGGCCTGATTACTATCACCATGAATCGGCCGGAGAAGCGCAATGCGCTATCCACCGCGATGATGTCGGAAATGATCGCGGCGCTGCGCGAAATCGGCGCGCAAAGGGAGGCGCGCGCGGTGATTCTTGCGGGTGCCGGACCCGCGTTCAGTGCAGGTCACGATCTCGAAGAGCTGAAAGGGCGCGACCTTGCTTTCTATCGCCATGAATTCGAGCTCTGCGCCGAGCTGATGCAGACCGTGCAGGGGATTCCGCAACCGGTCATCGCCCGCGTTCACGCGATCGCAACCGCCGCGGGATGCCAGCTCGCGGCGACCTGCGACCTGGTGCTCGCCGGTGAGAGCGCGCGTTTTGCGACCCCGGGGGTGCGCATCGGCCTGTTCTGCTCGACTCCGATGGTCGCGCTGGCACGCGCCGTGGGCCGCAAGCGCGCAATGGAGATGCTGCTCTCGGGCGACCCAATTGACGCGCGTACCGCGGCCGAATGGGGCCTCGCCAATCGGGTCGTTCCGGATGCCGATTTGGTCCACGAGACCCGCAAGCTCGCGCTGCGAATCGTGGAAGCGAGTCCGCTCACCATCGCGATCGGCAAGCAGGCGTTTTACGCCCAGATCGATCTCGACCAGGCGCGCGCCTATGCCTACACCAAGGAAGTCATGAGCCTTAACGCGATGGCGGGCGACGCGCAGGAAGGGATTTGCGCGTTCCTACAGAAGCGCCAGCCAAACTGGACCGGGACATAAACGCGGAACGATTCCAGGCAGGCCGCCCTAGAGGCCTAAGACGCGATCAACTCGCTTGGCTCGTAAAACCCCGACGCAGTTTCGTTGCTTTTTCGGGGACAAACCCGCACGCAAGACGACGAGGGTATCTTTTCGACCCGGTCGTTCCTCCAGGCTGTCAAGGAGACCAAAATGGCTCATGAGCCCGTTTCAGACGAAACTGCCAAACTCTTGCGCGCCGCCTGGTTTCGATATTTGGACACCGTCGGCGAGACTCGACCGGCACTATATCGATACTGCCGTCGGATAACGGGCAACATTTGGGACGCGGAGGACCTCCTGCAGGACACGCTGCTAAGAGGGTTCGGCGCGATTGGCAGAGGCGACGTGAGCTCGCAAGCTGCCCACGTGAAGGGCCCGCGCGCCTATCTTTTCCGCATCGCAACCAACCTGTGGATCGACCAGATGCGCCGCCGCCAACTTGTCCCTGCGAGCCTCAGCGGGTCCCACGATTCCTCGCCGGCTGAACGGTCGATCCAGGCTCTTGAAGCGGCGTCGGTTCTGATGAGTCGAGTCGCGCCCCGGGAAAGGGCCGCGGTTGTTCTGAAAGAGGTCTTCGACTTTACGCTCGAACAAATCGCGGAAATGCTCTCCACGACCGTGGGGGCGGTTAAATCCGCACTGCACCGCGGGCGTGCGAGGCTCGAGGAGATCCCGAGCATGCGGCCCATACAGCGAGCACCCTCCAACGAGCTTCTCGACCGCTTTGTCGTCGCCTTGAACGCGCGTGATGTCGCGGCGGTGACCGATTTACTGCTCGACAACACTACCCTCGATGTTTGCGGCATTGGGGGCGAGCGCGGAAAAGGAATGAATCACTCCAGGTGTCATTCGAAAACGCGAAAGGGGCTCCGGGCCGTGCGGAGGCCGTATCCTTCGAAGGCGAGTGGCTGCTGGTAGTGTGGGCCGGTGCATCCGACGAGGCGCTCATCAACGTCGAACGCCTCGAAGAGGAGGAGGGTCACATCGCGCACATTCGCAGCTACTACTTTTGCCCGGAGGTCATCGGAGAGATCGCTGGCGAGATCGGCGCCAAGGCATGGGCATCACCGCACGGCCAAAACCAGCCGCCGCACACCCAATCGCAGCTCGCTGCATCAGCGGTCCTTCCTTGGTCCTAGGGGTGCGGCGTATTGCTTCGAAGCAGGCGCGCTGTTACCAATAGTTATGGCGCCACTGTTTTCTCAGTACGCGCGACAAGCTCGACAAACGGTTGAAGGCCCGCAGGAGAATTGCGGGCTTTTTGTTTAGGAGGGACTCGCGATGCCTTTTTCGGAGCTGCCTGAAGGACTAACTTTCGACGACGTTCTCTTGTTGCCGCAATTCTCCGACCTGCTACCGACCAGTTGCGACGTCTCTACCTTGCTGACCCCGCGCGTGCGCCTGCGCATTCCCCTGGTCTCAAGCCCGATGGACACGGTGACTGAATCGGCGACGGCCATTGCGATGGCGCAGATGGGAGGCCTGGGCTTTATCCACCGTAACCTGTCGATCGAACGGCAGGCCGCCGAAGTCGAAATGGTCAAGAAGTACGAGAGCGGGATGATCAGCGACCCGGTGACGGTCAGCCCGGAGCAGCGAATCGGCGATGCGCTCGCGATCATGCAGCGACATCACATATCCGGGCTGCCGGTGGTTGCGGAAGGCCGCCTGGTGGGAATTCTCACCAGCCGGGACCTGCGCTTTGAAAGACGCCTCGACAAGAGCGTGCGCGAGGTGATGACCCAGAACGTCATAACCGCCAATCCCTCCATCACCCTGGAAGCGGCCAAGGAGATTCTGCAAAAGCATCGAATTGAAAAGCTGCCGCTGGTGGACGATCACCATCGCCTGCGCGGGCTCATCACCGTGAAGGACATGGACAAGGCGACCCGCCATCCGCATTCGAGCAAGGATAGCTTCGGCCGCCTGCGCGTGGGCGCCGCCATTGGCGTGGGCCCCGAGCGCGAGGCCCGCTCCGCGGCGCTGCGGCGCGCGAGCGTCGACGTGCTGTGCATCGACACCGCACACGGCCATACGCGTAACGTGCTCGATGCGATTCGTGCCACCAAGCGTGAGTGCCCGGACCTCGAGATAGTCGCCGGCAATATTGCCACCGCGGAAGGGGCCAAGGCCCTGATCGACGCGGGCGTCGACGCGCTGCGAGTGGGTATGGGGCCCGGCTCCATCTGCACGACGCGGGTTATCTCGGGCGTGGGTGTGCCCCAGATGACCGCTATCATGGATGTGGTCGCGGTCGCCGAACCGCGCGGAATTCCGGTAATCGCCGATGGCGGCATCCGCTTCTCGGGCGACATCACCAAGGCCCTGGCGGCCGGTGCGTCGGTCGTCATGATCGGATCGCTGTTTGCGGGAACCGAGGAAAGTCCCGGCGAGACGATTCTCTATCAGGGCCGCACCTACAAGCTCTATCGCGGAATGGGCTCAATTGGCGCGATGACGGAACGGACCTTCGACCGTTACGGATTGCAGGAAGCCGAGGAAGGCAAGCATGTGCCGGAAGGGATTGAAGGCCGGGTACCGCATCGCGGGTCGCTCGCCTCGAACCTGGAGCAGCTGGTCGGCGGCCTGCAGTCCGGCATGGGCTATACGGGCGCGGCGAATCTCGCCGAACTCCGCCGTCGCGCGCGGTTCATTCGCGTGACCGACGCCGGCAATCGCGAAAGCCACGTCCACGACGTGTTCATCACCAAGGAGGCGCCGAACTACCGGCACTAACCCGGCGCTTCACGCCAGGCATCTTAAGTCACCGAGTTGCGCGCGGAGATCACTCGGTGGCGCGGCAACATTTCTCGCACCGGCTGGCTTAAACCTCCCCGCCAGTCGTGCCAGAATCCGTCGTGCAGATGGATGAGACGGGGAAACGGCGCGTCGCGGTGCTATTTGGAGGCCGCTCCAGCGAGCACGAGATTTCCTTGCGCTCGGCGCTGACGATCATGTCGGCGATGGACCGAGACAAGTACGAGATCGTGCCGATCGGAATCGATCACGACGGCCAGTGGTTCTTGGAGAACGATGCGCTCCGGGTGCTCGCCGATGCGAGCCCCAATCTGGAGGCGCTGTCTGTGGGCGACACGCCGGTTACGCTCCTGCCGCATCCCGACAATCGATCGCTGGTGATCGCCCCGAGTTCCACCAGCGCAAATCTTGGCGCGATTGCGCGGACCGGTGGTGTAGCGGCTGGTCCGATCGACGTGTTCTTTCCGGTGTTGCACGGAACCTACGGTGAGGACGGCACCGTGCAGGGTTTGCTGGAGCTCGCCGGCATTCCATATGTGGGCGCGGGGGTGCTCGCGTCCGCGGTCGGGATGGACAAGGACGTGCAGAAGAGGTTGCTGCGCGCTGCCCGAGTACCGGTGGTCGACTACCACGCGCTTGAGCGGAGCGATTGGCAGGAGCACCCGACCCTGGCGCGCAGCCTGGCCCGCGAACTCGGCTACCCGGTGTTCGTGAAGCCCAATGCGATTGGCTCGTCGATCGGGGTCAGCAAGGTGAAACGCGCAGCGGAGCTCGATGCCGCATTGAAGGATGCCTTCCAATACGATCGCAAGGCCCTGATCGAGACGTCCTGCGTCGGCCGCGAATTGGAGGTCGCGGTGCTGGGCAACGACCGTCCCGAGGCGACCCTGCCCGGCGAGGTTATCGTCAAGGGCAAGCATGACTTTTACAGCTACGAGTCGAAGTACCTGGACCCGAACGGTTCCGAGACCAGGATTCCAGCCGCGCTGCCCAAACCGATCGCGAAGAAGATCAGCGCGATGGCCGCACGCGCCTTCAAAGCGCTCTCGCTGCGCGGCATGGCGCGGGTGGATTTTCTGGCCAGCCGCGATCTCAGGAAGATCTACGTCAACGAGGTCAACACCATTCCCGGCTTTACCTCGATCAGCATGTATCCAAAATTGTGGGAGGCATCGGGCCTGCCGCTCGCGAAGTTGATCGACCGGCTGATCGAATTGGCGCTGGAGGAGCATCGCGAGCGCGCGACGCTCAAGACGGATTATCGATCGCAGCGCCGTGAGCCGGGTAAGTCATGAAGCGGCTCCTGATTGCGACCAGTAACCCCGCCAAGCTTGCCGAGTACCGCCTCCTGCTGCGCGAGTTCGCACTCGAGGCGATTTCACTGGCCGACGCGGCAATCCACGACCATCCGGAGGAAGACGGCGCGACCTTCAAGGAAAATGCGCTCAAGAAGGCGCGCTTCTATTTTGCGCGCGCGCGCATTCCGACCCTGGCTGACGACGGTGGATTGGAGATCGATGCGCTGGGCGGTGAGCCCGGCGTGAAATCGCATCGCTGGATAGGCGGTGCCGAGGCGTCCGACGCCGCGTTGGTCGCCGAGGTTATTCGCCGCATGGAGCGCGTCGAACCCTCGCGGCGAACCGCGCGACTGTCCGCGGCGGTGGCGCTGATTTACGAGCTTGAGGGTGCGCCCCGCGAATGTGTCACCCAAGCCGCGATGGAAGGGGTGATCGCAGAGCGCGCGTGGCCGCGGGTTCGGCCAGGGTTTCCCTACCGGAGCGTGCTTTACTTACCGGGGCGCGCTTGCTACGTCGGCGAGCTGGGCGACGAGGAAGAAGCTCGCATCAGTCAGCGCCGGGTAGCAATCGCCAAGCTCGCGCCCGAACTGACCGCGATTGCCGAGGGTCAACCCTCGCCATCCTGAGCCGCGACCAAAAGGCACCTAAAGCTGACGCCGCGTTCATCGTGGCTTCGAGAGGGGGTAGCAGGCACCCGGGACGGGCGAAATTCCCGGTTTCAAGTTGACTCGCACGGCTTCAGGGGGAATAGCGACAGGACGATGTACGCCACCGTCACTACACCGAAGATCAAGCCTAGCGCCTCCTTGAGGGTGCAGAAGCGGGCGAGCCGCATCCCCTCGGACTCCTCGATCTGACTGGTGGCGCCACAGGTGCTGATAGCCCTCTGTCGTTGATCGTAGAAGCTATTTTGTCCTCGCCTCCCTGCGAACGTCTCTCGCAAAGGGCAGGGCAATGCGTAACGTTTTGGCTCACCAGCAGACTGAACCGAAACTTCCCAAAAATGCAGGAGAGAAGGATCTGTTCGCGTAAGCGAAACGCGGCATGGCTTGGCTGATTTACAATAAAGAGGAGCGGTGCTAGCTTCAGCTAACCAGATGTCAATTTAGGCAAAGCTGCGAGTCAGTTTTGCCAGATGAACCGACACTGGACACGGATGGCGATTAGTCGACGTGCCATGTTTTTGGGGTCGATTGGTTGGCAGCCGAGCTCGCATCGGGGCCCAAAGGGGAAGCCATGTCTGACCAGAGTTCTCAGGTCCGGTCCGGGATGTTTTCGCGAAGCGGGGACTACTGGACGATCGGCCTAGGAGCTTCCCGATTCCACATAAGGGACCTAAAAGGACTTGGCTACATTCAGCGGCTGCTGCAGCACCCAAGTAAGGAATTTCATGCGCTCGACCTGTTGAAAACTGCGTACCTTGGCACAATAAAAACGGACGCGGTCGTCGGACCTGAAGAGGCTTTGCCGGTCGGTATTACGGTTCGGCCCGGCCTGAGCGGTGATGCGGGCGAAATGCTCGACGCACAGACCAAGCGCGAATATCAGCGCCGCCTTAATGAACTAACTGAGTTGCTCGAAGACCAATGCGAGCGGGGTAACCAGGAACGCGCCGAACAAATCGAAAGCGAAATAGACATTCTCAAGCGAGAGATCGGCCGCGCGGTCGGAATTGGCGGCCGCGATAGGCGCGCCGGCTCCAACGCCGAACGCGCGCGGCTTAACGTCACCAGCGCGATCAAGACCGCGTTCGAAAAAATTTCGGAATCCGATCGCACCTTGGGTGAATGGCTCGACCGACACATCCACACCGGCGTGTTTTGCCGCTACGCCGAGGACATCAGTGTCTCGACCGTTTGGCAGTTTTCGGTCGATGAACCCGCCTTTGTTGTTGCGCGAGCCAGCCCCGACCCTGCCTACACTCACTTTACGGCGACCAATTTGCTGCTGCCTTTGGAAGAGCGCACGACTTTTGTGGGTCGGGACGCGGAATGGAATGCGCTGCGGCGAGTCCTGGAGGATGTACGATCTGGTTGGGGACGTGTAGTGATGATTGCCGGGGCGCCAGGGGTAGGAAAGACCCGCATCGCCGCTGAGTTCGGCCGTGAGGTTCTGCTGCAAGGTACTCTGGTCCTTGCAGGTGCCTGCTACGATCGCAAGGATGCAATTCCTTTCATCCCCTTCGTAGAAATGCTCGAGGGCGCCCTGGGGCAAGCGCCAAGCACTCAAGGCTTCCGCGATGCGCTCGCGGATGACGCTCCTGAGATTGCGCGTTTTATGCCGCAGCTGAGGCGCATCTTCCCCGACATCGGAGCGCCCATGGAACTGCCTCCCGAGCAGACACGTCACGTCCTCTTGGGAGCGATCATGCAGGTTTTGACCCGCTTAGGAGCAAACCGTCCGATCTTGCTGTTGATAGACGATTTGCAGTGGGCCGATGAGGGGACCCTGGCTCTGCTCAGTCATCTGGCCCGTTCAATCGGAAAGGTCCCGATGATGATTGTCGGGACCTATCGTGACAACGAGCTTGACCTGAGAGGCACGCTGGCGAGGGTGTTCGACGAATTGGCCCGGCTGCGTGTCTCATCGAGAATGGACTTGGGCGGCCTCTCCGAGAATTCGGTCGGCGAGATGATTCGCGCATTGAGCGGGCAAAAGCCGCCGCCCCTGAGCCTTACCAATCTGATCTTCTCCGGGACGCAGGGCAATCCATTCTTCATTGAGGAATTACTGCGGCACATGATGGAACGGGGAATCCTGTTCGATTCGAGCGGTGAGTTCCGCCACGATCTCGTGGTCGATGAGATCGATGTGCCGGAGAGCTTGCGCTTCATAATTGGACGCCGCCTAGGGCGCCTTAGCGAGCCAACCCAACGAATCCTCAGCACCGCCGCGTTGATCGGAACATCCTTTACATTTCACCTGCTGGAAGCGGCGACCGCCGTCGAGGCGGACAAGTTGCTCGAACATGTCGAAGAGGCAGAGCTCGCGGGCGTGATTTCGGGAACCATACAGCACTTGGAATCGCGCTTTCAGTTCTGGCACGAAATGGTTCGGCAGGCGGTAATTGCGAGATTGTCCCCTGCGCGACGTCAACGTCTTCATTTAAATATTGCTGACGCCATCGAACGAACTTACGCGGGCGCATTGAATGAGCGCGCCAATGACCTCGCTCACCATCTATCGCATGCCGGTAGTATGGCCGATCCAGAGCGAACCATCAGATACCTTGCAATGGCGGCTAAGCGTGCGCTGTCCCAGAGTGCCTATGACGCCGCCTTGCAGCATTTGCGAACTGCGCTTGCCTTGCTGAAAAAGCTGCCCGATGGCCAGGAACGAGCGCGGCTTGAGCTGGATCTTCAAATGGATTGCGGGATGGCGATTATGGCCACCCGCGGGTGGTACGTATCGGAATTCGGAGAGGCTTACTCCCGAGCCCGTGAGCTTTGCCTGATGCTCGGGGAAGAGACCTCTCTACTGCAAGTGTTGTTCGGGCTGCGGTTTTCCCACCTGGTACGGGGCGAGCTGCGCCAGGCCCGGAAATATGCGGCGGAGGTGATGAACCTCGCTTTGCGCCTGACCGACGAGGCAATGCTGGTTGCCGCCTTTTGGGCTCTAGGCTCCAGCCAGTTCTTTTTGGGTGAGTTCAAGGCTGCGCACGTGACCTTGGAGGAAGGCATTCGCCACTACAACCCACAGGTGCATCGCGCCATCGCGTTCCAGGTTGGCCAGGATCCCTGCATGAATTGTCTCTGTCAAGATACGCAAGCGCTTTGGACCCTGG
>Ga0126373_10001629_pt1 | contig 16096 bp, 10 predicted proteins | sample PanSoiMetPlot_11_FD_92545 | JGI IMG/M metagenome (GOLD analysis project Ga0126373, IMG submission 92545) | Tropical forest soil microbial communities from Panama - MetaG Plot_11 | ecosystem: Environmental > Terrestrial > Soil > Tropical forest > Bulk soil | place: Panama | collected 2016-02-17 | reverse complement strand
GTCAGCGCGAAGAACGGCATGATGTAGGTCATGTACTTCTGCGAGGACGCCATCGGATTGTCGGGCGTCGCGGCAGGCATCATGCCGCGCTTCATGCTCTGCCGGATGGTCAGGAACGTCGTGACCATGCTCAGGACAACGAAGCAGATAATGACGATCTTGGAATGCAGCGGCACGTTCGCCGACCCGGTGAAGAGCACCTTGTCAGCGACCGACACGCCCAGGATCCTGGCCTGCTTAGCGCTCTGGACCATCGCCAGCGGCAGGCCGTACTTCGGCGTGCCAGTCGTGTACTCGGCGATCGCGCGAAGCACGCTGAACAGCGCGAAGAACAAAGGCAGCTGCAGCACGAACGGCAAGCAGCCCATCAGCGGGTTAACGCCCGCCTCCTGGTACAGCTTCATCGTCTCTTGATTCAGCGTCTGCTTGTCGTTCTTGTACTTCTTGCGCAGCGCTGCCATCTGTGGCTGCAGGGAGGACATTGCCCGCGTCGTGTGCATCTGCTTGATGAACAGCGGAACCATGATCAGCCGCATCAGGGCGACCAAGATGATGATGCTGAGTGCCCAGGTCCATCCGCTGGTCGGCCCGAAGACTGGCTTCAGCAAATCGTAGATATGCGTCAGCACCCAGCCGACTGCCGAATACAGCGCGTTCAGGGGGTTCACCCTGCTAGCTCCCTTGCCTTGAGTTCAGCAACATCCTGCCGCCCGGTCCCGCCGGACCCTGCCTCATATGCAGCGCTCCCGGGAACCGGATCGATTCCCCCCGCATGGAACGGATGGCAGCGGCTTAGCCTGCGCACTGCCAGCCACGAACCCCGCAGGGCACCGTGCAGCTGAACAGCTTCAAGCGCATATGCACTACATGAGGGGTAAAACCGGCACCTTGGCCCGAGCAGCGGGCTGATGAACTTCCGATAGACAGTGAGCAATCCCACGAGCACCCAGCTCGCAGGAGACAACTTCTTGGCGTCTCCGCCTGTCTGCTGGCTCACTGGCTGTTCACCCCAACTTGCCGCCGAAGCAAAGCTCCGATTACCAGGTCGAGGTCGGCGGCAAGATCCGCCTGGCACGCAGTAGCGGCGCGCGGTGCAGCGCGCAATACAAGCAGGCTACCTCCCGGCAGCGACCGCAGGTACCCGCGGGCAAGATGCCTGAGCCTTCGGCGGACCCGATTACGGACTACGGCGCCGCCGACTCTGCGCCCCACGACGAAACCGACAAGCGGATGCTCGCCGGCACCGGCGGGCTGGACGAGCAGATGCCCAGAGACGAGCGGCCGACCTGCCCTGCTCCCGCGTCGCGTCGCCGCGGCGAAGTCAGTCCGCCGCCGCATCCGCGCCGCAGCGGGAAGCATGGCCGTCACCATCTACCCGCGGCGTCAGACGCTGACGCGCGAGCGGCCCTTCCGGCGCCTCGCGGCCAGGATTGCGCGACCGGCCCTGGTGCGCATGCGCAGCCGGAAGCCATGAGTCTTCGCCCGACGGCGGTTATTCGGCTGAAACGTACGCTTACTCACTGGAACTCCAGGTCCGGCATGTTTGCGGGAAATCAGGCATTTCAACAACGGTCGCCACCGGTATCAGGCCATGACTCACCTGCGCCGGGGTAACCGGACCAATACAAGTTACGCGCAGGCCCGGTAGCGGTCAAACCGACGTGCGGATAACATGCTCCGCCATCGACCGAAAAGAACAACTTCCGGACACTACAACGGACTGCTAATCCGTTTCCCGAACGGACCGTGAACTCCCGCTCTAGGCTGTGGATAGCGGAGCCCGGGCTGAGTGGCGATCTACCACCTGCCCGCCCGAGTCGGTTGAGCGGCCGGGGCAGTGCGCAAGCGTACTAAGAGAACGTGCACAACCTGTGGATAAACCTGTTGATCACATGTGGGGGACTCGGGTGACCGGCCGATGAGTGAAGACGACCTCACCGATGTCTGGGCTCGTTCGCTGGCGGACCTGGCTGAGATGCATATCGAGCCACACCAGCGTGCCTGGCTGCAGCTGACCAGGCCACTTGGCCTAGTCGAGAACACCGCCCTGATAGCGGCTCCGAACGAATTCGTCAAAGAGCAGCTCGAGACCAGGCTGCGTGCACTTATTACGAACGCACTGTCTCGAGAGCTCGGCCGTGGCATCCAGCTCGCCGTCACAGTGGATCCGGTTGCTACCGCCGATCTCGCCCAGCCGGCTGCTAGCGGCCGCCATCTCGACGATGAGATCACCGGCCCGCTGCCTAGCATCAGCGAGAACGGCGATCGTGGCGGATTGACCGATCAGCCCGGTCCGGCGCGCGAGCAGGCAATGCCGGGAGAAGGACTCACCACGTTCCATTCCCAACTAGGTCCGCTAGGCGCAAACCGGCAGGATCCGACTCTTGCCGGCCACGACCTCGACTCTGGCGGCCATCCTGGTCATCCCGCCGGGGCAAATGGCGTCGACCCTGCCCGGCGTGTGCCGTCCGGTCACGCGCCGCCTGGCGTGCCGCCGCAGCGACCGGTCGCCGCTCCCGGGCTGGGCTCTCAGCAACCACGGCCGGGTCAGGCGAGACTCAACCCGAAGTACACCTTCGAGACGTTCGTCATCGGCTCGAGCAACCGCTTTGCTCACGCCGCGGCCGTCGCGGTCGCCGAGGCTCCGGCGAAGGCCTACAACCCGCTGTTTGTCTACGGCGACTCCGGACTCGGCAAGACGCATCTGCTGCACGCGATCGGCCATTACGCCCAGAGCCTCTACTCCGGCCTGAAGGTGAGGTACGTCAGCTCGGAGGAGTTCACTAACGACTTCATCAACATGATCCGCGACGGCAAGCAGGACGGATTCCGCCGCCGGTACCGAGATGTCGATGTGCTGCTCGTGGACGACATCCAGTTCCTGGAAAACAAGGAAGGGACCCAGGAGGAGTTCTTCCACACTTTCAACACCTTGCATAACGCGAGCAAGCAAATCGTGATCTCCTCAGACCGGGCGCCCAAGCGGCTGGTGACGCTGGAAGACAGATTGCGCAGCCGGTTCGAGTGGGGCCTGCAAACCGACGTCCAGCCGCCCGAGCTGGAGACCCGCATCGCGATCTTGCGCAAGAAGGCAGTCCAGGACCGGCTCAACGCCCCTCCCGAGGCACTGGAGTACATCGCCAGCCGGATCACCACCAACATCCGCGAGCTCGAAGGCGCGCTGATCCGTGTTACCGCGTTCGCCAGCCTCAACCGGCAGAGTGTGGATCTGCAGCTCGCCGAGTTTGTGCTGAAGGACCTGATCCCAGAGACGCACGGCCCTGACATCACCGCCTCCACGATCATGGGTCAGACCGCGTCTTACTTCGGGCTGTCCATTGACGACCTCTGCGGCACGTCCCGATCGCGCGTGCTGGTCACAGCCAGGCAGATCTCCATGTACCTGTGCCGGGAGCTCACCGACATGTCACTGCCCAAGATCGGGCAGCAGTTCGGCGGCCGCGACCACACCACCGTCATGCACGCCGAGCGCAAGATCCGCTCGCTCATGGCCGAACGCCGGGCCATCTATAACCAGGTCACTGAGCTGACGAACCGGATCAAGCAGCAGGCTCTGTCCGGGTGAACGCAGTGACCACCACCTGCCTACCTAAGCCGTTCGGCATCAATGTCGGCCGTGTGATCTGCGGGCGCCATTACACAAACTTCGCGGCCCGAGCATTCCACGCACACAGCCTGTGGATAAAGCTGTGGATGTCCTTGGGATGGCCGGAGGAAAACTCAAGCCATCCGGGGGGTAACGGGGTTGTGTCCGGCCGGTTGCTGCTCATTGCACACAGCCATCCGGCTAGCTGCACCCAGGTTCGACACAGCCGCTGTGCACGACGGCACCACCGGCGACCAGCCACGACACGAGTTATCCACTGGATCCACCGAACCTATGACGACTACGAGTCTTGTTATTACTGATAGATCAACCCCAAAGCAGGCTGAGGCTGATCGCCACCACGGTGCTCAGACAGTCCGCATCGCAACGACAGTTGAGTGACTCCACGAGACAAGGAGGGGCGACAGGTGAAAATCGTCCTTGATCGCGACGTGTTCGCCGAGGCAGTCGCCTGGACCGCCCGTGCGCTTCCAGCCAGGCCGACTGTCCCAGTGCTGGCCGGAATTCGCATGCAGGCAGAGACCGAGCTCGTCCTGTCTAGCTTCGACTACGACGTGTCGGCCCAGGCGAACGTGCCCGTAACTACCGAGCAAGCAGGCACGGCGCTGGTCTCAGGCCGCCTCCTCGCGGAGATAAGCCGGAGCCTGCCTGCCAAGCCCGTGCACATCACGGCCGAAGAGGGCCGCGCGGTGCTCACGTGCGGCAGCGCCACCTTCACTTTGCTGACCATGCCCGAAGAGGAGTACCCGGCGCTGCCGGAGATGCCGCCTGCGGCTGGCACCATCGGCAGTGACGCATTCGCAACCGCAGTGACCCAAGCGGCGACGGCCGCGGGACGTGATGACACGCTGCCCGCGCTCACCGGGATCCGGATCGAGATCGAGGGTGACACGCTCACTATGGTCTCCACGGACAGGTACCGGCTAGCCGTGCGTGAGTTGCGGTGGGCTCCTGCCAGGCCCGACTTGACGGCAGCGATGCTGGTTCCAGCCAAGGCACTTGTAGACACCGCCCGATCGCTGACCAACGGCGCTCAGGTCTCCATCGCGCTTGCGCTGCCTGGCACCGACGGACCCGCCAGCCACGGCGGCGACGGCATGATTGGTTTTGAGGGAGCTGGCCGGCAGACCACGACCCGGCTGCTCAGCGGAGAGTTCCCCAAGCACCAGGCATTGCTGCCAAAGAGCGTGAATGCCACTGCAGAGTTGTCTGTGGCGCTGCTAACCGAGTCGGTTAAGAGGGTTGCCCTAGTGGCCGAGCGGAACACGCCAGTCCGGCTTGGTTTCAGTGCCGGACAGCTGGTGCTTGAGGCGGGTACCGGTGACGAGGCGCAGGCCGAGGAGGTCATCGAAGCCGACTTCAACGGCGATGACCTGTCGATCGCATTCAATCCGCAGTACCTGCTCGATGGCCTGACCGCGATCGACTCCGACACAGTGCGGATCTCGTTCACCGAGCCCGGTAAGCCTGCCCTGCTGACTGGCAAGCCAGGACCGGACGGCAATCCGGAGTTCCGGTACTTGCTGATGCCGATCCGGCTGGGGAGCTAGCTCGTCCGCCGAGGGCGGTGGCTCAGGCGTGCGTCCAAGCACGCTTGGACGATGATCGCGAAGCGTTGGTATGCCGATGGCACGGCAAAGTCTCACCTCTGAGCGGGTGCGGGTGCAGCCTCAGCGAGGCTGCTTCCTTGTCCGCGTGACCAGCTAGTGTCGCAGGCGTGCACCTGACCAGGCTGGCGCTGACAGATTTCCGCAGCTACGAGGCTGCGGAATTGACCCTCGGGCCTGGTACGACCACGTTCATTGGTGCCAACGGCCAGGGCAAGACCAACCTGGTCGAGGCGGCCGGATACGTCGCGACCTTTGCCAGCCACCGAGTGGCCACAGATGCGCCACTCATCCGGCAAGGGGCTGAACGTGCGATCCTGCGCGCGGCGATAGCTGAGGCTGGCCGCAGCAGCCTGATCGAAATCGAGATCAACGCTGGCCGGGCTAACCGGGTGCGGCTGAACCGGGCGCCGGTACAGCGGCCGCGTGAGGTACTGGGCGTGCTCAGGTGCGTGCTGTTCGCGCCCGAAGACATCGCCGTTGTCAAGGGCGATCCAGAGCAGCGACGGCGTTACCTTGACGACCTGCTTGTGGCTACCAGACCGCGATACGCCGGCGTGCGCGCCGACTACGAGCGCGTGCTCCGGCAACGCAACGCACTGCTGAAGTCGGCTCGCGCAAGGGGCGGTACACCCCCGGGCGGCCTTGATGTCTGGGATGATCATCTGGTTTCGGCCGGCGCAGAGCTGACGGCTGGCAGGCTTCGACTGATCGCTGAGATCAGGTCCCTGGTCGAGGGCTGCTACAGCTCGGTGTCGGGTACACAGCGGGACACGGCGCTGAGCTATCGGATGTCGGCGATCACATCCGCATATGGGAGTGGCGGCAACGACATGGACCCCGAGCCCGAAGCAGAGAAGCTGGCGGCAGTTTTGCGTGATGCTCTGGCACAGCGCCGCCGGGCTGAGCTCGAGCGCGGTGTGTGCCTGGTCGGTCCGCACCGGGACGAGTTGGAGCTGCGCATTGGCGGATTGCCGGCCCGCGGTTACGCCAGTCACGGCGAGTCCTGGTCGCTAGCGCTAGCGCTCCGGCTGGCGGCTTATCAGCTGCTGCGCTCCGGCGGCGAAGACCCGGTGCTAATGCTCGACGACGTCTTTGCCGAGCTTGACTCAGAACGGCGGGAGCGACTGGCCGCGCTCGTAGGAGACGCCGAGCAACTGCTGGTGACTGCCGCTGTGCCCGATGACGTGCCGCCCGGGCTTGACGGGATCCGGTATTCAGTAGCGAATGGGGCGGTCTCGAGTGCCTGACCGCAGTGGCGACGACAAGATCCGGCTGGCCAGAGAAGCCCTCGCGGCAGTCAAGGCTGAGGCACGCGCCAAAGGGCTGCAGCCGACGCGGCGACGTCGGTTGCATGGCTCCGGGGAAGCTGACTCGTCGCATGGTGCAGCGCCGGATCCTCGGGTTGAGACGGTGACCGGGTCGGCGCAGTCCAACCTGGCTGGAACCGGCACCGGTGAGCCAACTGGAACCGGCACCGAACATTCCGGACCGGGACTTGGAGGCGGGTCGCCAGTCGCCGTGACTAAGGCGGAGACCTCGCCGCCGCGACCCAGTGGCGGCAACATGAGGTTCGGCCATGGCCTCGCGATTCCGCCATGGCGTGAGGATCCACAGCCATTGTCACGGGCCGTGGACGGCCTCATCGAGGCGGAGGGCTGGACGCTGGCCGCTGCCACTGGATCAGTCTTCGGGCGGTGGCCTCAGATAGTCGGGCCGGAGCTTGCGGCCCATACGACCCCGCAATCGCTGGCTGACGGCGAGTTGACCGTCAGCGCTGAGTCGACTGCCTGGGCTACGCAGGTTCGTTTGCTGGCGAGCCAGCTCATCCGGCGACTGAACGCCGAACTCGGGGAAGGCACAGTGCAGCGGGTGAAGGTCAGGGGGCCTGTCACAGGCTGGCGTAAGCCTGGTGAATGGCGAGTTCGCGGCGGCCGCGGGCCGCGCGACACGTACGGCTGAGTACGGCTGAGCCGCAGGGTACGGCCAGGTAAAATGAATTAGCGCACTAGGACGGACGCCAGGCGGGGTTCTGAGGCGGCAGCCCTACGTGTTTGCCTGTTCTAGAGGAGCTTCAGCTTTGTCCTACGACGCACGTTCAATTACGGTCCTTGAAGGCCTGGATCCCGTCCGCAAGCGTCCGGGAATGTATATCGGATCGACCGGCGAGCGCGGACTGCACCACTTGGTCCAGGAGATCGTAGATAACTCCGTGGACGAGGCGCTCGCAGGCTTCGCCGACAGGATCGAGATCACCCTTCTTGCCGACGGCGGCGTCCGTGGAACCGACAACGGCCGCGGCATTCCGGTCGATATCCACCCTGTTGAGAACCGGCCTGCCCTAGAAGTGGTCCTTACCACGCTGCATGCGGGCGGCAAATTCGACAGCCAGTCTTACGCCGTATCCGGCGGCCTGCACGGTGTGGGCGTTTCGGTGGTCAACGCCCTCTCGACCCGGCTGGAAGTGGAGGTCTTCAAGGACGGCTATGTCTGGCGCCAGTCATACGCTCGGGGCGAGCCGACTGCACCGCTGGCCAGAGGCGAGAAGACTGACCGTACCGGGACAATCATCACATTCTGGCCCGACGATACGATCTTCGAAACGGTTGAGTGGTCCTTCGAGACGCTGTCGCGCCGGTTGCAGGAGATGGCTTTCCTCAACAAAGGCCTGTCGATAACTCTCACCGACGAGCGCCCCGAGCACATTAACGGCGAGCCGCATGTAGTGACTTATCGCTATGACGGTGGTATTGCCGACTTCGTCCGGTATATCAATGCACCAAAGGAACTGAACGTCCACGATTCAGTCATCGACTTCGGCGATGAAGAGCCAGGGATTTCGGCTGAGATCGCGATGCAATGGACCGGTTCCTATTCCGAATCCGTGCACACTTTCGCCAACACGATCAATACAGCCGAGGGCGGTACGCACGAAGAGGGCTTCCGGGCCGCGTTGACAACCATCATCAATCGGTACGCCCGCGATCAGAAGCTGATCAGGGACCGGGACGACAACCTGACGGGCGAGGACGTTCGCGAGGGCCTGACCGCGATCATTCACGTCAAGCTGTCCAACCCGCAGTTCGAGGGTCAGACGAAGCAGAAGCTGGGCAACACCGAGGCCAAGTCTTTCGTCCAACGGATCTGCAACGACCACCTGAGGGACTGGTTCGAGCGCAACCCTGGCGATGCCAAAGCGATCGTCATCAAGGCCACCCAGGCGGCCCGGGCTCGGATCGCGGCTCGCCAGGCGAGGGACCTGACCCGCAAGAGCCTCATGGGCGGCTCGGGCCTTCCTGGCAAGCTGGCGGACTGCCAGTCCGGTGATCCCGAGGCCTGCGAGATCTATGTCGTCGAAGGAGACTCTGCAGGCGGCTCTGCTAAGCAGGGCAGGGACCCGCATTTCCAGGCGATCCTGCCGATCCGCGGCAAGATCCTGAATGTCGAGAAGTCCCGCATCGACAGGATCCTGAAGAACAACGAGGTCCAGTCGATGATCACGGCGCTTGGCACCGGGATTCATGATGAGTTCGACATCGCGAAGCTCAGGTACTACAAGATCATCCTGATGGCCGACGCCGACGTCGACGGGCAGCACATCACCACGCTGCTGCTGACACTCTTGTTCCGGTTCATGAAGCCGCTTATCGAGGCTGGTCACGTGTATCTCGCCCAGCCACCGCTCTACAAGATCAAGTGGGAAGGGCGAGGCCATGAGCCCGGCTACGCCTACTCCGACCGGGAGCGGGACGCGCTCATCGAGGCCGCCAGCGCCGAGGGAAGGCGCCCGCAGCGTGACGGGGTGCAGCGGTACAAGGGTCTCGGCGAGATGGACGCGCACGAGCTGTGGGAGACCACGATGGATCCATCGAGCCGGGTCCTGCGCCAAGTGACGCTCGATGATGCCGCGCAGGCTGACGAGTTGTTCAGTGTGCTGATGGGTGAGGACGTCGAAGCTCGTCGCGCTTTTATACAGCGCAACGCCAAGGACGTGAGGTTCCTGGACATCTAGCTTCTGCGTGCTCATTACCAGCGCCGACCGGCGCAGGCGGCAGTACCAGGCAATGTGCCTGAGGGAAGGATTGTGAAGTGCCTGATGTGACCACGCCCGGCGGAGTCGGCCACGACCGGACTGAGCCAGTCGACATCCAGGTCGAGATGCAGCGAAGCTTCCTCGACTATGCGATGTCAGTGATCGTGGGGCGTGCCCTGCCCGATGTGCGCGACGGCTTGAAGCCGGTGCACACGCGGATCCTGTACGCAATGTACGACGGTGGCTACCGACCTGATCGTGGCTACTTCAAGTGCGCCAGGGTCATCGGCGAGGTGATGGGCAACTACCACCCGCACGGCGACTCGGCGATCTACGACGCACTCGTGCGCCTTGCCCAGCCGTGGGCGATGCGCATGCCGCTGGTGGATGGTCAGGGCAACTTCGGATCTCCGGGCAATGATCCGCCCGCGGCGAACCGGTACACCGAGTGTCGTCTGGCGCCGCTTGCGATGGAGATGCTGCGGGACATCGACAAGGAGACTGTCGACTTCCGGCCCAACTACGACGGCCGCTCGAACGAGCCAGTAGTCCTTCCAGCCAGGTTCCCCAACTTGCTGGTCAATGGTTCCGAGGGCATCGCCGTTGGCATGGCGACGAAGATCCCGCCGCACAACCTGCGCGAGGTCGCCGCTGGCGCCCAGTGGTACCTGGAGAACTTCGAGGCCACTGACGAGGAGTTGCTGGCCGCGTTGCTCGAGCGCATCAAGGGGCCGGACTTCCCCACAGCGGCGCAGATCGTCGGTCGGCGTGGCATCAGGGATGCATACACCACTGGTCGTGGCTCAATCACGATGCGGGCTGTGGTGGAAGTCGAGGAAGATCGCAAAGGCCGTACCTGCCTCGTGGTGACAGAGCTGCCGTTCCAGGTCAATCCCGACAACGTAGCGCTGAAGATCGCCGATCTCGTGCGCGAGAACCGGTTGTCGGGCATCGCTGACGTCCGGGATGAGAGCAGCGGCCGCACCGGGCAGCGGCTGGTGATCGTACTCAAGCGCGACGCTGTGGCCAAGGTCGTGTTGAACAACCTCTACAAGCACACCCAGCTGCAGGACACCTTCGGCGCGAACATGGTTGCTTTGGTCGACGGCGTGCCGCGGACGCTCAGGCTGGACCAGATGATCAAGGCCTGGGTCGCGCACCAGATCGAGGTCGTCGTCCGGCGGACGCAGTTCCTTCTGCGCAAAGCCCGGGAGCGCGCGCACATCCTCAGTGCGCTCCTCAAGGCCATCGACCAGATAGACGCGGTCATCGCACTTATAAGGGCGAGCGACTCGGCGGCCGCCGCGCAGCAGGGATTGATGGAGCTGCTCGACATCGACGAGATCCAGGCCAGGGCCATCCTCGACATGCAGCTGCGCAAGCTAGCGGCACTCGAGCGCCAGCAACTGGTGGACGAGTACGAGGAGTTGATGGCGCAGATCGCCGATTACGAGTCGATCCTCGCCTCGCCAGCACGGCAACGGGAGATCATCAGCTCCGAGCTGGCTGAGATCGCGACGAGGCACGGCGACGACCGGCGGACAGAGATCATCGCGTACGACGGCGACATGTCGATGGAAGACCTGATCGCCGAAGAGGACGTGGTCGTCACCATTACCCATGGCGGATATGCCAAGCGCACCAAGGCCGGTCTGTACCGGGCGCAGCGGCGAGGTGGCAAGGGTGTCCGCGGGGCGCAGTTGCGGACTGATGACATCGTCGACCACTTCTTCGTCACGACCACGCACCATTGGATCTTGTTCTTCACGAACAAGGGCCGCGTGTACCGGGCCAAGGCTTACGAACTTCCCGAGGCCGCCCGAGATGCTCGCGGCCAGCACGTCGCGAACCTGCTGGCATTCCAGCCAGACGAGCACATTGCCGAGGTTCTGGCCCTGCGCGACTACAACGTTGCGCCGTACCTGGTGCTTGCCACCTCCTCTGGCTTGGTCAAGAAGTCACGGCTGACTGACTTTGACTCGTCGCGGTCGGGCGGCATCATCGCCATCAACCTGCGCGACGACGACGAAGTCATTGCCGCGCGCCTGGTATCGGCCGATCAAGACCTGTTGCTCGTTAGCAATCATGCCCAGGCGATCAGGTTCCGGGCTACAGACGAAGCGCTGCGGCCGATGGGCCGGGCAACTTCTGGCGTCATCGGCATGCGGTTCAGCCAAGGCGACCGATTGCTCGGCATGTACGTCGTGACCGAGGGCGCCGACGTGCTGGTAGCCACAGGCGGCGGATACGCAAAGCGCACCCCGGCAGACCAGTATCCGGTTCAGGGTCGAGGCGGCCTCGGTGTCGTGACGGCCAGGATCGTCGAGGCCAGGGGCGAGCTCATTGGCGCGTTGATGGTTCATCCCGACGACGAGGTCTTTGCCATCACCTCGGCCGGCGGTGTTATCAGGACGGCAGCATCTGAGATCAAGCTGTCCGGTCGGCAGACGATGGGCGTCCGGCTTGTCAACCTCGACAGTGGTCAGAGCCTCGTGGCCATCGCCAGGAATGCCGAAGCAGGAGCAGCGGAGGCCGAAGTGGAGGCCGTGCCGATCTCGGCCGAGCTCGCCGCCGAAGCTGAGCTTGAGGCAGAGCTCAGTGATGACGACACACCGGCGGTCCCCGACGCCGGCGAAGAGATGGACGGCGACGATACGGAGTAGGCATAGGCAGCCCGGGCCGGGACACCTACGTCTCCAGGCGATCACGATGGGACCATTGACGGCCGGTGTATTCTGCCGGAAAGTAGCTCAAATTGGAAAAGATTCTGTGGTACGGGCGGCGGCTGCGGGGAAGATGCGTTGACTATGGGCTGTACAACGCAACTGACGGGGTGTCCCGGACGTCTTTACGGTGGCCGTCCAACAGCTTCTGGTTCAAGCGAATCAGACCGCACTGGCAGGGGATAACCTCGTGTCAGTGAATGGTGCGGAGGGAGACGGGGTGGAAAACCGCGTGCAGGCGCCTACTAAGGCGCCGAGCGAAGGCTCCGATGGCGCGGTCCCAGACCAGCGCCCAGACCAGAGCAAGTCGCAGGCCTCAGACTCCGACACCACAGCTGCCAAGACCGAAGAGCCAGGAGACGGGGCCAGTCCGGAGCGGGCTGCCGCGGCCAAGACAGCACCCGCAAAGACCACCGCGAACAAGGCTGCGGCCCAGCGAGAGGCAGCACAGCGGGAGGCGGCTGAGCAGGAGGCGGCAGAACGCGCCGCGGCTGAGCGCGAGACTGCAGAGCGTGCGGCAGCTGAGCGGGAGGCAGCGGAACGGAAAGCAGCGGCCCAGCGAGAGGCGGCTGAGCGGGAGGCGGCTGAGCGAGCGGCAGCGGAACGTGCCGCGGTTGAGCGGGAAGCAGCTGAACGGAAGGCGGCGGCTGAGCGAGCGGCAGCCCAGCGCGAGGCGGCTGAGCGGGAGGCAGCTGAACGTGCCGCGGCTGAGCGTGCGGCAGCTGAACGTGCCGCAGCGCAGCGACAGGCTGGTGAGCGGGCGGCGGCAGCCCAGCGCGAGGCGGCTGAACGTGCTGCGGCGGAGCGTGCGGCGGCCCAGCGGAAATTCGCTGAACGTGCAGCGGCTGAACGTGCGGCGGCTCAACGGGAAGCTGCCGAACGGGCTGCGGCTGAGCAGGTCGATGCGGCTAACCCCAACGGGACAGCCGCCGAGGCTACTGGACAGTACGGAAGCGGCCTAATGGGTGTCCCGGCTGCGCAGGAGGCAGCCACTGAGGCGCCCAAGCAAGCTGCGCCGTCGGGTTCGGTATTTGTGCCGAGCTATACCGGACGCCCAACACCACCACCGCCCGCGGTGACAAGTAATCCGGGCACCGGCAATGCCCGCGCACTCGCCTCTCGCCTTGGATCGTCCTTCTCTGGTCTCACCACAGCCAAACCAAAACCCAAGTCGGCGCAGAAGCCGAGACCGAAAGGGGCACCCGCGCCGCGGCGACCCGCACCGTCGCCTGTCGGCCAGGAGTCGCGGCGGGCTCAGCTCAGCTTGGAGCGGGTCGAGCCTTGGTCGGTAATGAAGTTCAGCTTCCTGCTTTCCCTGGTCGGCTGGGTAATCCTGTTCGTGGCTGTGGCTGTCCTCTACTTCGCCCTGTCGAAGCTCGGCGTGTTCCACAAGATCGAAACAACGGTGGGACTGGTCACGTCGAGCAAGGACAATCCGAACGGGGCGAACGCGGCGAGCTGGTTCAGCGCATCGCGCGTTCTTGGATACACAATGCTGGTCGGCGCCATAAACGTCATCGTGCTTACCGCGCTGGCAACGATCGGTGCCGTCCTGTACAACATCGTTACGTCGCTGACCGGCGGCATCGAAGTGACGCTCAAGGAATCTGACTGACCAGCTAGTCCCGGCTTGCGGTAGCCTAGGCCGGCGTGCCGGTGCGGAACGCGCTGGCGCTAGCGCGGGCCTGTAGCTCAGACGGTTAGAGCGCTTCCCTGATAAGGAAGAGGTCGGAGGTTCAAGTCCTCCCAGGCCCACCCAGGTCACATCGTCGCGGCACTACAAGCAGCCCTACAACTTGTGGGGCTGGACGCCCATCAGCGCTAGCGCTGGGGTTGCTCGAGAACATCTCCGAGAAATCCGATCAGACGGGCAACCTCCGCATCACTTGCGCGTGCGTAGAGTGTGAGCCCGCCCGACCTCGTCCCCACCGGATGCCTGCCGATGACCTCTCCTGCCGCCGCCGGCTCGGACACCTCTGCCTCCGCCGGCTCGGACACCGCTGCCTCCGCTACTGCCGAGCCCACTCTTGGCGATCTGTTCCGGCAGCACCATGGCGAGCTGGTGCGGCTGGCCACGATGCTGGTCCAGAACCGGGAGACCGCTGAAGACCTGGTCCAGGACGTGTTCACCGCACTCCAGGGGCGGGCTGGTGGCCTGACCCGGCCGGACGACGCCCTGCCCTACCTGCGCTCAGCTGTGCTGAACCGGTGCCGCTCGGCGTTGCGCCGGCAAGCGGTGGCCAGGCGGTTTGGCGATCTTCGCGGCACCGACTACGGCCTGACGCAAGCGTCTGTTGAGGCCGAGCTGGTTCGTGACGAGGATCGGCGTGCAGTCTTGGCTGCGCTCGCCGCCCTGCCGCTGCGCCGCCGGGAGGTGCTGGTGCTGCGCTATTACCTGGGCTTGTCAGAGGCTGAAATCGCTAAGACTCTCGGCATCAGCCCTGGAACGGTGAAGTCGTCGTCGGCCAGGGGCCTCGCGGCGCTCGGACGGATGCTGGGGGAAAGCTCGTGACCAGGACCGAGGAAAGGCTGACTGACGCGCTCGCTGCGGTCGGCAGCCGAATACTGGATGACTCGCTCCGCCCACTGGGCTCAGATGCACGCTTCCAGTCTGCTCGCCAACGCTGGGTCCGCCACAGGCGATGGATCGCGCCCGTGGTTGCCACCGTGGCGGTAGTGGCGGTCGCCGTCGGGCTCGGCGTGGTCGTGCCGTCGCTAAGCCAGTCCGGCGGAGGCGCGGCGCCTACGGCGGCGGAATTGGCGCGCAGCAACGCTATCCCGGCGTATCACGCGACTGTCACCGGGCCATCCGACAACGGACTCAAGACCTTCGTGGCCGTGTACAACTCGGCGACGGGCGCCAGGGTTGCCCGCGTAGTCCTGCCGACCGTGTATTTCAGGGACGGCCACATGTCCGCGCTCTCCCTGCCGGACATCACGGCCGCCAGCAACGGCCGGACCTTCGTGCTCCTGTCGGCACCATTTCCGTTCCCCGACAACCGCGAAGGTTCGTTTGGTTACGCCACCAGGATGTTCCGGCTGCAGGTAAGCGACACCGGCGTCGTCCATGTAACGCAGCTGACTTTTCATGTTCCGTCCGACGCATTCATAAGCTCGCCAGAGGACATTGACCTATCACCCGATGGCACCAAGCTCGCGATCGCTTCCGATTGGGGCTGTGGCAAAACCCGCTGTGCGCGTACTGGCATCCAGGTGCTGAACCTGGCCACTGGTGCGGTCACAGGCAGCTGGTCCACGCATGGCGGCAACGGCGAGGTGGACAATCTCTCCTGGGTGAACGCCAGGTCGCTGGCATTCGAGTGGGTTCCCCTGATTCAAAGGGCGGACCGGATCATCTATCAGCCCATTCCCCGCGGGTCCAGGCCCTACCGGGTGCTGCCACTGTCTGCCGCACCCGCCGCAGACCTGCTGGACGCCAGCGAGCCCGTCGCCTCATCGGACGCCCAGAAACCAGACTTCAACACCGTCGGTACGGTTCTTGTCACCCCGGATGGCCAGACCGTTGTCACTTCGCAGGTGACTCTGGGCTCGCACGGCCACCAAGCCGAGGGCCGGATCGTGGAACTGGATGCGCACACCGGCCAGTTGGAGCGCACTCTGTATACCGCGAGCGCGACCGGCGACGCCAGCCACCTTGAGGCTGCGTGCGGCGTCTTGTCGCTTGGCCCGGGCGGCGCGCATCCGCTGGTGGATTGTTTCGGCAAGGCCGGTGCGCTGGTCAATGGGCAGATCGTCAGCCTGCCAGGCTTCCTCACTCAGTCTGCTATGGACTTGTTCAAGGGCGGGCAGCAGGTTATCGGCGGTATGCCCGGCTAGTAGGCAAACCAGGAATCTGGTGAGCGGAGCACTGCCCCAGGTCGCAGCCTCGCGTCCGATAAACGGAAGCAGTAGCCACAGTCGGAGTCCAGCCAGCTAGCGGGATCCCAACGTCCCGTCATGTTTGAGAAGTTGGCTGGTTGGCGAGGCGGGGCCTGGTGCGCGGCAGGGCCAGGTCTACGATCTTTGACCGCAGTGGTCTTCATTGCGTTGCCGTGCCCGTCGGCGGAAGGCGCCGCGGGTCACGGGACTGGCTGGTGATCTGTTC
>Ga0126373_10001628_pt1 | contig 16101 bp, 29 predicted proteins | sample PanSoiMetPlot_11_FD_92545 | JGI IMG/M metagenome (GOLD analysis project Ga0126373, IMG submission 92545) | Tropical forest soil microbial communities from Panama - MetaG Plot_11 | ecosystem: Environmental > Terrestrial > Soil > Tropical forest > Bulk soil | place: Panama | collected 2016-02-17 | reverse complement strand
CAGAGCTAACCGACGAGAGCCCACCAGTGAAACGGAAGGACACTGCTGTGCCGGTAGCCTCAGTCCAGTTTCCATCAACTTCCACTTCATACGATGCACCGATTTCCGCGTCGTTAGCAAGGATGGTCATGCTGGACAGGTTACCCAGTGTGGCATTAGTAATCGTGTTGTTGGGGAATGACGCCTCGGCACAGCCGGGGAAGTTCATCGCCCCACTAGCGCCAGAGGTATTACAATACCCCATCCTAAGACTATTGCCATCCGTTCCAATCATCACGCCGGTTGACGGCACTGATAGAGCCGGTCCAGCGAGGAACGTCATGTTACTGTTGTCCAGCACCACCTTGTTAGCGACGCTAGGAATGATGTGCAGGTTGTGCGAGCTATCAACATAGAAGATAGACCCAGCAGCCGGGGCAGCAGGGGAAGTGTTGTCCTGAATCCACAGCCCGCTAGTCACCAGCTTAACCAGAGCCGCACCAGCGGGGGTAATGACCAGGTTGTTACTGCTGTCGGCGGTGAGCCGCACTCCAACGGTCGGTGCCGATGGGACAATAGCAGATCGCAGGGTGATGTCGAAGTTGAAGAACAGGATATGGTTGTTGCCGCCTACGTTGTCTCCGATCATCCAGAAGTTATGCCCTGTGTCAAAGACAAAGTTGATGCCCGCCGAAGGTGTGGGCGTCGTAGGAGACAGGAAATCCATGTTGAAGATGCCGTTGAGTAGCTGCATGATACCGGGGTTGCCGGTAGCCTGCCGCTGCAACGCCAAGCTAGGCTGCACGTCAGTTGGCGAGTTAGACGGTGATGTCAATTCCAGCGAATCATTCGTCGCGGCAATCGAAGCCAGCCCGATAAGCCCCGGAGCTTGCGTCGCGTTCACCGTGTCAATGAACGACAGGTTACCGCCGCCCAGATTAGCCTGCACTGTTTGAGTAGTAGGATTGTAGTCCGTCACGCCAATCGGGCAGTTGATGCCAAGCTGCGGGTCAGTTGTAGCGATCCCGCAGATGCTAGAAATGAGAGCTAGGTTTGAGCCAGTGGGTGTGTAGGTCAGCTTAATCAGACCGCTGCCGCCGTTGCCACCAGCCGCACCAAACAACGGCACCGGGGTAATGCCGCCCGATCCACCACCGCCACCGGGTGCGGCACCATTGACACCGGCAGTGCCAGGCACGCCGTTACCGCCCTGCCCACCGTCGCCGCCGCCCAATGGTGCTGTGCCGCCAGCGCCACCAGTATTAGTGCCGCCGTTGTTCTTGCCCTTAGTACCAGCACCAGCGGAGCTTGCCGACGAACCGCCGCCAGCACCGCCGTCGCCGCTCGCGCCGATGGTGTTACCAGCACCGCCATTGAAATGGATCGTGTTAGTGCTGCCGGTGCCACCAGCACCAGCGGAAGTAGTGCCTGCACCGCCGCCGTGAGCCGTGACAGTTACCGCGTTACCTGCCATCGTGGCGTTAGTGCCTGCGGTGCCAGGGTTGTTAGCGGAGTTACTACTAGCCCCGCCCGAGCCGGGAGTGCCTGTGTTATAGGCGTACAAATTACCAGGGGTGACAGCTAGAGCAGGTTCTTGTGCGTATTCGCCGCCACCCCCAGAGCCTTGATGCAATTCCAATCCGTTAGACCCGCCGCCGCCTGGTGCGGTTACCTCAGCTTGTACCGTGGTGACACCAGCGGGTGCGAGCCAGTTACCAGAGCCCGCGCTGAACGTGATAACGGTGGGGCCGCTGGCCGACTGATTGTAGATGAACAGGCCATTAGCATTAAGGATGAAGTTGTTACCCTCAATGGTGCTGTTGCCTGCGGTCGTTTCAAAGCCAGCCGGATATGAGTTGCCATACGGGTCGGTGCCTGCTTTCGATGCCCACGAACCTACCAGGGCACCGAGCGGTCCTCCATTTGTATACACAAAGATGGCACCGCGGACGCCATCAATAACCAACCGTTGTTGAGTGGACGTGGCACCGGGGGGAATGGTGAGCACGTTAAGCACACTCATGGGGCCTTGCATTTACGCTCCCTGACCTTGCGACGAAGGATTTTCGTCTATGTAGGCCCCCACGGTGAACACGTCGTTAGCTATTGCGCCGAGTACGGCGCAGGTAATAGTGTCACCGGCCATGAGATAAATGTAAGGCGGGCCGACCATGAATGTTTCCATAGCATAGGCCGGTTGGAGTGGGGGCAGGAGTGAACCGAACACGCTAGGCTGCATGGCAACGGTGGCCGCTAGTGGGATGCCGTTAACATGAGCAGCGATTTGGGGGCTGGGGGCTGGCTGGTTTAGTGCGAAGCCTAGTTGGTAGACAACCCAGACAACGCTGGCTAGTGAATGGCCGACCTGTAGTAGCCCCTGCCCCGACGCATTGACTTGCGTGGTATAAGGGACTATCTTCACGTCGCCCAGATTTCCGTGTAGACGGTAGCCGCACCTGCCGTGAGCGCCGACGATTGGTTGATGTTAACGGTAGCCCCAGGGCTCACTGCGAACAGTGGCACAATGGCAGTGTTCATAACCGTGCCCGCCGCCGCACCGCCAGCGAACATGGTTGACGTGAGCCCGAGCGCACCCGTAGACGCCACCTGAATAGCCCCGCCTGTTTCAAGGGAGGTAACTACCAGCGTGACAAACACGGCCACCATATGAATGTTGCCGTCGTTAGGTGCAGTGTAGGTGGCAATAGTAGGTGTAGCGTTTTGCAACGCGAAGCCACTAGCCCCGGTCGTTGCCTGACGCCGCAGCCCCAGCAGGGTAGGTGTGGTAGTCACTTAATCTTCATCGCCATCACTGACGGTGCCGGGTAGTCCTCAACACCCGCACTGAACGACCAGGTTTGATTGGACGGCACGTTATACCCAATGGCATAAAGCCGGTCGCCGTATTGCAGCGGGTTATGGAACCGTCCCTCAACGATGATGGTAGGCACAGCGAGCCCTGCGTACATCTGAGCGGGTGCGTCAGCTACCTCGCCCGGCCCACCGTACACGTCCACAATCATCCCAGCGACAGCCGTGTGCCCGTCCGCACCGAGAATAGCGACACGGTGGACGTACCACACTCGCCCGGCAGCAGGACCGCCGAGGGTAATGGTCTGCGTAGTGTTGGCCGCAGCTACAGGCACGTTGCTATAGCCAAAGTTCTTCCACAATGGAACGGGCTGGACAGCGGAAAGGATATTCTTCTGCCCCTGCTCCATCGTTTCGGCGTGCTTGGCCCACGCACTAAACGCAACGTCAATTTCCATCGTGTTCCCTTTGTATTGGCTGGACGGGGGTTAGCGTATACATACCCTCGATCTTAGCAAGCCTGTCATTCATGTACCGTAGTTCTGATCTGACTTCCCCCCACCGCTGGCCCGCCACAAACATTGACACGCCAACGGAACATAGGAAGGTGGCTACGCTAATGAGGATTGTGACATCAAGACTCACTGGACTCTGTAGTTGACCGCTTTGGGATGCGAGCCAGTAGCTCATCAATCTTATCATCGCGGTTCCGCCGATCCGACTGGTACGACTGCCACGATGCATACAGGAATACCATGTACGCAGCAGCCATCAGGAAAATAGCGCACGCCGCCACAACGGGAGTGAGCTTAGGCAAGGGGGGAACGGGTACGTTCATATCGACTCCGACACTACGTTGAAGTAATTGGCACGGGCACGCACCGACACCCACGCGAGGGTGTTGGCAAGCTCACCCGCCCAACGGGCTACGGCATCCCAAAACCATGCGAATACCGGGAACTTCCACGGCTCTAGCATGTAGATTTGCGTGAGCGTCACTACAGCCGCCGCGATTAGCTGGAAGGTTTCTTCATTCACTTTCCTTTGCCACCCCTTCCGCCGCCGCTCGTTTCATATCCGAACTGACCGCCCCGGTTGAAGTATTGGTACACCAACACTATCACATAACCGATCGCCAGCGCATTCATGAGCGGGGTCATAGGTTCGATGAAGCCCATCAAAGCCAGCAGGCCAAAGACGATGCTGGTATCCCACAGCCTTGCCGGGCGTGGCAGAATTCCGTTGTTGTGCCACTCATCGAAACCGACTGTTACCATCGCGGCCAGCCATGCATAAACGATGAGCTTCTGATTGCCGAGGAATACCGGCACCCCTCTGGGGGTCTGAGTACGACGCGGTTGGGCAGCGAGATAGCCTTTCAGCCAGTTATACCCGCTGCCCTCCCGCATCCCCGTGCCCCCACTAGGGCCTGAGTAGCTACCTTTCGGTTCGTCGTTATTGATGTTGTAGTTCACATTAATAACACGGGACCGCGTAGGGCTACGTGTTCCGGCAGAAGCGGGGGGCTTAGACTGCCGGGCCGCTGGAAGATTTCGTGAGCCTGTAGTGGTAGCCATTACGCTACCACCATCGCCGCTTTGGCAGCCATACCTGCAAGCTGCATGATGTCATCCTTAAAGTAGATGATGAACACGAACACGGCGATGAGCACGCCAGCTATTACTTCCAACGGGCCGACGATGACATTCCAGATGTCAGTCAAGAGGGAGACAATGCCGCCCTCAATGCCCGAGCCTATAGACCCGCCTATCCCTTGGAGCCAGCTTGAAATGTCGGAGCCAATAAGGCTAGACCCAGGTGGCGGGGCAGTGCTGATCTGCCCCGAGTCCACCTTGGCCTCTGCCGCAGACTGCGCAGCAGATTGACTCATGTATGGGCCAAGCGCCGTGCTGCCGTACTTCGCTTTGATCGTCGCGGCGGGACCGCTAATGATCTGGAAGCCTGAGCCAGCAGTGCTAGACGCAGTAATGAGAATCCACCACTGTGTCTGAGTTGACGCCGTATTAAAGGCCACTAATACCACCCGTGAGCCAGATGGAATGCCCAAGCATTAGCCGGGGTTCCATATGTTGAGCGGATATAACCGATCATCCACTTGATCTGAGTAGCAGGGTTCGTCTGCCAGTCCGCCCCGGCGCTTGCCATCTTACTGCCTGGCAACGCCTGCGGAATACCATACGCACCCGAGCTACTGTTAGCGACAGTGGTTTGCCAGCCACTTTCCGCCATGACAATGTTGTTGAAGTCGGTCCACTGAATGCCGGTCCAACCGGCAGCCGCAACCATTTTCTTGCCGAGGGCAGCATTCTGTGCGGGCGATCCGCCTTTCGGCAGCGGAGCGGCCCCGCCAGGGGTGTGACCCTTAGCACTCGTACTGCTGCCAACCGCAGGAGGCAACTGCGCAGTCAGCTTCGGAAAGTAAACGGCACCCTTATTGATACCGAATGCCTGTTGAAGCGTGACCGTGCCCTTAGTCCAACCCTTCATACCCCAGTTCTTGTTGAGCATTTCAGGATGCCCCTCAGCCTGGAGTGGTAGGGAGGGCAGGATATGCGGTGACACCATGCCAGAATTTGGAGAGCCCGGCATATATGAGTGTATAAGAAACAAGCAGCCCAAACAGTACAAGCAGGTTACGCAATCTACTACTCTCCTGTTTACTTCTTAGCCCACCCGGAGCTACCTGTGACGCTGCCGCGCTCCAACGCCCGCAGGTACAGCCAGATCAGGTAAGCGTTGGTGATCGCAGCACCAATGATAGGCCACCACGATTTCGCCACGTAAGCAGACGCGAAAGCATATGCCATCGAGTATCCGACTGCATGGGTCAGGTATTCCTTGCAGGACTTGGTTTTATCCGGGTCCGCGCCAAAGTTCTCGGCTGTCCACGGTGACGAAAGGAAAGTGCTATACGCATCCAATGACATCATCGCAGAAGTCATGAACAGTACGGCGGCAAGCGCATTACCGCCGTGAGGAATACCGCTAACGTCCACTGCTTACCGCTTACTGGTTTCCGATGCGTGCAGCCATAAGCTCACGCAGCTTCTTGTCCGTGATGAATGACACGTCCGTTACTGCGACGTTGTTAGCGTCTCGGGTTTGCAGCGATTGCGTCATCGCGTGCGCTCCGATAGTTCCATCAAGCCTCGCTTCCCAGATGTAAGCGAACCGACCCGAAGCGGCGTGCGCGGCATCCCTGGCCGCAATACACGCTGCGATTTGCGAGTCGTTACAGTACACAAGCAGTGGGTCGGGAGACAAATGCATACTCTCGATCCACGGCTGGACATCGCCCGGAGTTGCGTCGCCGCGTTCCACGTCAATGCAGTTGCCCCGGTTAGGAGCCCCTGTCACGTTGATGCGGATATGGTAGGAGTTGGGGAACCGAGCCCATGTAGCGGTCGGCCACACGAACTCGGTTACCACCCCATCAACGTATCCGCCGACTGCGAATGCGTCATTAGGGATGAACTTGGCGTTAGCGTTGATGGCATCGAATGCCACTGCGCAAACGTCGGAGGCACTGAGAGACATTTAATCCCCAAACTGTGGACGGGCGATCTTGTCGCCCTTCTTTAGCCGCTGCGTTCCTTTCAGCTTCTTACCTGCGAACGTGCTGTCTTTCGGTTGCACCGAAGTCTCCACGTCCTTTAGCGTGTCGGGGGACCAGTGCCTAGTGTCCGCGAACTGTTCCAAGGTCATTGTCTCGGGGACAGTTAGCGTGCGCCATTCCTGCTTCTCCCGCTTGTGATGGTGGTGACCGGGCTGATGCTGATGCTTGTGATGATCCGGGTCGGTGTCCTTATCATCGTTGCCAATGCCCTTGTCAGCGTTCACAGTGACGGTGACGGCACCTTTATCGACCCTTGTATTTCCAGTCGTGATTGTCCCACCACCACCAGTGGTAGTAGGAGAGCCCGCGATCCCGCCGCCCGCGCCCTGAGTATGGCGAAAGTACAGGTATGCGAGCAGCGCGGCACCAGCGAGCCAAACCCACGCGGGGAATGGCCCTACCTTTCTGGTGAAGAAGTTACCCTCCTGCTCCACCGTACTGCCCCCTTCCCGGTTGCTTTACCAGCGGTGTTTCCATCGCAGCATCTTCCGGTACTTCCGAGCCCGTGTCCTCAGTGGCCTCACCGAGAGGGTTACGCATTGGCCCGCCAGGAATGACCGGCGTGTTAGGTGCCTCCGGTTCCTGCGCCTGAATAGAACGGTTGTCAGTGATGGTGATGGATACCGGGGTGTTGACGGCGGGGGAAACAGCAGGGCCACTCGATCCACCCACAAGTTCGGGCGCGATGGAATTGAGGTTAGTCCCTAGCTGCGGTGCTCCCCCGCCGTCAATCTGATTGGCCTTGTAATTTTGGTACAACCGCCAGGCCAAGTAACCCCCTCCTGCTAGCACTGCCAGCAGAAGCAAAGTTTTGACTGTCTTATCGGACACCTGGCGCTCCCGTCGCCCGAATGATACCGACCACCTTATCGGTAATGCGGTTACCAGGACCGCCGCGCTTACCCTGCCCGGCCATGTTCGTCCGTGGTCCCTGCATGGTTGGCAGGGTTGGCACCTTGAACGACAGACCCAGGTTGAAGCCAGGATAACCCGCCTGGAATAGAGCGTCGTTGAAACCTGCGTTCCTGATCGGTCCCATATCGTTCGGCTGGAAGGCCGAGATATAAGGCCGGGGTGGCGCACCGCCCGGCTGGCCTACACGCTCATAGGGCTGTCGTACAGCCCCACGGGCATACAGGTAGCGCATACCGTTCATCCGTGGACGGCGGTTTACAATGGGTGCCGTTGCGATGTCGGGCATCCAATCAGGCGGGATACTAAGCTGCGACGCGATAGGCGAGGTTGGTTGCGGGGTAGCCTGGAACTTCTCGGGCAGCTTTGACTGCGGCGTGGATTCACCCGACGCCATGAAAACCTGCTGAGAAGGGTTCAGCCTACCGAGAGCCATTAGCGGGACGGCTTCCCAAGCAGGCCGTTGATCGACTTGCCCCAGAGGTTCCCGAGCCCGCCGAAGAACGCCTTAGTACCCTGAGCATGGCTGATCATCATGGCGAGAATCACGCCAATGACAATCAGGATGCCGATGTTGATGACGCCGTATGCCACGGCAGTGCCTTTCTACTTTTGGGGATACTGCATGACATCGCAAGCGCTATTACCGTTGAGCGCTGTGACTCGAACGTTAGGCACTGCGACTCACGAACTTCTGGTACAGGTACAGTGCGAGCGCACCGAACGCAAACCAGACCAGGTGCGAGACGGTCATACCAGCTTCCCTCGCTTCGTAACGAGATTCCAGAAGAAGTTGATTGCCACTGCGACAACCACCACCGCGAGCCAGAATCCTGGCTGTCGAAGATAGCTAGTCATTACCTTGCCGCCCTCCCTACGAGCGCCATATGACAGAACAGCAGGAACAGTGCCGCCGCACCGGCCCAAATCATAGACCAGGTGAAAACGTCCATACCTACCGCCGTCGTTCCACTAACTGAATTGGGCTGCACCACTTCGGCCATGCCCACGACACCTGCGTTTGCCATTACTCTGACACTCCTACGTCTAGAGCGTTAACCGTTGTGGCACCTGTTGCTGCGGTCATTTGCAGCGTCACCACGTACACGCCACCACCAACGGATTGCAGATACGTGGTTGCATCTGTAGCGCCGAAGGAAATGGACTGCGGAGCACCGGCCACCACGGTATGCGATGGTGATGCACTGAGTAGAGTCCCGGTTAGACCAGCCTGCCTGACACGCACAATAGCCGCCGTTGCGGCAGTCCCAGGCGTGATGTTGATTGTGCCTGAGATATCTACCGGCGATTGACCCACCCCAGCGACGAGAGCGGGTGTCGTGTAGACAACCGTTTCCGCCGCCGCTGCCGGGTTTGTCAGCCCAGAGGACGGGGTGTTTTTGTGCATGAAGGGCATTACTGAGCCAGGTGCGTGTAAGGAATGCCGCCGAGGGGGAACAGTTCGCCGGTGATCTGGTAAAGCTGAGCGGGAGCGTTGGAGATAGTGCCCCAAGTTCCGACAGCTTCAAGCAGAGTCGCGGGCGAGGTAGGCAGCACCAGATCGTAGGTGTCTGCCGTGCTAACGGCGGTCTGCACCGAGTTACGGAAGGTGTAGACAATGACGCCGGTAGGCCGGGCCACTCCGAATTGAATGAACATCTTGTCGGCACGCTCGTTGAACGTCTCGTAAAGATGCGGCACACCGTCAACCCACAGCGAAAGGTCGGTCGAAGGGTACTGGTCAATGCGAGCGCCAGTGGAGTCACGCAGGACAAGGATGATCGTGTGAGTGTAAGTACCCACGCGAGGGAGCACCAAACGCTGGAACTGCGCCGATGCGATTGAAGTAGGAGCCTTGGTAACGCTCCACTGTGCAGAGCTACCCACGTCCGGGGGCGCAAACTGCGGGTTGTCCACAGGAGCGGCCCAGAATTCCTCATCCAACTGCAACAGCATCGTTGGAGCGGTAGTCGGCTGCGTCGTGTAAACAACGGTAGCGGGGTTAAGCTGCACCCAGATAGTCGGCTGCGAAGCAGCGTTCATAGCTGGGAGGCTGCAATAACCGGACGAGTCGAGTTCCAATGGAAGGTGGACGCGGAAAGCGAAGTTCCCGTTTGTCTGCACCGACTGGAATGACGGAAGGGTAGCGGTGTTGTTGCCGAAGGTAAGCATCCCCGACTGACCGCCGTACATGTCGATCAGGAACAGGGAATAACCGTCAGCCTGGATGATCGGCTGGCCGAACGGGTCACGGAGGAAGATGTTTTGGATTGCGTTATACGGTGCGTCCTGAGAAGCGACCGCAACAGCACCCGTGCCACCTGTTGCCGTGATGTAGAGCGGGTAGAATCGGATGTAACCACCCGCAGGCTTGATCTGCGGAGTGAACAGAGCCCCGAAAGTTACGCCAGCCTGAGACGGGCCGAGAATCTGCATCTGCCGCGACATGCGGGCAAATGGCGCATTCCCCGAGGTTGGTTCAGCCGTGGTCTGCGGCTGCCTGGAAACCGTACCCAGCGCAGGCTGTGCGGTTTGCAGAGTGGAAACTGCCATCTGCTATGCCTCCGTAATAGCAGCAAGGCCCTGAGCTACAGGGCTGTGGGCGAAGTGCATGGTCGCGCCTCGGATGAGGAATTTCATCACGATATAAGTCGCGGTGAAGTACGCGAGCCAAAAGAGAATCCCCATCATGCTAGGTGGACCCTTTCCCCATGAGTATCCCCCGTTGAGATACTACCGTTATCATACACCCTATCCACGATATTGACAATGGCCGGGTGGGTTTCCAGCAGCGACCGGATCGCCTGGTTAAACGATATGATTTTCATATCTTTCTTGTATGACTCTACCAGCCAGTGAAGCTCAGCCGGGATGCTGAGCGGGTAGTTCACAAACCCGTCTCTGCCAACCATGTCTCCGCTTCCTCATCGTCCATGTAGAGCCATCTACGCTTCCGAATACCAGAGATAATCGGAATGTGCTGCCGGGTCATGCTGCCGATTTCCATGACCCTTTGGTGCGCCCTTTCGTCGCGAATACGACTACACCAAACAAATTGGCACTGATCGTAAAAGGATGATGGCACCCACCGAGGGGCCTGTGTACTCGCCACAACAGAAATGCCCCGCGACCGACCCCGCAGCCACATTCGATCCAGTAGTGGTTGCAATCCGAGCCCCGGACTACGTGGGTCCGAAATGGCGCGGGTTTCGTCCAGTACGACAATCCAGTTGCCTTCTTTGTATATCTGTTCTAGAGCGGTTCCCACCTGCTCCTGGGCGCGGGCAGTTTCGTCGGCAACGACGATCCTGTACCACCCGTCTTTGGGGTTGTCGTTGTCGAGCGTGCGACGCAGGCGAGAAGGAAGATGACGGACAGCCCGAGCGCCACTCGCAGCGAGCACCGGGTCGTCGCCTTTATTATCAAAGATAGCAACATTATCATGCTCGCACAGAGGCAAAAGTCCATGTACGATGAGATGCGACTTCCCAGCCCCATTCTGTCCGACAATGGAATGGTGCGGTGCGAAGTTCGGTTGCCAGAGCTTGTTGACCCGTCCAATTACCTCTGCCCAATCTAGGGTAGGTACTGCGATGATTGGTTTATCTGGTTCCCGTGCTGTTCGCGCCAAGCGGGACGAAGCTACCGGCTGGCGGCGGCTGGTAACCATTTACGTCAGGCCCTCCCTCTGGATTGTGAACCGCCATGTACGCAGCAGTGACGCCCAGGAACTTCATGATCTGCTTTTCCGGGTCGGCCCGGCCACGGTCCACCGCGAGCGATGCCCCGATGCCAATAACCGTGCGACCTATTACCAGGCCCGGCTGAATGTCTGCGATGTTTTCGAGTGCGGTAATCCATTCTGCCCGCTTAGACGCAAGCTGGACAACCGCGTGGGTGAAGTTGGCCGATTCCTGACAGACGTAATAGCCTGTCGTCGGAAGGGCCACTCCAAAGAGGGCACCGACCTGGAACATTTCACTGGACAGCCTATTTTCCAGTGCTTCCAGCTTAGCCTTTGATCGGCTGCCGCGTGGCCTGCCGGGGGAGCGACGGGTGGTGCCCCTAGACCCCGTAAGGGGTCCAGAGGCAGCCTCCGTCTTACCTTCCCCGAGTTCGGCTTCCCAATCTACATTGAGAGTTTCCGTCTCGGTTTCACTCACTTGTGATCCGGTCCAAACACGATGTCAGCGATGATGCCAGGGACCGTAGTGCGCTTAGTGTTGCTGCGCCGCTTGCCGTTTTCTTCCCGCCTCTTGTCACGCTCCGCTAGGCGGGCGTCAACAACGGTTGCGGTTTCTTTCTTCAACCGAGTCCAGAACGCCTCCTGATCAGGCTCCTGCGGCTCCGTCTGCTGGGGCTCCGGTTCCTGAGTCTCCGCTTCCTTCGGCATTTTGAATACCTCCCATCATCGCTGGTAGTTGTGCCATGAAATGCGGGTTGCTGAACATCTGGAAGATGCCCTGCACATTGTCGATGATCCACTGGACGTTAGCACCGAGCCCATTAACGGCGTCGATCAGCCTTTCGTTTTGCGCCTGTAGGGCTTGCTGTCCAGCAAGGATTTGAACTGCCTCGGTTTCGACCGGGGTTTCAGGGGCACTCATGAGTCAGCTTTCTGGGTGTGCGGACTGGGCCATAGCAGCCTGCTGCGCCACAATGGCGGCAGCGAGCTTGTTGTAGTCGATAGCCGCAGCGGCGGGCGCGACTGCGGGCACTCCACCGGAACCGGGGAACGGAGTGCGCTGAGTGACATCTTCGCGGGGGGCGCGATCATCCTCGGAAAGCAGTTGCCGCCGTTCAGCGGGAGAAGTAAGTGCGTTCTCATATCGCTGCACGACGGCAAGGTGATCGGTTTGCGTTGATTCGTTGCGGTAAGCACCCGCGTGTTCAATAAGGTGCCTGACAACGTTGAAGAATTGGTGCGCCAGATTAGCCTGTGCAGAGACTACCTGGGTCGGCGTAAGGACTGCGCCGGGCAGAGTTGGCGGGGAATAGGGCTGCACGCCCCCCGCAGCGTCATCGCTCATATCGTTATCATATCGTTATAGGGGGGGTCTTGGCAAGGGGGGCCGGGCGGGTGTATGGTGGTCCGTACCAGGTCAGCGGGATGGACCCCCTGGCCGATACCCGCAAGGGAGGCCCAGGTGACCACACCTGACGCCGCAGTTGCAGTACCTTCCGACACCGAGCCGAGAGTGGAGCTTTATGGGCTCTACGATCCAAACCTCGATTTTCGGAAGCTCGCTCTGGAAGCCACCTATTACAGTAAGGGCTTCCGCCTCGTGGATAACAAGGACATTCTAATTGGCGTCCCGCACGTCATCATTGGAATGACCTTCCGCGAAGGTTTCCCCCGCGAGGGTGTCTCTGGCGACTACGTTTCAATTGAAGCTGTCGTCGCGGACAAGGACACTCTGGCAACGCCCCCAGTCAAGGCACAGCTTCCTAGCGAACTGGCCGTGCATCCGAATGAGGCTATCGTTTACAACGACAGCAGCACGGGCATTCGCAGGACGCTAGTGGAACTGCTGCATTCGACCGGCGTGATTGACGTTGGCTCTCCGAGCAAGAATAAGGACGCCAACCCATTCGACCGGCCTTACCAGCAGTGGTCAACAGGTGCGGAGCGTGCCCAAGAGGGTATCTTCGCCACCGTCAATGGCGAGCCCTTCCGCTACCTCGCGCTGCGCGGCCTCCGTCGCAGTGACTACGAGTGGCAGGGTCAGCCAGCCCATACCCACTACTTCGGCTAAGGGGAACAGTTAGGGGCCGGGTGCCCCGCAGGACTACCCGGCCCCTATCTCCCGAAAGAAGGCTGGCCGTGTGACCACTCCCTCTGCGCCGCTCTCCCGCATCCGTAGGGACGGCACTACTGAGTATTATAACCCATACTCCGGTCGCTACACAAGAAACCGGGCGTATGGGCTTCGGATGCAGCGCGGGTACGCCCGTGGGCTCAGTCAGTCCACCGCCCGTGGGCAGGCCCCCGCCGAGTCGGTACGCCGCCGTGAGCGAGTGTTCCAAGCCACCGGCTACACACCCCACCAAATCTACGCATTCAATTTCCAGCAACGCTACGGCTTCTCTTACGCCTACTGGCGTAAACTACAGCGTCGCTACATCACCGAGATAAACCGGCGTTCCTCGCCGGGCGCACAGATCAGACCAGACCATATTCAGGACATCATCCAACTGTATGACATGGGCTGGACAGACATAAACCGGCCCGAGCTGCGCACCTGGGAACAGTGGGTGGAGATTCATTTGGGTGAACGGCTCTGGTCAACTATACTGTATCAAGACGAAGGCGAATCTGCCTACGGTAACTACAACTTCACATTCAGAAACTCCGTTGCCCCCATCGAGTATTGGTACTACCACTAGGGAGAGTCATGGGATTCCAAGCCTACAACTTCGAGAACGAGCACACCGTAGGCGAAATCAAGGCCCTGCTCGCACCGCTGTTCCAAACAGAGGCCGAGAAGGTCGGCACATATATTGTCGCTTATCTCAGCGATCTTAGCGTTGACGACACTGAAATGAGGGTCGGCCTGCTGTCCAGCGACCCACACCCCGAGTGCCGCATCGCTATCCTGGCCGAACTGATCAAGCTCATATCCGGCGATCTGGCCGAGGGATCAGATGCCCAAAGGTGACCGTGGCCCGGAGGATCATAACTATGCCACACGAAAACTCTACGACAAGAAGTTCCCCGACAACCGTGAGTTCCGGGGCGTCGATGGCGAGGGCGGAAACGTCGCTGAGGATGGCACTCTATTTGGCGAGCGCCACCAATACCTATCTCTGCGTGCTGGCCCTGATCTGTTGGAGACGGGACTTCCGCTTTCCTATGTGGATTGCTTCGACTTTCTTGCGAGCCGTCCAACTACATATATCTATGTTGCTTACTTCTTCGATTACGACGTAACGATGATGATTAGGACGCTTCCTGAGCACGTAGCCAGGAAGCTCCTAAACCGTCACTTGCGAGTCGATCTAAAGACCGGCCAAATGTACCCCGTTACATATGACGGTTTCGATTTCGACTACCTACCTCACAAGGAATTCAAGATACGCCGTCACGGCACCCGTCATTGGGTAGTCATAAACGACGTGGGCCAGTTCTTCCAATCAGCCTTCCTCCCCACCATCGTCAGGTGGGATGTCGGCACCGAGGATGAGCGAGCCCTAATCGAGTGGGGCAAAGCCAAGCGGTCCAGCTTCGGCAAGCACGACGCTGAGACTGAGGCGTACAACGCTCTAGAGGTACTGCTACTAGAGCAGCTAATGACCAACTTCCGTGCAGTGTGCTGGGAAACGACATATGTTCCGACTAAGTGGCAGGGTCCGGGTCACCTTGCGTCCGCGATGCTCAAACGACACGGCATCCCCCGACGCGACGAAATCGACATCCTCAAGAACGGTGATTTCAGATCGCTTGCACAAGCTGCGTACTATGGAGGCCGGTTTGAAACTACCGCCGTTGGCCCTATTCCGCATACAGTTTACCAGTACGACATCAATGGTGCTTATGTCTATATGCTCAAAAGCCTGCCGTGTCTCACGCATGGAACATGGCGATGGGTACGTGACCGTCCTGTTGGAGCCCGAATCTGGTTCGGACAAATACATTTCAATCACGATGCCGCAGAATTCCTCTTTCATTTCCCTGTCCGACTAAAAGACGGCTCTATTCAATGGCCGAAAGAAGGTAATGGTGTCTACTGGTCCGTCGAAATTGAAGCAGCGGAACGTGCTGGAAGTGACGTTGAGTTCATATCAGGATGGGTATACGAGCCTCATTGTAAGTGTCGATGGTTTGACTTTGTGGACTCTTACTATGAGCAACGACTCGCTCTCGGAAAATCTGCTAAGGGATTCGTCCTCAAACTGGCTGGCAACTCTATTTATGGAAAGCTGGCGCAATCTATTGGCTACGCACCGTGGGCTAATCCCATCTGGGCGGGGCTAATCACGGCGGGCTGCCGGGCCATGCTCATAGACGCTTATTCGCAGGCACCGAACGAATGCTACATGCTTGCGACTGACGGTATATTCATGGGCGCTAAACTCGACCTGCCTATTTCTAAGCAGTTGGGTGACTGGGAAGAAACTATCCACCCTGACGGAATATTCATCGTGCAGCCAGGTATCTATTTCATGGGTGCGGAGGCTAAGACCAGAGGCATCGAACGCGGTCGCATTACTGACATGCGTGAGAAGTTTGAAGCACAGCTTGTGAAGTTTATTGACAGCGGCGGACACGACCATACAGTTTCCGTTCCGGTGACGAACTTTATTACCGCACGCCAAGCGCTAGCTCGCAATAAATGGCACATAGCTGGCACCTGGGAACAGACCGAACGGGAAGTGTCTTTCGCGTGGACAGACAAGCGAGTATCCGGCATGGTGCTCCGCAGAAATGGAGTGCTGCGGTCAACCCCGCGCATGGGCGCTCCTGATCTGGTGAGCAAGAGTTACGGTCGCATCATTGGCGGTGCAGCAGTGCTGGCAGATGAGGAACGCTACACAGAGCCCGGACGCCAGGCGACGCAGTTTGATGCGGAGCAACCCGACTGGGTGGAGCAGCCCTTGTTTGAGACACACTGACGTTACCAAATCGTTATATCCATTCAGCGCTACCCATGTTAGAATGAGTCATGGATAAGAACGGGAATCACATCACCAAGACGGACATCAAGAAGGTCATCGTAGGACTCAGAGCCGTGTGTCAGTCGTTGAAGTACAACCTGGATTTG
>Ga0126373_10001627_pt1 | contig 16102 bp, 18 predicted proteins | sample PanSoiMetPlot_11_FD_92545 | JGI IMG/M metagenome (GOLD analysis project Ga0126373, IMG submission 92545) | Tropical forest soil microbial communities from Panama - MetaG Plot_11 | ecosystem: Environmental > Terrestrial > Soil > Tropical forest > Bulk soil | place: Panama | collected 2016-02-17 | reverse complement strand
GGTGAGCGCCTGGCGGTTGCAGCCGCCGCGGGCGGTGCCGCCGATGGCCGCCATCGACATCAGGCTCTCCCAGAGCCGCTGCTGCTGAACGCGAACCGGGCGCATGAGGGCCATCCACGCTGTCACCGAGGTACGTTAATCAAGTTAACCTCGGACGGCGGGCGCTGACAAGATGCATCAGGCGGCAACGCGGCGCCGCAGCTCATTACGCTCCTCGAGGCTGAGCACCCGGGGCTCGACGATCAATCGAGCCGACCCTGCTGCAAAGAATGGCGTGCGCTTGTGATCCCCGCGCAGCCGCCAGCGCAGCACCAGCCTCACGGTCCGGATGACCGCCGAAGCGAACGACTCCCCCGCCGGCACTGCCGAGATATCTCCCTTCGCGAATTTTGTGAATACCCGCCACCGGATCGGTCCCAGAGACCTCTCGAGGCTCGGGTCGTCGGTGGGCCGCTCGAGGCAGCGCGCCACCAGTCCCACGAGCGGGATGCCAGCGGTGGGCGCGGTGTTGCCAACGGGTGTGTTACAGCAGCCCGCGTACCAGCGGCACGTGCCCCGCGGGGAGAGGCGCATGCAGGCGAGCCGCTCGCTGCCGGCATCGAAAGACACTCGTGCGGCCGACGTCTGAAAGACCTCGGTGCCGCCGTGCGGGTCGAGGACGTCCGCGGCTCGACCCAGAAAGTGCTGGAAAGCCTGGCAGTCGTCGCAGTAGCAGACGGCGTGATTGCCCTCTGCCGGCGACACGCCGCGGACGCTGCCCTGCAGTGCACCGCAAGCGCATCGGATCTTCAGATCGCGCGGCACGGGCAGCTGCCTAGCTGATCACCAGGTAGGTACTGTAAGCGGCTATCAGCACGATGAGCAGTCCTGACAGCACCAGCTCGGTGCGCACGGCGCTCGCCATGTGCGTCTGCGGATCGTTCAGCAGCCGCGTGGTGCGCACGAAGCGCGCCGTCGCCAGTAGCATGAGGCCCACGCCGCCGAGGATGAAGACGATGCCTTCGTAGCGGCTGATGCCGTGCGAAATCTTCGCCAGGTGCGGTCGCAGCGCCTCGGCGCCGGGGGCGGTTCCCGCCGTGGCCAGGAGGAACAGGTTGAACTTCTCGATGACGAAGCCGAAGGCGACCACGGCGATGCCGGTGCGTACCCAGGCGAGGTAGGTGCGTTCGTTGGCGGCGTGGTCGGTGAAACCCGCGATCATGAAAGCTCCCCGGACGGTCTGTCGAAAGCAGGCCTGGTCGATCGTCGCGCGATTGAAGCACGAGAATGACCGTTCCTGGCGTCGTATCCTATGCCTGAGGAGTCTCCATGGGTGAACTGACCGCAACCACTTTCGTGTCCCTCGATGGCGTAATGCAGGCTCCCGGGGCGCCGCGCGAGGATACGAGCGGAGACTTCCGCCACGGCGGCTGGGTATTTCCCCTGGCCGAGGCCGACATGGGCGCGATCATGACGGAGATCTTCTCGAAGGCGAGCGCATTCCTCCTCGGACGCGTGACGTACGACCTGTTCGCCGCGCATTTTCCACGCGTCACCGACAAGCGCGATCCCATCGCGAGCCGGCTGAATGCGCTGCCCAAGCACGTCGCGACGCGCACGCGCACTGCTCTCAACTGGCAGGAATCGAGCCTGGTTCGGGACGTTCTGGACGAGGTCCCGACGCTCAAGAGCCGGTATGCCCACGAGCTGCAGGTGCACGGCAGCGCCGGACTCCTGCAGACTCTGATCGCGCATGATCTGATCGACGAGTACCGCATACTCGTTTTCCCGGTGGTCATCGGCACTGGCAAGCGGCTCTTCGGTCCCGGCGCCGCGCCGGCAAACTTCACCTTGCGCGAGCACAGAACCACGAGCGCCGGGGTGTTCTACGGCGCGTATCGACGCAGTGGGCCGCTCAGGACCGGATCGTTCGCGCTGGAGGACTGAGCTCCCGCCGAGCTCGCGCTGTGCGGATTGATGCCGGTCACTTTCGGCTAAGCTAGTGCCGCGGGGCGCGACCGCCTCGAAGGAGCTAGCCATGCCGGACGTCTTCCTCTCTCCCGGTGTCAGAACCCCATTCGTGAAGGCGGGTGGCGTTTACGCGCAGCAATCCTCGCTGCAGCTGTCGGTTCCGGTCGTGCAGAAGATGCGTGCCCAGGCGCAGCCCGATCTGCTGATCTGGGGGCAGGTCATTCCCGATCCCAGCCTCTCCAACATTGCGCGCGAGCTGATTTTCGAAGCGGGCCTCGATCCGCACATCCCCGCTTATTCGACGATTCTCGCGTGCTCGACGAGTTTCATCGCAACCCTGCAGGCGGCGGGGCTCATGGGGCGCGGCGGCATGCATCTGGCGCTGGTGGGCGGCGTCGAGAGCATGAGTCACGTGGCGATCGCGCTGAAGTACCGCGTCGCGGAGCGGCTGCTCGGGGAGTTCGCCACCAACCCAGCGGGGGCAGTGGCGGCGTTTGCGAAGCTCACTCCGGCGGACTTCGATCTGCCGAACCGCGGTTGGGCCAATCGGGTGAGCGGGCGCACCATGGGCGAGCACATGGAAGATACGGCCAAGGAGCTCCACATCTCGCGCGAGGAGCAGGACCGGCGCGCACTTCTCAGCCACCAGGGCGCGATCCGCGGGCAGGACTCCGGATTCTTCCAGGACCTCATCGTCCCATTCGCCGGTGTCGATCACGACACCTTTCCGCGCCGCGATACCTCGCTGGAGAAGCTCGCTAAGCTCCCTCCCGTGTTCGACCGCAGCAACGGTACGCTCACCGCCGGCAACTCTTCGCCGCTCACCGACGGTGCCGCATCCATCTGGGTCGGCGACAGCGAGGGACTCGCGCGGCTCGGTGTGAAGCCGGCCGTGAAGCTCGTGGACTGGCAGGTCGACGCGGTGGACTTCCGTGTCGATGGCATGCTGATGGCGCCAGCGCGCGCCATTCCGCAGCTGCTGGCGCGCCAGCGCCTGCGGGCCGAAGAGGTCGCCCTGTGGGAGATCCACGAGGCGTTCGCCGCGCAGCTGATCGCCAATCTCCAGGCCGCAGCGGACCCCAGGTACCGGCGCGAGAAGGCCGGCGTCGACTTCGACATCGGCGCGTTTCCGGTCGAGCGCATCAACCCGAACGGCGGCTCGGTCGCGCTCGGTCACCCGTTCGGCGCCACCGGCGCCCGGATCCTGAGTCAGGCCGTCAAGGAGCTGACGGCAATGCCTGCCGGATCGCGCGCGGTGGTGTCGGTCTGTGCAGATGGCGGGCAGGGAACGGTGGCGCTGCTGCAGCGGGTATAAAGAACCACCCCGCCAGCCACCAGGGTCTGACATCCACGTGAGAGAATCTCAACATGTTGAGATCCCCCGCCATGGTGGACGCACCTCGCCTCGAGACAGAGCGGCTGATTCTGCGCGGCCCTGCCCGCGACGATTTTGCAGCGGTAGCGGCGATCTGGGCTGATGAGCAGGTCACGCGCTTTGTGCTGCGCGCACCATTGTCCGGGGAAGAGGCATGGATGCGGTTCCTGCGCGGGATCGGCCACTGGATGCTCTGTGGCTATGGCCTGTGGTACCTGGAAGAGAAAGCCACTGGCAGGCTGATCGGCGAAGTAGGATTCCTCGATGCCCACCGCGACATCGTGCCGTCGCTCGAGGGGACGCCCGAAGTTGGCTGGGTTCTGGCGCGAGCCGCCTGGGGTAAGGGCTATGCCACAGAGGCGCTGCAGGCGCTCCTGCCCTGGGGAGACGAGCGGCTGTCCGCAGCGCGCTTTGCCTGCATGATCACCCCCGAAAACCACGCATCGCTTCGCGTCGCGGCTAAGGGCGGCTTCCGCGAGGCAGCCCGCACGAGTCATCGCGGAACGCCGGTCCTGCTGCTGTACCGCGATCGCACCTGCCGAGCGGGATAGGCCGGCACCCTGCAGTACCTCTTTAGGGGTACGCGGGTCTTCATCCGCGCGGAGATGCGCAGCACTCACCCCTTCGGGATGTGTATCGACGGCGTCATCTCCACAATGCTCCCACGAGTCAGAGGGAGTTATTGTGAAACGCAAGAGCTACGACGAAAGCGCGCGCGCGTGGATCGTTGATTACAGCGAAGCTCGGGAGCGGGCCATCAAGTGGCTCGGCGACCGCTACCTGCTGGCGAAGCCGATCAATGGCAGCGAGACCGCGCGCCGCAGCACCTCTTCTGCCCATCTGCCGTCGCCGGTCGCGGAATGAGGAGCCTCAGGTCAATCGCGGCGATCGCTGGGCCCATGCGCGAGCTCGGACCCTACGCGATCATCGGGCTGGTCGTTCCCGGCGGTAGCCTGATCGTGCTCGGAATGTGGGCATACCGGCATCGCGACTGGGCTGCGAAGCACCTGGGCCGCCTGCTGATCATCGTCGCGTCGATGACCAGCGCACTGGTCTTCCCTCACGGCTGAGAACGCGGGCGCGCGGCGCTTGCTGCAGCCGCGGGTAGCTCACCAGGGGTACTCGCGGCCGTCGTAGTTGTAGAACCGCCCGGAATCCTTGGGACCCAGTTTCGAGAACAGGCGGCGCATGGCACTGACGCTCTCCTCGGGAGATAGCCGCGCGTTGGGGCCGCCCATGTCGGTCCTGACCCAGCCGGGATTTACGACCACGCAGCTGATGAGTTGCGATTTGAGATCGAGCGCGGCACTGCGCATCAACATGTTGACTGCCGCCTTCGAGGTCCGATAGGGAATGTAGCCGCCGGAGGTGTTGTCGGCGATCGACCCCATGCCGCTCGTGATCGTGACAATGAGGCGCTGCTCGCTGCGCGCGACCTGGCCGAGGAACGCCTCAGACATGCGCGCTGGCCCCAGCACATTGACGTTCAGGACCTGCGTCCACTCGTTGTAATCGATGGAGCCGAGGGTTCCCCCCTCACCCATGATGCCGGCGCTGTTGATGAGGATGTCGATCGCAGCGTTTGGCAGGCGCGCTGAGGCGCGCTCGACGCTCGCGCTATCCGCAACGTCGACTTCGAGGAGCGTCAGCGCATCCTGCGACTCGCGCTCCAGCTTTTGCAGCGCCTGCGCCGCGTTGGGCTTGCGGCACGCGGCGATCACCTGGTCGCCCTCCGCCAGATACTGGCGGGTGAACTCCAGTCCCAACCCGCGGTTCGCGCCCGTGATGAGTATGGTTGGCATGGTGTTCTCCGGTGTGAGCGCCGCTCGCGCCGTACCGGGCACTCCTTAGCGGCAGGCTCTCGACAAATGAATGCTACGCCAACCGTTTCGCGGTAAGGACTCGCCGGCGCCACCGGATGAAGCGGCGCGCCAGCGGCACGCTTGTGCAGGAGACCGTCCTGCGATTCACCGCATCGCTCAAGGTCGCCGACTCAAGGATGCCGATGGCGCACCGCCTCAATCAGGTAGGTGATTCCGAGGAGCAGCCACGGCACAAAGAACACAACCGGCCACAAAGGCCGGGCGGTTGCGTGTACGAGCAAGAACATATTGGTACCGGGTGCCTGAAAAGATGATGTGCGTACCTTAGCGACGCGGGGCCGGCCGCACGAGCCGATACCGGCAGGGGTATGGCTCCCTCCTCGGAGAGAGACTGCCTCTTTGGGGGCAGAGGATCCTCGCAAATTGAGAAACCCACGTCTCGACAACGCTGGTGAAACGCAGCGTACCCGGCCGGGCGATTGTTTCGCCGGCGCCTTGCCCTCAGATTGGCTCGCAGGCTGATGCGAAGGTTTTGAGGAAGGTGGGACCATGAAACGGCGAAGCTTATCGGCGGTAAGGCGGGGCGCGTTGATGCGCATCATCGGACTCGCCGTGCTCGTGAGCGCTTCATCCCTGGCGCTCGCCGATCCCGCGCTCGAGGGCGGTGGGCACTGTGCGGTCTCCACACCAGCGGAAGCCCGCTCGCTCGCCGATGTGCTCTACCAACAGGGTGCGTTCCAGCGCGCGGGCGAGTGCTACCAGATCGCCGGGGAATCCGAGCGCGCAAATCTGGCGTTCGTAAAGGCGGTGGGACCTGCGAGCACCGTAACTGCGCAGCGGGCAGCCGACCAGGCGGAGAAGGCCCGAGCGATGGCGCAACGCTACAAGAAGGCGCTGCATCTGCAGGACTGAGGGCGCCGGGCTCAGGCCGCGCGCGCCGCACCGAACGCCACCTCCGAACGGCGTCTTGAGCCGCTCTGCACATCGAATTCCCCAGCGCCTTGCCTCGAGGTGGTATCTTCTTGTGAACATCCCGGGGGCAAGCGCTTCGACGTGAGCGTGGAGGCAAGACAAGAGCCGGTGACCGCGATCGAGCCGCAATGGCAGAACGAGGTCATCAACGGGCTCTATCCCTTACGCCGCCGTTTGGGCGGCTCCGATCACAGCACGGTATTCCTCACCGAATGCCTGGCACAAAACGCTGCCATCGCTGCCCTCAAGATAGTCCCGATTGAGCGGGTCACTCTGGCACTTCTAGCTCACTGGAGGACCGTTGCGGGCCTGTCTCATCCGCATCTGATCCGGCTTTTCGACGCCGGTCTGTGCCAGCTCGGGGGTCGCCAGTACCTCTTCGTCGTAATGGAATATGCCGAACAGACTCTCGCTGAGGTGCTGCCGGGCCGGGCTCTTGGCGCCGAGGAGGTGCGGGAACTGCTGCCTGCGACGCTCGACGCCCTCGCCTTCCTCCACAGCAGCCAGCTGGTGCACGGACGGCTGAAGCCGACAAACCTACTGGTGGTGAACGATCAACTTAAATTGGCGAGTGATACCGCCCGCCCGGCGGGCGAACTCATGAGCGCGATCGCCGAGGCTTCCCCGTACGATCCCCCGGAGGGGCGAGCCGGCCGGCTTTTCCCGGCTGGTGATATCTGGAGTCTCGGCATGACGCTGGTGGAGGCTCTCACTCAGCGCCTTCCGGCATGGTCCGATGAGCGGTCCGATCTCGCGGATCTCCCGCCGGGCATTCCTGCGGAGTTCTTAGCAACTGTGCAGCGATGTCTGAATCGCGACCCCGCGGGCCGCCCGACGGTCACCGAGCTGCAAGCCCACTTCATGGGCATGTCAGCGCCAGTGGCTCGGCTTCCCGAGCCTGTCGTTCGCGAAGCAGCGCCCGTGGCTCACCCGCCCGAGCCTGTCGTTCCCGAAGCAGCGCCCGTGGCTCACCCGCCCGAGCCTCCCGTCCGCGAAGCGGCGATCCCCGCAGAAGTCCCGGCAGACGTCCGGCCACCGCCGCGGTCGCCGAAACAGGGCCCATCGGCGGCTGCTATCGGAGTCGTCATCGTTCTGCTGGTCGCGATCCTGGGTGGGCTGCGCCTGTTCAGAGGCGCCCCGGTCTCCCATCCGCCGGCGGCGGTTACGACGAGTTCGGCACGAGCGACTCCCGGGGCGGCGCGAGCGGCTGCCCAGAGTCCGCGGCCGCCTGCATCCGCGCCTGGTAACACCCCGGCTCCTTCACTCAATGCCAAATCCAGCCAGTCGATTACCGCGCCGCCGCGCGCAGTTTCCCGTCCATCGAATCAGCCCGCAGAACCGGCGGGCAGCGCCACCTCTTCGTCCGTGGTGCACGAAGAGATTCCCGTCGCTGCACGCAGTGCGCTCAATACCATTCACGGTCACGTCAAGGTCGCGGTGCTGGTGATCGTCGATCGCTCAGGCAACGTCGTCGACGCCATCCTGCAAGACCCCGGCCCGAGCCGGTATTTCGCTCGCCTGGCAAAAGATGCTGCCAGGAAATGGAAGTTCGCCACGGCAGAAAGCCCGGCAGACAATCGGGACTCTCGCCAGTGGCAATTACGATTTGAGTTCACACGCGGCGGCGCCACCGCCCGCGCGACCCAGAGATCCTGAGACGCGCGGCCGCGCGCCTTGCGGCTTGGCCTAGAGGTTCTGTCCCAACAAGTGCTCGAGGGCGAACCGGTAATTGCGACTCAGCTTCAGTTCCGTGCCGTCGACGAGCACGACCGTGAACTCGCCCTTGGCCAGCGGCAGCAGTTCCCGCACGCGGTTGATGTTGACCAACGTCGAGCGGTGTATGCGCACGAAACCGGACAGTGCCAGGCGCGCTTCCGCAGCCATGATGGTCTCGCGCAGCAGCCAGCTCCTGGGACCGACGTGCACTGACACGTAATCACCGTCGGCTTCGACCCAGTCGATGTCGGCGACGTTCACGATGATGACGCGACCGTGTGTCTTCACCGGTATTCGGTCCGCCATCGGCGGCCGCGGGTGCTGCTCGGGCAACGCACGCAGGTGCGCCGCCATTTGCGGGAAGCGCCGGATCACAGAGCTGTCACGCGCGCCGGCCACGACGGCGCGCGCGCGCGCCAAAGACTCGTTGAAGCGCGCCTCGTTGACGGGTTTCACCAGATAGTCGAGCGCGTGTATCTCGAACGCCCGAACCGCGAACCGGTCGAACGCCGTAACGATTATCACGTGCGGGCACCTGGCCTCGGGAAGTGCCTCAATCACATCGAAACCAGTCTTGCCTGGCATCTGGATATCGAGGTAGACGAGATCCGGCTTCGCCGCGGTTACCGCCTTGATGGCCTCATCGCCGCTGCGGCACTCGGATACGATCTCAACATCTCCCGCGCGCTCGAGGAGCACGCGAATACCGCGACGCGCAAGATCCTCGTCATCGACGATGATGGCGCGAATGGTCATACGGCAACCGCCACCCGTTCCCGCTCGGCAGGCACCACGCCCGCCTGGCGATACGGCAGGAAGACCACCACCGCGAAGCCTCGTCCGTGCGGTCGTGCACCAGCCGTCATATGGGCGTCATCGCCGTACAGCGCGTCAAGGCGCTCGGCCGTGTTGGTGAGTCCCACGCCATAGGGATGGGCGCCGCCGTCCCCAACTCCCGGACCGTCGTCCTCGACCGTGAGCACGAGCACCTCGTCGCGCCGGCGTATCGAGACGAACAGCGCGCCGCCCTGCGGGCGCGCCAGCACTCCATGCCGCACGCCGTTCTCCACCAGTGGTTGCAGGATGAGCGTGGGTACCAGCGCAGCGTAGGTCTCCGGGTCGGCATCGACGCTTACGCGCAAGTGGCCGCCATAGCGCAGACGCTGGATGCGCAGATATTGCTCGACGAAGGCGAGCTCCTCGCTGACGGGTATTTCCGGGGTGTCGAGTTTCTGCAGCGTCGCTCGCAGAAATTCGCCCAGCGTGTCGACCATGTCACCCGCCCGGGTGCGGTCGCCATCCCGCACCAGCGTGGCGATCCCGTTCAGCGCGTTGAACAGAAAGTGCGGGTTCAACTGCGACTGCAGGGCGCGCAGCCGCGCCCCGTCGGCAAGTTTCAGGGCGTTGACCGCACGCGCACGTTCATTCTCCAGGTCCAGCATGGCGTTGATGCCGAAGTACAACGAGCACCACGTCACCAGCAGGCTGGTGAACATCATCCAGTGGCCGATTGGAGGCCACCACCGCGGCAGCGCCAGCGTCTCCCTTACCTCACGCGCAAACATCGCAGTGAGGGCCGGCCAATGGGCCACAACGGCAAAACCTGCGCGCATCAGCCACACGTGTAGTACGTACCAGATGGGGGCGACCAGGGCACTCAACGCCAGCGCGAGCATGCCCAGGGACGTGTACGACCAGCCGGCCGAGCCGGCGCGCTGCAAGATCTGGCGAAGGCCCAGGGTCAGCGTAAATCCGCACGCCACCCAAAGCAGCTCCTCCTGTGCCGCGGGAAGTGGTCCAATGCCTGGGACGTTCAGCGCCCAAACAAAGAGGCCGAAGCCAAACCAGCCCCCGAAGTGAAGCACCCAAAAGAGTGTCGCTTTCGAAAGCGTCCGGCCCGAAGCCAGGCTGATCTGCTTGGTGGTGGTGATAGAGGTTCCGTCGGTGCTGGGGCAGCCTGGGGTCAAATCCCTGGGACCCCTGACCAACGACTCTAGCGCACGGCCCCCGGGCTCGGTCATCGCGACCGTCCGCTTCGTCGCGTGCTTGGTCCGCTTCACCGCAGGCCGTTCATTTTCTCGATTGCGATCTGCATGCCGCGGTGCCCTGCGACCGCTCATTTGTTCGGCGCCACCCAAAAGGAATGACTCATACAGGAGCGACGAATGAGCGGGCGGCGCTGCGACATTGAGTCGTCAGAAAGCCGCGTGCCATCGAAGGGAGAACGTTCCCCGCAGCGGGCCGGGAGCCTGATCGCAAGCTGAGGCGCGCAGAAGACTCCTGATAGAATGCCGCCACCGAGCCGGCTTAGCACAGCTGGTAGTGCACCTGATTTGTAATCAGGGGGTCGGGGGTTCGAATCCCTCAGCCGGCACCGCACTCACCCTTCCCATTTCCGAAGACATGGGTAACAGTCGACCGGCCCCGTGAGAGGGCCGGTCGGCTGCCGTCAGGCTAGGAGGCCTTATTCTGGGTGATATTCCAGCCGCCCTGGACGGGCCCCGGGCTTGAGCCCCCGTCGTCGGCGCCACCCGAAGTGTGGACCTTGATCTGCTGGTACTCGAATTGCGCCTTCACGAACGCGTAACGCGGTCGATCCTCGCCGCTTGCGGAGCTGGCGATAGCATCGACGCCCTCGAGGGCGACGTGTATGAGCTGAATCTCGACGGCTTCGCCGCTCGACCCCTGGGTCGTGAGCGTGCAGCTGGAGAAGTGGGTGCCCCTGGCCGCCGCATCGAACAGAGCGGGAAAACTCGAGAGGGCTGAATGTGTGACGAAGGGCTGAAGGGTCACCTTCCCCGCTCCAGCTCCCGTGCCAGATGCCCCGGTGGCTGATGTGCTCAGGCCGACATCAAAGAAGCTCACGTTGAAAGTGAGGTTCGTTGTGCCTTCGCTGCGGACGACGGAGCCAACCGGTTGTGCAGCGTGAGCGACAGCTGCCGAGCCCATGAGGAGCGAGTAAAGCGCGACGCGATGCGGTTTCATGTTAGGTATCCCTCCAGCGCGGAGCCGGCAATCTATTGGCTGAGCTAGGGCCGGACCGTGACAGAGGTCACACTTCGCCGCGACCTCGATTTTTGTTAAATCCGATCAACAGGCAGGAGCTGAACCTCCCCGTCAGTGAGGCGCTGCCAGAGCAGTCGGCGCGCGCCGCCGCAGCGGCAGCGCCGCGAAAATCGTCTCGCGGTAGACATGACCCGAGCGCAGGCACGCACCGGAGACGAGCGTAAATGCGAAAGTGCCGTGCCCGACCGTTTGTACGTAGGCGATGGCGCGGACGTTGAGCAGCAGCGAGCGCTCGATGCGCACGAAGCCGGCCGGCGCCAGGATATCGTCCAGGCGCTTGATCGACTCGCGGGCGATGTAGCTGACGTCGCCTCGGTGGTAGGTGACGTAGTTGCCCGCGGATTCGACGTAGTCGATCTCAAACGGATCCAGCGGGTAGAGCCGATGCTCACGCTCGCCGACCAGCAACAGCGGACGGCCAGCTCCGCCAGCATCGGGGTGCGGCGCGCTGCGTGCCCGCGCGCGCAGGATGGAGACGGAGAAGGCCGTCTCGTTCACCGGCTTCATGAGAATGTCGAGGGCCCCGGCCGCGAAGGCGCCCGAGACATCCTGGGCGTTGGCGGTGACCAGGATCGTGCGGCGCTGGTGCCGCCGCCGCAGCGCCCGCAGCACGTCGAAGCCGGACATGTCCGGCAGGTCGGCATCCAGGAACATCAGGTCCGGCCGTAAGGCTTCAGCGGCCTCAATGGCCTTCGCGCCCGTGCCCGCCTCACCCACCACGCGCATGTCCTGAGCACGCTCGCACAGCCTGATCAGGCCAGCGCGCGCCGTCGGTTCGTCATCGACGATCAGAAGATTCATGACAGCTATCTCACTGGGTAGCGCGTTCTGCGTCCAGAGGGATTTCTCGCGCTCGTCCACGAACCGCCCGCGCTCGTCCCCGATCTCGATAGGCGCTTCTTCATTTCGCGCTCAGGTGTTTGACACCGCCCTCCCGGTTTGTGGCGTCCCTGCAATGCGTTGCGAGCGGAAGTCTAGGCAGCTTTGTCTCGCCTTCGCTTCGTCTTGCTGCGAAGCGGACCGGCGCGGCGATGAAGCGGTTTGTGAGCCCGCCCGGCAGGAGCGCGATCAGTCCTTCGCGCCGCCGATGGCGAACTGGCCGATGCGCTCGCGGACCCGGTGACGAAACCGCTCGCTGCTCGTGACGGTCGTACCGCCGCTCAGGACGAACACGAAGTCGCCACGCGGGGTGCGGCTCACCTGCCGGACATGGTTCAGGTTCACGATGCAGGAGCGGTTGATCAGCAGCATCGGCTCTGAGCGCATCGACTCTTCGGCCTGAATGAGCGTGCTGCGGGCGTGGAATGTGTCCTTGCCAACCGTGAGCACGACGTAGTTGCGGTTGGCAGTCACGAGCTCGATCTGGGCCACATCGACCATGTGCAGCCTGCCGCCCGTCTCGGCCAGCAGGCGCGGCCGCGCCTCGAGGCGTGCCTGCGACAGACGCTGCAGCTCCGCGAGAGTCGCCGCGGCAATCTGATAGTTAGCAGAGTTGCGTGCCGCGTAGCGCTCCCGCACCCGACGCAACATCAGACGGAAACGCTCCCGGTCAAAGGGCTTGAGCAGGTAATCCGCGGCATTCACCTCGAACGCCTGGAGCGCATAGCGATCGAAAGCCGTGACGAAAACGACCAGCGGTGCGCGGTCGGGCTCGAGTGCCTGGGCGAGCTGCATTCCCGAGACGCGTCCCATCTTGACGTCGAGGAAGATAAGATCCGGCGCCTGCCGGGGGAGCGCCACGAGGGCACTCTCGGCGTCGGCGTATTCCCCGATCACCTCGATGTCCTGCTCGGTGGCGCAACGCTCCCTCAATACCTTGCGGGCGGCGACTTCGTCGTCGACGATGATCGCTTTCACGTTGGCACCGCTGCAGTTGCCGCGGGCGCTGCGCTCCATTCGCGCAGCACCGGCAGATGCAGGGTGGTCACCCAGGTCGTCGGATCGACCAGGCCGGAGGACAGGATCGCGCGTCCACCAAACTGGACCGCGAGCCGCTCGCGCACGTTACGCAGCCCGAGGCCCCCACCCCCCGGAACTCTGCCTCGGCCGATTGAGTTCACCACCTTGAGCTCCAGGCGGTAGGGCGACAGGTCCCAGGTCACCTCGACCCGCACCGGGCCGTTGTGGTCTGCGAGGCCGTGAACGACCGCGTTCTCGACCAGTGGCTGCAGGATCAGGCTCGGCACCCAGACTGCGGCGGTGTCGGCACCGTTCTGCACGCGCACGCTGAGGCGATCTGCGAAGCGGCCGGTCTGCAGGCCAAGATAGAGCTCGGCGAACTCGAGCTCCTCGCGCAGCTGCGAGAAGTCGCGCTCCCCTGCCTGCAACAGGGCGCGCAGCAGGTCACCCAGGGAGGCAATCAGACTCTCAGCGACTTCCGGCTCACCACTGATGCGTGCCTGAATCGTGTGAAGAACGTTGAAGAGGGAGTGAGGAGAGAGCTGGGCACGCAGCGCGGCGAGACGCGCACCTGCCCACTGGCGCTGCAGCTCGGAGTTGCGCAGCTGCAGCTGGTGGTAGCGCCGAAGAGTCGCGACGATCGTAATCAGGGCGAGGCCGAAACCGTATGTAGTGAATCCACCTACAGTGGTCGCCGTCCACACCGCCCAATCACCCCTGGTGGAGATGCCAAACGGCTCGACGGGCGCACCAAAGAGGACATGAAGGATCTGGCCGGCGATTGACATCATCCAGACCACCAGCAGGGAAAACACCAGAGCGAGTGCGAGCTGCGCGGGCAGGCGCCGCCGCAGCGGCGTCCAGCCGATGCGCACCGCCGCGTCATAGCACAACAGCAGCACCGGGAGCAGCAGCGCGTGCTGCAGCAAGCGGCGCGGCCACGTGCCGAAGATCGTCATGTTGGTCAGCTCGAGCATCTGGATGCGCAGCGCCTGCGTCATGACGATGTCCGTGAAGGTGACGTACGCATAGAAGACGGTGGCGAGAATCAGCACGCCGCGGCGGGACAAGGCCTGCTGCTCACCAGCGATTGCCGGCGCGGCGCTGGGCCAGAAGACAGAGGGAATCGCCACCATGAGGAGGCGATCATCGCACAACAGCGCGGCCCCAGCTCACCGGGTCACAGGATGAGCTGCGTCGCACCCGGGACAAACGCGGCATTTCGAGGGACGAGCGCCAGGTGATTCAACATGATGCGCCGATGGCGCTACGATGGCGCGATCTGGAGGGCGCATGAAGACAACACGAGCATATCGGTGCGCGGCAGCGGCTGCGGTAGGCGCGGTGATCTGTGCGCTGGCAGGTTTCGCTTCCGCCCATGCGCCGACCTCGGGAGTCGCGCGCAGCGTCGCGGCTCCGTACGAGCAGATGGCAGCGCTCGATGAGTACCTGATGGCTACCGACGCCGAGGTCGCGCTCGCACGCAGTGCGGCGCCCGCTGCGATCTCCGGCAAGGCCACGATCCTCATTCTCAAGCCGCAGGGGTATGAGACCGCCGCGAAGGGCGCCAACGGATTCACCTGCCTCGTGGAGCGATCGTGGATGGTGCCGTTCGACCGCGCCGATTTCTGGAACCCGAAGCTCCGGGGACCCGTTTGCTACAACGCGGCAGCCTCGAAGTCCGTGATGGTGTACACCTTGCGGCGGACGAGACTCGCCCTGGCCGGGCATTCCCGGGAACAGATCCTCGATGAGGTGCGCGCCGCGGTGGCGCGCAAGGAGCTCCCGGCGCCTGAGCCGGGTGCGATGTCCTACATGATGTCCAAGGATCAGCACCTGACCGATGCCGATGGTCATTGGCACTCGCACGTGATGTTTCACGTCCCCAAGAGCGACGCCGCCAGCTGGGGTGCCAACCTGCCGGGCTCTCCCGTGGTATTCGACCCGGCGTTGGGCGCAGCACACCCCGAATACCCGGAGCCGCAGAGCATCTACTTCGTGCCCGTAGACCACTGGTCGGACGGCACGGCATCCCCAGGCATGTAGCGCACGACCTGCGACAGATCGTGCGCCGCGCGTACGGGCTAAGTACGGCGTGACGGGCGGCGCCCCAGCACCTCGAATTTCAGGTGGCGCACACCGCTTTCGTTGAGTGCGTCGGGATCGGTGAGCATTTCCCGCCTGGCAAGCTGTCTGAGTGTCTGCTCGAGCGTCGGGGTGCGTCGGGGAGCGCGGCCAGGAGAGTCACTCGAAGGCTTCGCGGCGGGGGGCGATTCGGACGTGCCGTTGGCACCGGGCAGCGGATCAATACCCTGATGCGCGAGATATGGGATCGCAGCGCCATCCCTGGTCGCATCGCGTACGCGCGTGACCTCCTGCTCGGTAACGGGCACCACCGCCGCGGCAGCGAAACTCGCGAGCAGCCCGGCGACGACCTGCTTCGCAGAGATCGGATCTGCGAAGAAGCCCAGCCGCAGAAAATAGCGCGATCGCCCTTCGCGGCGATTTTCAGTCGCGTAGAGCGTGTATGCCTTGAATATCGCAAGCGGCGGCACGCGGCTCAGGTCGATGGGCTGTGCTGACCACTGCAGCTGCAAGGCAAAGAGAACCGGTGCGCCCTGAAGGACGGCCTCCTTCAAAGCCTGCCGCGTAGCGGTGTCCTCGGGGCGCAGCAGCGCGATCGGCTCGCAATTGCTGTCACCGGCGTCGTCCTGTATCGGAGCACGACGCTTTTCGAGAATCTTCAGGACCTGTGTGTCGCTCAAGGATGCATTCTCGAGCGGCGAGGTCACGGACCCGGAAACGGACGGTCGCAAGAACTCCCCCGACGCGATCGACGCGATCGCGTGGGGATAGCGGCGGCGCACGATCTGCACCCATTTTTCGGCATCGCGCAGCGTCTGGAAGTACCCCATGTGCAGGTACAACCGCTCACTGCCGTCCGCCTGGGGCGCGCGACTGGTGAAGAATGTGAAAGGCTTCAGGTGCGGCGATTCGGGCGGCCGGATGGACACGGGCGCAGCCAGCCGGCACAGCGTGAGCATGTAACGAGCGGTGCCCGCCGGCGCGCCTTGTCCCGAATTGCTGGACGAGAACGCAGCGGGATCTTCCAATATCGATCTCATGAGCCCTCCCCTGGAACTGCGGTCGAGTCACCGTCGGGGGAGCTTGCGGATCCAGCGCAGACGAGCTTGCACGCTCACACCTGGGAGTGGAGTGGCAACCCCGCTGTCTTAGGCTTACGCCCTTAGACCGGTAGCTTTGCGTCCCCGCCTTTCGGACGGGTTTGCCCTTCGGTGCC
>Ga0126373_10001624_pt1 | contig 16115 bp, 17 predicted proteins | sample PanSoiMetPlot_11_FD_92545 | JGI IMG/M metagenome (GOLD analysis project Ga0126373, IMG submission 92545) | Tropical forest soil microbial communities from Panama - MetaG Plot_11 | ecosystem: Environmental > Terrestrial > Soil > Tropical forest > Bulk soil | place: Panama | collected 2016-02-17 | reverse complement strand
CTCTCGCGATTCAGGCGCTGTCTCTCGTGGCGGTACTGGCGTGATCTTAACGATACAGAACCACTACCACTCTGAACGTACTCATTCCGTTATTGTCTGCCTTGGTTGGACAAGCTCCAATGGAGTAGCTGCCAACTGGAATCTCGAGGACTTTGCTCATGAGATTTGCCGGAAGGTCGGTCGGGTTCGGCGTAGTGAAATTGAAGGCTGATGCCTGAATATCATGGTGCGGCAAGGCAGCGAAGGCTGCTCCCGCGGAACTTTCGCCTGAGCAGGCAACGCGACGCAGCTGAGGAGCATGAGTGGCCTTGAGCGCTCCGAGTCGCTGTTTACTCCTGCGGGAGGCGATCTGCTGCTCCACAGCTTGTTCGAAATCGTCCGAAGAGAATTTTTGCAGCCCCGTGGCAAAATCCACAGTCGCCCACAAGCGATTGGCTGCCCGGGTAATTCCCACTCCCATTTCGGTATACACCGGATTCAGGAGGTTTGTGCGATGTCCGGGCGAGTGCATCCATCCGCTCTGCAGTTCCTCGGCGCTGTCAGCGTAACCCACGTTCTCAGCAGCGCCACTGAACTTGGCGCCTTGCTCCGAGAGACGCTGAGTGAACGCTGGCTCCCCTTCGAGCTGGTGACTCAACTCCAGGTGATTCGCCATTTCGTCGGAATGTAAGCGCGCGGCGAGAGCCAGCCGGTTGTTCCACTTGAGCGGCGGAGCATTTACCTTGGCGCGCTCCTGGTTTGTCCACTCAAGGATCTGCTGCTCCATTTGTGTGGTTGTGATGGTCTCTTGAGCAAGGACCCGTATGGGAAGGAGTCCGGCGAGCAGCAAGGCAACACGACAGATTCGAATCATTCCCTGGCTCTGCGGCGCGCCGATTCGGACGACTCGGCTTTGCCCGGCTCCGTCTCCGAGGATGAAACAGTAACTTGTCTTGGCGGCTGCGGCGTGTTCTCATTCTTCCCGTGCCGTTCCAGGATGGCCTTATCGCGCTCGATTTGCTTGCGCAGCTTCTCGGCCTTCATGGCCAGGCGTTCGGCAGGGGTCAGCTTTTTTGATTGCTCGGCCCAGTGCCGTTCAAGATCGCGTTGATTTTGGCTCTTCACCTAATCAGAATGTCACAAACAAGTTGGTAACGCGAGCCAACGGGCATACGGGCGAAAATCGTGTAGCTACTTATGCGATTCTTCATCGTAGTACCAACATCGCATGCGCTGCAGAATAGTTCCGTGTGAATCATGCCGATTACGCATTCCATCACCACGACTGTTCCATCTCTCGCGAACGACCAGCACGGACAAGACAATCACCAAAGAAAAACGAATCGCGATTAGCGCAGTATCGGCCAGTTTGTGATACGGAGTGGCGCCTAGACTCAGCACAAACAAGCAGGCAACAAATAGAATCCAGCCTCGAAGCCTGCCCCGTCTCAGAGTGCCTTTCGAATCAGTATTCATTCCAACACTTCGCCGGGACGCAGACGTCCGGCGCCTCGTCCTTATGCTGAAGCACTCTTGTTTTTGATCTCTGCCAACAGGCGCTCGATTTCTTCCTCCCGCTCCAACGTCGCAAAACGGTCCTCGATCGACTCGCCGGTCAGCTCCTGATGCGCATGATTGATAGCCTCGCCGCGCGCAACTTTCTGCTTCATGCGATCGAAGGTCTCCATGTGCTTGCCATCTCCGGCCGCCGACTGCGCGGTTCTGGCTTTGCCTACGACACGCGATCGGCGAGCCTGGGCTACCAGAACGTCGCACTTCGATTGTGCTTCCTCCAGCTTTTGCTCGAGCTTGCGCAAAGCGGTCTTCAAGTTCTCGACCTCAATCTTCTGATCGGCAACTTGCTGCTCGAAGTTCTGGGCGCTCTGTTTGCAGCTCAGCGAACGTTCGATCGCGGCGCGAGCGAGATCGTCCTGCTTCTTCGAAACCGCGAGTTCTGCTTTGCGAGTCCACTCCGCGGTCTTCTCCACGTTTTCTTTCTGCTTCTTCTCCAGAAGATGCTGATCAGCGATCGCGATCGCCACCTGCGTCTTCACCTGAAGAAGCTGGTTCTGCATGTCGAGGATGACCTGCTTGATCATCTTCTCGGGGTCTTCCGCCTTATCGACCAGGTCATTGATGTTGGCCCGGATTAACGTCGAAACTCTTTCCAGTAATGCCATGACTCGACTCCTTTCCTTACCTCAGCCATTTCCTTGCATTTGAGTGCTCTGAGACCTTAACGATTTGTCGTCCGCCGTCCGATCACTCAATGAACTCATTGCCCGATTTCTCTCCCGCCCCGCCAGGATCGCTCCCAGCGCCGCTCCCACGGCGGTCCACACGGCGAGGTGTCCGTTAAGAATGCCGAACACCACCCCGCTCAGCAGCACCGCGACGAATGCACCTTTCCATGTATTCATAACCACTCCTTCAAACTCATCCTTCCAGGAGAGACGCCCGGTTTGGCGGCGCGTCTCTCCTGGTGAACCAATTACTGTGTCTGTGAACCCGCTCCCGCTGATTTCTTCTTCGAAGCGTCGCCATCCGCCTTTTCGGTCTTTAGCTGCTTCACCCGGCCGAGCAACTCGTTCATGTTCATGCCGGAGAAGGCCTCGAACAGCGCGGGGACCTGCGCGGCGATTTTGGCCATGTCGCCTGTGATCTTGCTGGCGCCCGCGGCTCCATCGTTGCCGGTGGAGACGATAGTGATCTTGTCCACGTTCGACAGCGGCGCTGCCATTGCCCGTACCACTTCGGGAAGACCAGTAATCAGCCTGTCCACAACAGCTGCCTGGTTCCACTCCTGGTAGGCTTCGGCCTTCACGTTCATCGCCTTGGCTTCGGCTTCACCTTTCTTGAAGATGATGTCGGCTTCGGCCTCACCCTGCGCGCGTGTCGCAGAGGCACGGCCTTCGGCTTCGACCATTTGACGTTGACGCTCGGCCTCAGCCAGGGTCTGAATGCGCTGACGCTCGATCTCGGCCTCCTTCAGCACAGTCGCGATCAGCTCCTTCTCATGACGCAGGATTTCCGCCTCCTGCACCTTGATCTGCTGCTCTTTCTCGACCTGTTGGACTTTCACCGCCTCGGCGATAACCGCCTGCTGCTGGATGTTGGCTTGAATCTCATATGCCTTGTCGGCCTGCGCCTGTTGCTTCTTGACCAGTTCGGCGTAGGCGGCTTTTTTGACCTCGAGATCGCGTTGCGCTTCGGCCTGCTTGGCCTGTGAGACCGTTTCCGCTAACACCCGCTCCTGATCTGCCTGAGCTTTGGCAATGGCCGAAGCACGCTGCGCTTCCGCACGCTTGATCGCCGTATCGCGCTCGGCTTCGGCGGCGGCCACATCGGCATCGCGCTTGATGCGCGCGATGTCGGGTCGTCCCATATTGGCAATGTATTCGTTCTTGTCTCTCACTTCCTTAATGGTGAACGACACGACTTCGAGCCCCATCTTGTTGACGTCGTCCGAGCAGGTACCGCGCATGCGATCGGCGACCATCTCCGGCTCCTTCACAATCTGCTCGACCGTGAGCTGTCCGATAATGCCGCGCAGATGACCTTCCATCACCAGGCGAATCAAGCCTTCGCGCTGCGCCGGCGTCTTGGTTAGGAATTGCTCGGCCGCGGTGAAGATTGAAACCTCATCGGACTTCACCTTGATCTGCGCGACCGCATCCACCGACACGGCAACACCTTGATTCGTGTAGAGATCCTGCTGTGGCGCAACATCGAATGACATCAGCTCCAGGGAGAGCACGCGACAGCTCTCAAATAATGGGTAAACCAACGTTCCGCGACCGATGCGAACGCGCTTTCCCCTAAAGCCGTAAACGATCAAGGCCTCATTGGGACCCGCCTTGACAAAGAGTTTTGCCATCATTGCCAGGAGGAACATGGTTCCCAGCACCGCCAGTCCAGTAACTACTTGCCATGAAAAGTTCGGCATAACGTTTCTCCTTGGGTTTCTCGGCGAAACCCGATTACCGCTTACTAACCTCTCCGGCTTTGGCATCGGCCTCACCGGAAATCTCTTCCCATGTGCGCACGTAAGCGATTCCACGCTCGAATCGCGTAACCACAACCTCGGTTCCCTTCGCGATCGGCAATCCATCTTCACTGCGCGCACCGCAACTTCGTCGCGTACCCACTTGCTCGAAGACGATCTCGCCCGTGCCTCCTCCGCGGATCGAACTGCTCACTCGTCCGAGGACTCCGGTCATCTCATACTCTGCAGGATCAATTCCGACATCGTGTTTCATCAGCACGCGCGCGAAGAACCATCCAACAATGGCAGCTCCAATTAGTCCTGCCAGCGTGGCCAGCAGCAGTGCGAATCCGATCCAGATGCTGGAGTAGCGAGTGACCAGATAGCCCATCCCGCCAAACCAGGTCAGGAAAGCCATCAGCGTGAACGAATTGAAGAATCCCCCAACCCCGTGACTATGGAATCCTCCTCTGCCCATGTGCAGGTGAAGCTTCGCAGGAATGTGCAGGCGTAGCGTTCCCGTGAGAAACGAAATGGTGCTGAACACGAACCCCACAATGAAACTGATCAGATAGAAGAGTTCCCAGTTCATAAGATCTCCTCTCTATGCGCCCCGCCATCCGACTTACGCTTACCGTTTTCAGCGTGTCCATTCGGTTTCAGGACCTGAAGCAACCGCTCCGCTAATCCCGGTGTTTCTAAAATGGCACCGAGCAGCACCAGGCATCCGCGGGAATCTTTATGCTTGGCAACTTCCAACAACGCATGCTTCACCTGCGGATCGCGGCGGAAGCGCTCCGCTCCGGCGATCAACCAGAGGTCGAGACGCTCTTCCAGCGTGCGCACATCCGAGATCAACTCGGTGTGATAGCCCTCGGGATCGTCCACGAGGTATCCCGGATGAACTTTGAAGAAGCGGGCGAGCAGCATGCGCGTCGTGTTTGTCAGGTGGGGACGCGCGCCCTTCTCGATCTGCGAGAGATACGACTGGCTGATGCTCGCGCCCAACTCTTTCTTGAGAGCGCGAACAACTTCCTGCTGCGTCATCTCGCGATCGAGCCCGCGAATGCTGCCTTCCACCTCGCGCAGGTAGCGGATTTTCTCGCCGAGCTTCATAGGATCGCGTATTACAAATCGCGATAATGATATTACTGATTGCAATAGATGTCAAGAGCCTTGCATGTGAATTTTTACCTAGATCTAAGTCCCTGATTAATCGATACTTACCGGGCTCTATTAAGCGATCGCGCTCGCGCCGGAGTGAAACCACGAAGGACACGAAGTATCACGAAAGGAAAAACCAAGCACATAAATTTTGCATTTTTCCCTTCGTGCCCTTCATGGTTTCACCCTCGCGCTTTCTCCGTGCCTCCGTGACTCCGTGGTTAAATGGGCTTTCACTCATGCGCTCACTCCTCCGCAATCGTCTCGCGACCTTGGGCGTCGTGCTTATTTGTTTGTTCGTGATCTTTGCTCTATTCGCGCCTTGGATTGCTCCGCGCGATCCTGCACAGCTTGATCTGGCGACTCGTCTCGAGCGACCGAGCCATGGGCATTGGTTCGGAACTGACGAGCTTGGGCGCGACATTCTCTCGCGCGTGATTTACGGCGCCCGCATCTCGATGCTGGTTGGGATCAGCGTGGTGGCTGGATCGTTGCTGCTGGGACTGATCTTTGGATCGATCGCCGGATACTATGGCGGACGCATTGACCGTTTCTTCAATATTGTGGTGATGAACGCGTTTTTGTCTTTCCCTGGAATTCTCTTGGCCATTGCCTTCGTCGCCTTTCTTGGGCCGGGGATCTTCAACTTGATTCTCGCCCTCTGGATTGGCGGATGGGTCGGCTATGCCCGCTTAGTGCGAGCCCAAGTCTTATCAGTTCGGGAACGGGAATTCGTGGAGGCGGCGCGCGCGCTGGGAGCCAGCGACTGGCGCGTGATCACGCGTCATATTCTGCCGAATATCATTCAGCCGGTGATTGTGCAGGCAGCGATCGGCATGGCTGGAGCTGTACTCGCCGAAGCAACGATGAGTTTTCTCGGGTTAGGAGTTCCACCGCCCACTGCAAGTTGGGGCTCGATGTTAAACGATGGGCGCTCTCATCTTTTCGACGCGCCACATCTCGTGCTCTTCCCTGCCGCAGCGGTAATGCTCGCCGTGCTGTCGTTCAATTTTATTGGCGACGCACTGCGCGATTATCTCGATCCGCGCTCACGGATTGAAGCGGGGCTGTAGCACTATTTTTGATGTGGCAGTGCAGCCATCTAATCTTCTCTCACTACGCAGGTGAACAAGCGCATGCAGCAGCTCTACGCCGGCCCGCAACTCACTGTATGAGAGCCGCTTTAAATCACCGCAACTCTTCACCGGCCTCGTGTTTCTACTGGTAGGCCCGCCGGCGGGCCGAAGACGAGGAGAAAACGATTATGAAACGCACTGTAATAGGCATCGTACTTATGGGAGTTCTGGGCGCCGGCTCACTGATGGCAGAAGATCACGACTGGAGACGAGACAACGATCTTCGACGCGACTACGCAGACCGCCGGGCAGACTATCGAGACATGAATCGCGATCGCGCCAAGATTGCACGAGACCGACGCGAGCTGCGTGAGGAGTACCGGGAAGGTGATTGGCGCGGAGTGCAGCGAGAACGTGCCGAGTTGCGGAATGAGTACCGCGACCTGAACCGGGATCGCTGGGACGCTCGCCGCGACACCCGCGACATCCGCCACGATCGTCGCTGGGATTGGCGCTAAGTTTTTAACGCGGAAGCCAGCAGGTTCGCTGAATTAGCTTCTGCCAAGTAGAAGGGGCGGTCCTTATTTGAGACTGCCCTTTCTCTTTTTGTGGCTCAGATTTCCTCCGCGCCGTTTGTCCCACGAGTTGGCCATATTTGCGTGCTGCAACCGCAACTCTTTCCCGAATTCGGGTTGCTGAGCCTAACGGCTTTCCCCTTGAAGCCGAATTCTGATCAAGCGAGAAAATCAAATGAAAGGAATAGCAGTGGGGATTTTGCTGTTCGCACTTGCCGGTACCAGCACGGTGATGGCGCAAGACCATGGTTGGCGATCGCATCGCGGCAATGACTGGCGACGCGCCGATTATGGTCGCCATGACCATAACTGGAACTGGCGGCGCGGTGACTACGGCCGTCACGACGAGTATCGTGGCTGTCGTGATGGCCGCGGAGTCTATAGCGACATCCGCCGCGATGAACGCCAGCTCGAATACGATCGTTGGAAACTTCGACAGCTTGAACGCGAAGGCAACTATCGTGCGGCAGAGCGTCAGCGCGAGGAGATGGACTATCGATACCGCGACATCCAGCGCGATCGGGAAATGGCCCGCAGAGACCGCTACAATCGCGCCTGGGACTGGATGCGCTATGCCGGCTTCGGCTTGCGCTAGGAACTCAGTGCAACTTAAAGAGGGCAGCCAGAAATGGCTGCCCTTTTTTGATCTTTTGTGCTGGTCGAATCGCTGCGCGCAGTGCTATCCACCCTGCTTCTTCGATCCTTGTTTTGGACCAGCCACATTCACCTGCTGTCCATCTTCGAGAGAGTCCGCCGGATTGACGATCACTTGATCACTCGGCTCCAGGCCACCAACGACCTCGACTGAGCTGCCGTAGTCGCGTCCGATCGTCACTGGACGCAGATGGACCTTATTGTCCGAATCGACCACGGCAGCTCGCGGACCCTCTGGGCGAAAGAGCAAGGTATTGATTGGGACTGTTAACCGCGGAGCATCAATCTTCGCCGCGAAGTGTACTTGTGCGTAGGCTCCGGGAAGAATCTTGCCTCCCGGATTGGGAACATCTATCTCGGAGAGCAACGTTCGTGTTGTGGGATCGATGACTTGGGAGGTGCGCACGACTTTGCCCTCGAACCTTTGGCCAGGATACTCGCGTTGTTCGAGGAAAGCCTTCATGCCAATGTAAATAGCTGCACTGTAGGTCTGGGGAACATTTACGTATACGCGCAGTGGATCGACCTGGGCGACATCGAATAGTTCCTTGTCAGAACCTGTGTTCCCAGCGTTGATGAGAGCACCAACATCGATGTTGCGCTTGGTAAGCACGCCGGAGAACGGCGCATATACGTGCTTGAACGACTCCATTTGCTCGAGCCGGCGAACGTTTGCGTCGGAGGCAGCGAGATTTGCCTGCGCCTGCTGATATCCGCTCTCTTGCTGATCAACCTCCTGCTGCGAGACCGAATCGCTCTTGCGCAGATTCTGCCAGCGTTCCGCCGAGCTCTTGGCCAATCCCAACTGCGCTTGAATCTGCTGGCGCGTGGCGCGAGCCTGCAATAACTCCTGATCGACTTCCGGTGTGTCGATGGCGGCGAGCAAATCGCCCTTGTTCAGGTGTGAGCCGATGTCTTTGTACCAGTGCAGCAGGTATCCGTTGGTACGCGCATAGATCGGCGACTCCTTGTAGGCCTGCACTGTGGCGGGAAGAACCAGCTCCTCGTGCGACTGCTCCTGGGTTGGATGAGTTACGGCAACACTCGGAATGGCGAGGCGTTCGGTTTCAGCCGCCAACGCTTTTTTCTCGCCCAACTTGCTGGCGATCGTGATCGCTCCGGCGATGAGCAGAATAACGATAAGTCCACCCACCACCCATCCAGCTTTGCGCACGGAGCTGTTACGGGGTGGTCCGGTCGGGGATTGGCGCTCCGTATCCGACGGAAAATTAATGACCTCGGGATAACTCACGTCTTCCTGCAGTTCCTTTCTCAATCCTTCTCCTACTCCTCATGTACCCATTCTGGACCCGCTTGTTGTACTACGCGGCCAGATCTTCGCCCGTGAATCATTGTAAACACCACTGGCACAAAGAATAGTGTGGCCACGGTAGCAAAAAGAAGCCCACCGATTACGGCTCGCCCCAATGGAGCGTTCTGCTCGCCGCCTTCGCCCATTCCTAGTGCCATAGGCACCATGCCGATGATCATTGCCAGGGCCGTCATGATGACTGGGCGAATTCGCGTGAATCCAGCTTCCATGGCGGCCTGAAGCGCAGTCAGTCCTGCATCCATTCGTTCTCGCGCGAATGAAACCAGAAGAATACTATTTGCGGTGGCAACGCCAACGCACATAATCGCGCCGGTAAGTGAGGGCACGCTCAAGCGAGTATGTGTCAGCAAGAGCATCCACATGATGCCGGCGAGCGCGCCGGGCAACGCGGTAATGATGATGAACGGATCGAGCCATGACTGGAAGTTCACAACGATCAGAAGATATACGAGCACGATGGCCATGATCAGACCGAAGGCTAGTCCTCGGAACGATGAGGTCATGGTTTCCACCTGACCTCGCAGGGTAATGTGTGTTCCTCTGGGCAGCTTGCCATCGAATTCTCTTAATCCTTCGCGAACGTCGCTGGCAAGTCCGCCCAAGTCGCGTCCCTGGACCGAGGCATAAACGTCGACCACGGGTGTGATGTCATAGTGATAGACGGCTGCCGGAGTTACATTCGGCTTGAAAGTGGCGAGATTTGCCAACACCTGCGGTGATGGCGCAGACGACGAACCTATCGGCGTGTTCATCAGCGCCTGAGTCGAATCGAGGCGATAGTCAGGCGTTTGTATAGCGACGTTGTAAGTGACACCATTTTCGGGATTCAACCAGTAGCTTGGCGAGGTCTGGAAACTCCCGCTCAGCGACACTAGCAGGTTGCGCGCAACATCCTCCTGATCGAGCCCAACTTCCTTTGCTCGCGAGCGATCGATGTTCAGGTCGATCGCCGGCCCGTTCATCAACTGTTGTACATGCACATCCGCTGCGCCGGGAACATGCCGCATGCGATTGGCGATCTGTTCGGCAATCGCATAGTTTGCCTTGAGGTTGCGGCCAACTACCTGAACGTCAATAGGGGATGGAAGTCCGAAGTTCAAAATCTGGCTCACGATGTCGGCCGGCTGAAAGAAGAACTCAGTTCCCGGGAAATACAGCGGCAAGTCCTCACGCAATTTCTTTACGTAATCTGCAGTTGGGTGATGGTGCTCCTGATTTAGAGATACCAGTATCTCGGCGTCCTACGTGCCGATGGTTCCGCTCGTGCTGTACGTCGTATTAATCGAGCTGAAAGGCAAGCCGATATTGTCGAGAATTGTGACCAGTTCGTTTTTGGGAATCTCCTGCCGCAACACGTTCTCCACTTCGTCGCACAAACGCGCCGTTTCCTCAATGCGTGTACCCGCGCGTGCCCTAAGATGAAGGCGAAAGACACCGGCATCGACCGCAGGAAAGAAATCCTGACCTAGGAAAAGGATGAGTCCGAAGGAAAGAACGCAGAACCCCAGGAAGGCTGTAGCAAATATCTTGCGGTGTTCTAGAGCGCTATCAAGCAGGTCACGGTAAGCCTGGCGAAACTTCTCAAAGCCGCTTTCAAATCCACGCTGAAATCGTCCGAGGATCGTCTTCGGTGCTGCGGTTTTGTGCTCGTGTCCGCGCATGATGTAAAGCACCATGGTTGGTACCAGGGTTCGCGAAAGGAAATAGGACGCCAACATGGCGAAGACCACGGCTTCGGCCAACGGAACGAACAGATAGCGTGCCACGCCAGTCAGGAAAAACATCGGCACAAAGACGATGCAGATGCAGATGGTTGATACGAAGGCGGGCAGAGCAATCTGCTGGGAGCCGTCGAGGATCGCCTGTTTCATGTCCTTGCCCATGGCAAGGTTGCGCTCGATGTTTTCAATAGCCACCGTGGCATCATCGACCAGGATGCCTACGGCGAGTGCCAGACCTCCCAGCGTCATGATGTTGATAGTTTCGCCCAGCGCGCTAAGCACAAGGATCGATACGCAGATCGAGAGAGGGATGGAGACGGTGATCACCACCGTCGGACGCCAGTCGCCCAGGAACAGCAGGATCATCAGCGCGGTGAGCACAGCAGCAATCGCACCTTCGCGCAACACTCCCTGAATCGAACCTCGGACGAAGAGCGATTGATCGAACAATGTCTTGATCTGCAGATCCTGAGGCAGACTTTCTGCAAGGATCGGCAGGCGGGCTTTAATTTGAGCGACGATGTCCAGTGTTGACGCACCACTGTTCTTCATCACGCTCAACAGTGTGCCTCGTACGCCGTCCTGCCGAACGATGTTGGTTTGTGGAGTGAATCCATCGCGCACATGGCCGATGTCGCGGACATAAGTCGTGGCGCCATTCTTTGTCTTGATCGGAAGGTCATTCAGCTCGGCGACGGTTTGCGTGCTGGCGTTCATGCGCACGTTCATCTCGAGGCTGCCGATCTTCGCGGTACCTGAAGGCAGAATCAGGTTCTGGGCATCGACTGCATTCACCACGTCTACCGGAGTCAGCCCGTGTGCTTGAAGAGCCTGAGTGTCGAGATCTACTGCGATCACTCGCGACTTGCCACCGTATGGATACGGGATTGCCGCGCCTTTGACGGTCGTCAACGGCGAGCGCACGAAATTCAATGTCAGATCGTTGAGTTCCTGCTCGGGAATACTCTTACTGCTGATACCAACCTGAACGATCGGAACGCTCGATGCTGAATAGACTATGACCAGGGGCGGCTGCGTTCCCGGAGGAAGTTGGCGCACCATCTGCTGCGAAACTGCGGTTACCTGGGCAACAGCCATCTGTAGGTTTGCCGTAGGTTGAAAGTAAATCTTCTCGATGGCTCGGCCCTGCAGGGCGACGGATTCGATGTGCTGAATGTCGTTCACCAGCGTCGTCAAACCGCGCTCCGTGTTGCTGAGGAAGCGATCGGCCATCTCCTGCGGCTGCATGCCGGAGTACTGCCACACGATGCTGATGACGGGAATATTTATGTCAGGAAAAATGTCAATGGAAGTGCGCAGGATGACGATGGGAGTAAGGATCAGGATCAGCAGCGCCATTACCACGAAGGTGTAAGGGCGCCGCAAAGCTAACGAAACAATCCACATCGGACGAGGAACTCCCGACTAACTATTGATTCTGTAACAAATACGAAGTAGTTATTTTAATTCCGAAACAGAACGTATCGGATTTATTTTATGTTAACGTCATTGTATGCCGCAAACCTACGCCCCGGTTGAGGCTGGGGAGGATAAATCCAGTAACGGCAGGCGGGCTCCCGGCAGACCGCGGAGCGAGGATGCGCGTAAGGCTATTCTTCGCAGCACTCTGAAGCTTCTGCAGGAGACAGGATTCCCCGATCTGTCGATTGAAGCGATCGCCGCCGATGCGGACGTGGGCAAAGCGACCGTCTACCGCTGGTGGCCAAACAAGGCCTCACTCGTAGCGGACGCTTTTTCCCGCAGCGCCGATGAAGAGCTACGCTTTCCCAATACAGGATCCGTTCGAAATGACGTCAGCATCCAGATGAAGCATCTGGTGCGCGTCCTGCGAGGACGTCGTGGACGAATCGTGGCGGCACTGATTGGCGGAGGCCAGTCCGATCCTGAATTGATCCAGGCCTTCCGCGATCGCTTCATGATGCCTCGCAGGCAGGAAGCCTACCAGACTCTGCGTCGCGGTATTGCCCGCCGTGAGTTGCCAGAAACCCTCAACCTCGATCTGACCCTCGATACTCTCTACGGCTCTCTGTATATGCGCTTCTTGATTCGGCAGACCGGATTGACTGAAGACTATGTGGACGAAGTGGTGGCCCTGGTAATGGATGGCGCCACTAAGGCAGCCTAGCCGTTGTAGATCCTTGATCGATCAGCGTCCGTTTCCTGATTGCTCGAAGCCACATTCGACGAATCAGAGCACTTCCTGGATACATGACGCGCCAATATGCTGCGAAGCGCCGGCACGACGTTGGGTCGGTCGCGTAGACACGAGTTTCGGTACTCACCCTGCAGGCATGGACTCCTTCATCTACCAATAGAAAATTCATCGCGGCCACTGCGAAACCAGGTGCATGGAGTGCCTTGAAATCTTCGGCTGTGGCGTGCGCAGGTGGACGCCAGCCATCGGGCGCATGGACTAACGTGCCCAGGACGAGCTCGCGTCCAGGCTGCTCGGCAAGTTTCAGGAATGAAGTTCTCGTAGCAAGGTGGATGATCGGTTCATCGGGCGGCGGGTTCAGTATATTTGCGCTTGTGGAACGACCGAAGCGACGAATCCGGACAAGCGTTTTGAAAAAGAGTATTTCGTCGGCAGTCACGGATTGGATCGCCCCATAGGCCTTATCGCATTGGGCAGGCACGCCGGTTGAGTGAAGTTCATGGAACTGATATACCGGCACGAACTCGTCCAGGCGCGCCCGGAACTCAGAAACGTGCGTCTCTGGAGTCGGCAGCAGCCAGCCTCCGCAAATGATGATGAAACCGAGCAGCACCATGCACAGTGCGCGTAGACGATTCCTAACAAGGAAGATCTGAGGAGGCTTGATAACGCTGATCGCGCCTAATAGAGCGACGCCCAGGCCTAAGTAGACAAGGATGGCGCCGTACATGTCGCCATCCTAATCTTGGGCTCTTCTCTTGCGAAGATCGGACAAAATAAAAAGGGGCCATTCCGAGATAACTCGGAATGGCCCTTCCGGGGCTTCCTCGGGGTGTCGAGGAAGTCTTACCGGCTGTTGGGGGCAGCCGGTGTAACGTTTTGCGCAGCCGTATTTTCCTGCACGTTCGTCATGAGCTGCACGTCCACGCGCCGATTCTGGGCGCGGCCTTTGGAAGTATTGTTGGACGCAACTTCCTTATCCTTACCCAATCCTGCCAGGTAAATCTTGTAAGCCGGCACGTTGTACTGGCTGGCGAGATATTGAACCACGGCCGAGGCGCGCATCTGGCTCAACTTGTAGTTGTACTGCGCACCGCCCACCGAGTCACATCCGCCGATCAACTGAATTACATATCCCTTGGTATTCGGAATGTCGTTCGCGAGCTGATCGAGAGCCGTTTTAGCTTTCTTGCTCAAAACTGCGCTATCGAACGCGAAGTGCACGGAGGTCTCTGCCACCGAACGATAGTTATCAAGGTTCGCTACGGTGTTGCTGAGGGCGTCTACTTTACCCGAGGTCTGGGTTGCTGCCTGATTAGCCTGATCGGCCGCCTGGCCCGCTGCCAGCGCCTTCTGATCGACCGACGAGATCCGGTCGTTTACACCCTGAATTCCCTGCTGAGAGCGCGCGTCAACATCGCGAATATCGCGAGTGTTCTTCGCGGTCAGGTCGTCGAGTTCGTTGGTCTTGTTGATGACAGGCGCAGTTTCGTTGCGCACATACTTCTTGGTGCTGCAGCCGGCGTTGAACACTATGGCAGCGCCTGCCACAAGAACTAGCAATGAGCGATTGACAATCATTTTCTTGGCTCCTTAACCCCTCACCCCTACACCCCGGAACTTCCAAGCGTGGGAAAAGACGGTGGCCAGCAAGCCCGCTGGCGATATTTCTTGACTTCACCATAAGCAATGCCGCTGCCAAGTTCGATGCAAAGTTAAATTCAGCGCGGCCTCCTGTTTTCATCAGGTTACAGACATAAAGGCGTTTTGGAATTCGGCAGCTCTGGCAGGAGAAGAGCGGAATTGGCTTTTGCCATAAAATTTTTACCGGGCGGCTCGGGCGATTAGGTTATTCAGTTGCCCTTCTGTCGACCCGAATCGTCGGTTGGCCTATTTCAGTCCGCGACACACGAGCTGCTGGAGGCGCCTGAACCACTCGCAGTTCTTTCGCGGGCTTTAGCCCTCCCGAGATTCCCATCCCGCATCTTTGAGAATGCACCGCTGGGAGACTCTCCCAGGTGACGCAGCTCTGGAAGGCAGTCCGCTTACCGGATTGCGCAACTCAAAAGGAAATCAGTTTCGGGAGGAGAAACCCCATGCGAATTAACAGACTTCTAGCTCTACTTACTTTGCTGGCAGCCGTGTTCACGATCGCCTGTTCACAGCAAAAAGCGAACACACCGGATGTCACCGATCAGGTCAAGGACTCGCTCAAGGCCAACAACCTTGGCGATGTAAAGGTCAGCGAAGATAAGGACAAAGGTGTTGTAACACTCTCTGGCGACGTAAAGTCGGACGAGGAAAAAGCCCAGGCTGAAGACATCGCCAAGAAGAGCGCCGGTGGCCTAATTGTTGCGAACGAGATCGGTGTGCGCCCACAGGGTGCCGAAGGCGATGCCAAGAAGGTCGATCAGAATCTGGATAAGGGCATCGAAGACAACTTCCGCGCAGCGCTAACCGAAAACAGAATGGACGGCCAACACATCCAGTTCGATTCGAAGAACGGCGTTATCACGCTGAAGGGCGATGTAGACACGCCGGCCCAGCGCGAATCCGCCGAGAAAATGGCCGCAAAAATTCCCAACGTGAATCAGGTTGTGAATGAATTGCAGGTCAAGGGCGCCAAGAAAGCCCGCCGCGCAGCCGGCGAATAGTGGTTCGCATAAAAGCAGTTAAGCCGTGCCAGAAAGGCACGGCTTTTCTGTCTTTACGACGGGTTACCTATTGAGAAGGCGGGAAGAAGAAGGCGCGGACGAACTTCACTCCCAGTACGGTGCAGCGCTAGGAATTCTGAGAGGCGGAATGATTGTCTGTAGCCGCCGCCATCCAGAGAATGTCAGGGGCGCTTCCGCCAGACAAGTTCTCTGCGGGTTTCGAAGCAGCCATCACCTCCGCCGCGACCAAACCGGCGAGTAGCGAGCAAAAAATCAACATCCCTTTGACCGTGATTCTCACGACAACCACTCCTGACCATTAAAGTGCAATCAAATGTCCACTACACATTCCATATAAAATGCGGCAAAACCATACTGAAACTGGGAAGCTCTCGGCAGTTAATCGAGATGCGCCGTGTCAAAACGCCTGCAAAACATTGCAGCCGCAGAGACACATGACTTCCACTGCGAGAAATGCCAGCCCCGTGGCGGCCCAATCGGCGGGCCTCCTTCGGTAATTTGCCTGCCTTGCCAAACCAGCTCACTATCCGCAACAAGGCTTTGTTTAGATGCGCGCTTTAGGGCGCTGACAACAGCTTTTTTAGAAGTCGAGATTTCTGGGGATTGTCTTTATTAAAGACTTAAAGGAGGAAACAGTCGTGAAAGCCTTCCGGCCTGTTTCCGGGCTCTTTGTGGCATCGTTGCTTGTTGTGTGTTCCTCGGTGTTGTCGCTCGCCGATGACGAGCGTGCCGGCTACCAGGGCAACCCCGTGCGCAACGGCTTGAATCGAGGACTAG
>Ga0126373_10001623_pt1 | contig 16119 bp, 16 predicted proteins | sample PanSoiMetPlot_11_FD_92545 | JGI IMG/M metagenome (GOLD analysis project Ga0126373, IMG submission 92545) | Tropical forest soil microbial communities from Panama - MetaG Plot_11 | ecosystem: Environmental > Terrestrial > Soil > Tropical forest > Bulk soil | place: Panama | collected 2016-02-17 | reverse complement strand
GGAAATCACGCTGGTCGTAAGCAAGATTTTCAGCTGCTGGCTGCTGACAATAGTTGCGCTCAGTGGCTTGCCGTTAATGACAACTTCAGACGACGAAACAAACTGGCTACCATTCACCGTGACCGTAACGCCCTGCTCGACCTGACCAAAACTCACCGTGCTGGGAGAGAGGGACCCGATCAGCGGCGCGGGCCTGGCGCTGCCGCACAAAGGGTTTAGCGTGTTGTTACAACCTGAAAGAAACATTACGCCGAGCAGGGCCACAAGCGATAGACGGGAGGACATACATGGCTCCTTTTTGGGCCAAACCCCGGTGGCGCCTCGAATGGTTCCTAGTACGAAACCCGCGCCTCGGAACCGGGGTCAGGGCCTGCTGTTGCTGAACCCCGTATCCGCAAGGAAGTTTTCCGTCCCTAGCAGAAAATTTTGCCGCCCTCGAATCCCCTTGGGTTATCCGCCGCCCGGAAATAACTCGCAGCCTACCGCCCGGTCGCCGACTCGCACATTTCATGACTTGCCTAGTGTTAAAGACTTTGGACCACCTCGAAGACCAGTCCTCGTAGAAGGTGGCTTGCATGAGCGAAAGACTTGTTAGGAACTGGCGAGAAATCGCCATTGAACAAGTAACGAAACGGTTACAAGTTAATGACCTGATTGCAACAGCATTCCATTAAGCACTCAATCTGCGCTTCGCCCTATGCAGTTTATTTGTGGGCCCTGCGAGAATTTCGTTCCCTCTTGCCCGCTGCTTACGCTTCGTATCGGATTTCGATAAGCGTAGCCGGATAGCCAGTTTCCTGCCGGTCGGTGGCGACACGCAATTGATCGGTCTCTTGATCATCGACCAGTTCACGTCGTTTGAGCGGAAGAGGCGCTTTCAGGCTCGATATTCAACGAGAACTCCCGCCGAGGGGGCTTCAAAAGGCAGGAGCACTACAGCAGTCTTGCATACGGCTTGTACTGGGGCAAACAAATACGTATGGCCTTCCAGCGAAGACAACGGGCGGACGTTGTTCTGCTGTGTTGCTGTTTCGCTCACGCACGCCGAGACGGCGGTATGGAATTGGTCGATTGGAGCGAGTTGAGCGACGGTCAGTGTCTGACTTTTCTGTGCGACTGGTCGCGAGCGCGAACTTGATCCGGTTCGTGAGATTTGTCGCTTTATGGTGTTCGCGTACGTTTGAGATGTTACCGCTCATAACTGTTTTCCAGAGAGAGAGAGAGAGAGAGAGAGAGATCGCTTACTGCGAGATTCGACGGACAGCAGGGCTGGTCTTGTCATGATCCCGGGCGCTACTACGTGTTCCGCGGTGCCGACGTGCCTCCTGCTCGCTATGATTCTTTTGTGAGTCCATGCTCGAACTTCGCGATCAAGGCCGCCAGGGCTTCCGTCTGTTCATTCGTGGCGAGGTGACCGCCGGGCAGACGCTCGATTCGAAGGCCGAGTTTTCCCAATCGTTCTTGGGTGAGATCGACTTGCCTATGCTCAAAGAGATCTTCGTCGCTGCCGCCCACCAGAAATGTGAACTGATCGTGATAAGTCTGGAAGAGCCGACCGAGGTCGAGCCGATCGCCTTGCTTTATATGATCAGCCACGAAGCCGGCGGCGGCGAGGTAGAACAGGCCGTCGTGACGGTCCATGGCGGCGTGGAGTTCGACGAGTTCGGCTTCCGTTACGTGGTAGCTTCTGGACCACATCTTTCTTAGACCTGGCATCCGCTTGAACAGTCAGAGGGGACGGCCCACGCCTTGGCGGGCCCAGTCGGGGAGGAGGCGCAACATCGGCGTCGTGTACCACGGATGGGTGTGCCCGTCGGTTAAGCCCGCCATTGAAGATAAGGACTCCGCGTATCTCGGGCCCGAGCGCGGGTTCACCCCGTTCTAGGCGCTCAAGCCTACATCGCAAGTGCTCCAGAATAACTAGCGATGAAAAGTCGAACGTGACCACAGTTGTTGACTGGACGGACAGATCCTGCCAGACCGCTTCGACGAGATCTGTGCGCTCGGCAGTGCAATATGGTGAAGTCCTTCGGCTTGTCGCTATCGCCCATACCAACGTACTCGACCAAGAGCTTTGACATTTGCGCCGCGTTCGGCAGATACGGCAGAACCTTGGCCCATCCAAACGAGCCATCGGGAAATCCCGGTAGAAAAGAGACGGTGTGAGCGAGATCTCCCTCCCGCCTCAAGAACACGCTGAGCGGGGCGCCCGGCACCCGAACTATGGCGTGCGCATTGGGTTCGTAGCCGATGCGTTCACCACCTGCAAACCAAGTTTGCGCGGACGGGGTCTCGCGGGTCATCGTGTGGCGCCTCCCGTTTCCTTAACGTCTTCCGGATTTATCTCTGGTGTCTGCTCGCCGGCCTTTGCCGAATAGATGATGAATTTGAATGGATCCGTGTTCTGATTCTTCTCCATCAGCTTCAGGTACGCAAACCGCTTGTCGCGTTTGAGAGCTTCGCTCCTGGGGAACTTTGGCTCCGCAGTCTCAAGCAACTCCGCCGCCATTGCATACTTGCCGTCTGTTGAGAGGCGGTCGGCTGCTTTGAGAAGTTGCGCTTCGGAGACTCCGAGGTAGTCAACAAGGAGCTCAGCACGATCCTCTCGGCTCGGATGAGACAGTCCCTGAAGGTTCGCCTGCCAGTATCCCACGTTTTGATCGTAGATTCTGTCGATGACATGCTCGCGCAGGATGTAGTAGGGCTGGTAAGCGTCGGGCTGATTGGAGAGAAGATCCGGCGGAATGAGGTTAGCCTCATGAATGGAAGCCCGATCGTCACCCCGACGAATAGCCGTCAGCACCTGGTCTCGCAACCATGTCAAATCCGTTTTCAGGTGGCTGAGAATCAGAGGGGAAGCGAAGTTCCGCGTGAGCGGCTCGTGGCCATGCAACAGGTACTGCGGATTCCTCCTCACAATCACGTCAATCGCATCGAATAGTCCGTCGAGATCACCCTCCTCCACAAACGGCGCCCCCAGATAAGGCATGATGACATCCCCCATGAACATCACCTTTTCCTCAGGGAGATAAATCAATATGGCATCGTGCGTTTCACCCCCTCGAACCGGGATCAACTCGAGTTTCGTTCCGCCAATGTTCAGGTCCGTCCGGCTGTCGATCGCAACGTCCGGTTTGTAGCTGAGAACATCCTCGGTACTGAAGCGCTCTCCGAAGAACTGCTTCCCGAAGACGTCCGGTCCGTTGAATTCCTTGTTGAACTCTTCCTGGTAATTACTTCGTCCATAAAACTTGGGATGAGAGTTTAAGCTGCGGAAGTAGGAATGCCCGCCGACATGGTCCCAGTGTGCGTGAGTGATGAAGACGGTCGTCAGCGGGGGCAGTCCCGGCGCATAGGCCCGCAACGCTTCGTATGCATTTTTTGCTGAATCGCGACGTGTGCCTGCGTCAATGCCGATAAGCTGATGTCCGTCTTTAGAAACAACGAAGTAGTATTCGGTAAATTCGAAACCGGTCAGTACGTAAACACGACCGGGGACAACCTCCCTGATAACCCGCGGTGCAAACGCATGACCCAAGACCTTGTCCTCCGAAAACGGTGTTGCCAGTGTGATCGGGTGATTGAAGTCGGAATAGCCGCTTCGCTCTAGGTACTGGTGTGCCTTTGCTGTATCGCCGTCCTTCAGCGCGAGTTTTCCGAGGTGATAGTAAACTTCGCGCAGCCACGCCGGATGAGGCGCTTTGTCTGGGTGCTCCACACACCAGGTGAGTTCCTCCTGCGCAACCTTTCGCTGATGAAAGAAGCCGGGAAGTTCGGTATGCACGATGGCTGCCATCCAGTTCAAGACAAACACTTGTCCGCCTGAAAGCTGCTTCGCCTGATCGAGCGTAGCAATCGTCTCCTTTACATACCCGAAGCGCTTCAGTAGTGGCACCCTGGAGGCATTCTGGGCGCGCAGCAAGCTGATGATTCCCAGATACAAAGATTTCTGAACCGGCGTCAACTTTGGCCCGAAGTCCCGAAGACGCGCGCTGAAAAATTCGGCACCCTCATCCTGCAGATTTGAATTCGCAAACTCGCTCATCAGGATGAACATCAGCTCGGGGTCCTTTGGCGGAGCAACGCTGTTTACGTCTTTCAGATATTCGAGTTCCGAGCTGTGCGGCCTCGCCGATCGCTTGTCGTGGCTACGAAGAAGGACAGCCGCCACAACGATGAGTAGCAGAACGCACAGCAATAACCAGACCCACAAACCACTGGATTTCATATGCCCTCCGTTGCTTCGCTAATCGAAGCCTCGACTCAACCACTAGATCGATAGCATCTCGGCAAGATGAGATTTGTTATTGCGCTGACCGCTCGCCTCGTGAATCACTGAGCCTGCGTTGGATCGATAACGCGCGGTCCTCAGTAGTCGTGACCGCAGTAATCGCAGTTTCTATTCGCGGCCATACAGGCAGGCTCGTCACGAGATCGTCCAGTTCCTTAGCGGAGTCCGCTTTTACGACTAGCGCGAGGCCTGTGGTTCCGCTGATTGGCCCGCCAGCGAGAATCTTCTTCTCATCTTCGAGCTTCTTGCACAGCTCGAGTATGGGGTGGATGAACTCTGCGAAGAAGACTGTTCCCTCCTCCGCACTCATGGGCCGATCTGGCAGCACGATTTTCATCTGAACGAGACATTGCATATTCGTGTGCTCCTGCTTCTCATCCTCCGACTCACAAAAACTAACAATCTTCATTCCTTATTTCTGTTTCATCTCAGCAGCCGAATTCTGTTTCTTCCAGTTTGGTTTTCGATCGCGGTGCTATCCTACCTTGCCGGCGATAGCGCGTCACGCGCAAGCAACACACATGTTCCTATTCGTCTTGCATTCGAGCATCCAACAGGTTCGATAAGCTGTGCCCGTAAAACAACATTGGGTTTAAGACCCACAAGTGTTTCTTTTCATTCCATAGGATGATATATATCATCCCATAGATGCGGATTTCTTTTTGCCAGTCCCTTAGGACCTCAGAGTTGCACCTTGAGATGATTCGAGGCATCCTACCTAGTTCATGCGTTATCGGCCCGAACACAAAATCGAGACTCACGAGAAGATCGTGAAAGATGCCTCCCGGCGCGTCCGCGCCGAGGGTCTGAACCGGGCAGCCGTGGCCGCTGTCATGCGCGACGCTGGCCTGACTCACGGAGGGTTTTACAAACACTTCGCGAGCAAGGACGAGTTGCTCATTGAGTCCCTGAGAGAAAGTTTCCGAGAGATCATCGACACCTTGGTTCGTGCCGCTGAGCAGTCTCCCCCTGGGGAGGCGTGGAAGGCAATTGTGAAGACCTACCTGCGTCCGGAAATGTGCGAATATCCCGAGCACGGCTGCCCCCTGGCGACACTCGGTCCGGAGTTGGCGCGGGTAGATAGGCGGATGAAGCCTCAGATCGTGGCGGAGTTAGTGAACTACAAAAGCCGTATGGTGCCGTTTATGCCTGGCCGGCGAACGGGGGATAAAGAACGGGCTTTTTTTGCGATTTTTTCCACGATGATCGGGGCAGTGGAAATTGCTCGCTTGCTGCCGGATCCCGCGATACGTGAGAAAGTGCTAGCGAGCGCACGGGATTTTTTGCTGGGCAACTTCTGACCTCTTCACACACAGGGACCTCCAGACCCAGGCCCATGGCTACCTCTCCACGTGGACCTCAGAACATTTAGGGCTCAATCGACAATCTCCGTATCCTCGCGTCTCCCGCAGCCGTATTAGCAGATATAAGGCTAATAAAAACTAGGAACACACATGTTCCTAATTGCGCGCTGCTCCCGAGCACTGGCAAGCTGAAGCGGTGCCGAGTGCGAAACCAGGCGTGTCATTTTACAGAGACGTTTTCGCAAGAGGCAGAAAGCTATGAGCTATGAATAGGATGCAAGCATCAAAGATGGTTGCCTCGATTTTCATCGGCAGGTGGACACCCAAGATTTTGTTTTGCCTTAAAGAGCGGCCCTACCGCCGGGAACTGGGAAACATTGCACAAGGAATGTTTACAAGAACTCTTCGCAATCTCGAATCTGCCGGCTCAATCGGCAGGAGTGTGACGCAATCGAAAGCGATTGCGGTCGAATATTCATTGACCCAATTGGGACGGAGAATCATCGCTCCGCTCGCCGGTATGTGCCGATGGGCACGACGATACGGCAGAGAGGTGACCGCTGAAGTACGGTTTCGCGAGGCCGAAACCGGATAAGGCCAAAATGTTTCGTTTGTGACGTATCCTCGCTGGCTTGCGATGCGTAATAGCCAATAGAAAACACAACGAATAGAAAGGAAAACAATATGAGCCTCGAAAATAGAACAGTCTTGATTACAGGCGCGAACCGTGGCATCGGCCGGGCACTCGTCGAAGAGGCGCTCAAGCGAGGAGCCAAGAGGGTTTATGCGGGAACTCGCAGCCCATTCCAGCATTCTGATAAACGGGTGAGGCCCCTGACGCTAGACGTCACCAACGCCGAGCAGATCCAGCGGGCAGTCAGCGAGATCGACACTCTGGATATCCTAATCAACAATGCTGGCATCGCCATATACGACGATCTGAGCGAACCTGAGGTGATCGAACAGCATCTGGCCGTCACCCTGTTCGGACCGCTGAATGTGACTCGTGCGTTCCTCCCGCTGTTGAAACGGTCAAAGGGGGCGGTAGTCAACAACCTTTCAACGTCGGCGCTTGCGGCCCTGCCGATCATACCCGGCTATTCCATTTCGAAGGCGGCCACGCTCAGCATGACTCAGTCGCTAAGGGCGCTCCTGGCCGGCCAGGGCGTGACCGTCCATGCCAGCCTGACCGGACCTGTCGATACCGATATGACCCGGAGCATCGATTTCCCGAAGGCTTCGCCCGAGTCGGTCGCAGCTGCCATCTTCGATGGCCTCGAAAAAGGCGAAGAGGAGATTTTCCCGGATCCCATGTCCCAATCCATCGCCGAGGGCTGGCGCAACGGTGTAGCCAAGGCGCTCGAACACCAGTCCGCGGCTTTCGTCCCCGAGAGTGTGGCTCTCTAAACGAGCCTCGAATGGAAGAGAGATTGAGGACACAAGGAAACGCCGGGCATGACGGGTACGGCAAGTGAGGAGCACGCTGTGCTGGTAGCGAGCCTGCGGGAAAGGAGATCACGACCCATGATTTTCGAGCGAACTTCACAGCCAGCCCTTTTCGGTACTTCGACACTGCTCTTTGCTGGGAGTGCGGCGTTGACGGCTACCTTGTGCGTGTCCATGTCAGACATGGGCGGCATGCCAATGCCCGGTGGCTGGACGATGTCGATGGCATGGATACCAATGCCCGGGCAGACATGGCTGGGGGCCGCCGGGTCATTCGTTGGCGTGTGTGCCGTGATGATGGTCTCGATGATGCTGCCCGTCGCTGGTGCCCACGCTGTGGCGGTATCTCCAGACGACTGGCGATTCAGGCAAAACACGCCTGAGCTGGCTGACGGCGCTGGTGGGCGCCGGATACTTTGCTGTCTGGTCCTTGTTTGGAATTGTCGTATTCCCTTTCGGTGCGGCGCTTGCCGAGATCGAGATGCAACAGCCCACGCTGGCGAGAGTCGTTCCCATGGCTGTGGGTGTGGTCGTCATGCTCGCCGGCACGCTGCAATTCAGCGTGTGGAAAGCGCATCACCTTGCCTGTTGCCCGAGCCGTTCGTACACGAGCATAGGTTGGCCGGCGAATGCTTCCACGGCTTGGCGACAGGGGTTGCGTCTCAGCTTCCAATGCACTTCCGGCTGCGCTGGCTTTACGGCGATCCTCCTTGTTCTCGGGGTCATCTATCTGAGGGTGATGGCCCTGGTCACGGCGGCAATCACTGCCGAACGGCTCGTTGTGGTTGGAGTAGGACTGCTCCTGGTTGCAGGGGCAGCAGGGATCGGATAGACACGCAGCATTGCCGCATTCGCCTTTTGGAACGTGATCAGCCATGCACAAACACGAAGCGACTAGCTGGCAACACAGAAGATGAAACACGAATCAATAGTTCATCCTTGTCCGAAGCAAACGCATCAAGTTATCGACCTCGAGGAAGGAGAAAATGAAATGGCAATCAGCAAAGAGAAAGACGCGAAGCACGCGAAAGGACACGCCGCAATGAAGACACCCCCGATTGTTTCACCGCAGGAGTGGGAGGCTGCGCGGCAGCAGCTTCTCGTGAAGGAGAAGGCTTTCACTCGCTCGCGTGATGCGCTCGCCGCCGAGCGGCGCCGCATGCCGTGGGTGGCGGTAGAGAAGAAGTACGAGTTCGAGGGGCCCAAGGGTAAGGTTAGCCTGCTCGACTTGTTCGAGGGCCGTAGACAACTCATCGTTTATCGCGCCTTCTTCGAGCCCGGGGTGTTCGGCTGGCCCGAGCACGCTTGCCGGGGGTGTTCTCTGGGCGCCGATCAGGTCTCGCACCTGGCGCATCTAAACGCTCGCGACACCACCCTCGCGTGGGCCTCACGCGCACCGCAGGCAGACATCGCACGCTTGAAGAAGCGCATGGGCTGGGAGATGCCGTGGTATACCATGACCGATAGCTTCGACAAGGACTTCGGCGTCGATGAATGGCACGGCCACAACGTGTTCTTCCGCGACGGCGACAAGCTGTTCCGCACCTACTTCATCAACAACCGCGGCGACGAGGCGATGGGGACCGTCTGGAGCTACCTCGACATCACGCCGCTAGGCCGTCAGGAGACTTGGGAAGACTCGCCAGAGGGTTACCCCCAGACCCCGCCGTACAAGTGGTGGAACTGGCACGACAACTACGACGCCGAGCCCACGCCTCACCCGAAGTGGGTTGATATCTTAACCGACCCTCAAGGAGCCGCCATCCGAAGACGAGAGGAAGAGGCCAAAGCGAGCTAAAAGCTGGCGGTACTCCCTCTTTTCGCAGTTGTAGTACTTCCAGTGGACGACAAGCTGGCAGTCGGCGGGGATATGAAATAGTGCTTTTTTTCTCGGAGTTGCTCAGGCAGCGTGTTTCGAAAATCGGCGGAGGCTTGATGAACAGCCTAAATGACAATCGATACATCCAGGACTCGGGTCCGTTCGAAGCACGCTACCTGGCATTCCTTGAGACGATCTCCACTCTTCGCCCGAGCTTGCATCGCTACTGCGCCCGCATGACGGGCTCGGTAATGGACGGCGAAGACGTGGTCCAGGAGACTCTGTTTGAGGCTTACCGCAAGCTGGACAAGTTCGACGAGAGTCGTCCGCTAAAACCGTGGCTGTTCCGCATCGCCCACAACCGTTGCATTGACTTTCTGCGACGCCGGGGAGTGCGGGACGAAGCCGACGCGGCTGTCGCTGCGCCCGAAGCTATACAGCCTGCCGAGCCGGTGTTAGGCACCGGAAGGGCTGTCGAACATCTTGTGCTGACGCTGCCTCCGAAAGAGCGCGCGTGCGTGCTTCTAAAGGACGTATTAGATTATTCGCTCGAGGAGATTGCGGAGCTCGTTGGCTCCACGGTCGGCGGCGTCAAGGCGGCGCTCAACCGCGCCCGAACGAAGCTGGCTGAATCTTCTCCTCAAGAGAAGCCGACTCGAAGCGCGAGCCCGGAGTTGAAACGAGTCATGCAACTTTACGTCGAACGCTTCAACCGTCGCGATTGGGACGGCGTGCGTGAATTGGTTAGTGCCGACGCCCGGCTCAACGTTGCCGAGCGGTTTGCCGGCAAGTTTGCCGATGCACCTTATTTCTTCAATTACGAGCGGTGGCCTGTGCCGTGGAAATTGGCGCTGGGTGAAGTGGACGGTGAACCAGTGGTGATCATACTCGAACGGGGCGCGGACACCTGGACAGCTCATTCCGTTATCCGGCTCGACGTTGTCGGTGAAAGCATCGAACACATTGTGGATTACGTCCATTGTCCCTGGGTGATTCAGGCAGCCAATTCGGTGGAGATGCTGCCGTTGAGTTAATGTACGACCACCTGGCTTCCGCGATCGCTGGCAAACGTCGTAGACGCCGAGCACCAAGTCCAATCCCGTGCCGCGCGCAGAAATCGGCGCACGAACCACTCGGTTCTTCACCAGGCATGTTCCCATGAAAAAGGTGGTAGACGCCCAGTAGAGGAGCACCAGTGCTCCGGTGCCGGTTGCGCGTTGCTCCCGCTGCGGCTACGAAGGAACCGCTCTTCCGATGCGCTGCTCATGCTGCTTACGTTAGCGCGACGCTCTGCGCAGCAATGGCGAAATGGGTCAGGTTACTTCAATTTCTGTGGCATGATTAGGCATTCCAAATGTTGTACATAGTCGTGGTAAGTCACTGCCTAAGTCTGGTGTTCACACTCCTCTGAAACTTCAAGACGGAAGCAGATCAGGTTGAGCAGAGTCTCCACTCTCACCCCTGTGTTCAGTAGTTCGGTCAATTCCTCGACGGTAAGGTCTGCCTTTTCTTGATACTTTCACGAGCACTCCGTTTTGTTGGGCCATAACGTCACCCACGAGCGAATGATGCCTCGACATAAACTTGCCCGTGAACCTGTGACCTCCATCACTTCGGATGACGATCTAACAGGCATTTCCTCTGGGTGTTCGTGTACCCACCGAACATTAGAATCCAATTTCTCCGCCCATAAGTAATTGCAGCAACGTCAAGCCTGTCATGGACAGTCCTCAGCAGAAAACGATTAGGTGCTTGCAATCATTCTTCACATCATGAACACTGACATTGTTGTCACATCGTGAAACTCTCCTCTTACCCGAAATATTTACACGTCAAATTTGCTCAACCCAGAATCACACGTTCTATTTTTTCCACTGGAGGATGGTTTTGAAAGGACCTCGTTCAACTCCGGAGCGGCACCGAATTTGCAATAGCGAAGCTAAATCTAAAAGCCAAATCAAACGATGAGGAGGTACATTCCGTATGCAAACGCGTTTGAGTCCAGCACATCCAGATTATGGAAAGCTGAGCCTGCCTCAGATCGAAGAGAGAATCCGAAAGCGTGCATACGACCTATATGCCGAACGCGGGTACGCTGAAGGCCATGCTCTTGACGATTGGCTGGAAGCGAAAGCGGAGGTGCTCGGAGTGGTCAAAAATCCAGCCGAGCACCGGAAAGCAGATTGGAGTTGAGTGATGCAACCCGCATTCTCTCAATATGCAAGTCACATGGATTGGAAGATGCTGTATAAAGCGGCTATGCGTGAGACTAACAAAAGAGCTATCCCGCGACTCGTCTCCGAAGCTGAAAGCGCGGTTATCTCGCGCAGCCGGGAACTCGTCGGTACCACGGGAGCCCTGGAAGAGAAGCAAGCACTAGAAGACGCCTTGTACGGCTTACGTGCGCTCAGAACTGCCTCACAGAACACTGAAGCAGGGTAGTGAAGACAGCTACTCTGAATAGGCTCACGTAAGATGTGAGCCTCTTTTTTGCGACGCGATATTAATGCAACATCAAGTCCGTCGCGACTGATGGATCGTCGTGCCATGCGCCTCCCATTCCCTGGGATTTTCATGGTCGAGTACTGAATGCCGACTCTCAGAATATGCCGACCAGATCGATTCTCGTCAGCACCCGCGAGCTCTTCATGGTCTTGAGCTCGGCATAGTCTCGGCGGACTCACGGAGAGGAAAATCCTTCTGGACCTGAAAGTGACGTTCCCCGATGAATGACAGCCTAACGAGCGTAGGCGTTTCGAATTATTACGGTGTGGTGACGTCCTTCAAGCATCGCTTTGCGGGACGCAGCCAGGGCCTCCCGCAAACTGACGAAACCTATGGTCGCGCATTCGATGAAGGCTCTAACGGATTCACGGAGAAATCTCTACGTCGAGCTGTGCAATCTGCCATTCGACTCTCGAGAGGTTCGCCTACTCCGCCCTATCTGGAAGCGGGAAATCATTTCGGCTTTGAATTCAGATCTTCCGCCTTGGACTGCGGAAGCGATTAGTTGGTCCAAGGTTATGGAAGTTGATATCGAGCGCTGCATGGAGCAGACAGCAGAGATTGCGAATTTGTCGCCGGGCGCCATTTGCAAACCAGCTCGAATCGCTCAACCCATCATACCAGTCTCCACGGCCCCAGTCGCCACTCAAAAGCGAGGACCGGTCATCTTCGTGAGTTACAGTCATGAAGATGAAGAATGGTTAAAGAAGATCGAGCGGGTACTCAGCCCATTGGTTCAGGGACAAGCGCTGGAGTTGTGGACGGATAAGCAAATTGACCCGGGAGCCAAGTGGAAACAGAAGATCGAGGAGGCATTGGCCCGTGCCGACCTCGCGCTTCTTCTGGTTAGCCCGTCGTTCCTTGCTTCGGATTTCATCAGTAAGCACGAACTGCCGCCACTTCTAAAGCGCGCCGAAGAGCAAGGCGCTCAAATCCTATGGATTCCAGTAAGCGATTCCCTTTACACAAGCACCGAAATCGCAGCTTATGAAGCGATAATCGATCCCAAGAGGCCGCTCGACAGCTTTAGAGGTGCAAGTCTTAACAAGAAGCTAGTAGAAGTCGCCAAAGCAATCGCCCTCGCGTCGCAGAAGCTATCCAAAACGCAGGTGTCATGAGCAAGTCAAGCTGGATCAGCTGTAATCTCCATTTCCCCACCACCACTAGCTTAAGTTTTCTTTCGTCGGTAAATCCACTTTCGTTACAAAAGATCACCTAACACATCCTGTTTACCGGCATGGCGACCGGTTTGGGGGAGCCTGGCGGTTGCACATTGGGGACGGATGAGGATCCTGATCCATTGTTGCGGGGTTGGGGCGAATATTACAAACGCGCCCACATCCGAAAGCTCTTCCAACGTCTCGACGGTTGGATCCGGCGGCGCATATGGTCGCACCGGTACCGACATTGGCGCAACGCTGGCTGGAAACGCCTGCCTGCGACCAAGCTGTACGGCGAGTACGATCTTGTGCGGTTGATCTATTTAATTTCTTCTCTTGCACCTTGGGTCTCTAAGTCTTCGTGAAATCTGCATGCGTTATGTGGTCTTCCCATTTATGTGGCCTTGAGCTGGTAACCTTCGATTACTCCACAAGCGTACACAGTTGAGCACAACATAACAGTCACCATACTTGTTGGATCTCGACTTCCAAGGAGATCTGACATGTTCGAAACGTTGTTCCAGTATCCAAGTGTGTTGGCACGTCACCGTGAGGGGCCTGCTGCCGACGAACGCCGACGATTCTTACTCCATCGCGCCGACGAAGGTGCAGCACCCGCTACGCTGCTAAGGATTGCCAGAGAACTTCTGGTAATTGCAAAAACGATAGATATTACAAGGTCGATCAGCCATCAGGATCTTGAAACCGCCGCCAGCAAATGGGCTCGACGCCAACAGCGCAGACATCGCAGTCGTGGTCCACGGTGGTCAACAGAGTCGTTCTTGCAACTCGGCACGAGCTGGCTTCACTTCTTGGGCCGATTGCAGAGACCGGCTGTCCCGCCGTTCCCTTTTGCGCATTTGATCACGGAGTTCATCCAGTACATGCGCGCAGAACGTGGTCTCTCAGAGGCGACGATCCGTAATCGATGCTGGCATGTGCAACAGTTCCTTGAGTGGCTCATAAATCAAAACCGCAGCCTTGCTGAAGTCTCCATTGGAGACGTTGATGCATTTTTGAGCGGGAAGGGGACTCAGGATTGGGGAAGGGTTTCAGTAGCGACTAGCGCACAAGCGTTACGCGCATTCTTCCGGCACGCTGGATTGCAAGGTTGGTGTGCGAACACCATCGCTGCCGGTATCAGTGGGCCCCGTGTGTTCAAGCATGAAGCCCTGCCCCTCGGACCAGACTGGGCAGACGTACGGCGACTTCCCTCACAAAAACTGCGCTGTGGTTTGCTGGGGCTCGAACACCCTAGTTGAAGTTGCCTAAACGCTCGTAGGGCTTCGCTCGGCTTCTGACACAAAAAACAAAAATCATTGCTCTATCAGTGAGAGCTGCCTCGGCGGAACCTGCACTAGGACGACTCCATGTCCTTTCGGTGACCCCACCTGCCGCTAGCGCCATCTACTGCAACTTCCCAAACACCGCCACGCCATTTGTTGTTCCCACGTACACTCTTCCATTCGCAATCATCGGCGTGATGAACTTGTTCCCGGCCCCGAACTGATCGCGCGATCCCGCCTGGTTGCTGTTGTATAGTTCTTTCGATAGATTACTCGCATCGTACGCGTGCAGCACGGCCGTTGCCCCGTTCTCTGCCGCCCATACGATCCCGTCGTTTGCACCGTTGGCCGAAACGCTCGGCGTCGTGCCTGGATAACCAAAGCTGTTTCCGCTGTGACTCGACGGCGACGTCGCCAATTTGGCAGCTCTGATGGGAAACGCCTTCAGCGTGTCGCCGACCGCTCCGAAATAAGCCGTATTGTTGAAGTAGGCGGGCATGCCGAACTCTCCGCCCGCAAGTACTCCCTGGATCTCCTGGTAGATATTGTTCGTGCTCGGATTGAACTTCCCCATGTTGTCCCGATCCACCACATAGATCTTTTGATCTTTACCCGCTCCGAGCGCAAGATGTCGCGTCGTTCCGCTCGCGTCCTTCAGATCCGGCAACACCAGCGCGCCTCCCGATCCCAAATCTCCGTCCACGTTCGATTGCGCTACCGTATCAAACATGGCGAAATAGTCCGAAACTGCCAATCCGCTGGTTGTCGACAGCTTGACGAACGCGTTCCCGTAGTCGCCATGGCTCGGCAGCCCGCTCGCATTCAGCGTCGTATCAAATGTTCCGTTCGCGTCGAGAAAATAAATGTTCCCCACCGCATCCGCGGCCGGCGCCGTTCCACTCATCCAGATCGACCCTTCACTTCCGTTCGGCGTGAGATTCAGCACGCCACTCTGCGCCAGTGTGGTCGCGTTATATCCAATCACCCACCCTGTGTAGGGACGAAAGTCGCAGTGCGATGTCCACATCGTGTAAATCACTCCATTCACCAGCAGCAGTGCCGCTCTTTCCGCATGCTGTCCGGGCTGAAACGTGACTGTCCCACCGCTGCTCTCATCTCCAGTTCCTGGGAATGTTGGCGTGATCGTCACCGGACTGCCCATCACCTCGGCGCCGTTCGTCAGATTTAAAGCATGGAGTCTCTGGAAATAATTTCCCGATCCATCCTTTGTCATGCCGACGACATACAGCACGTTGTGTGTGCGGTCGATCACCGGCGTCGAAGTAATCCCGATCTCCGGGGTGATCTGATTACAACCACGGGGATCGCTCGTGGTTTCACCCGATCCGATCACCGATACCTGCCAATAGACTTTTCCGCTCGCCGCACCGATGGCATAGACACTGTCATGCTCGGTGACGACGTAGAGAAGATCATGCGTTCCCTGGCTGCCCAAGTTGAATCCCGCCAACAGCAGCGGCTCTGCATCCACTTTCCCGTCTACGGAGAAGAACCCCACTTTGCCGAAACTCGACGAGTTGACGTTGCCCGTAGTCAGTGTCGTCTCACTCAGGTTCTGCCCGGTACGCGCGACATCGTTGTGGTATGTCACAACGTCGATTCCACTCGAACTCGGTGGAGGCGGATTATTCGTTGGCAGGGCAGGAGTCGCCGTGGGTGAGTTGCTGCTTGAACCGCAAGCCATGATTAAGATCGCCAGCATACAAACGGGAAGACTTGGGAGAACGCGGCGCATCTGGACTTTGAGGATTGCTCAGCGCTGCAGGTTGTATTCCGGAACTCGGTGCCCAAGTTCCCCGCTTAATAACGGTAGGTTGATATTCTGCCAAAACGCTGCAGCCGCGTTTTAGTGGGAAAAAGCCGGAGGGAGGTCGATTTAAACAATCTGATCACCTCCAACTCCGATGCGCAGTTGGTGCTTGCTTTGAACATCAACGAACGCGGAGAGATTGGTGGGATGGGAGTCCTCGCAAACGGTGACACACATGCTTTCCTTCTGAAACCGTGTAGAAGAGAAAATGAAAGCTGTGGAAACGAAACCATGTCTGCGACCGCGAGGCGGCAGCATAATTCAACATTAACAATGGCACAACGTTTCGCGATCCACAGTATGATTGCAGGATCTCGCCCAGAGAGGGCTACGGCTGTTCTTCGGCAGAGGCTGTGTGATTTTTCACGATCAATCGACCACTTGAGCCGATAGTTTTTCACCGGCTTTCACCCACCGTTTTCACTAACTTTCACCCATTTTTCAGGATCATTCACCCACCCCGGATTGCATTCAGCG
>Ga0126373_10001622_pt1 | contig 16122 bp, 20 predicted proteins | sample PanSoiMetPlot_11_FD_92545 | JGI IMG/M metagenome (GOLD analysis project Ga0126373, IMG submission 92545) | Tropical forest soil microbial communities from Panama - MetaG Plot_11 | ecosystem: Environmental > Terrestrial > Soil > Tropical forest > Bulk soil | place: Panama | collected 2016-02-17 | reverse complement strand
CACCGATCGAGCCGCGCCGGTGATATCTATCGACCCCATGCCTCGATAGGCTGCTTTTTGCTGGGCGGCCTTGTTCAGGTGACGGACGATGAGGACTGCACAGCGATGCCTCTCGGCTAGTTCAGCCAGACCGGATAGGACCGGTCTGACTTCGTTCGCGCGGTGCATGTCCACCCCGGCACCGAGGAACGCCTGAAGCGGGTCGATTACCACGAGTTTCGGCTGGTACTCGCGCAGCGCCTGATCCAGCACCGAGACGTTGCCAAGCCTGAAGGCGGACCGACGACTTTCCCCTTCATACTCTTGGACCACGCTTTTCACGGCAAGGAACCGCGCCTCGTCTCCTTTGCAATTCAGAAACCGAGGCTTCAATGTGCTAGCGAGGTGGTCCTCGCCGGTTGCGTAAAGCACATTGGCGGGGGGAGCGACCTGATGAGGCTCCTCCCCCGCTACACGTATTCCGATGTCTGGCTCTCTTCCAGTTGTTACGCAGGCGGCTATATCGATTGCGGTGTAAGTCTTCCCCGACTCCGGATCGCCCTCTAACAAGGTCAAGGCACCTAAAGGAATGTACGGCGGAAACAGCCACTCCGCTTGTTCGGCGGATATGTCTGATATCCGCACCAATTCGAGCCGCATCGTTGGGTTTGGGATGCTCTTCACGCTGCCACCAGTAGCCTTCCCTCGCGCGGAAAGACGAGCGTGAACAGCCAATCCGGAATCGGAGCCACGTCGAGATCTGGGTCATCAAAGGTGCAATAGTCGCCGTATGCATCCTGAATAGGAGGTACCAAGAGGCGTGTTCGATCAGCTAAGAGGCGAACATGCTCGCTCAGGTGGATGTCATTCGGGATATCAATTCCCGGATGCAAAAGCCAAACCCACTTATCCTCCGCGCAGCCTGCCACGAGGGTGTCCATGTCCCAGTTCCGCTCGTCCATCCAAGCCGCGTACGTGTCCTGACCAGCTTCTCCTTTCAGATATAGTGCGGTGATGCCGCTGCGTTGACCTGTCCGAAGACAGGCATTCTTGAGGTGTTTAAGACGTTTCATATGGTATTGCCTTTCTGTGTAAACCATGATTCGGCCCGGACAGGCCAAACCTGATGGTTGGTGTGCAGCTTTCGGCGCGCACGTGCCGAGATTACTTACTTTCGGTTTTGCTGGACGGCAATGACGACCACGAGAACACCTATGGCGAGTCCTGGGAATGGACTCATGTCTATCGGCCTGCCTAGGCCGCGCGGACTGCGCCGAACGCTTCGCCCGTGAGTTAGATGGGAGGTCCATGCCAACCCCCATCTAGTAACCATATTAGCACACACGAGTCGTGGTTGTCAAGCGAAATCTCTAGCTAACTAAAGAGGAATCAACTAACTGCACAGTGTGCAGTTAGCACACCTTGAGCGGGTGTATTCGGCGACTGCATAATGTGCAGATCGTCTCCCCAGAGTAAGCAACCCCGGAGTCCGTCCTCAAGACAGGCTCACCGTTTGACGAGCCGCGCGTTATGCGCCCAGTCTGCGCGCAGCCCGATGTTCGTTGCGCGGCAAAGCCCGTATTCGTACAGAAAGGATCGGCGCGAACATGCTAAAGCTCTTCGTTTCAGTCGCCCTGGCGACTGAGCCGGTGGTACGAGGCATCGCTGATTCGTACGAGAAGAACGCGGTAGTTGGTCGAGAACCGTTCTATCAATAAGAAATACGCGAACTCCCGGCGCTAGCGAGGTTGCCGGGGTCGCAATAAACCCTTGACTCGATTTAGCAATCGCGAAAAATTATGTGAGCACGTTGCGCAGGGATTAAATCGACGCCGAACCCCTGCCATGACTTACTTCATAGGTCATGAATTTCCCGAAGAATTCCGCTTGACAAATCACTAACGCGGACTCTATTCTGACCAAAGTCTGGTGTTCGATTACTAAAGCGAATCGAACGCCAGACAAGAGCGGGACCGCGTCGGACGGCAATCCGGCACGATCCCTAAACAACAAAGTTGAGGAAGCAACTTCAATGTCTACCGAACAGAATATCTCTGTCCGCAACGCGGACATTTATCAGCGCGTCACGGACGCAATCGTAGCTGCAATCGAACAGGGTGCTGGCAAGTATCAGATGCCCTGGATCGTCCGGCAGGACAAAGGCTTCAGCCCGATCAGCATTTCGACCGTGAAGCCGTACCGGGGCGTGAACACAGTCGTTCTCTGGGCACAGTCGCAGAGCAAGGGCTACACGTCCGCTCTCTGGGGCACGTACCAGCAGTGGCAGGAACTGGGCGGATACGTTCGCAAGGGTGAACGTGGATCGCCCGTTGTCTACTGGGGAACATTCGAAGCCGAGTCGAAGGAACCTGATACTGACGAGTCCGGCAATTCCCGGACGCGGTTATTCTGCAAAGGCTACACGGTCTTCAACCTCGAACAGGTGGATGGCGTGAAGCTTCCGAAGCGGTTCGAACCGAAGCTCTCAGCAAATCAGCGCATCGCCCGTGCGGAGTCGTTTTTCGACAACATCGGCATTCCGATCAGGGACGGCGGGAATCAGGCGTTCTATCGCCCCAGCACGGATGCGGTTCACATGCCGGACTTCACCCAGTTCCCTGATGCCACGCAGTATTACTCTGTTCTCGCGCACGAAGCCACTCACTGGACTTCGCACGAGTCCCGTTGTGATCGAGAACTAGGCAAGCGATTCGGCGATGCCGCATATGCCATCGAAGAATTGATCGCCGAATTGGGCAGCGCATACACGATGGCCAAACTTGAACTGGAATTGACGCCACGCGCGAACCATGCAGCGTACATCGATTCGTGGCTGAAGGTTTTGAAGAGCGATAAACGGGCGATCTTCACGGCGGGATCCAAAGCCCAGCAGGCAGCGGACTACCTCGTTAAACGGGCGGGCGAAATTGCGCACATCGATGGGGTGGCGGCGTGAGCGTCGGAGCCGATCTTGCCATCACGAATAAGGGGACGGACGCAGTTCCGTCCCTGCCTCTCGATCAAGTTCGAGAGTATGTCCGGGCATCCAAGGCCGAGAATACGCTACGAGGCTACAAAGCCGATTGGCGGGCATTCTGTGAGTGGTGCGAATTACACAGTGTGCAGCCGATGCCCGCGAGCGCTGAATCCGTGGCCGCGTTCATCGCTGAATCCGCCGAACGCCTTAAGGTCGGAAGCGTTCAGAGGAGGTTGAACGCGATCAGTGAAGCCCATAAAGCTGTCGGGCTGGAATCGCCTACCGCGACCTCGCTGGTGCTGAACACGATGAAGGGTATCAGGCGAATAATGGGTGGTCCGCCCGTACAGAAAGCACCCACACTTATCGACGATATACGGGCGATGGTGAATGCCACAGATGGCGGAATTATCGGGATTCGGGATCGCGCCCTCGTTCTGCTGGGGTTTGCGGGAGCGTTCCGCCGATCCGAACTTGTCGGATTAGAGGCCGCTGATTGCCTATTCACACGAGACGGAGTAACGGTCACTCTGCGTCGGTCCAAGACGGATCAGCGAGGTGACGGGCGCAAAATCGGGATTCCGTACGGATCGAATCCCGAGACATGTCCTGTTCGGAATCTGCAATCTTGGATTGAACAGGGCGGGATATCCGAGGGACCGCTGTTTCGCTCTATCAATCGACACGGACAGATTCAAGCACGCGGGCTTGCCGGTATTGATGTTGCGCGCGTGGTGAAGAAACTGGCCGTTCGGGCGAGACTTGACCCAACGAACTATTCCGGGCACTCCTTGCGGGCAGGGCACGCGACCAGCGCCGCCCTTGCGGGCGCATCCGAACGCTCAATAATGAGCCAGACCGGGCACCGTTCCGTCCAGATGGTCCGCCGATACATACGGGACGGCAACCTCTTCCGAGACAACAGTGCGGGAAAGCTCGGCTTATGAACTCGATGGAATCTCCAGTTCAATAAACCCGTGCTCCACGTCCCAAGCGATATCGAGAAGGGCATCCTTGGGGCGTGGAACTGCTTCCAACTCGCATCGCCTTACGTATTCCCCAACCGTCATCCCAGTACGATAAATCGCGAATCGCTCTCTAGCTTTGGAACCCGCACGCTTCGGGTTCGTGGTCGTCTTGACCACAATTATTGCGTCTGCTGAGCCCTGCCAGTGTCGACGATTCATACTGTTGTCGCGGGGTTCCGTTCATCGTCAGAACATTCGCGCCGCAAAACCATATTAATCGGAGTCTATTATCCTTTAGCTTCGCCACGCCTACCGCAACGGGCACATCATCGTTTCGTCGCTGAATTACCCTTGGTGACGGCTTTGTCCAGCGTCCAGCACTCAAAGTCATCATAGAAATGCCGACGCCGGACCTTGAGACGTATGCCTCTTGTCCACTTAAAATCGAAGGCAAGGACCTTGACGGGCTCGCCGGAAACCAATATGGCGGAGTCGGTCTTCGTGAGAGTCCGAAAGTACTCCTCTCCGTCCCCGGCCCATCTCAGCATTTCATCGAGCGCTTCAAGGGAGGAGCCACACGGCCAACCCTGCTTCGTCCCGGCAATTACTGCTTCGTCGCCCGGAGACACTGACGTGGGCGAATCGTGAACGGTTTTCGCCTGCCCGGAACTGACGTCGTTGTCGCGCAGAATAGAAATGGCTAAAACGCTAAGGGCGATGATTGTGATTCCAACGATTATGGCCTCCGGGGGGACTCGATGCGGTCCTCTGCGGACTGGCGCAGGTTCGCGGTTAACTGGAGAACCACAACGTGAACAAAATCTGTCATTTAAGTCATTCAGTACTGAGCAATTTGGGCATCCCATCGCGCTTGGCTTTTTAGCTTGTCTCCTCGGCTAACCCACGAGAAGACCAGATTCAGTCGAATCCGTAATCTCATTCAGTGGGCTTTTTCTCGTAATCAGATTACGACTGTTGAGAGGCGTACTTCAAGCCCTCTTGGATGCCCACTCTCAGAGAGGACTTCGGAAAGCAAATTCGCCGCATTCGCGCGCAGCGGAAACTCACTCAGGAACAATTTGCCGAACTGGTCGGCATCAGCGTCGATTTCCTGAGCCTCATCGAGCGCGGCGTGAACTCCCCGAGTTTCGAGGTTCTGGAGCAAATGGCGAGACGGTTGCGCGTCAGTGTGAAAGATCTCTTCGATTTTCCTGCCCGGAATTAGCGCACGAAAACGCAGCAGGATAGAGACGACGTGACAGGCCCGAACCCGGGCTACTGAAGTAGATCGGAAACCTTTGCTTTCAAGAGCTGAAGGTCCTGCTTCGACTTCTCAAGCAATTCTTCCTGTGCAGCGCGAGTTGCATCAACGTGTTTTTGAAGAATATCGGCAGCGCGGGAATCGAGCGAACACAGCGTCAGTTCAATTGCCGTTAGGCGTGCCATCATATCTGCCTGCATAGTCTGGGTCCCTTGGACGGACTCCAAAATCTGCTTGAGCAAGACCGCCGGTTTGTCGCCGGTCATCATTTCCAGTTCGCCTTACGTTTGGCGAGGCCTTCCTTTGTCATGCTGAACACGCCCTCATAGTACCTAGGCGAGAAGAAAGCCGCACAGTGCGCGACCTCTGAGGCTTGAGAAGTTCTGTTCAGTCTGTCGTGGCACTGGTCTATTTTGACGTATTTAGATCTAACCCGCTGCATTGTCGGGAATCGCGAAAAAACGCCTGAATGCGAGCAGTTAGGGCTCGTGGGTCCCGGAGCTGACACTCCCATATCACAAGGTAGTCCCAGCCGTTGCGTTTGAGCAGTCGTTGATTACGGCGGTCCCGGTTTGCGTTCTTCTCCAGTTTGGAAGCCCAGAAGGACACGTTCGATTTCGGAGCCCGAAAGCATCGGCAGCCACTGTGGCGGTGCCAGAAGCAGCCGTGGACGAAAATTACCTTCCACCGAGGCCGGAATACCAAATCTGGGGTGCCAGGGAGGTCACGAACGTGCAGCCGGTACCTAAATCCCATGCCATAGACGAGCTTTCGCACGGCCAACTCGGGCGTCGTGTCCTTCCCACGGACCCTTCGCATGATTTCGCTTCGTTGCTCTGCCGAGATCTTATCCACGCCGCACCCGTACGCTCGTCTATACGGCTATTCTCGCTCGGTGCAAGAACCCCGGTGTATACCGTTGGGCCGAGTGGTCCAAATGTGATCATACGCACCGAACATGTAGTGTTTCGTTACAATAGATCCGTAAACCCTTCGAGGTCTGGAGTTTTCGTTTAGTGTCTCTTTACGTTGGTCTTGGAAGATTGAAAGAGGCAGTGCTTGGTCTTGGGGAATGGCGGTCCATGGTGAACAGCCAAGGCGCTAAGCACCTGATGCACTTCCTTTCAGCCAAACGGAACGACGTGACGGATGTCTCCTTTAAGCTCCATTCTGAAGCGGACGACTTCAAATTCTGCGATGACGCTCTGAAGGTTAGGCCGGGTGAGACGCCGTATTTTGACCCGCTCGACGGAGCGTTTCGCATCGCTAGCCATCCTCACAGCAACGTGGCTACGGCCAGAAAAAAGACTTTTGCCTCTGAATGGAGAGCCGCTGAAAGGAAGGCGGAGGAGGGAAAGGAACTGTGGAAGTTTTCATCGAATTACCTTGAGATCATAAAACATAAGGTGCTAACTAAGGCAGGGATAACTACAAGAATCCCGGTTTTCGACCTCTGCGCTTGGCTGTACCGGCAGAGGGAGTTCCCGGAGCCTTTCGAGCTGAAAGACCTCGTGAACACATTTCAATCCGAATACCATATCGCCGAAAAAGAGTTTACGACCCTGTTCAACACGCAAAAACTAGACGGAAGCGCAGAGTCTGCCAAGGCGTTCTTCACGCACGTAGCCACCGATCAGGCGGTTCTGCTGGAAATGCTTAGGAACCCGGTAGACTTCGACATCGCTGAAGCACTTGCGGAGACGACAAAGGAAATGAAACGGCAATCCATTACATCGGACGACATTAAGGATATGGCTTTGCATGGCAGGAAGCAGATGATTCTGCAAGGCCCGCCCGGCACAGGGAAGACTTATCTGGCAAAGCAGACTGCCGGACTGCTTTTGGGCATTCCATTGGCGCCGAGCGGGGACTTCAACGAAGCATTGACCAAGGCGTTCCTCGACGTCAACCGTTACCGGCCAGACCAACTACCAGACGCCATAAAGAAACAAGGATGCTGGACGTTGGTTCAGTTCCACCCTTCATACACGTATGAAGATTTTGTCCGTGGGATATCCGCTAAAGTCAACATTCAAGGCACTCCCGTGTTTTCGGTGGAGGACAAGTTGTTCGCTAGCATCTGTAAAATTGCGGCAGCCATTGCGCCAAAGCCGACTGTTCTGATAATTGACGAGATCAACCGGGGTGATCTTTCTAAGGTGCTGGGGGAACTCGTTTACGGCCTGGAGTATCGTGATCAGCCAATCTCTCTGCAATATACAGACGGTTCAGACCGCTTCGTGATCCCAAGCGCGCTGTACATCATCGCCACGATGAATACGGCAGATCGGTCAATCGCCCATATCGATTACGCGATTCGACGCCGCTTCGATTTTATTGAGGTTTCTCCTGATCGGTCTGTCGTGGAGAAATGTCACGAAAACTCGAACATCTCTGACTCTGCATTGGCCCTGTTCGATTCGACAACCCGTCTACTGGAACACCATCCACAATACGCGCTCGGACACAGCTACTTTTTGGAAGTCACGCCTGAAGCGTTGGCTCGTAGCGTCGTATTCCAAGTTCTTCCGCTGCTGGCGGAATATCGGATTGAGGGAGTGTTGGGCGAATCGGATTCGCTCATTGTCCCGAAGTGGTCTGGGTCAAAGGGAATCCCATTTAAGCATGAACGCCCATTTGAGCTTGTGAAGGTTGTAGCTCAATGGATCGAAACCTATACAGCGTGAACGCGGTGGGGCCAATCACGGATGCCGAGTTGATCGCGAGTCGCCTGAGTGCTGGCCGGGGAGCAAGCATTCCATGCCTCTCACTCGTGGAACAAGGTGCTCCAACGCGCGTCGGTGCCCGGGATGCATCCATTCTGAGAGGGCAGACCCCCGACAGTCTCCTGCGGTTTGATCTTCAATGTGAGATTCGGTGGGCCGATGCCGCGTACGAAGTGTTCGTTCGGGCCGGAAGTCGAATCGGCACAGGTCGATTCGTATTTGGAAACGACGCCCTCGACCTAGTAATCGAGCCGAAGATTGGAAATGCGAATTTCTTCCGCATGCTGGAGGTTTGTTACGGCGGTTTGGCGACTTCCAATGACCCGGGTCGAGCCTTCAGGGTTGATTCGCCGCCAGCAGGGCTTCTCATCGAATACACCGTTGGGCGGATTGAGGCATTTCTGAAGACGCAACTATTCAGGGGGTATTCACTGAAATACGAGCCGGAAGCCCGTCATCCCAAGGGACACTTCGATGTGGGTAGGTTTGTCACTCGGAATCTGCCACGGCTCCGTTTGGACGTGTTGTCGTGCTCTTTTTTCGAGTTTTCTCAGAACGTCCTTGAGAACCAGATTCTGGCCAGGACGTTGCTCGTTGCTGGTCGCGTGGCCGCTTACCTTCCAAGCGAAATTCGATATCGAATAGCGAATACCATTGCGGCAGCCAAAAGGTTCCTGCCCTCCGTAGATGCGCCGCACATCGATCCCGAGGATCTCAACAGAGTACTGTATACGAATCGCAATAAGGGCTTTCAGCCCGTTCACGAACTCTGTGCGTTATTACTGTCGAATGCCTCCGTTTCCTTGTCGCCAGGACGACGAATATCATTCATGTCTTTCAGCCTCGCTATGGACTTGCTATTTGAACGCTTCGTGTATCGGCTCTTTGCAATGGCGATAGCTCCGCAAACAGTGATCCCGAAGGCGCGGCTCAAATTCGTGATACATGGTATTGGGAAGGATGTTGAACTGGATGGGTTGATCCGAAATGACCGGACGACCGTTGTTGAATGCAAATATAAGCTGATCGAGAGCGGGGAAGCACTCGACTTCGATGAAGGGAGAATGAGGAATGCCGACATATTTCAATGCATCGCCTATGCGACACATACTGATGTCAACGCTGATGACGTGTTCCTCGTCTACCCATCAGCCGATGCGGACGGACCACCTGTCCGCGTTGCCACTACCATTAGATCCTTTCAACGAAGGAACGGGGCCATCATTCCTGTAAAGGTTCTGTTAGTGAGTCTTGCGCGGCCAACAATTGAAGTGGAAGAGGCTCTGAGATCCGTGGTCTCCAGTCCTGCGAACGCTTCTGCTTGACGACTTGGGCTTGGCTAGCGCGCCGCTTCGTCCCCGCAATAAGGGACATAATGTGCTCGGCAAGTACCTCCGCCAATAACGGCGGCACGGCATTTCCAATCTGGTCCTTCAACCGAGTTGGAACGAACTCAAATTGATCCGGAAAACTCTGCAGGCGAGCCGCTTCGCGAATCGTGATGGCCCTATTTGCAAGGGGATGGCAAAAAGCACCAGATGCGACGTTCGTGAATGAGCAGGTAATTGTGTAGGAAGGCAGATCCCGAGACAGACGGTGGTACAGCGTCGTACAATCTTGCCGCAGAGATCCGTTCGAAATCCGGCGCATGATCCGAAAGCGCTCTGGGAGATCGACCTCATTGATGGCCCGAATACCTTTACCCTCAGGAATCATACGAATCACGCTCAAGGCAAGGTCGGAGACCCCCTTGGCTCGATGCAAGGTGTAGCCTTTAGAATCCCGACGAATCTCACACTGGTAATCGGATAACGCTTTCGATGAATAGGGCTTGAATCCATCTGTGCCGCCACGGTCGCCCAGCACAGGAAGGTCGCCAATAGCGTCCCAGAGGCTGACCCACGGAGACGTGACCTTTGAGGGATTCGGATCAAATCTTGTTCCGCCGCAAAGAATGCAATCACCTTCCAAAAAAAGGGATGGCCCCCGAGGCTTTGTAGAACGTATTCGGTTCGAGCCATCGGGCTTCGAGCATTTTGGACACCTTGGATCGTGGTGAGTCTCATTCGGGAAGCAGGGACCTTTCCCGGTATTTGTTCCGATGATTAATACACGCTCACGCCGCTGCGGAACGCCGTAGTTTGCCGCATTGATGACGGAATGTGCAATGTCGTAGCCGAGCCTTCTCAGTGCGTCACACAACTGCCTAAAGAATTTGCCTCCGCCGTGAAATCGCATTCCCTTGACGTTCTCAAACAGAATCCATCGAGGTTGCAATTCTCTAACTATCCGAATGTAGTGCGTATAAAGATAGTTCCGAGGGTCATCCTCGATGCGCTTGCCCATAGTACTGTAGCCTTGGCAACTTGGTCCCCCTAGCAGCACGTCCACGGAGTGAAGCCCAGCGGCTTTTAAAAGCTGGCGGCCCTTCGCCTTTTGGATCGGCATAGGGAGTCCGACCGCTCCGGGGTGGTTCTTCATGAATGTCTGGACTGCGTGTTCCGCGATATCTAATCCGAGTCGAATATCGAATCCCGCTCGGGAGAAGCCAAACGATGTACCACCAGCGCCACAGAAAAGCTCGATAACACTTGGGCTGATGTCCGAACCCCTAGATCCGTGATGGGACATATGGCAGCACTCCCCAGATTTTAGCACCGGATTCGGCTATCATCAATTGATGATTCATCAATTATTTCGCACCTCATTCTCCAGTTCAGCCCGGTGGCTCTCGACCAGTTCTCTCATTACTTCACTTACAGACGCTCTGCCGCCGTTGTCTTGTGCCCGTTTGAAGGCCACTGCCCGCAGCAACCGCCACATGTCTTTCGTAATGTGAATTGCCGTCGTTTGCATCGCGGTATGTCCGGCGGAGTCCAAGCGAACCCGTTCCGGCTTTAGAGGGGATGCGGGCTTGGTCGTCCTGGGCCGTTTTGATCTTCGAACAATTGATGAATCACCCATCCCAGCCTCATCGTAGATCGAACGTTCTCAGCGCGGCAATCCGAAAAAATTTGCGTGTGTCAACGCCAAGCGCTCAAGAACTCATTATGGGTCTCTCTCGTTAGGCCTCGACTCCTCCGCCATTCCGCCTGTCCATTCCACCGGCAGGTCGACGGTCACGACGATGATGCATGGGTCTAGCGTACCACAATGTTCGCCGTTTATTCGCCATTGGCCAAAGCGAAACCAATACCCCAGAATGGTGCCGATGAGCCCTCGCCGCCCGGTCTTGGCGGTGTCTTTGATATAATGTACGGTAAAGTACATTATCAAAAAGGCATTAAAGATTGTCCCCGATAAAACGCTCATTTCCGGCTTTGTTGCTTCTTGTTCTTACCTTGGCCACACTTCCAGCCTCGGGGCAAGGCAACGCAAGGCACTTATATCTTTGCCGATCACCATTGCTCGCCTTTGATTTCTGGGGCGCTTTGCAGAACATCCAGAGTCAGGGCGTGACGCTGACGCCGAAAATCGCTGAGGAGATTTGCGCTGGCATGAAGGCTGGTTCAGACCCACAATGTATCCGCGTCGAGGCGGAGAAATTCACGCCTGTGGCGAGCGGCTGGGGCGGAGCGCTAGCGATGTCGGACGGAAAAACCAAGATTTGGTTTCATCAGCCTGACACAGGGGGATGGATTCACCCGGACTACTACGTCTTGTTTGTGAATAAGAAATAGACTCTTTGCACAGTGTGCAGTTCTCGGCATTGATTGTAGGGCTTTCTAATGATTGTCGGGCTTTCTAGAAGACTCGCCCGTCGGTCTCCTGTTCGGCGTCAACTATTTTTTCCGGCTATTCTAATCGCTGAGCGCTGCTGAGGTCTCTCAGAAGCTTGGCAAACTCGCCTTGATAGGCGTCGTGGTTTTTCCAACTGCTGAAGTCCGGCACATAATATTCGCGAATTTCCCGCGCTGAGTCCTTGCCCGTGTCAACGTCGAAACATTCCCAACTGCGTAGCCGCTCAAAATCGACCAATCGCACCGGGAACAACATCCGCCGATTCTCGCTGATCTCACGTTTTCTCGCCTTTGCGATTTCAGTGTTCACCCATTCGCTTTCCATGCTGGCCTCTGAGAGGATGAGCAGCAACTTGTCATAGAATCGTATCGCCTCGTCAATCTGCTCGTGGAGCTTTTTGCCGCCTTGCACGTTGTGCGGAGCGAACCAGCAACGTACTCCGTTGTTCTGAAGATCCGCGTGAAGTCGATCCGCGAAATCCTGGTCTCTTGTCGAATAACTGATGAAGCACGAGTAGAACTGTATGGGGTCATCGACGAGGGAGGGCAGATAATCAATCAATTTATCTGGGAGGCCGCAGCCTCGAAGAAACGATAATGGGAGCTTGCCTGATCGCGCCAACGTTCCGTAGTCCAGAATGCTCGGTTCGAGATATCGGCACGTATCAAGACCTTTGACCTGCCTGAGATCGGTGCCAGCGAAAACGGTGTATCCAAGGAGCGCACCACCGAACTCAGCGTCGTTGATCGCTGCCCCGCTTAGGTTCACTCCTTGAAGGTTTGTGTTTCTGAGGTCCGCGCCGTGGAGCCGCACACCCGTTAGGTTGGTCCAGATCAGTTCAGCCGAGACAAGGCTCGCTCTGGTGAGGTCTGCCCCGACGAGGTCCGCTTCGGGCATGACCGCTTCGCGGAGGTTTGCCCCCCGTAGGTTCGTTCCTCTGAGTCTCGCTCTCGCGAGGAGCCCTTTGCTCAGGTCCGCTTCGGTGAGATCCGCATTGGTTAAAACTGCCATGCATAGGTTGATCCCGGTGAGATCCACCCCGCTGAGGTCCACGCTCGTTAGGTCCGGGAGGAGTTCGGGGTTATTAGATCGCCATCGATTCCATTCTTCTGGTCGGCGAACTAGCTCAAGCTGTCGTGGGTCGGCCATTCAGCGAGGATAACGCTTGATTCATCGCCGCAATGATTACCGGTCCAAATCGCTTCGGCTAATGCGTTTGCCTCGGCACCCAGCAGGCTCACTGCACCTTCGCCATCATCGGCGACATCCTGAGTTTTAGTTCCTCATCCGTCTCCGCGAAAATCAGCACCACGTCGCTCTTGTCCGAGATGTTGACTGGCAGACCAGCCGGTATGGTGAACACATCCCCGTCGAGCAACGACTCGATGTTGGCGCGAGTCAAGCCAATCACCATGTGCTCAGTGTTCTCCGAGTCCATGCAGAGGGCTTTGATGGCCATGCCCAATTATCCATGTCAAATCCGCCCGAGGCGGTTCCTGTCTGCGTTTCTCTGACAATTGTTCAAGAGAACAAAAAAAGACAGGAAGGGCGTGGGGCAATTCTACGTACGCGGTTCCGTAGTAAAGCGGCCGTCCCGCGTGACCTTCGTGATATTAACCCTCATACCAAATGGGAGAATGTACAATCTGCCTTCTTCCGCAAGCTTGCCCCAGCCCAGCAACATGGCCTCTGGCTGTTGATGAATTGTGCCGGAAACGGATTCGTCGGTAACAGAATCATAGGTGACCCACGGCTTCATAAAACTTCCGTCCGCTCCGTCACAGAACATCAGCATTCGTTTCCGATTGGCGTGTGCCTTCATCAATGAACTCCACCATCCGAGTATAGAGTCTCACTTCCCTTCGGATATCGCCTATACCGCTCCCGATAGGCCGCATCATCGTCTGCAAACGCCCATGGTTTGGCGCGGCAGGTTTGGCAGCCCGCGTTGTCACCGTACGCCCTTCGGCAGCGGCGTAATCCGTCCCCGGCGGTGCGCTTCTCTCCAAATTTGGACAAACTCCTGAAGTATCCGAGTTTCCGGCGTGGCGACTCCCTCTTGCAGTCTCAGCCGGTCATGAAGATACCGGTATTGCCTCGCCAGTTCGTTGTCATTCAGCCGGAAGACCCCATCGCGGAACTTCGCCAACTGCTCGGGACCCATCGGGGCTCGCTCCTTCGGTCTCCACTCTTCCGCCATTCCAAGTTCCGGTCCCTTCAACAGGTCAACGCTGCGACGGTGACGCACAGGTGGAGTGTACCACGTATATTCGCCGTTTGTTCGCCATGACTTTTGGTAGTGTACGGGCCGCCTCTTACCGATGCTGGACGGGAACAATACGGGAACATCGAAGAGCCGAAAACGTCCCTTTCAATCCCAAATGATCCTAATCGCCAATTTAGTGCGACATGTATTATCAATAAGTTACGCTGAATATGAACCACTTAGCATCATCGGTAAGCAGCCCTGAAAAGGCTGGCGTCGGCGGTTCGATTCCGTCTCTGGCCACCACTCAAAATCAATAACTTAGGTTGTTTATCCGAACTCAGACTTCCGGCGGTAAGGACGCTCAGCGCCGGTATCCCATTGACACTCAATTTGTTATCTACGAGCCTTACGGCGAGCCGAAAAAAGGCTGGTGTCGCTCGTTGGCCTATCTCTATGCCGTTGATGTGGTGCGAGTTAAAGTCGCCGGAATGGCGCCCGGAAAAGTGAGCGAACAATAGCCGAGCGGGGCGCGGCGGGGCAGACCATCGATTACAGATCCTTTGCGTTAGCGAAACACAGCGACGCAGTACGGAATTAATCGAATTTAAGGTCGAGCTACCATGCGATGCGACGCAAGGATCCGCGGCGCGCCCCACGCCGATTCTCGATCGCCATGCGTTCGATGGAGATCCCGGATTTGCCCGTTGATCCGCGCCCGTCCACACCGGGATCGGGGATCGGGAGCGCCGGCGCCAATAGAGACGAACACCGGTACGGCGCCGGCCGACGACTGTTTTCGGTTTCAAGATGACGAGAACTTCGCTCCAGAGGGCGGGGAACGCCAAATGTCTTCCAGAACAATCGGTCAAATGGAAAGCCGCTGAAACTCCGGTTTTCGTCAACCGACATGACAAGGCGATGTGAATGGACCTGACTAACGCCGTGCGCTAATCCGGCGATTCGGCAGCCGCTTATGGCCTTTCTTCGCGGCCAAGTCCACGACCGCGATCCCAATATCAGCCCCGCCGCGCGCCAGATATCGGGTCGGCTCGGGCAACCATAGAACGCAAGCGACCTCAGAATACGAGACGCAACGCCAGTTGTATTTGCCGCGAGGGTCGCGCTGTGGACGTGATCGATCCCACGCCGTTGCTTCCGATCGTTGTGTTGCTCGGTATGGCGAACTGCGGATGATTCAGTGAATTGAAGAACTCGGCGCGAAACGCGAGATTCATGCTTTCCGTAATTCGGAATCGTCTCGCCGCCGTCAGGTCCAGGTTAACGGCCCGCGGTCCCGTCAGGATGTCGCGTCCCGAATTCCCGTAGCAATAACACGTAGCTACAGGAATCGAAAAAGCCCCCGGATTGAACCATTGCTGCAAAGTCTCCTCCCCGGGGTAATTACTCGCGCCCGGCACAATGTCGGCCCGCGAACTCGTTCCGTTGTTGGTAGCAGAAGGAGCGCCAACAGTGAACGGCAAGCCTGTCTGCACGGCGAGGATTGAGTCAAGCTCCCATCCACCAACTATGTAGCGACTAAACGCATTCGTCCCGTTGGCCCAGCGCTTACCTTCGCCGAAAGGAAGTTCGTAGGTTGCGAACGCATTAAAGCGTTGCCGCACGTCGCTGTTGGAACTGGCCCAATCGGATCGCCTGTCGAAGGGATTCTGATTACCGCCGGAGCCGCCGTCCCAGGGCGCGTTGTCAAGCGCATGGGACCAGACCCAGTTTGCGTTCAAATAGAGCCCGTGGCTGTAGCGTTTTTCGAAGACGAACTGGAGCGACTCGAACTCTGAGTTGCCAGACGACTCCCAGTAGTTGATGTTGGTTATGTTCGAGAGCGCCGAATAGTAGGGACGACGCGGGTTGATCGAACCCGGACCGGGCTGGGGAGTATTGATCGCGAGGTTCCATGCAAGACGCCGGCCGAGCGATCCCACGTAAGTAGCGGTCACAACCGTCGATTTCGCAATCTCTCTCTGTATCCCGAAATTAAACTGTTGGATGCTCGCATTGCGAAAGTTCGGATCGATCGCCGTGATGGTCGCATTCGGAACCGCGGCCGTCGGATGCGCCGGGTCGGTCGGCGGGAAATCCGAGCGCTTGGGAATTCCCTGGCTCACGGTATTAGCCGGGAAAAGATCGCCGGGACTGGTAGTGAAGACGAGGTCGAACGGCTGCTGCCGGAACTGTCGAATGGTGGTTCCTGCATTCCCCTGCGGATCATAAAAGATGCCGTATCCGCTGCGGATGACGGTCTT
>Ga0126373_10001621_pt1 | contig 16124 bp, 15 predicted proteins | sample PanSoiMetPlot_11_FD_92545 | JGI IMG/M metagenome (GOLD analysis project Ga0126373, IMG submission 92545) | Tropical forest soil microbial communities from Panama - MetaG Plot_11 | ecosystem: Environmental > Terrestrial > Soil > Tropical forest > Bulk soil | place: Panama | collected 2016-02-17 | reverse complement strand
TCCGGTCATCGGAGCAGACCGAAGTAACCAGTGTGCTCGCGCTACTTGGCCTTCAGCAGTCAGATGAGCACAAGGCTTCGCTGCGAACACTCGGCAATGGTCAATGCATCTTCCGTGATCTGGACGGCCGGGCTGGGCGAATCGCCGTCGACCTGATCTCCGATGAACTGCGGGCATGCCTGGACACCAATCCAACGCGCGCGCAGCCCGACGATGAGCCCGCCCCTGTACCGCGCACCGAGCCCGCCCAGCCTGGCGCCGGATAACCGCCGCCAGGCTGGGCGCACCACCAGACAACTGTCAGGAGCCCTCCCGCAATGCGCAGAAGCCGCCTGCCGCGAACGATGGCCGTTGTGCTGGCCGTGTTCGCGGCGGTCTTGCTCGTGCCGCACGTCGGCCAGCAGGTGAGTATGCCTGTTAGTCACCGTGTGCACGCGGAAGCGGTGACGACGGTCGCAGATGTGACACCGAGCAGCGGCGGGCTCTGCTCAGTTCCCGGGATTGGCGACATCGGCGGACTGTTTGGCTTCTGCGCGCTTGGCAGTTCTGGTCTCATTGGTGACCTCAATAGCGCCTGCCAGCCATCTCCTCCTGACCCTGAGCCGGCCAGTTCGGGCGTCGACGCGATGATCTCGCCTCCGGCGAGCGGCAAGCAACCCGCCAACTTGTACGACGAGTACGGCGTGGCGGGAGATTACTGGGCAGCGACCAACCTGCAGTGCTCTGACATGACGTCGCTGATCGGCAACAACGTTGCCGGGATGGTGTTCGACGCAGCCAAATCGCTGGACCGAGTGACGATCACGATCTATCAGGCTGCCGCTGGCGAAGGCATCCTCGGTTGGCTGCAGCGCGTTACCGACAAGCTCATCACCAGTCTCGGCAAAGCGATCTACTTCCCCTACCTTGCCGTCGTGGTGATCCTTGCCTCTATATGGCTTGGGTGGCAGGGATTAATTCGCAAACGCGGTACCCGGACCATCGAGGGCACGATCTGGATGATTGTCGCCTGTGCAGCCGCGATCTTCCTGATCGGAAAGCCATCCGCAGTCACGGGAGTTGGCCGGGGAGTTTCTGACGGTATCTCGCAAGCACTGAACGCGGGCTTCGCCAAGCTGCCAAGCCCGGGCCCGAGCAGCTGTGTTCCGGTCCAGAAGGGCGATCCCCAAGCCCAGCCTGCGACCTACAGCTATACCTCCGGCAACACCGTCGTCGACCAGAACGCCGATGAGTTGTGGACCGTGCTGGTCTGCAAACCGTGGCTGGTGGGCGAATTCGGCACTTCGAATTACACGAGCACAGGCGGCAAGGCCACGGCGGTGAATCAGTACGGTCGATCACTCCTGTGGGCTCAGGCCATCGCGGTGAATGAGAGGGCGACGCCTGCGCTCATCCAAGCTAAGCAAGCTGCCTACGCCGGGATTGCCAAAAGCATTCAGTCCAAAGACCCAGCCGACTATCCACTATTCCAAGGTAAGCAATGGACCAGCAGGCTCGAGGTCGCGTTCGCGGCCCTGTTCGCCGCAGTGGTAGCTGGTGTCCTCGTGCTGCTAATCGCCGTTACTCTCATCTTGCTGAAGCTAAGTTTCCTGCTATTGCTGATCGTCGGCCCATTCTTCTTGCTCATCGGCACGCACCCAGGCTTCGGCCGGATCGTCGCGCTGCGCTGGGTCGAAATGCTCGTCGGTGTGCTACTCAAGCAAGCGGCCGTAGCACTCGTTCTGAGCGTGTTGCTGTACTGCTACGCGCTGATCATGGGAACCGGCGATTCAGTCCTCCCATGGGCGCTGAAGATTCTCATGATCGCGCTCGTCACGGTTGCCGCCTTCATCTATCGCAAGCCGTTCCAGCACTTGTTCTCCGCCGTCGGCTACGGCGTCCTTGGCGGACAGGAACGCGCTGACGCCAGCTTGCAGCGCGCGGCCGCGACCGCGCGCACCAACACGATCGCAGCTGCGACGATGGCGCCGCCTTTCGCTGCCTACCGCGCAGCTCGCTGGGCGCGCAGGAATCCCGCACAGGCTGCCAGCTTGGTTATGGCGGGCGGCAGCGGCACAGGCGCGGCTGTGGCAGCTGGCCTGCGAGCTGCAGATACCGGATCGAGCGCAGCAGACGAAGCTGCCCGTGCTGACGGTTCCAGCGATGCTGGGCAGGCGGGCGTGGGTAAGGCTACGGCCGACGGCGGCCCTGGGCGGTTGGGCCTGACGGCCAGAGCGCGCGCCCTCGCGGCAGCAAGCGGCTCTCCGGCAGAGCCGCCACCGCTGAACTTGCCTGCCCGCAACGGTTCGAAAGCTGGGATACCGGGCGGCTTTGGTGCGGCCGTTTCATCCCGCCGCGCCTGGCCCGGTGCGCAACCGCACGAAAACAACGGCGCCGTAGCGTCCAGTCGAGTGCCGCCGAACGGAGAATCGGAGCGGCAGGCGCCCGAGCGTTCCAGAGGTAAGGGTCAAGCAGGCATGGGGTCGGCACAGCGGGTCCGGGAGCAGGCGGCGCCCCGGCGTCCGCGTGGCAGCGGAACGAGCCAGGCTTTGGGCGCAGGACGTCAGCCTGCGGCGCGCCGTACGCAGAACACCGGCCGCAGTGCCGGCCAGCAGCGGCCCAGCCGGGGCGCGGGCCGTGATGAGCCACAGTCCAGAGAGCAGCAGCAAGCGAAATGGCTAGGTCAGCCGATGTCCGGACCGTTAGGCAGCTCCGGTGCGACGCCGGAGGAGCAGCGTTCTGTGCCCTTCTGGCTGCGCCCCGTCCGCCGGAAGTAACGCCATGCTTGAAGGCAACCCGGCGCGCCAGAAGGTCGCATTCGCAGTGATCGTCTTCGCTCTGGTCGGTCTTGGTGCATACCTGCTGAGGCCGGACGTTGGCAGCTCGACTGGTTCTGTCAGCCAGGGGCCGGCCGCCAGTTCACCAGGTCCCCAAAGTTCGAGCATGAATCAAGCCCCGGGCGCAGGTCCATCGTCAACCGCGCCGCCATCAACCTCCACCGCGCCGGTCGATGTCTATCGACTGCTGCCCTTCTCGCAAGCGGGCCTGGACGCTGCGGCGTCCGTGACAACGAGATTCGCGAACGCCTACGGCACGTTTTCTTATACGCAAGATGCCGCCGCATATATCGCTCCGATGCAGGTTTTCTGCGTGCCACCGCTTGCGGCGCAGATTAAGGCGGCCTACTCGCTGCCGGGCGTGGCTGCCGTCCGAACGAGCAAGAAGCAAATGTCAGCGGGCTCCTCGGTAATCGAATCTATCCGCGCATTTGGCTCCCACAGCCTTACGTTCCTGGTACAGCTCACACAACGGCTGACCGAGCTCTCTGGCTCTAAGGTCGCGACCACTGAGTATGCGGTGACTCTCACCGGCAGCGGCACCAACTGGCAGGTGAGCGACATCGAGCTCGCCACCGCAGGGAATTCGTGATTACCGGTCCGCTTCGGTCGGGCCAAGGCCGCGGCCGTAACCGCGGCCTCGTCGTCGCGGTCATTGGCGGGGTGGCAGTGCTGCTGGCAGCGTTGCTTGCGACTCCTGTGGTTATGTTCGCCAGCGGCGGGTTGCTGGCGATGTCTGGTTCTTCCTGCACATCACAGCACCGCGGCACCAACGCCCAGCCATCAGTCAGTCAGTCAGCTCGCACCTCGATTCCCGCGGATTACCTTGCGCTCTTTCGCTCAATAGGCGCGCGGTACGGGATCCCATGGGTGATCTTGGCGGGCATCGGCAAGGTAGAGAGCGACGACGGCCAGAGCACACTGCCGGGCGTGAGCGGTGGCGCCAACACGTTCGGGGCCGCTGGACCGATGCAGATTGGAATCGGCGGCGCGGCCGGAAACCAGTGGGGTGGCAAGCCTGTTCACCCCGCGAGCGACAAGGTCAATGGAGTCGCGACTGACGCCAACGGCGACGGAGTCGCCAGCGTCTACGAACCCGCAGACGCCATAGCTGGCGCCGCTAAATACTTGCTTGCGCACGGCATCCTCGGCAACGTGCAGGACGCGATATTCGCTTACAACCATCTGGAGTCCTACGTTCAGGCTGTCCTGTACTGGGCAGGCGTCTACGCGCACGGCAGTTTCAGCGCGACGCCTGTCACGCTGGACAGCGCTTCGTTGTGCCTGCCAGGAGTAAGCCAGGCCCGCACCAATGCGGCGGCGAGCGCAATCACTTTCGCCGAGCAGCAACTCGGTAAGCCCTACCTCTGGGGCGCGACTGGACCAGATGCCTTCGACTGCTCTGGCCTGGTACTGATGGCCTACCGGGCTGCGGGAATCGACATCCCGCGCACCTCCGAGCAGCAGTGGCTGGCTGGCCCGCGTGTCAGCCCGAAACAGGTGCAGCCGGGCGACCTGGTCTTCTTCGCCGGCGCCGATGGCACCCGGAAGTCGCCCGGGCATGTTGGCCTTGTAATCGGTCACGGCTTGATGATCGAGGCCTATGCCGCGGGTTTTCCAGTCAGGGTTGCTCCGTATGGTGACCGCGATCCCGTGGGATTCACCAGGCCCTGGGCGAAGGGTGGCAGCCCCGCCGTCGCTGCAGGTTCCCAGTGAATCAGTCGTTTTCTCATCGTCCAGGGTCACTGCGAGGCACGGGAGGCCGGGGCGGTTCGCCCCGGCCTGCCTGCTTGATGCTTCCGGTTAGCCGGCGTGCATGTCACGCACCCGGGTCAGCCCCCGTGATGCAGTCTGATAATGCCGGGAAGGACCTGCGTGCCCTCCTTCTGAACGGCCGTCAGCTGGTTCGGGTCGAGCCCTAGCAGAGCGAGGATCGTCGGGGCGACCTGAGTGGTCTCGACCGATGTGGACTGGACCTGAACCGGGATGCCGGGCCCGCTGACAACCATCAACACGTGACGGTCGCCAATGTTCATGCCACCGTGCTCGGCAAGCTTGGTCGGCCCCGAGTAGACGATGCCCTCCTGGACTTTGCCGAACACGTCCGGGTATTTGCCGTTGTCGACCGGGACGCCGAAGAAGTTAGCGGCCTCAGCGCCAGCCCAGATCTGTGCGAGACCCGAGTGCTGGACGGTGACGGGGTTCAGGTTGACGTCGAAACCCGCAGCCGTGTGGTTCCACAGGTAGCTCTTAACAAAGTCGCAGGCGGCCTGCGAGTTGTCCGACAGATAGGACTGCCACAGGTCGTCGTCGGTACCGGCAACGATCAGGCTCGTGTTGCTCGGGTGTGTCTGTGCCCAGGCAGCGTTGATCGCGCTGATGATCGGGCCATCCCGGACAGTGATGAGCTTGTTCGGATCTATTGGCGACTGGCCATGCTTGGCCGTGATGATGATCGTCGTCGAGCCCGCGAGGCCGTCCTTGTGGATTTGCGAGACCATGCGGCCAAGCTGAGCGTCAACGTAGTCCAGGGCGCTCGAGAGGACGGGGCCGGGAACGAGCTGACCATTGACCCACTGGTAGCCACCTGGTTGCGGAGGGCTGGTTGTGTAGTTGCCGTTCGCGTCCGGACCGATCAACGTCGTCGGAGTCGAGCGGATCTTTTGCGCGACCGAGACGGTCTGGAAGTTCATTCCGAAGATCGCCGGGGTGCCGACGTGGGTGTTGCCTGAGTGGTCGAATCCGTTGATCTCATTCAGGATGGCCTGGACTTTGTAGCCGTCGTACTGCTTGGTGGCGGCGTCGATGTGCGCCCAGTCATCGTCTTGCGGATATGGGACACCGTTGGGCATGACAGCCTGCGAGTCGATCTCCGGCGAGAAGAGGTCGTCGATGCTCTGGCCGTTCGAGCCCGGACCATTGAACGACGCATAGACCTCGTGCTTGTCAGACCAAGCTGTGCGCAAGCCGGCGTTGTGGATGACCTGGAAGATCGTGTTGTCGCCGAGGTAGTCCCACGGTGTGATCGGCTTGCAGGTCTTCGGGTCAACCGGGAACGTGGCCGGGTTGAGCGACGTCTTCGGGTCGAACTGCAGGTTCATGATCGCAGCCGGGTTGGTGTCAACGCCGTTGGTGAAGATCGAACCGTTCTCATCGAACGACGGGAAAGTGCCGTTGGCAGGGTTGATGAAGTCGGGGACGGCCGCCAGCGCGTCGTCCGGCGAATCGTAGATGACGTCACCGCCGGTGGCCGGCTGGCCAGGCGTGCAGGCAGCGCCTGGCTCGTCGACCTTGTGGCTGTACTCAACGTCGTAGTACACGCCCGTCGACTTGGGGTTACCGCCGGTCATCAGCGCGGTGCCACCCGGGTCCGAGTCTGACGGGTTGGAGGTCAACGCATTTGTGTATTCGGTGCCGTTGTGAATCAGCTTGGCAAGCGTCGAGCTCGGGTGGTTGGCGACGTACCAGTCAAGGTCACTCTGGTGCATGCCATCGATGGAAATTAGCAGCACGTGCTGGCTCGGCGGTGCCGGTGCGGGCGCCGCAGCGTTAGCCGAGCCCTGCAATGCAAACACCGCGCACGCGACCGCGGCAGCACTAGAAGCCAGGGACGCTAAGGTCTTTCGCTTGGTCACAGAATCTCCCGTCTGGCGCCGACATGATCGCTCCCCCTGAATTCCTAAGCAGCCAGGGCGAAATCCGCGTGCTGGTGCGTAGAACAACGCGTGAACCAATAGAAGCGACCCCGTGGATTTATCACCACGCGCGAGCAACGTCCGCCGGCCAGGATCCGCCGTCGGCCAGTGAGATGCAGCGTTGCCCCTGGATCTGAGGTCGCGCATCGCCTGACATTCAGAAGGGTCATGTCGTCGTACTTATGAGACGAACGGACCGTTCAGCGAGGAGGGGAAGCTGAGCGGCATCATGGCCCGTCCCGCCCGGCGGACGTCGCAGCGTCTTGCCGGGCGGCGATGAGGGATAGGAGATCACAGTGAGCTTCGATACACGTTCCGGAACGCGCGGCGGCCGCCAGCCCCGTACCGGGCTGATTTTGCGGATGGTCAACAAGAACGCTGCGACCCGGTTCCGCCGCAAGGGAAAGATGCTGGGGTTCAACGGCCTGATCCTGACGACCGTCGGCGCTAAGAGCGGGGCCGAGCGCTCCAGCCCGGTGGGCTGGTGGCCAGGCCCGGACGGCAGCTGGCTAATCGTAGCTGCGGCGAACGGGGCGGCACGCAACCCGGCTTGGTATCACAACATCGCCGCTCACCCCGACAACGTGCAGATTGAGGTGACCGGGCGCCGGATCGGCGTGACGGCCGACCAGCTACGCGGGGCAGAACGTGCAGAAGCCTGGCGCCAGATCGCCGAGGCGGCGCCCCGCTTCGCGCAATACCAAAGCAAGACCGACCGCGAACTGCCCGTCATCCGCCTGAAATCCCGATCTGGCTGACCGAGCTGAGCCGACCCACACGCGCGGAAGCCCGTTAATATCGCCCGATGAGCGATGAGGTGTTCGTTCCGGAAGACTTCGTGGTGCCCGACGGGCTCAACGCTCCGGACTTCCAGCTGGAACCGCTCGGGCCGCGGCACAACCACGCCGATTACGACGCCTGGCTGCCCAGCATCGACCACATCCGGGCGACGCCAGGGTTCCCTGGCGGTAGCTGGCCGCACGAGATGTCCTTGAGCGAGAATCTCCGCGATCTAGAGCGGCACGCACAGGACTTCGCCGAGCGCCGCGGGTTCACCTACACCGTGCTCAGCACCAGCACCGGGGACGTCATCGGCTGCGTATACATCTATCCGGTTCGCGGCCATGAGCCTAGCGGCGCCATGAACCGGCGTGCGTCGGTCAAATCCTGGGTTCGGGCCGACTGCGCCGCGCTCGACCCGGTCCTCCACGACGTGGTGCTCACATGGCTGGAACGCGACTGGCCATTTGATGCGATCGAGTACGCGCCGCGGACCTGACCGCCAGCTATATCAAAGCTGCGCGCTAACACGCGAAACCTCATGCGGAGAGCGAGCGGCACAGCGGGCACGCCGCCGGATCGGCCGGGTCGAAGCGACCTGGGAGCGGCACGAGGCTGCGGCCGTCGCACAGCGCGATGTGCTCGTCCTTCCGATGGAGCTCGGCGGCGTGAATCGTGACAGGTTCCTCGCCGCGCCTAGTCCCCCTTAGATACCGGCTGGTTTCCGGTCTCATGACGCCCCCCGTAACGACCGTGGCACTTCAGATACCCGCGAGATCCGCCGGTAAATCCGCAATGCGCCAACGGGTGAGGGCCGCGATGGGGATCATCGCGGCCCTCAACGGGCTACAGGCGGGAACGGCGAGGCCGGAACTTGAGATAAGCCAGGATGCCGACAGCCACCAGCAAGAGCCAGGGAGAGAACAGGATGTGCAGGAGGAAGCCGAGCACCGCCAGCGCCAGGATGGCGATGAGGACAATGGCGATGATCCAAAGCATGTTGATCGGTCTCCGTTCACGATGAACTAGCGGAAGTTGTGGTCAGGGCAGCGGTGCCGCCCCTCGTGCACTTCCTAGATTGCCGCTGGTTGGGAGTGAGGTCGATCCGGATGAACCCCGACTGAACCCTGGTCTCGTCCGGTGCGCGTCAGGGACACGGCTCACTGCCAGATGTCAGCGAACAATCTGCTGCGACGGTCGCCGCGCCGGAGTGCGGGAACGAAACTGGTCGTCGTGTCAATACTTAGTCGTGGATGGCGCAGGGGTAACGGGCCGCATTGAGGCACCCGGCGACTTCGAGGCCGCGTATCGAGAGAACTTCGCAGAGGTATACCGGTTCATCGCCCGGCGGGTCGGCTCGGACCTGGCCGAGGACCTGGCGGCGGAAGTCTTTGCCACCGCATACCGTCGGCGTGCCACTTACCAGCCTTCGCTGGGGTCGTTGCGGTCCTGGCTCTACGGGATCGCGACGAACCTGCTGCGCACCCACTGGCGCGCCGAGCAGCAATTGCTCGACCTCGACGCGCGACTCACTCCCGCGAGCCAAGAGCCACCGGGGGCGGGAGCGTCGTTCTTCGATGCAGCCGACGAGCGGGTGATTGCCGCCACGCTCGCGCCCCGGATCGCTGGGGCTCTTGCAGCACTCAACCGGGACCAGCGAGAAGTGCTGCTTCTGCACGCGTGGGCAGAGCTGAGCCACGAGGAGATCGCCGTGGCCTTGAAGGTAGCGCCCGGCACCGCGCGGTCACGGCTATCTCGTGCCCGCGCAGCGCTGCGTGCCCAACTCGGCGAGTTCGACTTCGACCATTGGACCTTCAAGGAGCGTCAGTCATGACTGATGAGATCGACCTGCTCCGCCGTTTCCGGGACGACCTTCCTGGGCCAGGCCGGGCAGCGTGGGACCGCGCGGAAGCAGCGCTCGCCGAGGCTCGGGCAGACGGGAGCCGAGCTCTCCACCGCTGGTGGCTGGGCGGCCGCCGGGTCATCATTTCAATCGGGGTGGCCGTCGTCGCAGCTGGCGCGGCCGTGCTGATCACTGGCGTGTTGCAGGGGCCGCCAGTGCTCGTTAAATCAGAAACCACGGCCTGGCAGCCAGCTCGCCCGTTGCCAACGGCCGGGAGTGGAGTGTCGGCCGCAGCCCGAGGCTGGCGATTGACGAGCTATCTCGTAAGCCGTGGATGGCGGGAGAACACCGGCGGCCCAGAACCGGGCGTCCTGACCTGCCCGACTGCCACAACGTGTTACGTCGAAGGGGACAACGCGACATCGCCGAGCGGGCCGGCGGACATGAACTCCTTCTTCGTCTCTACCGACGGCGCGCAGTCGTGGAGCGTGCTACCGATTCCGCCTGGCGTCACGTTCACCTCACCCCTGGCGTGCGCGACTGCTACGGACTGCGCGGCGGGCGGACTGTACTACGGGCATCAGCCCGTCTACCTCACCACTGCCAGCGGTGGCCACTCCTGGAATGTTCGCCCGCTGTCGGCCAAGGTAGGCCAGGTCATCAACCTCGGCTGCGTGAGCGTGACAACTTGTCGTGGACTGGCTTCGGTCTCCTGGAAAGTGCTCAGTCCGGGCCTCAGCTTCATGGCCGACATGCAGTTCGTTGTCACATCCGACGGGGGCAGGCACTTCGCTATGCGGCCGTTTCCTAAAAATGAGTCAATCCAGACGGTGAGCTGCGCTTCGGCCGAGCACTGCGTGGCGGTCGGTGTTTATGACAAGCTCGATCGCGGGATGGCACCCAATCTCGATCGTGGCGTGCTGCTGACGTCCGATGACGGCGGTCTCACCTGGCGGCAGCGGCCATGGCCGACCGGCTTCGGCCCCGGCCCGACCCCCGAGGTCACCTGCCCGGATGCGAGCCACTGCGCGATGATCGGCTTTATCGAGCGGAACGGCAGGGTCGTCGATCAGCTTGGCGGCGTCATGTCCGGCAAGGACGCCGTCCAGTACAACGTGATCGCGTTCTCATCCGACGGCGGCGCGACGTGGACGGCCAGCACGCTGCCGCGCGCGTTCCCTTACCCAATGATCGACACCTTGACCTGCCCAAGCATGAATACCTGTTACGCGGCCGGAAGCGATCTCATTGCGCAGCGGATCGGCAACACCTACAACGCGGGGTCCTCGGTTGTCGCGAGTACCCATGACGCCGGCCATACCTGGCAGCAGGTCACCTTCGCCGTTCCGTCGAAGGTACCTGGCGGGATGCAGGGTGATTCATTTATGGACATTGGCCAGATCGAGTGCCCGAGCCAGGATGCGTGCGTCGGTATCGGCGTGTCCGACCAGGGCTCGACCGCCACTCCGATTTACACCTTTGACGGCCCTTGATCGGCCACTCCTAGCCGCTGTTGACCCTCGCTTTCAGAAGCTCGAGATCCGCCTTGGTGAGCGTGCCTCGTTCAAATCGCTCTGACCGCTCCTTGAGGTTAGTCGGCCAACAATGCAGGTTCGGCGTATGCCTGGGCGACGGAGTCCCGGTTGAAGACCGACCAGGTCGCGGCCGACACCATGGCGGCTACGACGAATCCGACCCAGTAGGGCGCCGTGATGCCGAAGCGGGCGGCCATGACGCCACCAAGCAAAGCTCCGACAGAGTTGCCCGCGGCTGCGACGAACAGGTACGTGCTCCCGATCCGGCCGAGCATCTCCGGGGGGGCGAGCCGCTGGCGCAACGAACTCGACACGATGGTCCACAGGGCCGCGTGCACACCGAAAGCGAACAGCAAGACTCCGACAACGATGGCGCTGCGCGACAGGGCCAGCGTCAGGTGGAAGCTGGCCTCAACTAGCAGGCCGATCCGGATCGTCCACGTGGCCGTCACCTTGCGGATCAGCCAGTCGCCGGCCGCCGAGCCGAGAAGGGCGCCGACGGCCTCACAGGTAAACAACGTGCCGTAGCCAACAGCGCCCAGGTGCAACCGTTCTCGCACCAGCAAGACCAGGACCGCGGTCGCTGCGGCCAGCGTCAAGTTCAGCAGCCCGATCAGCAGAGCCATCGTGCGCAGCAGTCGCTGGCGTGCAAGCCAGCCGAATCCCTCTGCAAGGTCGCGCCGGATGCTGCGACCTTGACCAGCGTCTCCTGCCTTTGCTGACTGCTGAGCAGCCCGGTACGTGCCGCCAACGAGCCCGACCAGGACAGCGCTGGCCGCGTATGTTCCGGCGTTGACGAAGAACGGCACCGAGGCCGCCAGCACGAACAGGAATCCGCCGAGGGGCCCGGCGACCATATTCTGCATGACGGTCGTGCCGCCGACCAGCCAGCCGTTGGCTCGTTCCAGTCGGTCTTTCGGCACGACCGTCTGGATCATCGCCTGGCCGGCTGAGCGGAAGATTGCCTCTCCGGCGTTGATCACGAACAGCACTGCATCCAGCAGCGCGATGCTCGACGACCCGGCTAGCAGCGCGACGGCGAGCACGGTCATCGCTGCGACCCTGGTCCAGTCGATGGCGATCATGAGCCGCTTGCGGTCGACTCGATCTACCAGCACGCCACCTGGCAGGGCGAACAGCAACCAGGGCAGCCACGAGACCGCGAACGTGGCGGATACAACTAGCGGACTCTTGTCGTGTGCGGCGACGAACAACGGCGCCGCGACAACTGCGATGCCACTGCCGAGGGCCGAGGTCGTGCTGGCCGTCCAGAGCTTGGCGAACCGAGTGCCAAGCTTTTGCGTCACGTCGTGCGAGGCTACCTGCAGTCGGGGGTCCGCCGAACGCTGACATAACCGCGTCGGTTAGCGTTTGGCAGCGTGTGCCTGCTTATCGCGCAGTTCGGGGTAGAGCCTGATGCTCCGCTCATCGTGGCGGCTAACAGGGATGAGCTGCTCGATCGCCCGGCGAAGGTCATGACAATTCTGCGCGATGCTAATCCACGGATTCTGGGCGGACGCGATGAACTAGCGGGCGGCACCTGGCTGGCTGTCAACGAGCACGGTCTTGTCGCCGGGCTGACCAACCAGCCATCTGGTAGCGGGCGGGATCCGTCCAAGCGGTCCCGTGGTGAACTGCCGCTTGCATTCGCGCAATACGAAACCGCGGCCGAGGCGGTCCGCGTTGTGACCGCCAAACTGGACCCAGCGCAGTACAACCCCTGCTGGATGCTGGTGGGCGACCGGCACAGCATGTTCTCCATCGGCCTGTCGGGCGGTGGAAGCCCAGAGGTCGAGCAACTCCAGCCCGGGCTGCACGTATTGGAGAACGCGCCGCTCCGGCCGGCCTCAGCCAAGGCCGCCTTCGTCGAGCGGCTGGTAGCCAAGGCCAAGAGCAACGCGGGGCAGGCCGGGTCTGTCGCCGCGCTCGAGGATGTGCTCCGCGACCACACCCCGTCGGTGCCCGAGCCTCGCACCGATGCCACAGGGCGTGTCTGGCCACCGTCGATATCGGCCGCATGCGTGCACGCAGCGGGCTACGGCACCAGGTCAGCGATGACCGTCGTGGTCCCAGCCGCTGGGCTGCCGATCGTGCGCGCCGCGGACGGACGGCCCTGTGAGGTGCCGCTTCAGGACTTCTCGGACTTGTGGACTGCTAGCTGGTCCGCTGAGATGGCTGGATAGCGGTCGCCCTGGCGACCGGTGGTAACGATCACCTAGCCCTGGAGCAGCGGTGGATTTTGAACTCTCGGCCGAGCAGCGGTTGCTGCGTGACACCATCCGCGCCTTCGTCGACAAGCAGGTGCGGCCGGTCGCGCGCGAGTGGGAGGCCGAGGGCCGATACCCAGACGAGCTCGTCGACACCATGCGCGAGCTTGGGCTGTTCGGGCTCTGCGTGCCGGAGGAGTACGGCGGAATGGCGGCCGACATGGTCTCGCTGGCCGTCGTGTTCGAGGAGATTTCCCGCGGCTGGATGGGCGTGGCCGGCATCATCGGAAGTCATTCGCTGTCTTGCTGGATGATCGCTAAGTACGGGACTGACCTGCAAAAACATCGTTACCTTCCAGAACTTGCCAGTGGCGCGCGACGGACCGGCATCGCACTGACGGAACCCGGCGCCGGCAGTGACTTGCAGGGAATCCAGACAACTGCGCGCCGCGATGGTGACAGCTACGTGATCAACGGGCGCAAGACCTGGATCACAAACGCCCGGCACGCCAATCCGCTGCCGGTCCTGACTAAGACCGACCCGACAGCCCAGCCTGCGCACACCGGCATGTCGGTGTTCCTCGTCGAGGCCGGGACGCCCGGGTTTGAGGTCATCAGGGACCTGCCCAAGCTCGGTTATCGCGGACCGGAGACCTGCGAGCTGGTGCTGGATAATGTCCGGGTACCTGCATCCGCCTTGCTTGGCGGCAGCGAGGGTCGTGGCCTCCAGCACGTGCTGGCAGCGCTGGAGACCGGCCGGATCAACGTTGCCGCACGGGCTGTCGGGGTCGCGCAGGAGGCTTTTGACCAGGCGTTGCGCTACTCGGGGGAACGCGAAGCGTTCGGGCAGAAGATCTCCGGATTCCAGGCCGTGCAGCTCAAGCTGGCCGACATGGCAATGAAGCTGCAGGCATCCAGGTTGCTCGTGTACTGGGCCGCGTCAAAGGCGGACGCGGGGGAGCGCACGGATTTGGAGTCCGGCTTGGCCAAGGTGTACGCGTCCGAGGTCGCTATGGCCTGCTCGATCGACGCGATGCAGGTGCACGGAGGCTACGGCTACTCCCAGGAGTTCACCGTCGAGCGGCTCTACCGGGACGCACCGCTGATGGTTATCGGCGAGGGAACCAATGACATCCTGCGCACCGTAATTGCGCGTTCGCTGATCAGCGGGCGCGGCAGTGTTGGCTAAGGGGCAGTGTTGGCTAAGGGGCAGTGTTGGCTGACCTTTCAGCCCGGCGTCCGTGCTAGCAGGTGGTGGTAGCCGCCGCCAGTGTCGCTGTCGACAATCGCCAGGTCTGCTTCCTCACACCAGCGGCCGACTTGATCATCGTCTGGATAGAAGTGGTATCCGCCGCCGTGCTCGTCAGGCCACAGCACTTCGCCGCGAACAAGCGGCGGCTTCGGATTCGCAGCCGCGCGTACGTCCGCCGGTTCTGGAATCTCGACAGTTACATAGACCAGGGAACGGGGTCGCACTACCGCTCGGAAGCCCGTAAGTATCGCCGGCCAGTCCTCGGGCGGGATGTTCTCCATCGCGTCGACGCAGAGCAAGCCGTTGAACCGGCCAGCCAGATCGGCCTCACCGCCGAGCTGCTCCATGTCCAATTGCCGGGTCTCAACTTGCGGGAACTTGGCGTGTGCCTGCGCGAGCATTCCCGCGGACCGGTCAGTTCCGATGACACGACGGCTGGCTGCAAGGATCTGCGGCCAGTACTTGCCCGTGCCGCAGGCCGCGTCCAGTAGCAGGCCGCCTTTGGGCGTCGAGTCGATCAGCCGCTGCACGAACGTGTGATGCGTTCCGCTGACCTCGCCCCAGCTTTCGTCGTAGGCGACCGCGTACAGGGTGTCCATCCGGACCGGGCCAATCCGACGCCGTTCGGCCAGGAACTCGGCCCGATCCGCGCTGTCCATAGCCATTGGTTATATCCGCCGAATCGCGCCGCTGCGAGCTTATTTTTGTAGGTAGGAAATTCGGTCTGGAAGGCGCGAATGCGCCCGAAGGGAACTGGCATGGCCCAGGAGCGAGCGCAGGAGCCAGCACTCGAACAGCGGGCACTTGAGGGGCATGGTGCCGATCTGGTCTTGGAGGGCGGCGGCGTTAAGGGAATCGCGCTCGCGGGGGCGGCGATCCGGCTGCACGAAGCAGGTTATGTCTTCCCACGCGTCGCGGGCACGTCCGCAGGCGCGATTGTCGCCTGCCTTATTGCCGCATATCAAACCAGGGGGATCGACCTCCGCCAGATCGAGCAGGACATGCGTGAGCTGAACTACAGCGACTTTCAGCAACGCGATGACGAGGAGATAGATCTCGGGCTGATGAGCGATGCCTATACGGTGCTTCGCCACCAGGGCATATACGAGACCGGCTTCATGCACGACTGGCTCAGCGACAAGCTGGACAGAGTCGGAGTGCACACGTTCGGCGACCTGAAGATCACTGGCGACCGAGGGACATCGTTACGCCCGCAGCAACGCTATCGACTGGTCGTGCATACCACTGACCTCAGTCGCAAAGCGCTTGTCCGGCTGCCCTGGGACTTGCCGTATTACCTGCTGAGTGGTCATACCTCAACCACTGACCAGATCGAGGCCATCGACCAGTACAAAGTCAGCGACGCAGTTCGGGCGTCCATGTCGATGCCGTATTTCTTCCGGCCGTTCCTACAGCAGACGCCGAGGGGCGAATGCACTTGGGTAGATGGCGGCATGCTCCAGAACTTCCCGATTACTACCTTCGACCGGACAGACGGCCGGCACAACAGGTGGCCGACCTTCGGGGTGAAACTGTCGGCGCGCGCCAGGACTGACCTTCCGGATGTGCCGGTGCACGGCAACTTGCGGGAAGCACTCAGCATCATCCATACGGCGCTCGGAGAGTGGAATCAGTACCTGCTTGCCGACGAGGGGGTCGGCAATCGCACTGTGTATGTCGATACATCTGGGTTCTCCACGCTGAACTTCGCGCTCTCAATCGCCGAGCGCGAGGAGCTTTACCGCCGTGGGCGGGCAGCTGCGGAAACCTTCCTGGCAGAGCTCGCCGCACGGGCGGAACGGACAGCGGTGCTCGCCGAGCCGAGCATGGCGCCGCCGGCGTCGTAGTCAGCCGACGCGTCGGCTGCGCTCGCAGCCAGTGCTGCGTCAGCCACGACTGCCTCCGCGGCCGTGGCAACATCCAGGACCGGGCAGCTAGCTTCGGGCCAGGGCGACGCTTGCACCGCAGCCAGCGCATCGTGGGCCATTCCGAGCTT
>Ga0126373_10001620_pt1 | contig 16124 bp, 10 predicted proteins | sample PanSoiMetPlot_11_FD_92545 | JGI IMG/M metagenome (GOLD analysis project Ga0126373, IMG submission 92545) | Tropical forest soil microbial communities from Panama - MetaG Plot_11 | ecosystem: Environmental > Terrestrial > Soil > Tropical forest > Bulk soil | place: Panama | collected 2016-02-17 | reverse complement strand
TCCCAACGTTCGGCATCGTTAACTTCTTGACCTGCCAGGCTATAACGGTTAAACACGCCTCCTCGGAGAAGGATAACGTCCAAGATAATGTGAGGATAGACGAGAACGTTAAAGAGATCGAGGAAGTCCCTGTAAGCTACACCGACGAGCTGGTAACAACGGGCGATTGGAAACAGGATCGGCTGCGGAGGTTCGGCGAATACTGGCCGTCGAATGCGCCGCTCTCGGCCGTGGAGGAGAGAAAGCGCATCCACGGGTGGGTTCGGAGGACGATCGAAACTATCGAAGATCTCCAGCCGCTGCCCGAGGAGTGATTTCCGTGCTTGGTTTGGATCGGCGGTGCCGCGTCTAGCGCCCGGGGGAAGGATTGGGCGCGCCACGGCCGTCAAGGTAGCGATCGAGGTTGAACGCAGCGCTGATCAAAGACAGATGGGTGAGAGCTTGCGGGAAATTTCCAAGCGCCTGACCGCGGGGGCCGATCTGTTCGGCGTAAAGCCCTAGATGGTTCGCGTGTCCGAGCATCTGTTCGAAGAGCAGACGCGCATCCTGCAAGCGCGTCGGATCATCTTTGCTTGCGCGCGTGAGCGCTTCCACCAACCAGAATGAACAAATGTTGAAGGTGCCCTCGGTTCCCTGTAGTCCGTCGGGAGCATTTTCGACGTTATAGCGAAACACCAAACCGGCAGAGCCCAGGCCGCCGTCGCGCGGCGAGCGGTTGATCGCGTCGATGGTTTTGATCATGCGCGGATCGTGCGGGGCGACAAAGAACACCAAGGGCATCAGCAACAACGATGAGTCGAGAGCTTCTCGATCGAAACTCTGCACGAACGCCTGCTTGCTCTCGCTCCAGCCGCGTTGCATGACGGTTTCATAGATCTGGTCGCGGGTCCGCATCCAACTGCGCCAGTCGGCGGGGAAAGATCGCTTCGTGGCAAGACGAATGGCGCGGTCCACCGCGACCCAGCACATCATTTTGGAGTAGACGAAATGATGCCGTCCGCCCCGCACTTCCCAGATGCCATCGTCTTTATCCATCCAGTGCTTGCAGACCCAGTTGGTAAGGCGCCGGAGGTAGGACCAGAGTTCGTAGGAGATGGGGGCGCCGTACTTGTTGTACAGATACATGGAATCCATCAGCTCGCCGCTGATGTCCAGTTGAAGCTGGCGGTAGGCCTCGTTTCCGATGCGCAGTGGGCGCGATCCCATGTAGCCGTCCAGATGGTCGAGCGTTTTTTCCTTGAGCATGCCCCGGCCGTCGATGCCATATACCGTTTGGAGAGAGCCGTCAGGTTCGAGTTCGTGGCAGCGCGCGTCGAGGAAGCTGGCGAACTGCATAGCTTCGTCCGTGTAGCCGATGCGCATGAGGCTGTAGATCGTGAAGGCTGCGTCGCGAATCCAGGCATAGCGGTAATCCCAGTTGCGAACGCTGCCGATGCTCTCTGGCAGGCTGCACGTGGGAGCTGCGACGATCGCGCCGGTAGGTTCGTAGGTGAGCAGTTTTAGGACGAGCGCGGAACGCTGTACCATTTCGCGCCAGCGTCCGCGGTAGGTGCCTTTGGCAACCCAGTGCCGCCAGTAATCCACGGTGTCGCGAAAGAGCTGCTCGGCTTCGCGCTCGAGCTGCCGAGTGGGGGGTTCGTGCTTGTCTCCACTGAAGGCTTGCAGCTCGAAGCTTCGGCGTCTTCCTTCGCTAAGCTTAAACTCCGCGACCACGCCGGTCCCGGAATGTTTGAGAGCGATCGAAGATTTCAGGATCAGATCGAGCGGTGGTGCGTGGAAGTGAGCTCCTCGCTGAAGGATGCGAATTGCGTGTTTGTCGCGCGCGTAGTTGAATGCAGGCTGGCACTGCAAACGGAAGCGCATCGTACCGCGCAATACCCGGACCATCCGGATCAGGCTTCCAACGCTGGTTGATTCCGTTCCGATGCGCATGGGCATGAAGTCGACCACCTCACCGAGGCCGTCCGCGCTAAGGAAGCGCGTGACCAGGACGTTCGTATCGGGCCAGTAGAGTTGTCGATGCGTGACGTCTTCATCGCACGGAGCGATCCGGTAGAAGCCGCCGATCCGATCGTCTAGGATTGCGCCGAAGACGCTGGGGGAATCGAAGCGGGGGAAGCAGAACCAATCGATCGATCCGTTTTTTCCAATCAGTGCGGCCGTACGGAGATTGCCGATGATACCGTAGTCTTCGATGGGCTGGTAGGGCATGGGGGAGTTGGGAGCACGGTTGACCCGATGGATGGATGCAATTCGCGGGTGCTGTTTGACGTGAGTAACTTGCAGCGGATGCTATTCGAAGATTTTCGGCCAGGGAGAAAGTGGCCTGCAATACCGTGGAGCGGTATTCGCGACCAACCACCTGCCGGATCACTTGATTGTTCTGGGTCGCGTAGACGGTCATTGTCGTTCGTTTGGGCCGACCACCCAAACCTCGACTGCGCCGTCGAGGAAGTAAAGCGTCAGTTTCGAGTCAATTTCTTCTCCGGGCGAAAGAATCTCGACGGCGATCATGGGCGAACCCAAGAAATACTTTTCATCGCGCCGTTGAGCGGGCCATGCAACGCTCACCTCCGGCTCGATCCACCCGTCGGCGAGGCGGTAGCCCGTATGGTCCGGCCAGACGCGAGTCTTGTCGAGGCGGGCAAGGAACAAGAGCAGGATTTGCTTGGCAATCCATGAATGCGCAAGTTCTGGCGAGGGCATGAGAATGATTTCGCCTTTGACGAGTTCCCATTTTCCGTCGATTTCGGGAAGAAGCTCGAATTCCCCGAAGGTGGTGAGCGACGTCGTGCTCATGTCCATATTTATCCGCGGCTGGAGCGGCCCCTAGTGTGACGCTCGCCTGTTTGCCGGTTGCATAAAATGAAAATCTAGCCTCATGCAGCACAAAGCTTCCGACAACCTGTTTGCCTGCGCCCAGAAGCTGATTCCGGGCGGAGTAAATTCGCCGGTCCGGGCGTTTCGCGGCGTGGGCGGCTCGCCGCTGTTTATCGCGCGCGGAGAAGGATCGCGCATCTACGATGCCGACGGGAATGAGTACATCGACTACGTCGGGTCGTGGGGGCCGCTGATTCTCGGGCACAGGTTTCCGCCCGTGATCGAAGCGCTCGAAAAGGTTCTCTCGATCGGTACCAGTTTCGGCGCACCCACGGAGAGGGAAGTGGAGCTCGCTGGACTGATTCGCGAGTGCGTGCCATCCATAGAGATGGTTCGGCTGGTGAATTCGGGCACCGAGGCCACGATGAGCGCCTTGCGGGTGGCGCGCGGGTTCACAGGACGCGATCTTGTCGTCAAGTTCGAAGGTTGCTATCACGGCCACGTTGATTCGCTGCTGGTGAAGGCGGGCAGCGGAATGGCGACGCTCGGGATCGCCGATACAGCGGGAGTGCCGCAAGCTTTCGCAGCGACCACGATCGCACTTCCATACAATTCGGTTGAGGCAGTGGAGGCGGCGTTTCGCGAGCGCGGCGACAAGATCGCGGCCGTGATTGTCGAGCCAGTGGTCGGAAACATGGGCTGCGTGCCTCCGGCTCCGGGATTTTTGGAAGCGCTGCGGAGAATTACCGAGCAGCATGGCGCACTGCTCATCATCGACGAGGTGATGACCGGATTCCGGCTGGCCCTCGGCGGGGCGCAGGAGCGCTATGGAATCAAGCCGGATCTGACAACGCTCGGCAAGATCATCGGAGGTGGTCTGCCGGTCGCGGCGTATGGCGGGCGAGCCGATGTCATGAGCAAGGTCGCGCCGGTTGGACCGGTTTATCAGGCTGGGACATTGTCTGGGAATCCGTTAGCAGTGAGTGCCGGCATCGCGATGCTGCGGCACCTCAAGTCGCATCCGGAGATTTACGATCAGCTGGACCGGCGGACAGCACAGCTCTGCGCAGGCGAACCCGAGGGCATCACGGTAAATCGCGTCGGTTCAATGTTCACGTTCTTCTTCACAAGGGAGCCGGTTACCGATTGGGAGTCGGCGAAGCGCTCGGATACAGCGCGGTTCGGCGCGTTCTTCCATTGGATGTTGGAACGGGGCCTATATCTGGCGCCGTCGCAATTCGAGGCGGGATTTGTATCGGCGGCACACACCGAGCAGGACATCGCGCGTACAGTTGAAGCAGCTCGGGAGTTCTTCGCCTCGGAAATTGTCGTTTCCGGCGCACGGTCCGGTAAGGGTAGAATAGAAGTTTATGAGTGAAAGCGCGGCGCAGCCAGCCGAACTTGGGCTGGTAGCCGCTCATTTGGATCTTCCTGGTTGGAAGAAAGCCGTTGCGAGTGCGGCTGCGTTGCTCCTGGCGCTGATCTTTTTCGGTTCCGGCGCGTGGAAGCTGTCCGATCCCTTCCGGTGGTCGCAATTCCTGAGCGAGTTTAAGGTACCTGAGGCGCTGGCGCTTCCAGGGACGATCGCGCTCGGGGTGGCGGAGACGCTGGGAGCGGTTCTGGTTCTCGTGCCGCGGTTCCGGCGATGGGGGAGCTGGTTGGTTGCGCTACTTCTGGTCATGTTCATGCTGTATATCGGCGCGAACTACGCCACTTTAGCCGGGAAGGACTGCAGTTGCTTTCCCTTGGTCAAGCGCACCGTCGGGCCGGGATTCTTCATCGGCGACGGCGCGATGCTGCTGCTGGCGTTGATCGCAGGGTGGTGGGCACGGCCGGCGGATAATCTGCGCGCAGCCTTGGTCGTTCTCGGCGCGATTGCCGTCTTCGCTGGAGTTTCGTTCGGCGTCAATTCGGTTCGCGAGTCCGGCATCAAGGCGCCTCCCACGATTACAGTGGACGGCAAGCCATTCTCGTTGGACGAGGGCCGGATCTTCCTGTTCTTCTACAATCCTGAGTGCATGCACTGCGACGCTGCGGCGCGCCGGATGTCCAAACTGAACTGGAAAATGACCAAAGTAGTGGCGATTCCAATTAACGATCCACAGTTTGCCGCGCCATTCCTGCGCGACACGGGGCTGCGAGCCGGGACGTCGCTCGATCTCGATCTACTGCGCAAGACTTTCAAGTTTGTCGACGCGCCCTACGGCGTGGCGCTTGAACGCGGGGATCAAAAAGCGACGATTGCTGCCACTGCTTTTGAAGAACCAGAGCCGGCTGCGACTCTGCGCAAATTGGGCTACGTCGAGTAATCAAGCCTGATCGCTAGCGTGGCAGTCGCATGCTTTTAAACTTTCCGGCGTTTCCCGCTGGTCCAGAAAGTCCGCGAGGGCCTGACTAGCGGCCTCCAGCAGCGGCACTACCAGGTTCAGACAATCGATGCCTTGATAGATGCGCCGCAATTCGAAACGTCCACCGCTTTTCAGAGAGCGCCTTGCGCTTGAGGCTGATCTTTGGGACGAAGGGCGCCGAGGCCGCCGAGATCGATGAGGGCGATCATCAATACGTTTTCAGTTCGAATGAGCACGTACAGGCATCTTCGGCTTTTGCTGAGCCTTTGCACCGCGTCGAAGATGTCGGCGCACCGCCAGGGCTGGTAGCAACGGGCGACGTCTTCGAACTCCGCAGCCGCAAGCCGGAGCTCAGTCAACGTGAGAAGTTCACAAAGACCTTGTCTGGCGCTGCAACACGCGCGCCACGTTTGGGATTCGGCACGTCGTAAGTCAACTCGGTCCGCATGTGCGGCGGAACGGACGGCTGGCCTGGTACAACAACATCGGATTAGCCTTTTTGGTATAGCGGAAGTTTTCCGTGTTTGCGAAATACACTGCGGGCAGATTGGCTCGGAGAGTCTGTTGAAGGGCTACCGAATCCGCGCGAACGCGGGGAAAAAATCGGGGCTGCGTTCGTCGGGCGCGAGCAGCCAGCTCTCGCCGAGCGCGGGGAAGCTGCTGCCTGCATCATGTGACCGCATTCCCTGACCCTGAGACCTGTTTGCAGTCTACCCAGTGAAGTCAAATTTCCGGCCGTGATTGGCCGGCACGCAGGGGCCTACTGTTACCGAAGCGGTGCGAAATAAGGAAAATATGCGGCGACAAAATTTCAGGCAAATGTTGTGATCGGAGGCGGCTCAATCCGAGCCGGCCTTATCGCGTCTCGCCCGCGGTGGGTTCCGTACTGGTGAGCACAGGCATTGCGCTCTCGGCGGATTGATCGCCGGCTTTCCAGGCTTCGGGCAATTCGAATCGGGCCGTGAAGTGGAATGTGCTGCCATGGTCCGGCTCACTCTCGAGCCAGATTGTCCCACCCATAAGAGCCACCAAGCGCGCGGAGATCGTGAGTCCAAGACCGGTGCCGCCGTAGGGCCGGGTCATCGACTCATCGGCTTGGGAAAAGGCGTGGAAGATCACTTCCTGTTTGTCGCGCGGGACGCCGATGCCCGAATCGTTCACTGCGAAATGCAGCAGGATATCGCTCGGACCGATGCAATCCACGCTGATTCGCAAGCTGACGCCGCCGGAGTGCGTAAACTTGACGGCGTTGCTGAGAAGATTCACGAGTACCTGGCGCAGCCGCTCCGGATCGCCGCACACATAGTTGGGAACGCGCAATGCGATCTCGTCGTTCAGCCCCAGGTTTTTGACTCGGGTCTGCGGGAGAAAGGCGTTGATGGTTTCCGAAACCAGCAGGCGAAGATCGAACGTATCGCGGGACAGAGTCACCCGGCGCGCTTCGATCTCCGAAAAGTCCAGCACGTCGTTGATGAGCTGGAGCAGCGATAAAGCCGAATTTCGGGCGGTGTCAAGCAATCCACGCTGTTCGTTCGAGACGTTGGTCTCAAGCGCAAGTTCGGTCATTGCGATGATGCCGTTCATAGGCGTTCGCAGCTCGTGACTGATGTTGGCGAGGAAGCGGCTCTTGGCCTGGTTTGCGGCTTCGGCGAGTTGGGTGGCCGACTCCAGAAGGCACCGGTCTTTAAAGGCCTCGCGGTACTGAATGTTCAGATGCCGCCCTTGGACCATCAAAAATACGGTGAATGCTGTCCAGAGTCCGCCGATCACGAAGCCGTCGCCGCCGCGCCACAGAGGAACGACAGTACATGGAACGAGCAACGGCACAAGGTGTCCGTAGAGATAGAGCAAGCGCGGCGTAAGGGCGATGAGCGCGCCCGCACTGAGGCCGAGCGCGCAGAAGGTAATCACAACCGTGTTCCAGTGCGTGTAGCCGTACCAGACTTCGCACGCACCCACGAGCAAGCCCCAAGCGCCGGCAGAGATCCATTGGCACACGCAAAAAGCCGAGCGCCATCGCGCTGGCGATGGAGCATAGAGCGCGTCTTTTCGCAAAACGAGAAGGAGACGCACGAGATAGCCGGCGAGTGCCGCAGTTGCGAACCATGTGACGGCGGCCGGATGTTCCTTGAAAAGATTTCCTGCCAGTAGTACGAACTGAATGAGAAGAATGCCCGTCCAAATGGACGGGATACCGCGGTGGGCGATATCAGCGTCCTGCTGCTGGGCTAGATCCTGCCGAAAGTCCAGAGGGGCAGAGTTTTCCACGTATCCGAGTGATCGGCGATTTCTAACAAAATCTTCAGCTTAGGGTTGAAACATTCTCGCTCCGTGGCGCTTTAATTGACAGCCACCTGGACACTCTGCGCGCCGCCCTCGGCGATCGTCACGGGCCCGCCATGAGCGCGGCAGGCATCGATATCGCCGGGATTATAAGGATCACAGGGAGGCTGGTCCATCCAGGCAATCAGAACGTATCGGCCTGGGGCCACGCCACGGAAGAGAAAACTTCCGTATTCGTCCGCATAGTTGGATTTGTAGGCTTGTATCCGGCCGTCGAGCGGATCGGGGATCAGTACAACGGTTGCGCCACTGGCGACGACGGTCGGATCACTCGTAATTGCTTGGCCTATAACCTGGCCGCCGCCGGTGCTGACCACAAGCTCTATCGGAGCGGGAGTCTCGCCCGGCTGGCACTCCAAGCCCGTAGCGAGATGCTCGGTATTGGCCAAACGGACCGATTTCAAATAGACTCCTTCGGGCGCATTCGCAAGGTAGACGTCATAAGTTTCGTTCGGCCATAGCGACACCGTGAAGTCGCCCGTTTCGGTGACCTCGGCGCGGACCGGCGACGCAGTGGCGCGGCGGGGTTCAAAAGAAAGCACGAATCCGTTGAGAGCGGGTGGACTGTCGCCGTCGATTTCAATTTTGCCGGACCAGGCGATTTCCGGCCCAAGCACGATGTCGACGCCGCTGAGATCGTCTTCGCCGACGGTAAGCGGAACGCGAGCAGTGAGCGTATGTCCGTTCTCGCTGGCTCCTGCGAGGAGCCAATACTGACCCGGTGGAACGCCTCTGATTTCGAAATTCTGATCCTTATCGAACGTTATGTCGGAGGGTGCGGCAACCGATCCGGTGTTGCCAGGATCGTTCCAGCGTAGCGACAATCCAGGCGCTTGCACCGTCTGTCCGCTCAGGGCGCTGACGACACGGCCGCGCACTCGCACCGTATGGACCGGGGTCAAGTAGATGTCGACGGCGCTGACTTCCTGGCCGGACTGGACGCCTATGGCTACGGCATCCGACATTTTCTGCGTTTGCGGAAAGAAAGTCGTGGTGTAGCTGAGGCTCTTGGAGGCGACTCCGTTTGGATCCGTGGCCTGCTGCTCGACCGCGTCTTTCGGTCGCGCGGGCGCGCGGTAGAGCGCCGCGACATAGTAGGTCCCGGCGGGCAAGCCCGTCAAGCGGTACTCGCCGCGGTCGTTGGTGAAACCGTTGGCAACTGCGGCGTAGGCATGCCGGCCGCGATCGTAGTATCCGTGATAAACGGCAACGGCCACATTCATCGCAGGCTCGGCATCGTCGAACTTCACCTTGCCGCTGATCACGCCAGCCGGAATCATGCGAAAATCGAGGCCGCTGACTGTTTCGCCAGCCCGCACGGAAAAGACTGGCGGCATTTTGTAGTTGCCCAGGCGCGCGGCCGTCAACCGCAGGAATCCATCGCGGTCCACGGTGATGGAATAGCGTCCGGGAGGCACGGAAGGAAAAGAGAATTTGCCGTCTTCTCCCGTGGTTTGATAACGTGTACCCTCATTCGAACCGACTGGTTTGAGAATCACCTGCGCGCGGCGCAACAACTCACCCGTGCCGTTGCTTTGGACGACGCCGTCAACCGATCCGGGCTCCCGACCGGCGGTCAGTGTTGGCGCGGAATCTTGCGCCAACAGGGCGCAGACGGCCGACAGCGCGATCAAAAAAAAGCTGGACCTGACGGTAGACACTCCTACCTACTAATGTGACGCAAAGCGTGCCATCCTCGTGGAACCGGCGGCGTCCGTGATTTGCACCCGCCGCTCGATTCGAGTGATAATGCGCGTGAGTTCCAATAAATTATGGACGGCCGAATCATTGGTCACTACCAGCTTCTCGAGAGGCTTGGCGCTGGCGGGATGGGCGAGATCTACAAAGCCGAAGACACCCGGCTCCATCGCATAGTCGCAATCAAGCTGCTGTCGCCGCTCATCGCGGCAGATCCGGAGAGGCGCAAACGGTTTCTGCAGGAGGCCCAGGCAGCTTCGGCTCTCAATCATCCCAACATCATCACCGTGTACGACATCATCTCCGATGGCGACACGCAGTGCATCGTAATGGAGTACGTGGCGGGGAAAACACTGCGCGATTCGATCCCGGCCGGCGGCCTCGCGGTCCCGCAGGCGCTTCAGTACGCGGTGCAAATGGCAAGCGCGCTCGCGGCGGCGCATTCGGCGATGATCATCCATCGCGACCTGAAGCCGTCAAACGTGATGATCACACCGTCGAATCTGGTGAAGATTCTCGATTTCGGGCTCGCCAAGTGGATCGACCCGGCGCCGGCGACCGGTGAAGAGGCCACCATCGATCATGCGCAGCTCACGCGCGAAGGCTCCATTATCGGAACCGTGAGCTATATGTCCCCGGAGCAGGCTGAGGGCAAACGCGTCGACGCGCGCAGCGACATTTTCGCGTTCGGATCGGTGCTCTACGAAATGTTGACGGGGCGCCGCGCTTTCGAGGGGACGTCCGGGATTTCCACTCTTTCAGCGATCTTGCGCGATGATGTGAGGCCGATGTGCGAAGCTGCGCCAGAGGTTCCACCGCTGCTCGAGCAGATCGTTCTGCGCTGCCTGCAAAAAAATCCTGACAGCCGATGGCCCGGCATGAAGCAGTTGGAAAGTGCGCTCAGCAATTTGCAGCGGCAGTTGGATCCGGCCGGACAATTCGCGCCGCCGTTGTCGACGATGGCGATGTCGGAGCGGCCCACCGTGCTGGCGGAGGAGATTTTCGCTCCTCCCGAGACTTGGAACGTGACCGCGCCCGCCGCTGTTCCGGCTCCCGGCGCTCGTCCAGGAGAACAAACTGCTCGCGCGTCGACATCCACAGCCGGGCGAGGTTCGCTGCCTCCGAGCCCTCGGGCTAGGTCAGGCTCGCGCAAGTTGATTCCGATCCTGATCGCGGCAGTTGGCATCGTGTTGCTCGCCGGCGCGGGAGCCGGCATCTGGTATTTTCGCAACCACGCGGCGCCGAAGAAGGCCGAAGTCGCAACCGTCGCGACGCAACCCTCACAGCCAGCGCCTCCGGCCAACCCCACGGACAGCACGGCAAACGCTGTGCCGCCTCTGGCGCCGCTGCCGCCCGAGCCTACGCCTGAGCCCAAGAAAGCCCCCAGACCTGCGCGTAAGAAGACGGCCGCCGAGCCGGCGAAGACGGCGCCTCCTCCGCCTGCTCCCGTTCCGGAGCCGATCGCACCGCCGCCTCCTCCGCCCGAAAAAACTGCCGAGGCCCCAAAACCGAAGCCCGCGACGCCGCGTATCCAGATGGTCCCGGTGATGATTCAGGACGGCATGCCGTTTCGCGTGACGCTCGTCCAGGATGTGCCGGCCAACGCACCCGACGGATCGGATGTTCGGTTCACTGTGGTCGACGATCTTCGCAACTCGGATAACGTAGTCGTGATCGCCAAGGGCGCTACCGTGACAGGGAAAGTAGTCGCCGCCGGCGGGAAGAAATTCCTCGGCATGGGTGGTAGCAAAACCTCCTACGAGCTTGAAAAGGTAGAAGGCGTGGACGGCAAAAAGCTCAATGTCCGCGCTTTGGCGGGCCGCAACGCGGACGGCGCGGCGCTGCACGCGTTTGAAACTCCGAACGGCCGCAAGGCCAAAGGCTACGCCGCGCTGCAAGGTACTGAGTACATCGCTTACACGGAGGGCGATCAAACGGTCTCCGTACAGAAGTGATGCTCGCCTATAATTGAAGATTGTCTGAACCCGTCCGCGTCTACCGATACTACGATCTTCTAGCCAGCATCTTCATAGTCGTCCTGGTGATTTCCAACCTGGTGGGGCAGAAGATCTGCGCCTTCGGGCCGTTTCGAGTGAGTGGGGCTCAGTTGCTCTTTCCGATCACTTACATCTTCGGCGACGTGTTCACCGAAGTATACGGCTACGGCGGATCGCGGCGCGTAATCTGGGTGGGGTTTGCCGCTAGCGCCACGATGGCGATTCTGGGCAACATCATCGTTGCGCTGCCGGCCGCGCCGGAATGGAAGAATCAAGAGGCCTTCGCGATCGTGTTTCATCAAGTACCGAGGCTCGTGGTGGCGAGTCTCATCGCCTACTGGTGCGGTGAATTTGCCAATTCTTTCACGCTGGCGAAGATGAAGCTGGTCACCAAGGGACGCTACTTGTGGACGCGCACGGTCGGATCCACGGTGGTCGGTCAAGCCGTGGACACGGTGATTCTGGTGATTATCGCATTCTCGGGCGTGGTCACCGGATCCGGCATGGTGCGCCTGATTTTTTCGGCGTATCTTTTCAAGGTTGCCTACGAGGTACTTGCTACGCCGTTGACCTACGCGATCGTCGGATTTCTGAAACGGACTGAGGGCGTGGATAAATTCGATTACGAGACTCGCTTCAGTCCCTTTGCGACCGGGATGTAGTCTTCGCGGTGAGCGCTTCGCACAAATCATCGAGTTTCTGCGACTCCGTCTCGATCAGATCCTGCGTCAAGTGCTTGAGGCCGGCGATGGTGGATGTTCGGGTGGTGTCATCCAACGCCTAGTTGTGGCCGTCGAGCGCCACCTGGAAGCGATAATAAGGTTCTGGTTTGCGGCTGGTGTTTTGAGACATCAGTTGATGAAGCTGATAGTCGACCGTCTCGCTCAGGCCGTCGACGATATCGAGCAGCGGTTGTGCCAATTCGCAGTGCCCCAGTATTTCGTGAGTCGTATCAGTAAGGTCCGCACGAGCGCTCCATGCCCAGCGATACGAGCAGGTAGTCTGCAACGGTGGATGTGGTGCGAGCTTCCACGAGTGCGCAAGCGGCCGGGTCATTGGCGAACACCCACCATCGCTCAGCGTGTCGTATTCGGAGTTCGTCCCGCTGGATATTTTCATAGGTTCGAAGTAAGCAGGCGCGGCGGATGTTGCGCGCGCGACGTCGCAGGCCCGGAAGTCGTAATCGGGCCAGACACGGGCATTGCGGCTTTTGAAAAAGAACGGAAATCGCCGGACGATTTCGTAGCTGGTTGTCAACACGTCGGAAACAGCATCGCCCAATCGCGAGTCCGCGAAGTATTCGTCGAGCATGGCCTCGATTCCGTTCGACGAATACTTTTTCCACGTGAAGCTGTCCATTGTGAGCATCGTTCGAGCCAGGGAGCGGGAGAAGATACGCCCGCCTTCCTTCTCGTAGAGTTCGACGTAGTGACCCGCGCTATAGAGCGGTGCGCCAAGAGATTTGGAAATCGTTAGGCCAAGTGCCATGATTTCCGCCCGTGGGAGTGCCGGCGACCAAATCGAACCATTGAGCAATCGGGTTTCCCTGTTCGCCGCTCAATTTCGGCTTAGCAGCGTGGCTGGAACGATGCCGCGAATCCCGCCGACATCGATGGAAAGAATTCTGACCACGTTTCTTACGGCGAGATTAAGCCATACGCCGCCGCTCAGCCTGCGCACCCGGCGTAAGCTGCCCGCCATAAAGCGAAAACAAATCTCCGAGCGCAGTGACCGCCGTTATTTCGACACCGGCAGCGTTGTGCTGTTGGTCACAACCCCGTTCTGGCTGATGACCACCGGCAAGTTGCCGGTCGAAGCAGTCGTTGGGACGGCGAAATCGACCTGATAGAGTCCGGCGAATCCAGGAGTGAGGCCGGCGAAGTCCACGTGAGCGGATTGCCCGCCGACGGTAATGGTCGGCTGCGCGGTAACCATCGCGAGCGGATTGGACGGGGCCGGCTGCCCCGATGCAACCGGCGGATTCGTGGCGCCCATGCCGAGCAAATAAATGACGATGGTCTCTCCGGGTTTCGTGGGGCTGGCGGCGGTGACCAGCGAGAAGTCAGCCCCGTGCTGCGCGACGATCGTGCCGGTGGTGGAAGCGTCGACGCCCGGTTGCAGCGTGACCATATCGAGCTGATCCGGCAATGTCACCGCACCGTTCACGGTCACCAGGATTGGGTATTGCTGGTTCGCTGGAAGCTCGCTCGGGATCTGAACATTGAGCTGCCCGTCGCTAACGTAATAGAGAGGAGCCGAGAGTCCGCCGATCAGTACCGTGGTTCCGCTGAAGGAGATCGGCAACGGCGGCGCACCCGTTGCGGTCGTTGCCGAAGAAAGTCCCGTACCGAACATCTCGACGATCGTTCCTGGGCTCAGTGCGCCTCCGGAAACCGGATTGAACGCATTCACTGTCCCGCCGCTGGCCAGTACCGGCGCGGCATTTTGATTCGCCGCCACTCCGCCCACCAATTGCAGAGTGGCCGGAGCGAGCGTTGCCGCGGTGGCGTTTAGCGATACAACCATCTGCGACGTCGTTGTCGCGGGCTGCCAAGTGGCCGAGTAGTTCGCTCCTTGGCCGGTGTTGTGCAGTGAAATCGGCGGATCCCCGTTCGAGAAGCTCGCAACCACGGCGCCGTTGGTCACGGAATTGGCGCAGTCATCATTGAGGTGCACGATCAACGTCGCGGGCCATTTGGCGGGAACGGAGAAATTATTCGCTATGCCGATCTCAGTCATCGCCAGCTTGCTGGGCGTGCAACTAGTCGCGCGAGGCGACTCGTGCCGAGCTTCGAACGACGACGGAATAACACTGCCCGCCGGCAACACAACCACCGTGATGTCGATCGCAGTAACCACGGCGCCGATCGAAACGCTGACGCTTCCCGAATAAACACCGGGGGACAAGCCTGGCGGGTTCACGGCGACCGTGAATGCCCCGGGCGCCGATCCGCTGGATTGGCCCGACGCTGGATTCACAACCAGCCAATTGCCTCCGTCGGCGGTGAAAGCTGCAACCTGAAACGCGACCGGCGTCGCGCTGCTGGTATTGAGAGCGACGGTTTGAGCCGGCGATTGCGCCCCGCCCGCTGCGACGGCAAAGAAGAGCCCAGTCGGTTCCGGATCGGGCACGGGCGCCGCATTGCTTGACGCCAGGTCCAATACCACGACGATATAAACGGGCGAGTTGGACGAATTCGGATCTGTGATGCTGATGAGAGCATAGTACCCGCCCGGGTTTTGCTGCGTCGCACCGGCCGCGAGATTGATGGGCAGCGATGCAGGTTGCGTCGGAGTCGCGGTTCCGCTGGTGGCGCCAAGCGATACGAGGTTCGCTCCGCTTACCACCGTCGCAGTCCAATTGACCGTAGTGTTCGGATCGCCAAGATCCAGAACTTGGACGCTCTCATTGCCCGTAAAGCCGCCGTTTTGCCGCGCTCGATAGCGGAGGCCGGTGACGTTGACGCCCAGCACCGATCCCGCATTCCTGACGAACAGATACACAGGAACATCGGCGGTTCCACCCGGGTAGGTGAAGTGAATCGTATCGCTGTGGCTGCCGATACTCTGTCCCTGTGTGTTGACGATGACTCGCACAAACACCGCGGAGTTCCGTACTGTCTGACCGGACGCGCCCACGATCGAAAGCCAGGAGCTTCCATTCACGACGCTCGCGCTAAATCCTGCCGGGTTGCCGCCGGCGGTTGTCACGGCGAGGTCCTGCTCGAACGTTCCGGGCGATTGAATGGTAGCCGCGAACCGCAACTTAATAGGAGCCACTTGCACCTGCGCCGCCGCCGGAGTGACGGTGAGATTCACCGCGACATCCGTTTCCACTTTGTTTTGGTCGAAGACGCGGATACGGCCTGAGGTATTTCCCGCTTGCAGCGATCCCTGATCTACGTTCACCACTAGTTGCGACGGAGCATTTCCCGAGCCGGGTGCCGCAGAAAGAGTGAACGGAGGATTGGTGCCCTGCTGTCCGCTATCGATGGACACCGAATACTTTGCGCCAGAAATGGACGGAGCGGCCGCGATGCTGACGGCTTGGCTCGCAGGCGGAGGTCCGCCCACCGCGGCTGTGAAATTCAGGGTCGTCGGCGAAATCTGAAGCGACGGCTGGCCGCTCATGACTAGAAGCTGAAAAGTCTTTTGTACTTCCGCCGCCAGATTGTCGATCAATGTAGCCGTGAACGTATACGGCGTCGCGGACGCGGCGCTTGCAGGCGGCGTACCATGCAGCAGGCCGCTGGGCGAGTCGAGCGTCATCCCCGGAGGCGGCACGTCGAGCGAAACCGACGAATAGGGTGGTGTTCCACCTGTTGGCATCAGCGACTGGGAATAGGGTTGCCCGACAGTCGCGGCTGGAAGCGAAGTCGTCGCAAAGCCAAGCTGAGGGTTTATGGCGATTGAAAACGTCTGCGTCGCTGTGCCCTTGTTGGCCTCCGTGACCGTAACGTTGAACGTGTACGGACTGCCGGCCGCGCTCGTAGGCGTTCCGCTGATGATCGCTGACGTGCTTCCCGTGGCTGGCTGCGAAAGCCCCAAACCCGGAGGTAGCGTGCTAGTCGAACTGGATGAACTGGGGCTGATAGCGAGCGTGTACGGCAGCATGCAACCAGTGACGATAATGGCCTGAGAATATGGCGAGCCGATGTCTCCGCTCACGAGCGCTGCAGGTGTAAGAAACGTCGGTGTGCAGGTGTTGATAATGAGGGTCACGTTCTCGGTTCCAGTGAGTGCAGAATTCGTGGTGTCAGTCGCCGTTATGGTCACTGGAAAATTGCCTGCTTGCGTAGGCGTTCCCGAGAGCGCGCCTCCCATACTGAGATTCATGCCCGACGGTAATCCCGTCGCGGCAAAGGTGTAACTGCCGCCTCCTCCCGCCGCGGCGAACTGTACGCCAGGGTACTTGATG